>Ga0136627_1000006_pt1 | contig 53605 bp, 50 predicted proteins | sample AntDrymUQ4892206_2_FD_104652 | JGI IMG/M metagenome (GOLD analysis project Ga0136627, IMG submission 104652) | Polar desert sand microbial communities from Dry Valleys, Antarctica - metaG UQ489 (22.06) | ecosystem: Environmental > Terrestrial > Soil > Desert | place: Antarctica: Dry Valley... | reverse complement strand
TGCTGGGGGGCGTCCGCGCGGTCATGTCATCGGCGCTGAGTCAGGGCGGAACGTCCTTCGATGCGCTCTACGTCGACATCAACGGGCGCAGCGGCTACTTCGACCGCTCGCTGCAGGTGTACGGCCGAGACGGTCAGCCGTGCCGTCGTTGCCGGACGCCCATCCGACGGGACCCGTTCATGAACCGCTCGTCCTACACCTGTCCGCGATGTCAACCTCGTCCGCGACGGGCGCGCTGGTGACTGTCCGGCCCGCTCATTCCGCTCGCTGCGACGATTGACCAGCGACGGTCTGCAGTGGGATCGTGGAAGATGCATCGCGCGGCCACGAGCCGTTGTGGGCACACCGTCACAGCCCGCCCGGCACCCGAGCGAGGCACGTGGACGTCACGACGTGGAGGATCTTCATGGCCAAGGCACTCATGGGCCACCTTGACACCGGGGCGGTCGACCCCCGGCGAGTGCGCGAAACAGTCCTGCTACGTCAACGGGTCACCGACCTCGAAGCCGAGGTCCTACGGCTGAAGGCCGAGAACGATGCGCTTGCCGCCGCGTACCGCCGCGACACCGGTTCGGTCGTCCCGGGGCACGTCGCTGACCTCGAGCCCGCCCTCTCCTGACCTGCCGCGGTTTACCAGGGGACCGTGGTAAACGTCACTGCCCATGGGTTGCGTCCCATGGGCAGTGACAACATGCCATGGGCGGTGACCTCTCCGATCATCGGCGGTGACAGCTCGTACACACACGGTGACGACATCGCCGTACGTCCTGGCCCGCTCGGCCGTGGCGGTCCCTGATCGCAGGCCACCCGGCGGTTACGCTGTCGGCGATCCTCCCCAGGTCGCGGTAGGCAGGAGCAGGCGTTGTACCTGAAGAGCGTGACGCTGCGCGGGTTCAAATCCTTCGCCTCGTCGACCACCCTCCAGCTCGAGCCCGGCATCACCTGCGTCGTCGGACCCAACGGCTCGGGCAAGTCCAACGTCGTCGACGCGCTGTCGTGGGTGCTGGGCGAGCAGGGCGCCAAGTCCCTGCGGGGCGGAAAGATGGAGGACGTCATCTTCGCCGGTACGTCCACCCGGCCACCGCTCGGACGCGCCGAGGTCGTGCTCACGATCGACAACACCGACGGTGGGTTGCCGATCGAGTACGCCGAGGTCACCATCGCGCGGACCATGTTCCGCAACGGCGGGTCGGAGTACGCGGTCAACGGCTCCAGCTGTCGGTTGCTCGACGTGCAGGACCTGTTGTCGGACTCCGGTATCGGCCGTGAGATGCACGTCATCGTGGGGCAGGGCCAGCTCGACGGTGTGTTGCACGCGACGCCGGAGGAGCGCCGCGGCTTCATCGAGGAGGCCGCAGGGGTGCTCAAGCACCGCAAGCGCAAGGAGAAGGCGCTGCGCAAGCTCGACGCCACCCAGGGCAACCTGGTCCGTCTCGGCGACCTGCTCAGCGAGATCCGTCGCCAGCTCAAGCCGCTCGGCCGGCAGGCCGAGGTGGCTCGCAGGGCTGCTGCGGTCCAGGCCGATGTACGCGACGGTCGAGCCCGTGTCATGGCTGACGACATCGTCACCGCGCGTACGGCCCTGGCCCGCGAGCTCGCCGACGAGAGTGCACTGCGCGAGCGCCGCGCGGCTGTTGAGCGAGCGCTGGAGCAGGCGCGCGGCACCGAGTCCGAGCTCGACGAGCGGCTCGCCGCCGACGCACCGCGCCTGGCCCGCGCCCAGCAGACCTGGTACCACCTCTCGGGCCTGCGCGAACGCATCCGCGGCACCGCCTCGCTGGCCTCCGAGCGGCTGCGCGGTGAGGCCGCCGAACCCGAACAGCCTCGGTCCGGTCGCGATCCGGAGCACCTGGAGGCGCAGGCGGCGTCGGTGCGCGCGGCCGAGCGGCAGATCGAGGCTGACGTGGCGCAACACCGCGCAGCGCTGGAGTTCGCTGTCACGGCCAGGCAGGGAGCAGAGCAGGCGCATGCGCAGGAGGAGCGTCAGATCGCCGGCCTCGTGCGTGCGGCGGCGGACCGGCGCGAGGGGCTCGCCCGCCTGACCGGTCAGGTGGAGACCCTGCGCAGCCGGGTCGGGTCCGCGGAGGAGGAGCTCGGTCGGCTGCAGGACGCACGTAGCGAGGCTTCGGAGCGGGCGGACCGAGCTCGGCACGAGTTCACCGTGGTGGAGACGCGGGTCGCCGGGCTGGACATGGGGGAGTCCGGTCTGGATGCGGAGTACGAAGTGGCCCAGTCGGCGCTCGACGACCTCGACGAGCAGCTGGCCAAGCACCGGGACGAGGCCGCCACGTCGGACCGGGAACGGGCAGCGCTCACGGCGAGGGTCGAGGCCCTCGAGCTCGGGCTCACGCGCAAGGACGGCGCCGGCGCCCTGCTCGCGGCCAGCGACACGGTCTCCGGACTGCTCGGCTCGGTCGCAGCGCTGCTGTCGGTCCGGTCCGGGTACGAAGCCGCCGTCGCAGCCGCGCTCGGTGACGCGGCCGATGCCGTCGCCGTGACCGCGGCGGACACCGCGATCGGCGCCATCGACTACCTGCGCGTGCAGGATCTCGGACGTGCCGGCCTGGTGCTCGGCGGCGTCAGGGGCGACCACCGTGACTGGCCGAGCCTGCCGGCTGGCGCGCTGTACGCGATCGACGCGGTGGACGCACCCTCCGAGCTGGGTGGAGCGCTACAGCGGCTGCTGCACAAGGTCGTGATCGTCGACGACATCGAGGCGGCTCGTCACCTGGTCAAATCCCAACCGGATCTGGTCGGTGTCTCGCGCGGCGGTGACGTGCTGGGCATGCACTTCGCCAGCGGTGGATCCACCGAGGGCCCGAGCCTGATCGAGGTGCAGGCGGCGCTCGACGAGGCCCGCGCCCGTCTCGACGCTGCCACGCACGACGGGGAGCGACTGCAGTTCAGCCTCGCGCACCTGCGGGAGCAGCGGGTGGATGCCGGTCACCGTGTCGACGTCGCGCTGGCCAGGCTGCACGAGTCCGACGCGACGATGGCGGCGGTCGCCGAGCAGTTGGGCCAGCTGGGTTCGGTGGCCCGCTCCGCGCGTGCCGAGGCAGACCGGCTCGGTGCCGCCATCGAGCAGGCGACGAGCGCGCGTACCGAGCACCGAAGTGCTCTCGCGACCCTGGAGGAACGCCTCGCGCGTGCCGCCGAGACACGCGAGGACGGTGAACCGGACGCCCACGTACGCGATGAGCTCGCCGAGCGGGCGGTGGCGGCACGCGCCACTGAGACCGAGGCCCGACTCGCGCTGCGCACGGCGGAGGAGCGCGGACGGGCGCTGCACGGCCAGGCTGACTCGCTGCTGGCAGCGGCGCGAGGTGAGCGCGAGGCGGCCGGACGAGAGCTCGTCCGCCGCGAACGGGTCCGCCGCGAGGCAGCCGCCGCGCGACGGGTGTCCGAGGTCGCGGCCACCGTGCTGGCCCGGCTGGACCGTTCGCTGCAGCAGGCGCACGAGCACCGTACGCAGATCGAGGCCTCTCGTTCCGGCGCAGAGACGCTGGCCCGCGAGCTCCGGGCGAGAGTACGCGAGCTGAGCGCCGACCTCGAACGGCTCACCCACTCCGTCCACCGCGACGAGGTCGCACGGGCTGAGCAGCGGCTGCGCATCGAGCAGCTCGAGCTGCGGGCCACCGAGGAGCTGGGCCTCGACGTGGACACGCTCGTCGGCGACTACGGGCCCGACGTGCTCGTCCCGGTCCAGCCGACCGAGGACGAGCCCGAACCTGAGCCCGTTCGGTACATACGTGCCGAACAGGTCAAGCGGCTCGCGACGGCCGAACGGGAGTTGGCCCTGCTCGGCAGGGTCAACCCGCTGGCGCTCGAGGAGTTCTCTGCCCTCGAGGAGCGACACACGTTCCTCACCGAGCAGCTCGAGGACCTGCGCCGCACCCGCAAGGACCTGCTCGACATCGTGACCGACGTCGACACCCAAGTGCAGGAGGTGTTCACCGCGGCCTGGTTCGACGTGGAGCGCGAGTTCGGGCAGGTGTTCTCCCGGCTTTTCCCCGGCGGCGAGGGCAGGCTGCTGCTCACCGACCCGTCCGACCTGCTGAACACGGGCATCGAGGTGGAGGCCCGCCCGCCCGGCAAGAAGGTCAAGCGCCTGTCGCTGTTGTCCGGCGGTGAACGGTCACTGGTCGCCGTCGCGTTCCTGGTGGCATTGTTCAAGGCACGTCCGAGCCCCTTCTACATCCTCGACGAGGTCGAGGCAGCCCTCGACGACACCAATCTCGGCCGGCTGCTGGAGATCTACGAGGAGCTGCGCGAGAACAGCCAGCTGGTGGTCATCACCCACCAGAAACGTACGATGGAGGTCGCCGACGCCCTGTACGGCGTCTCGATGCGCGGCGACGGAGTGTCCGCGGTGATCAGCCAACGGCTGCGCGAGCCCGAGTCGGCGTGAGTTGACCGCCCTTCAGACCATGCGCTGTGTGTCGCCCTCCACCACCAGTGCCTGCCCGTCGCGCAGGGCACGGTGGGCAACCCCCTCGCGTCGGTACCGGCCCCTCAACCGGTCACAGTCGGCCGTCTCGGGACGTCCCGGCGAGTCGACGTGCGGGACGATCGCGCGCGCCAGCACTCCGAGCCCGTCCCAGACCGGCTCCCGGCCGTACGTGCGGGTGACCTCGACGGCGTCGTCGACCGTTTCCAGGCCCCGCAGGCCGGGCCCGAGGACGCACGGTCCCGCGCCGTAGCAGGCGCAGACGACCCGGTCGCGGGCCAACCCGATCCCGGCGAGCGCATCGAGCTCCAGCTGTACGCTTGCTCGCCGGACGTCGGGCCCGGTGAGGTCCATGGCGTTTGGCGCACCGCAACAGGGGTGGCACCTCCTCCGGTGCCCAGCAGCCTGCCGCGATATCCAGCGCTAGCTGAGCAGGGCCCAGGCGTCGATCATCCAGGGCACCGCCAGGAACACGGTCGGCAGGACCAGCACGGCCACGGCCAGCATGTAGGCCGCTGCTGAGCGGACCCGTCGCTCGTGCACCGGTGCGGCGAGCCGTTCCAGCCGCAATGCCACCGAGCCGGCGGCGACGCCGAGCGCACCGGCGGGCGTGGACTGGCCGGCCAGAGCCACCAGCGCGCGGGCCAGTGGTCCGGCTCCTGCGCGGGAACGGGCTGCGTCGTCGGCCAGCATCTCGACCATCAGCTGCGCCTGCAGCAGTGGTTCCTTGCTACGTACGCCGCGGGGGAAGGCGGTGTGCAGGGCGCTGAACGCCTCCAGCACCAGGTCGTGGCGGGCGCGAACGTGCGCCTGTTCGTGGGCGAGGACGGCCTCCAGCTCGGGACCGGCGAGGCAGGAGAGTGCACCGGCGGACACCACGACGCGGTTCTTGCCCAGAGCGGGCAGGCAGTACGCCATGGGTGTGTCGTGGGCCAGGATCCGCAGACCCGGCTCGGTGCCGTCGCGGTCGCCGAGCACGTCGACCAGGTCACGATGGCGCCGCCGGCGCGCCCGCGTGTCGAGCGCGACCTGAGCACTCGCCCAGGCGAGCCGCACGACGACGATGCTCGTCAGCCCGATGACGACGACGTGCGCAGCCACCATGAAGGGCCCGGTCTGCCCGTTGCTGATCATCCACACGGTCGTCGCGAAGCCGGCACCGATGATCGCCAGGACCGCTGCCAGCGCGAGCGACTGCCACAGGACCACGCCCGCGCGCGGAGTGGGCAGCAACCACCTCGACCGACCCAGCACGGCCGGGACCGGGCCCGCCAGCAGCAAACCGATGAGTCCCAGCAGCAACGGGGTCACGACCCGGGCTGCCCCTCGTCATGGTGTTGCACGCGCTCGAGGGCACGGGCGAGGGCGGCGGCCTCTTCCGGGGTCACCCGGTCGGCAAAGTGCACGAGGGCAGCGGTGCGATCCAGGCCGTCGACCGACAACGCATCGTGCATCATCTCCGCGGTCAGCTCAGCCCGGCTGTTGACCGCGGAGTACAGGTAAGCCCGCCCCTCACGGGTGCGTGAGACCAGCTGCTTGCGGGTCAGGCGGTCCAGGACGGTCATGATCGTCGTGTAGGCCAGCTCACGCTCAGCGGACAGCTCGGCATGGACGTCGCGGACGCTGCGGGGCTCCGCGGCACCCCAGAGCCGGTCCATGACATCACGCTCGAGATCGCCGAGCTTGGGAGCGGTAGGGGTGGCCATCTACCCATGCTAGCGCGGACCACGTCCTCCACTACGGCGTGTAGTAAGACTGTGGGTTCGGGATCACCGCCGTCCTCTGAGAGACTTCCGTCCCGTGACTTCTGATGCCTTGTTGTACGTGATCCTCGCGGTGGCCCTGCTCCTGGTGGCCGTGGTCGTCAGTGTCGCCCTGGTGCGTGGGCGGGTCGAACCGCCCACAGACACCACCCCCGCGGACACCACCGTGGCCGAGCCCGACCTGCGTCCCGAGCCGGTGGTCACCGAGCCGGGGCTCGAGGTGCCCGAGACCGCTCAGGGCCGCCTCGTCCGGCTACGGGCCCGGCTGGCCCGGTCGCAGTCGACGCTGGGCCGCGGCCTTCTCGTCGTGTTGTCGCGCGACCACCTCGACGAGGAGACGTGGGAGGAGGTGGAGGAGACGCTGCTCGCCGCCGATGTCGGCATGGGTCCCACCACCGAGCTGGTCGACAAGCTGCGCGCACGGTTGCGCACCGAGGGCGCCAAGGACCCCGCGGCGGCTCGTAGCGCCCTGCGTGAGGAGCTGGTGGCGCTCGTCGACCCCACGATGGACCGTACGCTCGCGGTCGACCGGGTCGGTGACACGCCGGGTGTGGTGCTCGTCGTCGGCGTCAACGGCACCGGCAAGACCACCACCGTCGGGCGCATCGCACGGGTGCTCGTCGCCGAGGACAAGACGGTGCTGCTCGCCGCTGCCGACACCTTCCGCGCCGCCGCCGCCGATCAGCTGCAGACCTGGGGCGAGCGGGTGGGTGTGGACACTGTGCGGGGACCCGAGGGCGGTGACCCGGCCAGCGTCGGCTTCGAAGCGGTCAAGCGGGGCACCGAGGAGGGAGTCGACACCGTTCTGGTCGACACCGCGGGGCGGCTGCACACCAAGACCGGGCTGATGGACGAGCTGGGCAAGGTCAAGCGGGTGATCGAGAAGCAGGCACCGGTCACCGAGGTGCTGCTGGTCATCGACGCGACCACAGGGCAGAACGGCCTCACGCAGGCCCGGGTATTCGCCGAGGTCACCGCCGTCACCGGAATCGTGCTGACCAAGCTCGACGGCACCGCCAAGGGCGGCATCGTCATCGCGGTCCAGCGTGAGCTCGGCGTACCGGTCAAGCTCGTCGGCCTCGGCGAGGGCGCCGACGACCTCGCGCCGTTCGAGGTGGACACGTTCGTGGACGCGCTGCTCGGCCAGTAGCGCGCCGCTCCGGCAGCAGGTCACGCGACCGAAACACGATGCGTCCCATCGTCACCGGCGCGAAACACATCTGCGCCCACGGCGAAACGCAGGTGGGTCAGGGTGTGAGCACCAAGCGGCGCGCGACCCACGGACAGAGCGGTCCTGAGTACGTCTGCGCGGCTCCGTCCTCGCGAAAGGGGACCTCCCATGGTGAACACCGGGGACACCGCATGGGTGTTGACGAGCGCCGCGCTCGTCCTGCTCATGACTCCTGGTCTGGCTCTGTTCTACGGCGGTATGGTGCGCTCCAAGAGCGTGCTCAACATGATGATGATGAGTTTTGGCGCGCTGGCGCTGGTGTCCGTGCTGTGGGTGCTGTACGGCTACTCCCTCGCCTTCGGCGACGACATCGGCGGCGGGTTGCTCGGCGACCCGACCGAGTTCCTCGGGCTGGCAGGCCTGATGGAGGACACCACGTCTGCGGCCGGCGGCCTGCCGGCCATGGCCTTCGTCGCCTTCCAGTGCGTGTTCGCGATCATCACGGTCGCGCTGATCTCCGGTGCCATCGCGGACCGCGCCAAATTCGGCACCTGGCTGGTCTTCGTCGGCATCTGGGCCAGCGTCGTCTATTTCCCGATCGCCCATTGGGTCTTCGACTTCACGCTCACCGACGACGACGGGACCGTCACCCACGTCGGCGGCTGGATCGCCAACAACCTGGCGGCGCTCGACTTCGCCGGCGGCACCGCCGTCCACATCAACGCCGGCGCCGCCGGGCTCGCCCTGGCGCTGGTCCTGGGCAAGCGCCAGGGCTTCGGCACCGAAGCGATGCGGCCGCACAACCTGCCGCTGGTCATGATCGGTGCCGGGCTGCTGTGGTTCGGCTGGTTCGGGTTCAACGCCGGTTCGGCTCTGGGGGCCAACAACACCGCCTCGGTCGTGTTCGTCAACACCATCGTGGCCACGTCCGCCGCCGTGCTCGGATGGCTGCTCACCGAGAAGCTCCGTGACGGGCACGCCACGTCGCTGGGGGCCGCCTCCGGTGTGGTCGCCGGCCTGGTGGCGATCACACCGGCCTGCAACGCCCTCTCCCCGATCGGCTCCATCGCCGTCGGTGCCATCGCCGGCGTGCTGTGCGCACTGGCCGTCGGTCTGAAGTACACGTTCGGCTACGACGACTCGCTCGACGTCGTGGCGGTGCACCTCGTCGGTGGGCTCTGGGGCACCCTCGCCATCGGCTTCTTCGCCACCGCGTCGGCACCGGCCGGTGTCGACGCGGTGTTCTACGGCGGCGGTGTCGACCAGCTCTGGCGTCAGTGCGTGGGGGCGTTCGCCGTGCTGGGCGTCTCGTTCGTGGCGACGTACCTGATCGGGCTGCTGTTGGAGAAGACGATCGGCTTCCGCATCGACGAGGAGGACGAGATCGCCGGGATCGACGCCGTCGTCCACGCCGAGAGCGGTTACGACCTGCACGCAACCGGCGCCGGCTCACGGCTCATGGGGTCGCCGCCGCCGGTGGCTGCGACCAGGGCCAGCGACACCAGGACCAGCGAGGGGAAGGTGACGGCATGAGGCTCGTGACCGCGGTGATCAAGCCGCACAAGTGGGACGACGTCCGCCAGGCGCTGGAGAGCTTCGGGATCACCGGCATGACGGTCACCGAGGCCAGCGGGTACGGACGTCAGAAGGGCCACACCGAGGTCTACCGCGGCGCGGAGTACGACGTCGCACTCGTACCCAAGTTGCGGGTCGAGCTGGTGGTCGAGGACGCGGACGCCACGGACGTCGTGGGTGTCATCTCCATGGCGGCCGCCACCGGCACGATCGGTGACGGCAAGGTGTGGGTGGTCCCGGTCGACACCGTGGTCCGTGTCCGCACCGGCGAGGTGGACCAGGCGGCCTTGTGACTGCACGGTGAGCCGGCCCGAGATCACCGTCGCGGACCATACGATCCACGACGGCGACCTCGCCGCTGCGCGGCTGGCCCGGGCCAAGGCGGCTGACCGGCGGCTACGGGAGCTCTTCGCCGCCACCCCGGCCGCCGGCTCGGATGCTTTCGCGGTGGTGGGGGTCGGTGGGTACGGGCGCGCCGACCTGTCCCCGCACAGTGACCTGGACGTCGTTCTCGTGCACCTGCCCGGCACGCCTGCCGCACTGGTGCACGAGGTCGCGGAGGCCCTCTGGTACCCCCTGTGGGACGACGGCGTGCTGCTCGACCACGCCGTACGCGACACCGACCAGATGCGTGCCACCGCAGCTGTCGACCTGCGAGCGGCCGTCAGCATGCTGGACCTTCGCCATGTTGCCGGCGACGGCACGCTGACCCGCACGTTGCGCTCGGCCACGCTCAGCGACTGGCGGGCGGACGCGCCCAGGAGGTTGCCCGAGCTGCGCGTGGCAGGTGCACTGCGTGCCGCAGGCGCCGGTGAGCTCGCCCATGCCGGCGTACCTGATCTCAAGGAGTCAACTGGCGGACTGCGCGACGGCGTCGTGCTGCGTTCGCTCGTCGCCACCTGGCTGGTGGACGTGCCGCATGTGGAGGCCGAGGCCTGCAGGTCGGGCCTGCTCGACGTCCGTGACGTGCTGCACGAGGTGTCCGGCCGGGCCACTGACCGGCTCGCCCCCGAGCTGTTGCCCGACATGGCGGACCTCCTGGGTACCACTCCCGACGCGCTGGGCCGTCACGTACGGCTGCTCGGCCGGCGCATCGCCCATTTGTGCCAGCTGACCTGGCGCCGACTGGACCAGCGGCAGCAACCGGCAGCACGCAGGGGGGCCCGCCGGCCCGGGCTGGTCCCCCTGGGACCGGGCGTCGCGCGGGTCGGTGACGAGGTCGTGCTGGCCACCGACGCCCAACCGGGTACCGATCCGGTGCTCGCGCTGCGGGTCGCGGCGTTGGCTGCGCAGCACGGTCTGCTGATCGCTCCGAGCACCGCGACACGGCTGTCGCAGGTCGGCGCTGCGATGCCCAGCCCGTGGCCGGAGGAAGCTCGCCACCTGTTCACGGCGCTACTGTCGACCGGTCCCGTCCTGGTTCCCATCTGGGAGGAGCTGGAGCATGCGGGGGTCGTCGCCGGCTGGTTGCCCGAGTGGTCGGCTGTGGTGTGCCGTCCGGCCGAGGCTGGCATCCACCGCTTCACAGTCGACCGGCACAGTCTGGAGACCTGTGTCGAGGTATCGAGGAGAGCCCGCGACGTGGACCGGCCGGATCTGCTCGTGACGGCGGCGCTCCTGCACGACCTCGGTAAGGCTGCTATGGGTCGGTCCAGGGACCACAGCGAGTCCGGAGCCGAGCTTGCCCGCTCGATCATGTCGCGGATGGGGTTCGGGGAGGCCGACGTGCACACCGTCTTCGAGCTGGTCGCGCTGCACCTGTGTCTGCCGGTCACCGCGACCCAGCGCGACCTCGACGATCCGGCGACAGCGGCATCGGTAGCCGACCGGATCGGTGATCGGCGGCTGTTGAACCTGCTCGCAGTGCTCGCCGAGTGCGACGCACGAGCTGCTTCCCCTCGGGCATGGAGCAGCTGGCGGGCGGCGCTGGTGAACCGCCTGGTGGTCCAGGTACGCACCCATCTGGGGGCAGGGCCGCTCGTCGAGGCGCCGGCACCGACGGTCCCCGAGCGTTCGGTGCCGGTGCCAGGTCACGACGTACGGGTGGGCGTGACGTCGCGCGCGGACGGTGCCGTGGTGCGGGTCGGCGGTGCTGACCGGGTCGGGCTGCTGGCCGACGTCGCGGGGACGCTCGCGTGGGCCGGCCTCGACATCCGCGGGTGTCGAGGCCGCATCGAGGCGGACCGTCTGACGTCTCAGTGGGACCTCAGCACGCCGCGCATCGACCTCGCCGCGCTGTCACACCGGCTGCGCCGGGTGCTGGATCATTCGGTCGACCTCGACGAGCGGATCGAAGTCGACCGGGGTGCGGTCGGTCCGCCACCGCGGGTCACGGCGCTGGACACTGCTTCCGACACGGCCACCGTGCTCGAGGTGCGCGCGGGGGACCGCACGGGTCTGCTCTGGCGGATCTTTTCCTCCCTGGCGACCACCGGGATCGACGTCCGCTCCGCCCACGCCGACACTCTCGGGATGCACGCGGTCGACGTTCTCTACGTCCTCGGCGCCGACGGCAAGCCGTTGCGCGACGACCGTGTCGCCGAGCTGGTGGACATGCTGGTGCTGATGCTGTCCGCCCGGCAGCCGGTGATTTCTCCGCAACGGTCCGGTTAGGCTGGGACCGACCGTACGTACTCCCCCAGCGTTCGAGGTAGCCCGCCTGTGTTCGACACCCTGCAAGGCCGTCTCGCAGCGACCTTCAAGACACTGCGCGGCAAGGGGCGGCTGTCCGAGGCCGACATCGACGCCAGCGCGCGCGAGATCCGGATCGCCCTGCTCGAGGCCGATGTCGCGCTGCCAGCGGTCAAGCAGTTCATCGCCGCAGTCAAGGAGCGCGCCCGCGGAGCCGAGGTCAGCCAGGCCCTGAACCCCGCGCAGCAGGTCATCAAGATCGTCAACGACGAGCTGGTGTCGATCCTGGGTGGTGAGACTCGGCGGTTGACCTTCGCCAAGCACCCGCCGACTGTGATCATGCTCGCCGGGTTGCAGGGCTCCGGCAAGACCACGCTGGCGGGCAAGCTGGGCCGTTGGCTCAAGGAGCAGGGCAGCTCCCCGATGTTGGTGGCCGCAGACCTGCAGCGACCCAACGCCGTGACGCAGCTGCAGATCGTCGGGCAACAGGCGGGCGTCAAGGTCTTCGCCCCCGAGGCCGGCAACGGCGTCGGCGACCCGGTGGCCGTGGCCCGGCGAGGCATCGAGGAAGCCCAGCGCACGTTGCACGACGTCGTCGTGGTCGACACCGCCGGTCGACTCGGCATCGACGCCGAGCTGATGAAGCAGGCCGCCGACATCCGGGACGCGGTCAGCCCCGACGAGATCCTGTTCGTGGTCGACGCGATGGTCGGTCAGGATGCCGTGACCACTGCCCAGGCGTTCCTCGACGGCGTCGGCTTCACCGGTGTCGTCCTGTCCAAGCTCGACGGGGACGCCCGCGGTGGCGCTGCCCTGTCGGTCGCGCAGGTGACCGGTCGGCAGGTGATGTTCGCCTCCAACGGCGAGAAGCTCACCGACTTCGACGTCTTCCACCCCGACCGGATGGCCTCCCGGATCCTCGGTATGGGCGACGTGCTCACGCTGATCGAGCAGGCGGAGAAGGTCTTCGACGCCGACCAGGCGGCGGAAGCGGCGGCGAAGCTGCAGAAGGGTGGGTCGAGCTTCACCCTGGACGACTTCCTGCAGCAGATGCAGGCCGTCCGCAAGATGGGATCACTGTCCAAGATCATGGGCATGATCCCGGGCATGGGGGACTTCAAGGAGCAGATCGCCGAGATCGACGACAAGGAGATCGATCGCATCCAGGCGATGATCCTGTCGATGACGCCGGCCGAGCGCGACGACCCGAAGATCATCGACGGCTCCCGCCGGCAGCGGATCTCCAAGGGGTCTGGCACCAGCGTGTCAGAGGTCAACAACCTGGTCGACCGCTTCTTCGAGGCCCGCAAGATGATGAGTCAGATGGCCAGCGGAGGGGGCATGCCTGGGATGCCTGGGATGCCAGGCATAGGCAAGCGCGGCAAGACCAAGCCGCAGCCGAAGAAGGGCAAGGCGAAGCGCGGGTCGGGCAACCCGGCCAAGCGGGCAGAAGAAGCACGTGCGGCCCGAGCCCGCGCGGCCGGCGAGGCTCCGCCGCAGGACATCCCGTTCGAGCTGCCTCAAGACCTCAAGAAGCTGCTCTGACGCTCGTCGCTCCGTACTCGATGTTGCGCTAGTGGCGCTCTTCGAGCCCCACAGCCTCGCGGAGCTTGCGCTCCTCCTCGACCAGCCCCTCGTCGTCGCGCGCCCGCGACCGCATCAGGGCCGCGAGCGCCTCGGCGATGACGTTGAGCTTCTCGGCCGAGGCCTCGTCGGAGCGGCGGTTCGCGTTCTCCATCAGCACCACCAGCAGCAGCGTGAAGACGCTGGCAACTGTGTGGATCGCCACCTGCCAAGCCTTCAAGTCCACCCACAGCGGCAGGCTCACCAGCCAGACGACGACGACGCCGAGGCACGCGAAGAAGGAACGGCGCCTGGCTGGCCTGGTGATGAGTCACTTCGACGAAGCGCTCGAACGGCGAACGGCTGTCGTCCTGCTCACGGCTGCTGGCGGCCTCAGTACGTCCCGCAGCCGGATCGTACGCGGCCGGGCCTCTCCCGCTCGCGGCTGGCAGTCGGAACCAAGACCCATGCCCGACCACCGGCGGGCACACGCGCAGGTAACGTCGCGCCCATGACCGCGTCGACGACTGAAGCACTGCGGGTCACCGGGGTCGTCCTGCCCGAGAGTGAGCACCAGGACCTGTACGTCGCCGATGGCCGCATCACCACGAGCGGGCAGCCAGGTGCCACCGACGTCACGGCCGGCCTCGGACCGTGCTGGATCGTCCCCGGCCTCGTGGATGCGCACTGCCACGTCGGCCTGGACGCCCACGGAGCGGTCGACGAGGCGACCCAGCAGGAGCAGGCGCTCGCCGACCGTGACGCGGGTGCCCTGTTGCTGCGCGACTGTGGCAGTCCGGCCGACACCCGCTGGATCGACGACCGCGACGACCTGCCGCGGATCATCCGTGCCGGCCGCCACCTCGCCCGCACCAGGCGCTACATCCGCAACTATGCGCACGAAGTGGAGCCGGAGGACCTGCCGGCCTACATCGCGCGGGAGGCGCGGCGCAGCGACGGCTGGGTGAAGTTCGTCGGGGACTGGATTGAACGCGACGCCGGAGACCTGACTCCGAGCTTTCCCGCGGACGCAGTCAAAGCCGCCGTCGAGGCCGCGCACGCCCACGGTGCCCGCGTCACCTCGCACGTCTTCGGCGAGGCCGCCCTCCCCGACCTCATCGCCGCCGGCATCGACTGCATCGAGCACGGCACCGGCCTGTCCGCGGGCCTGGTGGAGGAGATGGCACTGAAGCGGGTGGCGCTGGTCCCCACGGTCACCAACCTGGAGAACTTCCCCACGTTCGCCGAGCAGGGCGAGTCGAAGTTCCCGGCGTACGCGACCCACATGCGTGCCTTGTTCGCCCGGCGGTACGAGACCATCGGTGCCGCGTACGAGGCGGGCGTACAGATCTACGCCGGCACCGACGCAGGCGGCTCACTCCCGCACGGGCTGATCGCGCGGGAGGTCACCGGGTTGGTGACGTACGGATTGAGCACCTTCGATGCGGTCGGGGCGGCCTCCTGGCGGGCTCGCGAGTGGCTCGGGGTCGACGCGACCCTGACGGAGGGTGCGCGTGCCGACTTCTGCGTGTACGACGCTGACCCGCTGGTCGACCCTGGTGTGCTCGCCGCACCCCGTCGCGTTGTGCTCCGGGGGCGAGTCGTCGGGTAGTCCGACTCCGCACTCACGCCGACTTCCGAGCTGGTGGTCATCAACCGTCACCCCGGTGGCCAGCAGCTCGGATCTCGGCGCGCTCTGGGAGACTGGATGCCCAGTCCTCGAGAAAGGTTGGTGCCGGTCGTGGCTCGAAGAAGTGCGGGCGACTGGGTCTCCCAGTTCGCCGACCAGGTGATCGCGCGGGCAGCCGCGCGGCCACCCGGTGAGCCGATCGTGTGCGCGTCCGGGCTGAGCCCGTCTGGCCCGATCCACCTCGGCAACCTGCGCGAGGTGATGACCCCCCACCTGGTCGCCGACGAGATCCGGCGCCGCGGCCACGAGTGCGTCCACCTGGTGTCCTGGGACGACTACGACCGGTTCCGCAAGGTCCCGACCGGCGTCGACGCGTCCTGGGCCGAGCACGTCGGCAAACCCCTGTCGTTGGTGCCCGCACCACCGGGTAGCGCGTACGACAGCTGGGCCGAGCACTTCAAGGCGCCGATGCAGTCGGCCCTCGACGAGCTGGGCATCGAGGTCCGCGGCGTGAGCCAGACCGAGCAGTACACGTCGGGGGCCTACCGCAAGCAGATCCTGCTCGCGATGCGCGAGCGCGAGAAGATCGACGCCGTGCTGGGCCGTTACCGCACCAGGGCGACGCCGTCCGCGACCCAGCGGCTGCCGACCGACGCGGACGACGCCGAGGCGGCGCGGGTCGCGGCCGAGGGCTCCGGTGCCGCGAGCGAGGACGACGGCGCGGCAGCCGGCGGTTACTTCCCGTACAAGCCGTACTGCTCGTTCTGCCAGCGGGACCTGACCACTGTCACCGGCTACGACGATGACACCACCGCGCTGTCGTACACCTGCGCCTGTGGGCACGCCGAGACGGTGCTGCTGTCCGAGCACGACCGCGGCAAGCTGGTGTGGAAGGTCGACTGGCCGATGCGCTGGCCTACGAACGCGTCGACTTCGAGCCGTCGGGTGTCGACCACACGTCGCCCGGCTCCTCCTTCGTGGTCGGTGGGCAGATCATTGAGGAGGTGTTCGGCGCCCAGCAGCCGATCGGGCCGATGTACGCCTTCGTCGGCATCAGCGGCATGGCCAAGATGAGCAGCTCGCGGGGCGGCGTGCCGATCCCTTCCGATGCACTGCGGATCATGGAGGCGCCGCTGCTGCGCTGGCTGTATGCGCGGCGCAAGCCGCCGCAGTCGTTCACGATCGCGTTCGACCAGGAGATCCAGCGCCTGTACGACGAGTGGGACGCGCTCGGACGCAAGATCGCGACCGGATCGGCCGGCGAGGCAGAGAGCATCGCGTACGGCCGGGCGGTCCGCACCGCGAAGGGTCCGTTGCCGAGCACGCCGCGCCCGCTGCCGTACCGGATGCTTGCCTCCATCGTCGACATCACCACCGGCCACGACGAGCAGGTGTTGCGCATCCTGCGCCAGGTCGACGTCGACGACCCGGTGACCTCCCTGGAACAGACGCAACCCCGTCTCGGCAAGGCTGCGCACTGGGTCCGGACCCAGGTCCCGGCCGAGCAGCGTACGCATGTACGCGAGGAGCCCGACGCCGAGCTTCTCGCCTCGCTCGGGGCCACCGAACGCGAGTCGCTGGCGTTGCTGCTCGCCGGGCTCGAGGAGCACTGGTCGCTGGAGGGCCTGACGACGTTGCTCTACGGCGTGCCCAAGCAGCAGGCCGGACTGCCCCCGGACGTGACCCCGACACCGGAGCTGAAGGCCGCCCAACGCAGCTTCTTCGTCCTGCTCTACCGGCTTCTGCTCGGCAGCGACACCGGTCCCCGGCTGCCGACGCTGCTGCTGGCGCTGGGTTCTGACCAGATGCGCCGATTGCTCGGCGGTTGACGGCACGGCGCCGCCGCGACCAAGGCACCCAATGGCGCAATCACGGGGTTCTCGACCGCGCCACCACCCCCTTGCGCGCCACTCGTGCCAGCATTCGGGCGTGTGAAGCTGAGCCTGTCAGAGGCGTATCTTCATGACGATGATGCGCCGAGAGCATCCAGGCCGAGCGCGAACTCCGCACGGCGCCGGCTCGCCATCATTGGATGCGGGTCGGGTCCTCGACACATCCCATGGCCGCGTAGAGGGGCGCATTGAAGATGACGTCACGAAACGTCGTGCCACAGATCGAGGTGTATCCGCGCTGTCGGGCGAGGGCGGTGACGGCCTCCAGGGGCGCGTTGCCGATGCCGTGTCGGGCCAGTTCCGGATGGACCGAGACCTGGTCGAGCGCGAGCAGTTCCTGATTCAGCTCGCTGACCGTGCAGCCCCGACGACGCGTCCGTCGACCTCAGCCACGAGCGCCAGATCCCACGACGTGACTTCATCCAGGCCTACCAGCACATCCAGGCCGTCAAGATCGACTCCATGCGACTTGAGCATCGCCCGTGCGGCTTGCTCGACCCGATGCATCGCCTCGGAGTCTTCGGGTGTTGCGGGTCGGACCGTTGGTTGGGGCGAGGCACTGCACATGGGTGGACGGTAGCGGTGGTGACCGTGAGCCTGGGGTCTCACCAGGCGTACGAGCCTAGAACTCCGGGAGTCCATCCGGCTCTCAATTTCTGGGCGCGGCACACGTCTGGCAGACTGATTCATCGAGCCGTGGGTGGCAGTCCCTCTCAACTGCAGCCCTCGGATCCACGGGCTGACCATCTGCTCCCCACGCAGACGCGGATTCGGCCCACCACCCCAGGACATCAAAGAGGAGACACCACACCCGTGGCCGTCAAGATTCGTTTGAAGCGGATGGGCAAGATCCGTCAGCCGTACTACCGCATCGTCGTCGCCGACTCGCGCACCAAGCGCGACGGTCGGGTGATCGAGGAGATCGGCAAGTACCACCCGAAGCAGGATCCCTCGATCATCGAGGTCGACTCCGAGCGTGCCCAGCACTGGCTGTCGGTCGGCGCCCAGCCGAGCGAACCCGTCGCCGCCCTGCTCAAGCTCACGGGCGACTGGCAGAAGTACAAGGGAGAGGCCGCTCCCGGTCCGCTCCTGATGGCCGAGCCCAAGCGCACCAAGGAAGACCGGTACAACGAAGCGGTCAAGGGCCTCGACGCCGAGCCGAAGAGTGAGCCGGTGACTGGGCGGGGCGCCAAGAAGAGAACCGCCCAGCCCAAGGCAGCTGAGCCCGAGGCGGGGGAGCCCGAGGCCGCTGAGCCCGAGGCGGGGGAGCCCGAGGCCGCTGAGCCTTCCGCTGCCGAGGCGCCGGCTGCCGAGGCGCCGGCGGAGGGTGAGTCGGCCGAGAAGTCCGAGTCCTGACCGGCATGGTGGCCGACGCGATCGAGCACTTGGTACGGGGCATCGTCGACAACCCCGACGACGTCAGCGTTCGAGCGAAGTCGCGTGGTCGCGGCCAGATGTACGAGGTGCGCGTGAACCCCGACGATCTCGGCAAGGTCATCGGACGTGCCGGTCGGACGGCCACCGCGATCCGTACAGTCGTGTCAGCACTGGCCGGCAGCGAAGGCGCGCGGGTGGACTTCGTCGACGTGGACCGCCGTCCCTAACGGTTCCGCGTCCTCCGGCACGGCCACGGTTTACCAGGGTCCCCTGGTAAACCGCACTGCTCATGGGACGCAAGCCATGGGCAGTGGCAACATGCCAGGGGAGTCGACACTCGTGTGGCGGGTGTGACGAGGAGCAGTGATGGAGGTAGTCGTCGGACGGGTGGGCGGGGCCCACGGCATCCGCGGCGAGGTCGGTGTGGAGGTCCGCACCGACGAGCCAGAGCGGAGGTTCGTCGTCGGTACGACGCTGCGGACCGAACCGGGGTCACGGGCGTTGACCGTACGCAGCAACCGGACCCACCAGCAGCGGCAACTGGTCGCGTTCGAACAGGTGGAGGACCGTACGACCGCCGAGGCGCTGCACGGGTTGCTGCTCGTCGTGGACGTCGCGGATGACGAGAGCCCACAGGACTCCGAGGAGTTCTACGACCGGCAGCTGATCGGGCTCGAGGTGCGTCCGATTGCGGAGTCCGACGGTGATCCCGGTGCCGTGCTCGGGCGGGTCCACGGCGTGCTCCATCTACCGGTTCAGGACGTGCTCGCCTGCCTGCTGGATAACGGGCGAGAGGTGCTGGTGCCGTTCGTGGCCGAGCTGGTGCCCACCGTCGACGTCTCGAGCGGCTGGATCGGCGTGCTCGACCTCCCCGGGCTGCTGACGACGGATGAGGATCCTGGACAGTGAGGGCCCGATGCGCATCGACGTCGTGACGATCTTCCCCGACTACCTCGCTCCGCTGGGCCTGGCGTTGGCCGGGAAGGCGCGCAGTACTGGCCTGGTCGACCTGCGGGTGCATGATCTGCGCCGGTGGACGCATGATCGGCACCGCACCGTGGATGACACGCCGTACGGCGGGGGTGCCGGAATGGTGATGCGTCCAGAGCCCTGGGGGGAGGCGCTCGACGAGCTGGTACCCGACGCCGGTACGAGCCTGCCCACGCTGCTGGTGCCGACGCCGGCCGGCGTCCCCTTCCGGCAGGCCGACGCCGAACGGCTCGTCGCACTTCCGTGGCTGGTGTTCGCCTGCGGTCGCTACGAGGGCATCGACCAGCGGGTGGTCGAGCACGCGGCCAACCGGATGCCGGTCGAGGAGATGTCGATCGGTGACTACGTCCTGAACGGCGGAGAGGTGGCGGCGTTGGTTGTCATCGAGGCCGTCGTACGACTGCTGCCGGGGTTCATGGGCAACCCGGAATCGCTGACAGTGGAATCGCACGCCGAGGATGGGCTGCTGGAAAGCCCCGTCTACACCAGACCCGCCTCGTGGCGTGGGCTGGGTGTCCCGGACGTGCTGCTCTCGGGCCACCACGGGAAGGTCGAGCGGTGGCGGCGCGAACAGTCGCTCGACCGCACCCGAGAGCGCCGCCCCGATCTGCTGGGCTGAGTCGCGCAGGCGGCGATTTCGCCGGCGATCGAGGATCTGGCAGACTTGCCGGTCGGCGCCTGGCCTATCCATCTGCCACAGGGGATCGAATCGTGACGACCAGGAAAGCCGACAATGACGTGCACAACCCGATTCCGTAGGTGGCCTGTGGCACCGACGAGGAAGGCAAGCAGCCACTATGGCCAACATCATCGATGAGCTCGCGAGTGCGACCGCTCGGACCGACATCCCGGAGTTCCGCGCCGGCGACAACCTCAAGGTGCACGTACGCGTCATCGAGGGTACGCGCTCCCGGGTGCAGATCTTCCAAGGCGTCTGCATCCGCATCCAGGGCTCCGGCATCGGCCGCACCTTCACCGTCCGCAAGATCTCCTTCGGGGTCGGAGTGGAGCGCACGTTCCCCCTGCACACGCCGATCATCGAGAAGATCGAGGTCGTCACCCGCGGTGACGTCCGGCGCGCCAAGCTGTACTACCTGCGCAACCTGCGCGGCAAGGCAGCCAAGATCAAGGAGAAGCGCGACGTCGTCCCGACCCGCTGACCGACCGCAGGCTAGGCTCGGGTAGTGACCAGGGATGACGACGCGAACCGCGGGGCTGGCCTCGGGGCCGCACCTTGGTCGTCTGAATCCCGAGCCGACGAGAGCGGAACTCTGAGTCCCGCACCGACCGCCGTGAACGGGGCGAGCGGTGCATCCGCTGCGCCACGTGATCCGGGGTCCACCGGGTCGGCTCCGGGTCCGGATGACGCCTCCCGGCAGCGAACGGTGAGGCAGGAACGCCAGGAGACGAAGCGCCAGCAGAAGCAGGCCAAGAAGAAGACCCTGCCCTTGTGGCAGGAACTGACCGTGCTGCTGGTATCGGCCTTCGTGCTCGCACTCATCGTCAAGACGTTCTTCCTCCAGGCTTTCTACATCCCGTCGTCGTCGATGGAGCCGACGCTGCTGGTCGACGACAAGATTCTGGTGCAGAAGGTCTCCTACTGGGCCGGTGACGTCGAGCGGGGCGACATCGTCGTTTTCGACGACCCGGGCGGGTGGCTCAGCCGGGCACAGGAGTCAGCGCCTCGCAACGCGGTCCAGCGCGGGCTCGAGATCGTCGGGCTGTACCCGAGCGGTGGGCACCTGGTCAAGCGCGTCATCGCCGTGAGTGGTGACCGGGTGCGCTGCTGCAACGCCGAGAACCAGATAGTCGTCAACGGGGTACCACTCGAGGAGTCGTACCTCCCAGAGACCGTCAATCAGGGTCGCTACAACGTCACGGTCCCCCCGGACTCGTTGTGGGTCCTGGGCGACAACCGTTCCAACTCTCAGGACTCCCACGCCCACACCGGCGAACCCGGTGGCGGGTTCGTCTCCACCGACGGGGTCGTGGGCAAGGTGTGGAGCGTCGTCTGGCCGTCGTCGCGCGCACAGCTGCTCGACCGGCCCGGGGTCTATGAGGCCGCTGCACTGGACGAGGGCCCGTAGTGGCGGCACCCGAGCGCCCGGAGAACCGACGCCCAGGGGCCGCCGAACCCGCGCAGCCGGCGGAGCCGCAGGACGACGGACTACTGCTCGACCGCTTCGAGGAGCAACCGCGCCACCGGGTGCTGCAACTGGTGCGCGACGCCGCCTTCGTGGTCGTGGTGGCCATCGTCGTGTCGGCCTTGCTGCGGGCATTTGTCCTGCAGGCCTTCATGGTCCCCACCGGCTCAATGGAGAACACCATCGGCACCGACGAGCGCATCCTGGTGACCAAGTTTGGTGACATCGAGCGCGGGCAGGTCGTGGTCTTCGAGGATCCCAGTGACTGGATCACGTTGCAGTCCGGTCCGGTGAGCGCTCCCGGTCCGATCCGTTCCGGTCTCGAGTGGGTCGGACTGCTGCCCTCGTCGGCCGACGACCACCTCGTCAAGCGAGTGGTGGGCATGCCGGGTGATCGAGTCGTGTGCTGCGACAACCGGGGTCGGGTGAGCGTCAACGGTCACGCTCTGGAGGAGCGGTCGTACCTTTTCCCTGGCGACGAGCCCTCCGAGACTGCCTTCGATGTGACGGTCCCCCGGGGGGCCATGTGGGTGATGGGGGACCACCGCTCCAACTCAGGTGACTCGCGCTGCCACCTCACCGACGACACGGCCTTCGTCCCCCTCGACCTGGTCACCGGACGCGCCGTCGCCACCGTCTGGCCGCTCGACGAGCTGGGTGCGCTCGGCGTACCGCAGGCCTACGCGGGCGTCCCCACACCGAGCAACGTGCCCGCCGAACGGGTCGTGACGACCCCGAGCGACTGCGTGCTGGTGTCGTGACCGTGTTCCCGCGTGGTGCGACCGTACGCCGGGACGCCGGACTGTACGGGTACGAACGCGCCCTGGCAAGGACCGGGCTGACACCGGTCGCCGGGGTGGACGAGGCGGGACGGGGGGCCTGCGCCGGTCCCCTCGTCGCGGCGGCCGCGATCCTGCCCGAAGGCCGTCGTGGAGAGGTGCCGGGGATGGCCGACTCCAAGCTGCTGACGGCGCGGCAGCGAGAGGCCTGCTACGAGGTCGTGGTCGTCCGCGCGCTGGCCTGGTCGGTAGTCGTCGTCTCCGCTGACGAGTGCGACCGGCTCGGCATGCACGTGGCCAATGTCGCGGCCCTGCGGCGGGCCATCGCCCGCCTGTCGGTGCGCCCGGCGTTCGTGCTCACCGACGGCTTCCCGGTGGACGGTCTGGGCGCGCAGGGGCTCGCAGTGTGGAAGGGCGACCGGGTGTCGGCCTCCATCGCGGCCGCGTCGATCATCGCCAAGGTCACCAGGGACGCCATGATGTGCGACCTGCATCAGCGCTACCCGGCGTACTCCTTCGACGTGCACAAGGGCTACGTCACCCGGCTGCACGAAGCGCGGTTGGCTGCGCACGGCCCGTGCGAGGAACACCGGCAGCGCTTCGTCAACGTACGGGAGGCCGACCGTGAGCGGCTCCGCGACGACTACGGCGCTGTGGGCGCGGAGAGGAGCGCGAGCGGTGAGTGCTGAGGACCTGGAGAAGTACGAGGCCGAGATGGAGCTCGCGATGTACCGCGAGTACCGGGACGTCGTCGGCATCTTCAAGTACGTCGTGGAGACCGATCGCCGGTTCTACCTGTGCAACGCCGTGGACGTGAAGGTGCGTGCGGACAGCGGGGACGCATACTTCGAGGTGACCATGAACGACGCCTGGGTCTGGGACATGTACCGGCCCGCGCGGTTCGCCAAGAACGTCAAGGTGCTGACGTTCAAGGACGTCAACGTCGAGGAGCTCAATCTCTCCGACATCCAGCTGCCCAGGCCCGGCTTCGAACGCTGACGCGGGCTCGCCCTCCACAGATCCGCGCCGGTCGCCCCCGCGATCCTCCCCCGGCGGCAACAGTGCCGGTGGAGGTGGTGGGCATGGTCACAGCCGCACGTGCTCGGAGCACTGTCGGCCGCTGGGGTGAGGACCTCGTCGCGACGTACCTCGTCGGACGCGGCATGGTCATCGTGGAGCGCAACTGGCGCTGCCCCCTCGGTGAGGTCGACATCGTGGCGCTGCACGAGCGGACTCTGGTGCTGGTCGAGGTCAAGACCCGCACCACGCAGCGCTTCGGCTCAGCGGTCGAAGCCGTGACCCCCAGCAAGCTGGCGCGCTTGCGCAAGCTAGCCGCCCGATGGCTGCACGACCACCCGGTGCACCCCGATCACGTGCGCATCGACGTGGTCGGGGTCCTGATCCCGCACCGAGGTGCTCCGCAGATCGACCATCGCGAGGGTGTGGCCTGACGTGGCGGGCCCCGGCCTGGCCACGACGTTCTCGGTGGCACTCAACGGTGTGCACGGCGAGGTGGTCGAGGTCCAGGCGACGATTAGGTCGGGCCTGCCCTGCACCACGCTGGCAGGGCTGCCCGACGTCGCAGTCACCGAGGCCCGCCACCGCTGCCGCGCAGCTGTCGTCAACTCCGGCTTGAAGTGGCCCGAGCAGGTTCTCGTGGTCGGCTTGTTCCCCGCCTCCTTGCCCAAGACCGGAACCATGTACGACCTCGGCATCGCGCTGGCGACGCTGGCCGCCGCCGGGACGCTGCCTGCCGGTGACATCGCCTCGACCGTGATGCTCGGTGAGCTCGCGCTCGATGGTCGGGTCCGGTCCCTGCCCGGCATCCTTCCGGCCACCTTGGCTGCACAGCAGCAGGGAGTCAGTCGGGTGATGGTCCCCGAGGCCAACGCCGCGGAGGCGCAGATCGTGCCGGACATGGAGGTCGTGGCCGTCCGATCGCTGCGGCACGCCGTTGCCGTGCTGTGCGGTGAGGAGATCCCTGACGAAGTGGAGACGTTCACCCTCCTCGAGGCCCGGCAGGCGTGGACGAGCCTGCGGTGTGTCGACGACCTCGACCTCGTCGACGTGCTCGGCCAGGTCGAGGCCCGACACTGCGTCGAGGTCGCGGCCGCCGGCGGACACCACCTGCTGCTGGAAGGGCCACCGGGGGCCGGCAAGACCATGCTGGCCGAGCGGCTGCCGGGGTTGCTCCCGGACCTCCTGCTCGAGGAGTCGCTGGAGGTCAGCGGCATCCACTCGGTCGCCGGACTGCTCAGCCGGCACGCCCCGCTGATCGTGCGACCACCCTTCCTCGACCCCCATCACACAGCCAGTTCGCCGGCGATCGTGGGTGGTGGCGGCAAGGTACTGCGGCCGGGAGCCTTGTCGCTCGCTCACCGCGGTGTCCTGTTCATGGACGAGGCCCCAGAGTTCCAGGCCCGGATCCTGGAGGCGGTGCGGCAGCCGCTGGAGAGCCGGCAGGTCACGATCAGTCGGTCGGAGCGCTCGGCTGTGTTCCCGGCCGCCTTCCAGCTGGTGCTGGCCGCCAACCCCTGCCCGTGCGGCTACGACTGGTCCACCAGTGACCGGTGCGAGTGCACGCCCGCGGCGAAGCGTCGCTACCGGGACCGCATCTCCGGACCGGTTCGCGACCGCATCGACATTCACCGCCGGGTCAATCCTGCACGCCGCCAAGAGCTGCACGACGACCTGCTCGTGGCCGAGACGACCGCGACCGTGGCTGCCCGGGTACGAGAAGCCCGCGCACGGCAGGCCCACCGCTACCGCGGTACCCGATGGCGGCGCAACGCCGAAATCCCAGGTTCGGCGCTGCGCAGCCGTTGGCTGGTGCGGGCCAGACGGGTGGCCGATCTGGAGGATCAGCTCGCCCAGGGACGCCTCAGCGCCCGTGGTGTGGACCGAGTCCTGCGGTTGTGCTGGACGTTGGCCGACCTCGCCGGACGTGCCGAACCCGACGACCGCGACGTCGAGATGGCGGCCGGCATGCACGGCGCCGAGGCGTTGCGGCTGGATTCTTGGCAGCGCGAACGTGACACACGCCAGGCACTGCGCCCCGCGGACGACCTCGACGCTGTCGGTCGATCGTGAGCGAGGAGGGTCAACTGGCCGCCGCCGCCGGTACGGACCGCTCGACCGGCACCTTCGAGGACGCCCGAGCACGACTCGAGCTGTCGCTCATGACTGAGCCGGGTGACCCGCGACTGGCAGCCGTCGTGGAGGCGATCGGCGCGGTGCAGACCCGTCACGTCGTCCTCGAAGGGCACTGCGCGCTCGGCGACGCAGGGCAGCGCTGGCGGGCCCGACTGCGCGAGCATGCCATCGGCCGCGCCGAGCAGCTGCTCGAACGCCACCCGATCTCGACGAGCGGCGCCGAGCGGTCCGCGCTGCGCTGGGTATGCCCTGGCACGGCGGAGTGGGCCGTGCAGCTAGAGGATCTCGGCCATGTCGAGCCACTGCAGCGGCTCGCCGGCTCACCGCTCGGGCTCTGGGCCAGGGGGCCACTGCACCTCGCCGCCGTAGCCGACTCCGTGGCAATCGTCGGCGCCCGGGCCGCAACCTCGTACGGCACGCAGGTCGCCGGTGACCTCGCCGCGCACTGCGCGCGCCACGGGTTCACCGTCGTGTCGGGCGCTGCCTTCGGAATCGACGCAGCTGCGCACCGCGGAGCGCTGGCCATGGACGGCCCGACGGTGGCAGTGCTCGCCTCCGGTGCCGACGTCGCCTACCCACGTGCCCACTGCGCCCTGCTCGACCGCATCGCCGACACCGGGCTCGTCCTGAGCGAGGTCGCACCCGGTTCGACACCGACCAAGATGCGCTTCCTTGCCCGCAACCGCCTCATCGCCGCCTTGAGCTCTGGTGCGGTGATCGTGGAGGCGGCCCATCGCAGCGGCGCACTCAACACACTGAACTGGGCGGGTCGGCTCGGACGGGTGACGATGGGAGTCCCCGGACCGGTGACGTCGTCCTCGTCGGCGGGGGTGCACCAGCTGTTGCGGGAGGGTGGCAGCGTGTTGGTCACCCGTGGCGACGAGGTGCTCGAGGCGGTGGGCACCATCGGTCGACACACTGCCGAGGTGCGGCGCGGTCCCGAGCGCATGCTTGACCTCCTGGACAACGACGCACAGGCAGTCCTGGAGGTCCTCCAACCTCGAGCCCCTTGGGGGGTCGCCACCGTGGCCACCCGGGCTGAGCTCAGCGTCGACGAAGCGCTGCGCACCTTGTCGGGCCTGCTCGTGTCCGGACTCGCCGAGCGCAGCGACGACGGGTGGCGGCTGACCAGGTCGGCGCATGAGCAGCTGCGTCGCTCTCGAGGTGCTCGCGACGGCGCGCCGACTTGAAGACGCCACCTGCACGGCCCATGGTGCGAGGATGGCTGACCCAGGTTCAAGCCCTCAGCAGGGGTGGCCGGACGTGCTCGCTGAGTATCGCCGCCACCTGTGCGGTGAGCGCGACCTGGCCGCGCACACCGTCCGGGCCTATCTGACCGATCTGGCATCACTCGCCGCCCACGCCCAGGCCATGGGCTCCCAAGGGCCCTTCGACCTGACGCTGCCGATGCTGCGCAGCTGGCTGGCCAACCAGCAGACCCGCGGTCGGGCTCGTACCACGCTTGCCCGGCGAGCCACCGCGGTGCGCGTCTTCACCCGGTGGTTGGTACGTACCGGACGCGCGGTCGAGGACGCCGGAGCGATGCTCGCCTCACCCAAGCAGCACCACACCCTCCCGGTCTCACTCGCCCGGGAGGAGGTTCGGGCGCTGCTCGACGCCACGACCAGGTCCGCGGTGGGTGAGGGTCCGATAGGTCTGCGTGACGTCGCACTGCTGGAGCTGTTGTACGCCAGCGGTGCCCGCGTCGGCGAGGTCGCCGGCCTCGACGTCGACGATATCGATCGCGAACGCAACGTCGTGCGGCTCCACGGCAAGGGCGGCAACGAACGGTCGGTGCCGTTCGGTAACCCGGCGGCGCGTGCCCTGGACGTCTGGCTCGGCGTCGGACGCCCGTCCCTGGCACGCGAAGGCAGCGGCGCGGCCCTGTTCCTCGGTCAGCAGGGAGGCCGCATCGACCAGCGAGCGATCCGCACGGTGGTACACCGCCGGCTGGCCGACGTACCGGGTGCGCCGGACCTCGGTCCGCACGGGCTACGTCACACGGCAGCCACCCACCTGCTCGAGGGCGGAGCCGATCTGCGCAGCGTGCAGGAGATCCTCGGCCATGCCTCCCTGGCGACGACGCAGATCTACACGCACGTCAGCAGCGAGCGTCTGCGTCAGGCGTACACGCTGGCTCACCCGCGCGCCTGAGATCCTTGTCCGGGGCAGACCGACCGTGAGGTCACTCCGGCGTCGGGACGGCGGCCTCGAGCCCGCTCATGACGGCCGCGACGACCGTCGACGCCAAGATCGCTGCCGGTCCCGGCGTCAGGGCTGGCGGCGGCAGGCTCAGCTCGGTGGTCCGGACCGACGCAGCGGGGAACCGGGGCGCTGGCATCGGCAGGTGGCGAGGCAGCAGCCGCACCGGGCCGCCGCCCAACAGCTCCAACGGATCCAGATAGGTGTCACCGATCTTGCGCCCGACGTGCAGGCAGGCGCCGGGCAGGCAGTGCCCCGCAGTGAGGACCAGCGTGCCGATGGGTTGACCGGATCTCACCTGATCGCCACGACGGACACCGGCCACCACCGGCTCGTACGTCGAGCGCTCTCGACCGTGGTCCACGACGACCACCGGCTTGCCGGCCACCTGACCGGCGAAGGACACCGTTCCTGCGGCCGTCGCTCGGACGGATTGTCCGGGGTAACCGAGCAGATCCACCCCGAGGTGACCGGGGCCGTAAGGGCTCGCCGGTGGGTCGAAGTACGCCACCACGTCCGGTTCCGGCTGCAGGGGCCACGTCCACTGTTGGCCCTCCGCACGCGTGGGGGAGCCAGCCGTGGGGGAGTCGGCGAAGGCATCGAGGCTGAGGCCGAGCAGCAACAGCACCGCGGTGAGGCACGCGAGGACGGTATGGCGGATCTTCATGCCTGCAGGGTTGTCGCGGTGCCGGTGCCGTGGGGGTGGACGGCAACGTTCTGTGGATGGTGACCGCGATCGCAGCCGGTTGGGCCGGTGTGCACTGACCGGTTGGCGCAGTTCCTCGCCGGGGTTCGCGGGCGTCGCACTCCCCACGGCTAGTGCCCACTGCCTATGGGTGGCGTCCCGTGGGCAGTGCGGTTTACCAGGGGACCCTGGGAAACCTGGGACGGTTGGGGCACGTGGGGCAGGAGCGGAAGGGCGGGCGATCTGAATTCGGGCCCGGGATGCGGCTGCTCTACACTGGCCTCAGCACCTGCCTTGCGCAGATGACTTCACGCGCCCGTTTCCACCTCCGGGTGGGCGTGACCCGTGGTCCCCATGCGACACCGTGATGTCGACCGGGATGGGTCCGCGTCCGGACGCAAGGGCATCGGCAACTGTCGATGCGTCAACCACAGCACGCCCACCGGCGTGCACGAGCGAGGAGTACCACCATGGCCGTCGTCACGATGCGCCAGTTGCTCGAGAGCGGCGTCCACTTCGGGCACCAGACCCGTCGCTGGAACCCGAAGATGAAGCGCTTCATCTTCACCGAGCGCAACGGCATCTACATCATCGACCTCCAGCAGTCGCTGGCCTACATCGACAACGCGTTCGCGTTCGTCAAGCAGACCGTCGGCCGCGGCGGCAACGTGCTGTTCGTCGGCACCAAGAAGCAGGCCCAGGAGGCCATCTCCGAGCAGGCGACCCGGGTGGGCCAGCCGTACGTCAACCAGCGCTGGCTGGGCGGCATGCTCACCAACTTCCAGACGGTGCACGAGCGGCTCAAGCGTCTCAAGGAGCTCGACGAGGTCGACTTCGACGATGTGGCCGGCTCCGCGCGCACGAAGAAGGAATTGCTGCAGATGAAGCGCGAGCGGGACAAGCTTGAGCGCAGCCTCGGCGGCATCCGTGAGATGGGCAAGACACCGTCGGCTGTGTGGATCGTCGACACCAAGAAGGAGCACCTGGCCGTGCAGGAGGCCAAGAAGCTCAAGATCCCGATCATCGCGATCCTCGACACCAACTGTGATCCCGACGACGTCGACTTCCCCATCCCGGGCAACGACGACGCCATCCGCTCGGTGACGTTGCTGACCCGCGTGCTAGCCGATGCCGTGGCCGAGGGGCTGATGTCCCGAGGTGGCGCCAAGAGCGGCGACGAGGCGCCAGGCACGGAGCTCGGCGCCGAGGAGCCTCTCGCCGAGTGGGAACGTGAGCTCTACAGCGGTGAGGCGGACAAGGCAGCCGAGCAAGCGACCACCGCTGAGGTCACCGTTGCCGCCGCTGAGGTCAGCGACGCTCCGGTCCCTGACCCCGAGGCGCTCGCGGCTCCGTCCGAGGCCAGCGCCCCCAGCAGCGACGCCGAGGCGCAGGCCGATGTCGAGGCCGAGGTCCCGGCGGTGGATCCCGAGGTGGTCCCTGCGGGTCCCGCAGCCACCGGGGTGACAGACGCCGAGACCACCGAGGCGATCGCCGCGGAGACCGGGTCCGCCACCGTGGATGCCAAGGCCTGAGCAGCACCCGATTCGCGCCGGGTCGATCATTTCGACCCGGCGCGGCCCGCCGGGTTGATCCGTACGCGCCCGGTCGGAACCCCCGACGATTCGCGGCCGCGAGGTCGTGTGAAGAGAAAGGCGAGACGATGGCGAGCATTGCCGCCACAGACGTCAAGACGCTCCGTGACATGACCGGCGCTGGCATGATGGACGCCAAGAAGGCCCTGACCGAGGCCGACGGCGACTTCGAGAAGGCGATCGAGTTCCTGCGCGTCAAGGGAGCCGCCAAGGCTGCCAAGCGTGGAGCCGAGCGGCACGCCACCGCCGGCCTCGTCGCCGCCGACCGAGGATCGCTCGTCGAGCTCAACTCCGAGACCGACTTCGTCGCCAAGAACGAGCAGTTCGGTGCGGTCGCGCAGAGGCTCGCCGAGCACGCGGCCACCGTCAAGCCGGCGGACCGTGACGCCTTCCTCGCCTCCGAGCTGGACGGCAGGACCGTCGAGCAGACGGTCGCCGCCCTCGCGATGGTCATCGGGGAAAAGATCGAGCTCGGTCGGGTGGCCAGCTTCGATGGCACCGTCGAGACCTACCTGCACCGCCGTGCCAGCGACCTGCCGCCCGCGGTCGGTGTCGTCGTCGAGTACTCCGGTGCCGACGCCTCTGCGGCGCGCGACGTGGCTCTGCAGATCGCCGCGATGCGCGCACAGTACGTCACGCGTGACGATGTGCCCGACGAGATCGTCGCTAAGGAGCGCGAGATCGCTGAGGCCACAGCTCGGGAGGAGGGCAAGCCCGAGGGCGCCCTGCCCAGGATCGTCGAGGGTCGGGTCAACGGCTTCTTCAAGGACGTCGTGCTGCTCGAACAGGCCTCGGTCAAGGACAGCAAGTCAACGGTCAAGGACCAGCTCGAGGCGGCCGGTGTGACCGTCACCCGGTTCGCCCGCTTCGAGGTCGGGGCCGGTTGAGCGCCGTGCGCACGCAGCACCAGTGACACCGCCCCTGCACCGGGGCCTAGCGAGGAGGTCGAATCTGTGAATGTGACACCAGTCGAGACCGGGCCGGCCTCGTCGTCCATGGCGGATCCGCAGGCGGCCCGTGCGTACGACCGGGTGCTGCTCAAGTTGTCCGGTGAGGTCTTCGGCGGCGGCAGGATCGGAATCGACCCGGACGTGGTGGCCAGCATGGCTTGGCAGATCGCCCAGGTCGCCCGGTCGGGTGTGCAGGTGGCGATCGTCGTCGGTGGAGGCAACTTCTTCCGCGGTGCCGAGTTGTCCCAGCGCGGAATGGACCGTGGACGCGCTGACTACATGGGCATGCTCGGCACCGTTATGAACTGCCTGGCGCTGCAGGACTTCTGCGAGAAGCAAGGCGTCGAGACCCGCGTGCAGTCCGCGATCACCATGGGCCAGGTCGCTGAGCCCTACATCCCGCGTCGGGCGATCCGGCACCTCGAGAAGGGCCGCGTCGTGATCTTCGGCGCTGGTGCCGGCCTGCCGTACTTCTCCACCGACACGGTCGCCGCGCAGCGTGCGCTGGAGGTCAGGGCCGACGTCGTGCTGATGAGCAAGAGCGGCGTCGACGGCGTCTACACCTCCGACCCGCGACACGATCCCGCCGCCACCCGGTTCGACGACATCACCTTCGACGAGGCGCTGCGACTCGGTCTGCGGGTCGTCGACGCGGCCGCATTCGCCCTGTGCATGGAGAACCGGCTGCCGATGATCGTCTTCGGGATGGCAGGGGACGGCAACATCGCGCGCGTGCTGCGAGGTGAGAAGATCGGCACGCTCGTGCACGCCCCGTGACTGTCGATGACCTGTCCGAGCTGCAGCGCCAGCCCACGTACCCAGGAGTGATGACGCCGTGATCGATGAGACCCTGCGTGACGCCGACCAGCGGATGGCCAAGGCCGTCGAGCACGCTCGCGAGGAGTTCGCCGCCATCCGTACCGGCCGCGCACACCCCGCGATGTTCGCCAAGATCAACGCCGAGTACTACGGGACCCCGACCCCGTTGCAGCAACTGGCGTCCTTCCAGGTGCCGGAGGCCCGGGTCGTGGTGATCCAGGCGTACGACAGCGGTGCGACCGCGGCCATCGAACGTGCGATCCGGGACTCCGACCTCGGCGTGAACCCCAGCAACGACGGCAACCTGATCCGGGTGGTGCTCCCCGAGCTCACCGAGGACCGCCGCAGGGAGTACATCAAGCTGGCCCGCGCCAAGGCCGAGGAGGGCCGTGTCTCCGTACGCGGGGTACGTCGCAACGCCAAGCAGGGGCTGGACAAGCTGGAGAAGGACGGTGAGGTCGGCAAGGACGACGTCACCGGCGCCGAGAAGCGGCTGGACGGCATGACCAAGAAGCATGTCGACGCCATCGACGACCTGTTGGGCAACAAGGAGGCTGAGCTGATCGAGGTCTGATTCCTCGATCCAGCTCGTTCACCATGCCCTCCGACAGTGCGGCGTCTGCGGCACCGCCCAAGCCGAGCCGGGCCGGCCGCAACCTGACGGCGGCCATTGTTGTCGGCGCCGGGCTCGGCGCGGTCATCATCGCCTCGCTGTTCGTGGCGAAGGAGGCCTTCCTCCTCGTCGTGCTCGCTGTCGGGGGCATCGGCACGTGGGAGCTCGGCAAGGCGCTGCGGACAGCGTCCGTGCGGGTGCCCCTGGTGCCGGTGTACGTCGGCGGCCTGGCGATGCTGCTCGGCTCGTACTACGGGGGTGCTGAAGCCCTGTCGGCAACGATGGCGTTGACGTTGATCGCCATCATGGTGTTCCGCCTCGTCGAGGGTGCCGACGGGTTCGTCCGGGACGCCACCGCCGGCGTGTTCGTCACCGCCTACGTGCCGCTGCTCGGTTCCTTCGTCGTCCTGATGCTCGCCGATGCCGACTGGGCTGGGCGGATCGTGGTGTTCGTCGTGACGACGATCGCCTCGGACACCGGCGGTTACCTTGCCGGAGCGCTGCTCGGCAAACATCCGATGGCACCCAGGATCAGCCCGAAGAAGTCGTGGGAAGGCTTTGCCGGGTCGGTGCTCGGCAGCATGCTCGCCGGCTGGCTCACCGTGGTGTACACCCTGGACGGTCCGGTATGGGTCGGGCTGCTGCTGGGTGTCGTGGTCGCGACCGTCGCCACCATCGGCGACCTGGGGGAGTCGGTCATCAAGCGCGACCTGGGCATCAAGGACATGGGCACACTGCTGCCCGGCCACGGCGGGATGATGGACCGACTGGACTCGCTGCTCGTCGTCGCTCCCGTCTGCTGGCTGGTGTTGTACCTGCTCGTGCCGGTGGCATGAGGCGGCTGACGCTGATCAGGCACGGGCGGCCCGTCATCGAGCCAGACCTGCCCGCGTCAGCGTGGGAGCTGGCGGCCGATGCTGTGGCCGATGTGCGTGGCCTCGTCGAACCTGTCGGCACCTGGTTCAGCTCGCCGGAGCCCAAGGTGCTGGCCACGGCGCGGTTGTTGACCGGCTCCGATGTCACGACCGTCCGGGACCTGCGCGAGGCCGAACGCACCGCCGTCTGGATGGAGGACCCGGCAGAGTTCCATCTCGCCGTCCGTCGGGCCTTCGCGGATCCCGATCGCGTACCGGTGCTTGGCTGGGAGCCGTTGACGATGGCTCGTCAGCGGGTAGTGGCCGCCGTGCGTGGGCTGCTCGCGCAGACGGCCGGCGACGTCGTCCTGGTCGGTCACGGCACCGCCTGGACGCTGCTGGTGGCCGATGTGACCGGGAATCAGCCGGACCTCGAGTCGTGGACGCACATGCGGATGCCGGATGTCGCGGCACTCGACATCTCGCCGGACGGCTCCGCCCGCCTCTTCCGGAACTGGGGAGCCTGACGACGGCACGCGCGATTCCGCCTCGCAGCGCGGTGCGTGGGAGACTGGGGCGCCATGCCTGACGCCGAACCCGCCCGTACCCTTCCGCTGGTCTTCGACGAGCCGGTCGGCCGCCGCAAGCCACCCCGCCACCTCGCGGACCTGACGCTGGCCGAGCGGGTGGAGGCGGTCGAGGCGCTGGGTGAACCAGGCTTTCGGGCCAAGCAGCTCTCGACCCACTATTTCAGCCGTCTGGTCGACGACCCGGCACAGATGACCGATTTGCCCGCGCTCAGCCGGGACAGGCTCGTGGCTGACCTGATGCCGGCACTGATGACGCCACTGCGTGTCATGGAGGCCGACCGTGGCGGGACCCGCAAGACGTTGTGGCGGCTGTTCGACGGCGCTCTGGTCGAGTCCGTGCTCATGCGCTACCCCGGCCGGGTCACCATGTGCGTCTCGAGCCAGGCCGGCTGTGGCATGGCCTGCCCCTTCTGTGCCACCGGCCAGGGCGGCCTGCAGCGCAACATGAGTGCCGCAGAGATCGTCGAGCAGGTGCTGGACGGCGCGCGGGCACTCGTGCGGGACGAGGTGCCAGGCGGTCCGGGACGTGTCTCCAACGTCGTCTTCATGGGCATGGGCGAGCCGATGGCGAACTACCGGGCGGTGATCGGCGCGGTCCGGCGCCTGGTCCAGCCTGCGCCGGAGGGCCTGGGCATGTCGGCGCGTGGGGTCACCGTCTCGACGGTCGGATTGGTGCCCCGGATGCGACAGCTCGCCACCGAGGGCCTGCCGGTGACGCTGGCGTTGTCGCTGCACGCCCCCGATGACGAGCTGCGCAATGAGCTGGTGCCGATCAACACCCGTTGGGACGTGGCCGAGACGGTCCAGGCGGCGTGGGAGTACGCGCAGCAGACCAAGCGCCGTGTCTCGATCGAGTACGCACTGATCAAGGACATCAACGACCAGGCCTGGCGGGCCGACCTGCTCGGTGATGTGCTGACGTCCTTCGGCGACTGGGGATGGGTGCACGTCAACCTCATCCCGCTCAACCCCACACCGGGTTCGAAGTGGACAGCCTCGCGGCCACAGGACGAGCGGGAATTCGTACGTCGACTCGAGTTCAAGGGCGTGCCGACCACCGTCCGCGACACGCGTGGGCGGGAGATCGACGGCGCCTGCGGGCAGCTGGCCGCGCAGGCATAGCATCGCCATCCGTGAGTTCAGTCGCGCCGATCCGTGAGTTCGGGCATGCCCGTCCGCCAGTTCAGTCGCCGGGAAGCAGCCGCGGAGACAGTGGAAATCTGGCGCCGACAGCTCGAGCCGACGCAGTACGACGCGCTCCGTGCCGCGCTGAGCACCTGCGTCGTGCCGGGCGACTGCGTCCCTTGTCGTGAGCTCGCTGGGGATAAGGACTCACGGATGGGCTCGCCCGAACTCACGGATGGGCGGGACCGAACTCACGGATGGGCGGGACCGAACTCACGGATGGGCAGTGAGACTGGGAGCATGAAGGGCATGCGTGCACTGACTGTCCAGCCGGGCACTCCGGGATCCGTCGCCGTCACCGAGGTGCCCGACCCGGTGCCCGGGCCGGAGGCCCTGCTGGTCGACGGACTGGCCGTCGGCGTCTGCGGCACCGACAGGGAGATCATCGCCGGCGAGTACGGCTGGGCACCGCCCGGCCATGAGCGCCTCGTGCTCGGGCACGAGTCCCTGGGTCGGGTACGCGAGGCTCCGTCCGGATCGGGCTTCGGACCTGGGGACCTGGTGGTCGGAGTCGTGCGGCGCCCGGACCCTGTCCCGTGTGGGGCCTGCGCACACGGCCGCTTCGACATGTGTCGCAACGGGCAGTACACCGAGCGCGGGATCAAGCAGCTGGACGGCTTCGCCAGCGAGCAGTGGTGCATCGAGGCGGAGTACGCCGTGCGGCTGGACCCCGGGCTCGTCGAGGTCGGCGTGCTCATGGAGCCGACCTCCATCGTCGCCAAGGCCTGGGACGGGATCGAGCGGATCGGCGGTCGGGCCTGGTTTGATCCGCGGACGGTGCTGGTCACCGGTGCCGGTCCGATCGGCCTGCTGGCCGCCATGCTCGGCACCCAGCGGGACCTGGACGTGCACGTCCTCGACCGTGTCGACTCGGGTCCCAAGCCGCGACTGGTCGCCGACCTCGGCGCCACGTACCACTGTGACGGTCTCGAGGCAGCAGTCGGCGTCATGGGCGAGCCGGACATCATCATCGAGGCCACCGGCGCGGCAACCCTGGTGGTCGGCGCCATGACGCACACCTCGTCGTCCGGGGTGGTCTGCCTGACCGGTGTCTCCTCGCCGGGGCGCCGGATCGATTTCGACGTCGGCAGCGTCAACCGTGACATCGTCCTGGAGAACGACGTGGTGTTCGGGTCGGTCAACGCGAGCGTGGAGCACTACGTCCAGGCCGCCGCCGCGCTCGCCTCGGCTGACCACGACTGGTTGGCCCGGCTGGTGTCACGCCGGGCGCCGCTCGCCAACTTCGGGGACGCCTTCGAGGTCAGGGGCGACGACGTGAAGGTGGTGCTGACCCTCGAGGACTGAACCGACGCAGGATCCATGACGACACGACGTACAGCGGAGGGCGACGGACATGGCGGGCAAGATCGAGGACTACGGCCTGGTGGGCGACCTGCACACCGCTGCACTGGTCGGGCGCGACGGGTCAATCGACTGGTTGTGCCTCCCCAGGTTCGACTCTTCGGCGTGCTTCGCCGCCCTGCTCGGCGACCGGGAGAACGGCCGGTGGCAGCTGGCTCCTGCCGAGGGCGGCCCGTGCACCCGGCGCCGCTACCGGGGTGACTCGCTGGTGCTGGAGACCGAGTGGGAGACCCCGACGGGCACGGTCCGGGTCATCGACGCCATGCCGCCGCGAGGGGACGCCGCGGACATCGTCCGCGTGGTCGAGGGGGTCTCCGGTCGGGTGGCCATGGAGATGGAGCTCGTATTGCGGTTCGACTACGGCCATGTCGTTCCCTGGGTGCGCCAGGCGGCGAGCGGCATGTCGGCGGTCGCCGGGCCGGACGCGGTGTGGCTGCACACGCCCGTGCCGCTGGAGGGACACGATCTCACTACCCGGGCGCGGTTCGAGATCAGCGCGGGTGAGAAGGTGCCGTTCAGGCTGACGCACGTCGCCTCGCACCTGCCGGAGCCGCAGGCGCTGGATGCCGTATCTGCCCTGGCCGAGACCGAGTCGTTCTGGCAGCAGTGGGCCGACCGGTGCCACGACACCGGCGCCTGGGACGACGCGGTTCGGCGCTCGCTGGTGGTCCTCAAGGCGCTCACGTACCGCCCGACCGGTGGCATCGTGGCGGCCGCCACCACCTCCCTGCCGGAGGAGATCGGCGGCGTACGCAACTGGGACTACCGCTACTGCTGGTTGCGCGACGCCTCCTTCACCCTGCAGGCGCTGCTGGGGACCGGCTACGTGGCCGAGGCCCGAGCGTGGCGCGAGTGGCTGCTGCGAGCCGTGGGCGGCGATCCCGATCAGCTGCGGATCATGTACGGGCTGGACGGTACCCGCCGGTTGCCGGAGTACGAGCTGCCCTGGCTCGCCGGCTACGAGGGCTCGGTCCCGGTACGGATCGGCAACGCAGCCGCCAAGCAGTTCCAGCTGGATGTCTGGGGCGAGGTGCTCGACACCCACCATTTCGCTCGAGAAGCCGGCCTGGATGCTTCGCAGAGTGCATGGGACGTGCAACGGGAGCTGCTGAACTTCCTGGAGGGTCACTGGCAGGACCCCGACAAGAGCCTGTGGGAGGTGCGCGGGCCGGACCGGCCGTACGTGCACTCACGCGTGCTGGCCTGGACCGGGGTGGACCGCGGGGTCAAGGCCGTCGAGCGGCACGGCCTGGACGGTCCACTCGGTCGGTGGCGCGCGCTGCGCGAGGAGATCCATGCCGACGTCTGCCGCAACGGCTACGACACCGAACGGCGCACGTTCACCCAGTTCTACGGCTCCGAGGGCCTGGACGCTGCACTGCTGCAGATCCCACGGGTCGGCTTCCTGGACTGGCGCGACGAGCGGGTCGTCGGCACCGTGGACGCAGTCCAGCGCCAGCTCATGCAGGACGGTCTGCTTCTGCGGTACCGGTTGGACGGCGCGGAGGACGACGGAGTGGCCGGTGAGGAGGCGCCGTTCCTGGCCTGCTCGTTCTGGCTGGCCGACGCGCTGCACGGAATGGGACGACGCGACCAGGCTCGGCAGCTGTTCGAGCGGCTGCTGTCGCTGCGCAACGACCTGGGCCTGCTGAGCGAGGAGTACGACACCCGCACCGGCCGTCAGCTCGGCAACACCCCGCAGGCGTTCAGCCACGTTGGTCTGGTCAACACGGCGATCCACCTCGCGAAGTAACGCCCGTCCGTGAGTTCGGGCGCGCCCGTCCGTGAGTTTCGGCGCCTGCGAGGATCACTGGGTGAGCTTCCACCACGTCGAGCTGTGGGTTGCCGACTTTGCGACGGCGCATCCGCGATGGTCCTGGCTGCTCAGCGAGCTCAACTGGCCGGTCCTGGCTGAATGGGACAACGGTGCGTCGTGGGGTTCCGAGGGGGCCGGCTACCTGGTGGTGGAGCAGTCACCCGACGTACGCCAGGCGCCGCACGACCGTACAGCGCCGGGCCTGAATCACCTTGCGCTGAGCATCGGAGACCGGCCCGGCCTGGACGCACTGGTCGATGCCGCGCCGCAGCAGGGGTGGCGCCTGATGTTCCCCGGGAAGCATCCGTACGCCGGTGGACCCCAGCACTGCGCGGCCTACCTCGAGGACATCGACGGCTTCGAGGTGGAGGTCGTCGTCAGGGAGCCGCGCTGATCAAACTCACGGCCGGGCGCCGCCGAAGGCCGACGCCACCAGGTCGCCGAACAGCATGTGCTCATCGACAGCCACCCCGTGAGAGCCGAACCAGCGGCACACGTTGCGGCAGTCGCGCACCAGGAAGTCCAGCCCCTGCGGGTTGCCGACCAGGTCGACGACCTGCGGCAGGTCGATGAGCACCAGGCGCTCGTCGGCAACCAACAGGTTGTACGCCGACAGGTCACCGTGGGTGATGCCGGCACGCGCCAGTGCGTGCATGGCGTCGACGAGCTGGTCCCACCACCCGTGCACCACGCCTGGCTCGGCGCGAGCCTGGACCAAGCGAGGTGCGGGTCGGCCATCGTCGGAGGTGATGAGCTCCATGAGCAGCTCGGTGCCGTCGACCTGCACCGGGTACGGCACTGGTACCCCCGCACTCCACAGGCGGGAGAGTGCGTCGAACTCCGCGTACGCCCACTGTCCCGCCGCCGCCTCGCGGCCGTACGAGGTCTTGTTGGCGATCGCGCGCGCGTCACGGCTGCGTCGGGTACGGCGGCCCTCGGTGTAGCTGCTGGCGCGGTGAAACGACCGGTGCTCCTCGGTCCGGTAGCGCTTCGCGGCGAGGACGCTGTGGTGCAGCGGATCATCGGGCACGGCTCGTTCGAGCAGGTAGACGTCGGCCTCCTTGCCGGTCTTGAGCACACCCATCTCGGTGTCGACCGCGGCGTCGGCGGTCACCACCCAGGCGGGTCGCGGCTCGGGGCCGTGCAGGCCACGCTCGACCGAGGACCACGTCGACCAGCGCTGGCCGTCGGCGAGGTCCCCGAGAGGGGTGAAGCTGAAGGTGAGGTCAGAGGAGGGGTGGGACGGGTGCTGCTGGGACATGGTGGAAGCTCCGGCGTGAAGGAGGGGAGGAGACGACGTGGGTCCCCAGGGCGGCGATGGACATCTCGCGCCTCCTTCACACTCGGGCCGCGGTACCGCGGCGCATCCGGCGTACGCAGCCTGCCCGGCGCGTCCCAGCTGAGCAACCGGTTTATCGACCCCGGCTGCGGCACCGAACTCACGGATGGCGGCACCGAACTCACGGATGGGCGGGGTGGGCCTGGCGACTGGGCGGTCGGCGGGTGAGGATGTGGCCCATGGGTGTCTACGCCGAACAGTTCAACGCCAGCATCAATGACCCGGAGGCGTTCTGGGGTCAGGCCGCCTCGCTGGTGTCCTGGATCAGGAAGCCACAGCAGGTGCTGGACAGCAGCCGGGCACCGTTCTACCGCTGGTACCCCGACGCGACGCTCAACACCTGCTACAACGCGCTGGACCGCCACGTCGCCGACGGCCGCGGCGAGCAGGCCGCCGTGATCTACGACAGTCCGGTGACCGGACAGCAGCAGACCCTGACGTACGAACGGCTGCTGGAGGACGTGGCGGCTTTCGCGGGGGCGCTGCGCCAGCTCGGGGTGGGCACGGGCGACCGCGTGGTGATCTACCTGCCGATGGTCCCGCAGGCCGTCGTCGCCATGCTGGCCTGCGCTCGCCTGGGTGCCGTGCACTCCGTGGTCTTCGGTGGTTTCGCGCCGGCCGAGCTCGCACTGCGCCTCGACGATGCGAAGCCGAAGGTCGTCGTCTCGGCCTCCTGCGGTGTCGAGCCGACCCGGGTGGTGGAGTACAAGCCGATGCTGGACCGGGCCATCGACTTGGCCGAGCACACCCCGGAGGCCGTCGTGGTGCTGCAACGCCCGCAGGCAACGGCCACGATGGTCGAGGACCGCGATATCGACTGGGACCTTGCGATGAAGTCCGGCCGGGCCGACCCGGCCGAGTGCGTCGCGGTGGCAGCGACCGACCCGCTGTATGTCCTGTACACCTCGGGCACCACGGGCAAGCCCAAGGGTGTGGTCCGGGACAACGGTGGGCACGCCGTCGCGCTCGCCTGGTCGATGCACCACATCTACGACATGCACGCCGGACAGGTCTGGTGGACGGCCTCCGACGTCGGTTGGGTGGTCGGGCACTCCTACATCGTGTACGCGCCACTGCTCATCGGAGCCACGACTGTGCTGTACGAGGGCAAGCCGGTCGGCACACCGGACCCCGGCGCGTTCTGGAGGGTCATCGCCGAGCACGGCGTCGAGGGCTTCTTCACAGCGCCGACCGCGATCCGGGCGATCAAGAAGGAGGACCCGGAGGGGACCCGCCTCGCCGGCCACGACCTGTCCAGATTGCGCACCGTGTTCCTCGCCGGCGAACGTCTCGACCCGGCGACATTCACCTGGCTGGGCGAGCGGCTCGGTGTCCCGGTGGTCGACCACTGGTGGCAGACCGAGACCGGATGGCCGATCGTTGCCAACATGCGGGGGCTCGAGCCGATGCCGCTCAAGCCGGGCTCGCCCTCGGTGCCCGTCCCCGGCTGGGACGTCACCGTGCTCGACGAGTCCGGCCGACAAGTCGGCCCCGACACCGAGGGTGCCATCTGCATCCGGCTGCCGTTGCCACCCGGCGCGCTGCCCACGCTGTGGGATGACGACGAGCGGTTCCGCGCGTCCTACCTGTCGACGTTCGAGGGCTACTACCTGTCCGGCGACGGTGGCTTCGTGGACTCCGACGGCTACCTGTACGTCATGGGCCGCACCGACGACATCATCAACGTGGCCGGGCACCGGCTGTCCACCGGCTCCATGGAGGCGGTGCTCGCTGAGCATCCCGCGGTCGCGGAGTGCGCCGTCGTCGGGGTCGCTGACGAGCTCAAGGGTCAGCTGCCCACCGGGTACGTCGTGCTCAAGGCCGGGCTGGACGTCGACCACGACGAGCTGGGCCGGGAGCTGGTCGCGTCGGTACGCGACGAGGTCGGTGCCGTGGCGGCGTTCCGCTCGGTGAGCGTGGTCCCCGCGCTGCCCAAGACACGCTCGGGCAAGATCCTGCGCAAGTCCATGCGCCAGATCGCCGACGGCGTCGACGCCGACGTCCCCTCGACCATCGAGGACCCGGCGGTGCTGGACGCGCTGCGCCCGGTGCTGCGCCCGCGAGGCTGAGTCATTGCCCCAGTACGTCCGGTAGTGTGAGCCGTCGTACGCACCCTGTCAGCGCCCGGGAGGCCGCTCCATGGCCGCTTCCGGCCTCGCACGCCCCGACGTGGGTCGACGTCTTGCCGTTGCCGTGACCGCTGTCGGCATTGCGCTGTGCAGTCTGCTGCTGGGCGCACCAGTCGCCGCCGGCACCACGGGCCCGACCTCGACCGCGACCGGAGTAGGCGTGCGGTCGGCTCCGGAAACCGTGCACCAGGTGAGCCTTGTCGTACGTGACGCCGAGATCGGGGCCGCCACGGCGTCGGGGGCACCACAGGTGGTCCAGGCCGGTGCAGGCGCGGCTACACCGGCCCGGCCCGCTGCCCTGCTGGTCCCGTCACCGGTGTTCGTCGGCTTGTCGACCGATGACGGTGGCCGGGTCCATAGCGTGGATGTCGACGGCGTGCGTGGACGGGCCCCTCCGGCCGTCCGCGCCCTCGCCGTTCACTGACGCGCACCCGATCCGGGCGCGTCACCTCTCGACGCGTAACCGGAGGAATCCGTCGTGGCACGCAGCCGCTCCAAGGCACCGATCTATCGTGCGTTCATTGCACTGGGCGTCATCGCCTTCTCGCTCTACCTCGCCCTGACGTCCACCGCCAGACTCGGGCTCGACCTCGAGGGCGGCGTGCAGGTGGTCCTCGAGACCCAGGACGGTGACGGGGTCGAGGCCAACGCCGAGAACACCCAGAACGCGCTGGAGGTCCTACGCAACCGGGTGGACTCACTCGGCGTCGCGGAGTCGACACTGGCGCGCTCGGGAGACAACCGGATCATCGTCGAGCTTCCCGGCCTCGAGAACCCCGACGAGGCGGTCGCCCTGGTGGGTGAGACCGCTCAGCTGTCCTTCCACCCGGTCCTGGGGACCGTGGGAGGTCAGCAAGGTGGTCTGCCTCCGGGGTTCGAGCCGCCACCGGAGGCGGGTGGTCCGGGGCCCGGTGACGGTCAGGGTGGTGACGGTCAGGGTGGTGACGGTCAGGGTGGTGACGGTCAGGGTGGCGACGGCCGGCAGGGCGATGCGCCCCGGCAGGGTGAGGGGGAGATGCGGCTGGCTGACCCGCAGGGAGACGATGAGCAGCCGACCGGCGGCCCAGACGAACCGCCCGCCGACGGTCCCGGTCAACCACCGCCCGCCGAGGACGAGGAGGCCGCGCTGGTGCTGCCCGACGAGCAGGGCGTCGAGCTCGAGCTCGGTCCGGCCGCACTGACCGGTGACGCCGTCACCGGTGCCGAGGCCGCACTGACCCAGCAGGGTGTGTCCGAATGGGTGGTCAACGTCGACTTCGACGGTGCCGGGGGAGGCCGGTGGGCCGACATCACCAGTGACGCCGCCTGCGCACGTGACAACGGGCAGAGCCCCCAGGACCGGATCGCCATCGTCCTCGACGACGAGGTCATCTCCTCACCGGCCGTGAACGACGCCCCGTGCGGTGCGGGCATCCAGGGCGGAAGCACCCAGATCACCGGTGGGTTCACCCAAGAGACGGCCACCGACCTCGCAGTGCTGATCGAGGGCGGCGCGTTGCCGCTGCCGGTCGAGGTCATCAGCCAGAGCACCGTCGGCCCGACGCTGGGTGACGAGGCCATCGACGCCTCCGTCAACGCCGCCATCATCGGCCTGGCGTTGACCGGCCTGTACATCTGCGTCGTCTACCGACTCATGGGCTTCCTGGCCACGCTCGCGCTTGCCGCGTACACGATGCTGTCGTACGCGCTGTTGGTCTTTCTCGGGGCGACGCTGACTCTGCCCGGTCTCGCCGGGTTCGTCCTCGCCATCGGTCTGGCCATCGATGCGAACGTGCTGGTGTTCGAGCGGGCACGGGAGGAGTACGCCCGGCGACGTGGCGAGGGGCTGGAGCCGGCGTTGGAGACTGGTTACTCCAAGGCCCTGTCGGCGATCATGGACTCCAACATCACCACACTGCTGGCCGCCGGGCTGCTGTTCTTCCTGGCCTCCGGCCCGGTCCGCGGCTTCGGCGTGACGCTGAGCATCGGTGTGCTCGCGTCGATGTTCTCGGCGCTGGTCATCGCCCGGGTCTTCACCGGCTGGGCGGTACGCCGCAGCATCGTTCAGAAGCACCCGAAGGTCACCGGCCTGGCCGGCACTGGCCGGCTGCGCAACTGGCTGGCGAACTCCGGTCCAGACCTGATGAAGCGTTCCTCGCTGTGGGTCGGGATCGCGGCCGCCGTCGTCGCGCTGTCGGTCGCTGGCGTCCTTGTGCGCGGACTGAACCTCGGGGTGGAGTTCACCGGGGGACGGGTGATGGAGTTCGGCACCGCGGCCCCGGTCGAGGTGAACGACGCCCGCCAGGTGGTGGCCGATGAGGGCTTCCCGACGGCTGTCGTCCAGACGGTCACGACGGAGGGCGAGGAGAAGATCACCGTCCGCACCGAGGACATCAGCAACGCCGAGGCCACGTCCATCGAGGCGGGCCTGGACGAGCTGGCTGGTGGCGTCACCCGAGACCGCGACGACCTGATCGGACCGAGCCTGGGTGCCGAGCTGCGCAACAACGCGATCATCGCGCTCGGTGTCGCGCTGGCCGCGCAGATGATCTACCTGGCGTTCAGGTTTCGCTGGACGTTCGGTCTCGCTGCGATCGTCACGATGGTGCACGACGTGGTCGCGGTCATCGGCATCTTTGCCTGGACCGGGAACACCGTTGACGGCATCTTCCTCGCCGCGGCCCTGACGATCATCGGTCTGTCGGTCAACGACACGGTCGTCGTGTACGACCGGGTCCGCGAACGACTGCGGCTCCGGGACCGCGAGGACTTCGGGTCGATGGTCAACGCCGCAGCCTTGCAGACCGTGCCCCGGACGATCAACACCGGCCTGGGCGCCATGATCATCCTGGCGGCCCTGGTGTTCCTCGGCGGTGACTCGTTGACGAACTTCGCTGTCGCACTGCTGGCCGGTCTGGTGGTCGGCACGCTGTCCAGCGTGTTCCTGGCGTCTCCGTTGGTGGTGCTGTCCGAGAAGCGCTGGCCGGACCCGGAGGCGTTCGGTGGCTCCAGGGAGGACGAGGAGGACGCGACGACGACGCGTCCGGCGCGTAGACCGGTCGCGGCGCGTGCCGGAGCCGACGAGGAATCCCGGTTCGGCGGCTCGATCACCGTCGCCACGCCGAAGAAGCGGCCGCGCGACAAGTGGTCCCGGGCCGACCCGTACGCCGACATCCCGGCGTCGGGACCCGACGAGGGGGACGATCGGGGCGGCAACCGCTGACCGGCGGTCGCCCCAGCCTGTCAGCGTCGGGGCTGGGCAGCCGGTGCGGCATCGAGTGGCGCAACAGTGGGGTCTCACAGCACCGGCCGCCCCGTCTTGCGCCACTCGCGAGGCAAGACCCCCGTCTTGCGCCGCTCGCGAGGCAAGCGGCGGCGGTCGCTGGGAAGTCAGTGGCCGCGCAGCGGTGACACGACTCTGGCCAACAGGCTGCTGCGACCCGTGACGGATTCCTCGGCGTCGGCCGCGGTCATCGCACGCAGTCCGGCGTTGATGCCGAGCCAGCGCAGCGGTTCCGGTTCCCAGGACCGGCTGCGGTGACCCACCCACGGCAGGTCGACCAGGTCGGTGTCGCGCCCGGCGATCAGGTCGGCGAGGGTACGCCCGGCCAGGTGCGACGTGCCGACGCCGTCGCCTACGTACCCACCGGCCCACGCCTGACCGCTGGATCGGTCCAGGCCGACCGAGGCGTGCCAGTCGCGGGGGACTGCCAGCGGCCCACCCCAGGCGTGGGTGAACGCGACGTCGCGCAGCTGGGGCAGCAGTTCGCGCAGCGTCGTCCGCAGCGCGGCGAACACGTCGGGGTCACGGTCGTGCTCCGGGAGCACTGCGGAACCGAAGTGGTACGGCGCGCCGCGCCCGCCGAAGGCGATTCGGCCGTCGCGGGTGCGCTGCCCGTAGATGATCAGGTGCCGCCCGTCACTGAACGTCTGTCGCTGGGCCAGCCCGAGCGCCGCCCAGGTGGTCTCCGACAGTGGCTCGGTGGCCACCATGAGGGAGTACATCGGAGCAACCGTGCGGCCATGACCGGGCAGGCTGGGTGTGTAGCCCTCGGTGGCCCGGACCACCACGTCGGCCCGTACCACGCCGGCGTCGGTGTGCACGAAACCTGACTCGATCCTGCGGACCGGCGTGCGCTCGTGGAGGCTGACGCCTCGGCTCTGCACGACGCGTGCCAGCCCGCGCACCAGTCGAGCGGGGTGGATCGCGGCGCAGTGCGGGGTGAACGTGCCGCCAAGCACACCCGCACCGGCAAGGTGTGCCGACGCTGTCGCGGCGTCCAGCAGCTGCAGGTCCTCGGGTGCCAGACCCGAGGCGAGCGAGGTGGCGACCTCGCCCTCGGAACGGCGCAGCTGGGCGGGCGTGCGCGCCAGGACGACTGTCCCGCCGCGGTCGTAGTGGGCGTCGATGCCCTCGGCGGCGCAGGTCGCTCCGACCTCGCGCACGGTCGACTGCATGGCGTTGGCCATCCGCAGCGCTGCTTCTCGCCCGTACCGGCGGGACAGCGCCACTGTCGCCACCGGGAACAGGGCGCTGCACCAGCCCCCGTTGCGGCCCGAGGCGCCGAAGCCTGCGACCTCGGACTCCAGCACCACCACGCGGCAGTCGGGGGCGACCCGACTCAGGTGGTAGGCCGTCCACAGGCCGGTGAAACCGGCACCGACGATCACCACGTCGGCCTCGGCGGAGCCCGGCAATGACGGCCTCGGCACCCAGTCGTCGTCGGCGCTCTCGTGCCACAGGGACAGCGACCGGTAGGGAAACTGGTGGCCGCTCAGCGCTGGAGGTCGCGCTCGGGCTTTCCCGCTCGTCCCTCGCGCGACGCCCTCGCCGCTCAGCGCACACCCCAGGAGTACGTCTGCTTGTGCAGCTTCAGGTACACGAACGACTCGGTGGCCCGGACGCCGGGGATGACGCGGATCTGGGTGGACAGCAGCTCCAGCAGGTGCTCGTCGCTCTCGGCGACCACCTCCGCCAACAGGTCGAAGCCGCCTGCGGTGACCACGACGTAGTCGATGTCGTCCATCGCGGCCAACGCGTCGGCCACCGGCTCGATCGGTCCCTCGACGGTGATCCCGATCATGGCCTGCCGGGCGAAGCCGAGCTCCATCGGATCGGTCACCGCGACGATCTGCATGACACCGGTGTCGAGCAGCCGCTGCACCCGCTGGCGCACGGCCGCCTCGGACAGGCCGACCGCCTTGCCGATGGCGGCGTACGGGCGTCGGCCGTCCTGCTGGAGCTGCTCGATGATGGCTTTGGACACGTCGTCGAGGCAGTTGCGCTCGAGGCGTGGGCTCGTGCTCTTCTCGCGGCGTGGGGACACGACTGACATGGTGGCGACCTCCGCAGCCGAAGGCAAGGAATCCGTGAGACGTCCGGCAGCGGTTTTGGGGGCAATCACTAGCCTTGTCGGCGTTTGCGGCCTGATTTCGTTGCCGTAGCGATGTCGAGCGACGGAATCGCTTGTCCACGGTGGCCTACTCTGGAACCATGCGATCTCGACCCACTCGCCGGTGGGGTCGCGACCCGACCGCTTTGCCATTTACCCGCGAAAGGTGCCCCGATGGACGCTCGTCGTTCGGCCGGTCCGATGCCCTCCCACATCGAGGCGATGGTGCGCGCGTCGGTGAGCCGACGTTCGGTGTTGCGCGGTGCCTCGCTCAGTGCCCTGTCGGTCGCGGGTGCGGGCTTGTTCGCAGCGTGCGGGACACCTTCGGCCACGCAGTCCGCTGACACCTGCTCCAGTGAGGACCTCTCGGCGACCGAGAAGGCGCTCAACTTCTCCAACTGGCCGGCCTACATCGATCAGAAGCGGGTTCAGCGCGGCGGTGAGAAGGTGACGATCCTGCCCACTCTGCAGAAGTTCCAAGACCGGACAGGCATCACGGTCACCTACACGACGGACGTCAACGACAACAGCGAGTTCTTCGAGAAGGTCCGCAACCAGCTCGGAGCGTGCGAGCCAGTCGACCGTGACTTGTTCGTCCTCACCGACTGGATGGCCGCCCGCATGATCGACCTCGGGTGGCTGCAGCAGCTGGATCATGCGAACCTGCCCAACGTCGAGCAGAGCCTGAGCGCGAGCCTGCGGAGCCCGGACTGGGATCCCGACCGTGACTACAGCGTGCCGTGGCAGAGCGGGCTGACCGGCATCGCCTACAACGCCGACCTCACCGGCGAGGTGCGCAGCTTCGAGGAGCTGCTCAGTCGTGGCGACCTCAAGGGACAGGTCACACTGCTGACCGAGATGCGCGACACCATGCTCTTCATGCTGCTTGCCACCGGCGCCGACCCCGCAGACTTCACCGACGATGAGTGGGGCGTGGCCCTCGAGCGACTCCAGCAGGCGGTAGACGACGGCCAGATCCGCGCCTTCAACGGGAACAACTACCTGCAGGACCTGGTCAACGGAAACGTTGCTGCGTGCGAGGCCTGGTCGGGTGACGTGATCATCACGCAGTACAGCAACCCCAACATCAAGTTCGTGGTGCCGGAGGAGGGCCTCGCGTTGTGGAGCGACAACATGCTCGTGCCCAACAAGGCCACCCACAAGACCAACGCCGAGCAGCTGATGAACTTCTACTACGATCCGGAGATGGCCGCCACACTGGCCGCCTGGGTCAACTACATCTGCCCCGTCGAGGGAGCCCGTGAGGCGATGGAGGAGATCGACCCGAGCCTGGTGGACAACCCGCTGATCTTCCCCGACGAGGAGATGCTGTCGAAGACGTACGACTTCATGGCGCTCGACGAGACGACCGCGCGGCAGTACGAGGACGACTTCGCCCAGGTCACCGGTGGCTGATCGATGAGCGCCGGGGTCGACGAGCAGGAGCAGGCGAACCCTGGCGTCCAGCGGGGCCCCGGCAACGACCTGCGCCTCGTGTCGCTCAGCAAGCAGTTCGGCGCGTTCACAGCGGTCAATGACCTGACCCTGACCGTGCCGGCAGGGTCGTTCTTCGCCCTGCTGGGTCCCTCGGGGTGCGGCAAGACCACGACGCTGCGCATGGTGGCCGGACTCGAGGCACCGACGGCCGGTGACATCTTTCTCGGCGACCAGGACGTGACCCGGTTGCGTCCGTACAAGCGCCCGGTGAATACCGTCTTCCAGAACTATGCGCTGTTCCCGCACCTGAGCGTTGCCGAGAACGTCGCGTTCGGACTCAAGCGCCGCGGTCGCAAGAAGGTGGACGCCGAGGTCGCGCGGTTGCTCGACCTCGTCGAGCTCGGTGACCGGGGCCGGCGGCGTCCGCAGGAGCTGTCCGGTGGCCAGCAGCAGCGCGTCGCACTGGCGCGGGCCCTGATCAACGAGCCCGAGGTGCTGCTGCTCGACGAGCCACTGGGTGCCCTCGACCTCAAGCTGCGCCGACAGATGCAGATCGAGCTCAAGCGGATCCAGACCGAGGTCGGTCTCACCTTCGTGCATGTCACCCATGACCAGGAGGAGGCCATGACGATGGCCGACACGGTCGCGGTCATGAACGCGGGCGTCATCGAGCAGATGGGTCCACCCGGGGAGCTGTACGACAACCCGGCAACCACCTTCGTGGCCAACTTCCTCGGCCAGTCCAACCTCGTCGCGGGCCACGTCACCCGGATGCGGGATGACCTCGTCGAGGTCGACGTCGAAGGTACGACCGTGCTCGCCTCCCGCACGCGCTCGCACGCCGATGGCGGCGCGGTGTGGGTCGGTGTCCGACCGGAGAAGGTCTTCCTCGACTCATCGGGGCAGACGCGCGATCACGGCATTAACGTCGTGCGCGCCGGCAGGATCTGCGACGTCAGCTACACCGGTGTGAGCACCCAGTACCTCGTCAGGATGCCGTGGGGTCAGGAGCTCACCGTCTTCGAGCAGAACACCGGTGCCCGCGAGCTCTTCCGCGTCGGTGCCTGCGTCGACCTGGGCTGGCGTGCCGAGCACACGTTCGTGCTGGACGCGGCCCAGGACGCGCACGCCGGTGTCGAGTACGAGGACCTCGGGACGTGACTGCGCCGGCGCTCTTCCCCGGCGGTGGGGGAGCCGACGACCAGCAACAACCCCCGCCGCCGCGTCGTAGCCGGACCGGCTACCTGCTGCTGCTCCCAGGCACCCTGTGGCTGCTGCTCTTCTTCATGGTTCCGCTGGTCACACTGGTCAGCACCAGCCTCTACGACCCCGCCGGAACCTTGGAGACCGGTTACCAGCTGACCTTCGCCTTCGGCAACTACGTCGACGCGATCGACGACTACGCGACCGAGTTCACCCGATCTCTGCTCTACGGCGGGCTCGCCACGCTGTTCGCGCTGCTGCTGGGCTACCCACTCGCCTACGCGATCGCATTCAGGGCCGGGCGGTGGAAGTACGTCATGCTGCTGCTGGTCATCGCCCCGTTCTTCACCAGCTTCCTGATCCGTACGCTGTCCTGGAAGATGCTGCTCGCGGACCAGGGCGTCATCGTCGAGGTGCTGAGGTTCCTCCACATTCTGGGCGACGATGGTCGACTGCTGGCCACGGCACCGGCCGTGGTGCTCGGTTTGACCTACAATTTCCTACCGTTCATGGTGCTGCCCCTCTACGCCAGCCTGGACAAGATCGACGTCCGGCTCATCGAGGCCGCGGGGGACCTCTACGCCAGCCCGCCGCAGGCGTTCCGCCGGGTGACGCTACCGCTGTCGATGCCGGGAGTCGTGGCCGGCACCCTGCTGACCTTCATCCCTGCCGCCGGCGACTACATCAACGTCGAGCTGCTCGGTACCCCCCAGCAGACCATGATCGGCAACCGCATCCAGAGCCTGTTCGGGGCCGGCAGCTACCCGGCCGCCGCGGCGCTGTCGGTGACCCTGATGCTGCTCATCCTCGCGATGGTCATGCTCTACATCCGCCGCGCCGGAACGGATGAGCTGCTGTGACCGCCACCCTGGTCCGTGCCGGGCGCTGGGTCACGGGCCACCTGGTCATGTTCGTGGCGCTGCTGGTGCTGTTGTACATGTTCCTGCCGATCATGGTGGTCGTGCTGATGTCCTTCGACGACACCGCGGACGTGGCCTACCAGTTCAACGGCTTCACGCTGGCCAACTGGTCCGACCCGTGCTCCTCCTACGGCATGTGCGACGCGGTCGCCAAGAGCCTGCAGATCGGTCTGCTGGCCACCGTGGGCGCGACGTTGCTCGGCACCCTTATGGCCTTCGCCATGGCGCGGCACCACTTCCGCGGACGCAGCATCGCCAACGTCGGGATCTTCCTGCCGATGGCGTCGCCGGAGATCGTCATGGGCTCGTCCCTGCTCGCCCTGTTCGTGTCCGCAGGGTTCGCCGGACAGCTGGGCTTCGCCACCATCCTGATCGCCCACATCATGTTCTGCCTGTCCTTCGTCGTCGTGGCGGTCAAGGCGCGCCTGTCCGGCATGGACAACGGGCTCGAGCAGGCGGCGATGGACCTGTACGCCAACGAGTGGCAGACCTTCTGGCGAGTGACGTTCCCGCTGGTCTTCCCCGGGATCGTGGGCGCCGCCCTGCTCGCGTTCTCGCTGTCCTTCGACGACTACATCATCACCAACCTGGTCGCCGGACAGAGCCAGACCTTCCCGATGTACGTGTGGGGCGTGTCCCGTCGCGAGATCCCACCGCAGATCAATGTCATCGGCACTGCCATGCTCCTGGTCTCGATACTCGTCGTGGTCATGGCTGAGGTCGTACGTCGGGGGCGGAACCGGGCATGACATCGGACCTGGAGCTCCACTCGTGATCGATGACACCGCACCGCACGCGTCACTGCTCGCCCGCCACCGCGAGGTCATGCCGACCTGGATGTCACCGTTCTATGACCAGCCGATCGAGATCGTCTCCGGCTCGGGGGTGCGGGTCACCGACGGCGAGGGCCGTACGTACCTGGACTTCTTCGCCGGCATCCTCACCAACATGCTGGGGTACGACGTACCGGAGGTGCGCGACGCGATCCAGCGGCAGCTGGGCACCGGCGTCGTCCACACGTCCACGCTCTACCTGATCCGTCAGCAGGTCGAGCTCGCGGAGAAGATCGCCGGGCTGTCCGGCATCCCGGACGCCAAGGTGTTCTTCACCGCGTCGGGCACCGAGGCCAACGAGGCGGCACTACTCATCGCGACGCAGCACCGGCGCAGCAACCAGGTGATCGCGCTGCGCAACAGCTACCACGGTCGTACGTTCGCCACCACCGGCATCACCGGCAACCGGGGCTGGTCGGCGTCGAGCCTGTCGCCGCTGAACGTGATCTACGCGCAGAGCGGCTACCGGTTCCGCTCCTCGTTCGGCGTGCTCGACGACACGGCCTACATCGACGCGTGCGTACGGGACCTGCGCGAGCTGATGGCGACTGCCACCGCCGGTGACGTGGCGTGCATGATCGCCGAACCGATCCAGGGCGTGGGCGGTTTCGCGGTCCCGCCGGACGGTCTGTTCGCCGCGTACCAGCAGGTGCTCGCCGAGACCGGGATCCTGTTCGTCAGCGACGAGGTGCAGACCGGGTGGGGCCGTACCGGCGAGCACTTCTGGGGCATCGGCGCCCATGGAGTGACACCGGATGTGATGACGTTCGCCAAGGGCCTCGGCAACGGCGCCTCGATCGGCGGTGTCGTGGCCCGTCGTGAGGTGATGGACTGCCTCGGAGCCAACTCGATCTCGACCTTCGGCGGCAATCCGCTGTCGGCTGCTGCTGCCAACGCGACCCTGGACTACGTGCTGGACAACGACCTGCAGCGGCACTGCGCGACGGTCGGCAAGCTGCTGATGGACGGGCTGCAGACGGCGTGCGCAGATCTGCCGATGGTCGCAGAGGTACGCGGGCGGGGCTTGATGATCGGTCTCGAGCTGGTTGGTCCCGACGGGTACGCACCGGACCCGGCAGCGGCGGCCGCGGTGCTGGAGGCGGCACGCGAGCGCGGACTGCTGATCGGCAAGGGCGGCCTGCACGGCAACTGCCTGCGGCTCGCGCCGCCGATGACGCTCAGCGAGGCCGACGCCCGTGAGGGGCTGGACGCGCTGGGGGACGCCCTGCGCGCGCAGGCGTGACTGCGGTGCCGGACGCGTGTCGGTGACCCTGGCAGTGTGGCGATGTGTCAGCTGGCCTTGCGCCCGAGTACGACGAGGTACTGCGCGGGGAACACGACGGGGTGGGCGGGTGTCCCGCATGTGGCACCGCAGCGGGAATCTTCACGGGACAGATCTTGCGGGGAGGTCGGGGGGAGCACCTCGGTGACCTACGTCGTTGTCGGGAGGGCCTCCTCAGCCGACGTGTTGGCTCGACCGGAGCGTGAATGTGGTTGCAGTTGCTGGCGTAGCCCTTCGAGATCGCCGAGGATCCATGCCGAGGCCAACTTTCCCTCGGCGCTCGTGAAAGCTGGGCTCTTGGACCCTGTCCGTGGGTCAGGCGGTGGCGGTTCGGCCGGGTAGCGGTGGCCAGTAGCCGCCGAGGGCGAGCATGGCCCAGGTGGAGCCGTGGGTCGGTCTTGGCGATCCAGGCCAGCTTCTCGGTCTGCTTGTCGGTGAGGTTGTCGAGGTTCTTCCACAACGCTGCCGCACCGCTCCGCGTGCCTCGTTCCACGCGCTACGGCGGACCTCATCGAGTGCCTGGGTGGCCCACCGCACGACATGGAATGGATCGGCGCACTGCACCGTGTTCGGGCACCGCTCGGTGACCACGGCCGCGACCCATGGGGCTGCGTCGGCTGAGACGTGGATGATCGCCGCACACCGTTCGATTGCCGAGACGACCTCTCCTTCTCGAACAGGCCGCGGGTGCCGTTGTAGAGGAACGACGCCGAGATCTTCTTGCCCTGGGTATCCCGCGGGTAGCCCTCTCCACCACGCCGCGCCCGGCCTGCGCGATGAGGTCCAGCGCCCCGCGGAGCGCGGCCGCGGAGACGCCCTGGCGGCGGTGGTCACGGTCGATGAAGAAGCAGGTGAGCCGGTAGTCGGGCACCAGGTCCTGCTCCTTCTCGTACTGCGCCCGGTGATAGATGCTCGGCAGCTCCTCCGGAGTGCCGTACTCGCACCACCCCACCGCCACGTCGCCGTCGAAGACCAGGGCGGCGTGCGCCATGCCGTCTTCGACCAGCCGGTGCTTCAGGTCACGGTTGTCTTCCGGGCTCTGCTGCTGCCTCTACGGGAAGTCCGGGTGGAAGTAGGTGCACCAGCACCCGTTCCACACACCGTTGTGCTTCTGGGCCAGCGCCGCGAATGCCTCCCACGTCGCGGGTGTCAGCGCCTTGATCTCGAAGTCACCCGTGTCGGTCCTCGCCCGCGTCGACCCATGTCCTGGGCAAAGTGAACCACGGAGCGCCCCCGTTCGGACGACCGGGAGTGGCGCGCGCTGTGACCGGGCGTAATCGAGCGGCTGCGAGCCGAGATGGCCCGGT
>Ga0136627_1000005_pt1 | contig 57852 bp, 51 predicted proteins | sample AntDrymUQ4892206_2_FD_104652 | JGI IMG/M metagenome (GOLD analysis project Ga0136627, IMG submission 104652) | Polar desert sand microbial communities from Dry Valleys, Antarctica - metaG UQ489 (22.06) | ecosystem: Environmental > Terrestrial > Soil > Desert | place: Antarctica: Dry Valley... | reverse complement strand
GGAAACCCTGCTCGGCATCGCGGTGCTCATCGTCATCATTTGGGTCGTTGCACGGCGTGCTCAGGCTCGGCGGGACTCATCGGAGCGAGCGGGCGGTGCGCATAGCCGGACGGTCTCCTCTGCGCCGACAAAGCCGCCCACGGAGTCGCGCTTGCGCGCTGAGATCGAGACTGCCGTCCTTCGTGACTACGGCCGCGCAGCCCAGGATGCAGAACTTCGGAAGGTTGAGCAAGAGCCCGCGAAGGACCACGTGCCGCCACCCCCGTCTGGCTACGCAGTCCAGGCCTGGTCTCCACGAACGCAGCAGGTTGAGGTCGCCGGCGAGTGGTACTGAGCCGAGAATCTGCGAGCCCTGTTCGCGCGGCACGCCAGGGTGTCCGAGTCCGGCGCCGAGACGCGACTGGCAGCTGTGCTTGTCCCAGACCCGTCGAATCCGTACGACAAACGTGCTGTCGCGGTCTTCGTGGATGATCTCCACGTCGGATACATGGAACGTCCAGACGCGCGTGTGTATCACGACGCCATAGCCAAGTTGCCCGGTGGCGAGCTCACGGTTCCATCGCGTCAGTGGCTCAGAGGAACGACGCAGGACACCTGGGCACGGATCACGCTCTCGCTGCCCAAGCCGGAGCATCTCGAATGCCCCAATCCGACGAAGGAGAACTGCGTGAGCCTGCCACCGGGCTCGACAGTTCAGGTCACCCGGGAAGAGGAGCACATGGAGCACCTCACGACCCTGCTCAGCCGATTCGGTAGCGAAACAGTTGTTGCTGCATCTCTTCGCTCGGTTACCGAACAACGTCCACGGTCGACCGTAGAACTCGTGGCCGTAGACATGGCCGGTCACCAGGTCGGGGTGCTGTCGACAGCACAGACAGCCAACTTGCTGCCACTCGTCCGGAGGGCGGAGTCAGAAGAGCGCACACTGACGTGCCGCGCGTCCCTCCGTGGGAATGCGCTCAAAGCCGACGTTGCGCTCCACGCTCGCAAGGCGCATGAGTTCGACGACAAGGAACTTGAGAAACTTTTCGCCACGGTCTAGCCGCGCACGGCGTCATATCGCCGCAAGTGAAGTGGCCTCACAGCGACGGACCCGCACCGAGAGCTTGTCCCCCACGGGCCATCGGACCCGCCGCGCACGCTAACACGCGGGGTTTCTGGGTCACAAAGCGTGGCATAAGCCTGAATGGCTCAAATAGCAAGTGACCCCTGATCTGCGTTTCTACAGGTCAGGGGTCACTTTTTCGTAGCGGGGGCAGGATTTGAACCTGCGACCTCTGGGTTATGAGCCCAGCGAGCTACCGAACTGCTCCACCCCGCGTCGCTCACCCCAGCATAGGCGTCGACGAGAGGCCCACACAAATCCGCACGGGCTTGGCTGCGTCACGATGGGTTCACCGTGACCGTGACCCTCACCCCGCGTCCGCATCCTCGGCCGGTGGCTCCTCGTCCTCCGGCGGGGTGGCCTCCGGGTCGTCGGCACCCCCGGGGCCGTCCTCGCCCGGGGTGTCCGCGCCGCCCTGCTCGGCCTGCAGCTCACTGATCTGCTCGAGGAGGGCGTACAGCTCCTCGTTGGCCTGCTGGTACGCGCCGAGGTCGTTCTCCTCCAGAGCGGCCAACGCCTCTTGTGTCCTCTCTTCGACCCGCTCCAGCAGTTGTTGAAGCGTCTCATCGGTCCCTGGTCCGGCCGGCGGGTCCGGCTCGCCCGGCGGCGGCTCGGTCGGCGGGTCCGGCTCGCCGATCTCGCCATCTTCGATCCCCAGCACGCTGTTCAGCGCCTGGTCCAGACTCGTCCCGAACCCGACGTCCTCGCCCAGCGAGGCCACGACGTACTGCAGCACCGGGTACGTACCCGTGGCCCCGGACGCCTGGGTGTAGATCGGCTGGACGTACAGCAGGCCCTCGCCGACCGGGAGGGTCAGCAGGTTGCCCGGCAGCACGTTGACGTTGTTCTGCCGGAACTGGAACAGCTCGCCGGCAAGGCCGTCGTCGGTATTGATCTGGTTGGACATCTGGCTGGGGCCGGGCACCTGTGTCTGCGTGGGCAGGCTCAGGATCTGCATGGTCCCGTAGCCCTCCTCGCTGTCGTCGGTCGCGTCGGCGTTGACCGACACGAAGGACGCCAAGTTCTGCCGGTTGTTGGGTGCGAAGACGCTGGTCAGGGAGAACCGGGGCTCGTCGGCTCCCGGCACCTGCACTGAGAGGTAGTACGGCGGCTGGCTGGTGGTGTCCGACGTCGGGTCCTCCGGGACGACCCACCGCTCGGCGGCGTTGTAGAAGTCGATGGCGTCGGTGACGTGGTAACGCTGCAACACCTCGCGCTGCACCTTGAACAGGTCCTCTGGGTAGCGCAGGTGCTCCAGCAGCTCCGGAGAGATCTCCGATCGGTCCTGCACCACGCCGGGGAAGACCTCGCGCCAGGTCGCCAGGATCGGATCCTCCTCGTCCCATTCGTACAGGTCGACTGTGCCGTCGTAGGCGTCGACGACCGCCTTGACCGAGTTGCGCATGTAGCTGACCTCGTCGGCGGGCAGCGCCGCGATCTGGGTCCCGTCGGTCAGCGTGTCCGACGTGGCGTCGTCCAGGCTCGTCTTCTCCGCCTGGGGGAAGGCGTTGGACGTGGTGTAGCCGTCGACGATCCACACGATCCGGCCGTCGACGATGGCCGGATAGGTGTTGCCATCGATGGTCAACCAGGGGGCCACCTTCTCGACCCGTTCGCGCGGCTCCCGGTCGTAGATGATCGTCGACTCCTCGTTGACCCGGTCGGACAGCACCAGGTTGGGTTCGCCGAACTTCAGCGCGTACAGCGCCTTGTTGAAGATCCCCCCGATCGGGACACCGCCCTCCCCGTCGTAGGTGAACGTCGAGGCGTCGCCCTCACCGTCGTCGCCGGCCGAACCCTGCGGCGTGTCCACTTCGACCTGGCTGGCGCCTTCGGGCGCACCCACGACGGAGTACTCGGGGCTCTGCTCACCGAAGTAGATCCGAGGCTGGTCCACCTCCAGCGAAGGGTCCGTGGACTGCAACGGGATGTCCTCGACCACGAACGACGGTTCACCGCCGGGGCCCCGCTCGTTGCCCTTGGCGGCGACCACGCCGTAGCCGTGGGTGTAGACCGTGTGGTCGTTGGCCCAGTTGCGCTGGTTGTCGGCCAAACCGTCGATGTTGAGCTCACGGGCGGCGATGATGACGTCCTGGGGCTGGTCGTTGTCCTCGAGCACGTAACGGTCGACGTCGAGGGTCTCGGGCACCGAGTAGTAGCCGCGAACCTGTTGGAGCTGTTCGAAGGCCGGCGACACCAGCGTCGGGTCGAGCAGTCGGGTGCCCGGCGTGTTGTCCGCCGCCGCGAGCAGCTCCTCGGCGCTCAAGGACGTCTGCGCGTCGTAGGGGACCTTCTCCACCCCGGTCAGGGCGTACGCCTCGCGGGTGGAGTCGATGTTGCGGGCGATGTAGGGCGCCTCCCGATCCGGCTCGGACGGGTTGACCTGGAAGGACTGCATGATCGCCGGCCACACGCCGCTCACCAGGATCGAGGACAGCGCGAGCAGGCCCAGACCGATGGCCGGCAGCAGCAACGATCGCCAGATGACGTTGGCGAAGAACAACAGCGCGCAGATCAAGGCGATGATGATCAGGATGTTCTTGCCGGGGATGCGAGCGTTCTCGTCCGTGTACGTCAGCCCGGTGACCAGCCCGCCGTCGGCGATGGACAGCTCGAAGCGGTCCAACCAGTACGCAAACGCCTTGAGCAGGACGAACAGGCCGACCAGGACCGACAGGTGCACCTGCGTCGAGGGCGCCACCCGGCTGTTCTTGTCCTGCAGCGTGATGCCGCCGTAGACGTAGTTGACGAGGGCGACGGCGATGATGCTGATCGCGAGCGTCGCGAAGCCAAACGAGGCGAGGAAGCGCAGCCACGGGAAGTCGAAGACGAAGAAGCCGAGGTCCATGGCGAAGTTGGGGTCCTCAGCACCGAAGGGTTGTCCGTGGCGCCACAGCACGAACGTCTGCCACTGCCCGGACGCCACCCCGCCGGCCGCCAGGCCCAGAAGCACGGCGATGGCGGCCACCAGACGCTTCTTGATCGGCTCGATGACCTCGCGGTAGCGGACCACCGGGTCGAAGCGCCGCGGCCTCGGCACCACCAGCGGCTGCGTCCGGTAGGCGATGATGATGTTGGCCGACACGACGAGGGCGAACACCAGGCCCAGCACGAGGAACAACGCAGTGCGGGTGAACAGGATGGTGCTGAAGACGTCGGTGTAGTCGACCGAGGAGAACCACAGGCGATCGGTCCACACGCCGGTGAAAACGGCGCCGAGGAACAGGAGTCCGGCCAACGTGGTCAGGGTCGGCAGCAGTACCCGGCGCCCCGTGGGCTCACGCAGCTGCGTGGGCGCCGGGCGCGGGGCAGGGCTGTCGAATTCGTCGGCCACGTGTCTCCTCTGTCGGTACGGGTTGCGCTGTTGGTACGGGTAGCGCTGTCAGTCTGTCAAAGTCTGAAACAGGAGCCCCACCAGCGTCGGGACGAGGTCGACCCCGTCGAGCACGTCAGCCGTGTCGTCGTGCGATCTCAGCCGTAGCGCGCAGTGCGCCCGACCGTCTCGGGTGACGGCCACGGCCATCCGCACCTCGTGGGCACCCGGGTGCTCCGCTGCGAGCACCTTGGCCTGCTCGGCGTCGTCCGGTAGTTCCCCCTCTGCGCCCGGCGGGAGCACCAGCCGCTCGACCACCGTGGCGCAGCCGGCCACGCCTGGTGGCCACATGATCCCCGTCAGCACCTCCTCGAGATCCTGGTCGGCGGGCACCTCGTCCTGCTCGATCGGCGTGAGGCTGCCGGCCGCATCGGTGGGCAGCCCGAGCGTAGCGGCCAGCTCGGGCTCGGCGTCGATCAGCTCGGAGGTCGTGACCAGGGCGTACAGGCGGGGAGGCTGGTCCCAGCCGGCCGCCGCCACATGTCTTTCGACCTCCAGCACCACGGTGCGGACGGCGTCAGTCATCTGCTGGTCCCGTCACCGGGGCTCTCTCAACACGTCGGTACCGAGGCGTCGGGGTCCTCGGCGAGGGCCTCGAGCGAGGAGATCGCGCCCTCCAGCGTCTCGATCCGGAGCACGGTGATCTGGGCGAAGTCGACCGGGGCGCGCAGCGCCTCCGCACAGTTGCCGGCCGGGGACAGGAAGAATGTGGCACCTTCTTCTTGCGAGGACACCAGCTTCTGTGCGACGCCGCCGATCTGTCCCACGTTGCCGTCGTAGTCGATCTCGCCGGTGCCGGCGACCACCTCGCCACCGGTGAGGCTGCCCGGGGTGAGCTTGTCGTAGATCGCCAGCGCGAACATCGAGCCCGCGCTGGGCCCGCCGATGCTGCGCTCGAGGTTGAAGGTCACGTCGACGGGCACGTCGAACCCGGGACCCACGGTGATGCCGATCGACGTGCGCGGTCCGTCGACGTCGTCGTCGGTCTCCTCGGCCGTGATGTCGACCGTGCGCGGTTCACCGGCACGCAGCACCGTCACCGCGATGGTGTCGCCCGGCTCCCTGGAGCGCACGGCGGTGACGACGGCGTCGCTGTCGGCGACCGGGTCACCGTCGACGGCGAGGATGCGGTCGCCCGGCTCGAGGACGCCGTCGGAGGGTCCGTCCACGACCACACCTGCGACCAGCACGTACTCCTCGACGTCGTACCCGGCGGCACGTACGCCAGCCACCTCGGAGGTCTCCTGGGAGCCGGTCATGGCCACCCGGGTCAGGTCCTGGGCCTCCTGCGCGGACTGTTCCGGCGGGTACACCACGTCGCGTGGGATCAGCGCGTCCTCGGGGTCGAACCATGCGCCGAGGGCCTGGAACAGTGTCACCTTGCTGTCGGCTCGGGTCACCTGGGCAGTGGTCAGCCGCAGCTCGCCCTCGGTCGGGTACGTCTGCACCTCGCTGCCGAAGGAGATGACGTCCTGGTCGGTGGGCCGGCCGGCCGCGCTGATGTCGGAGCCCAGGGTGTCGGCGGTGAGCCCCGGGGACTCCAGGACGTACGGGACGGGCACCAGGAATGCGACGCTGACCAGGATGGTGAGCAACACACCAGCGACCGTCAAGGTCGAGGCGCGCTGGGTCATGCGGTCAAGCCTCTCACCGGCCGACAACGCCGGGAGGGCGCGGGTGCGCGGCTCCGTCTCGCAGCACACGTTGGGACGGACGCACGGCGACGCCGCTGGGGCGCTCCGGGCTCTGGGCGACCACGTGACGGGCCGCGGACGGCACGGGGCGCGCCAACGCCGCACCGAAACGCTCGGCCTGCACCTGCTCGTCGGGTTCGCGTCGGGCACGCCCCGCCCAGGTGGCCCACAGCATCGCCAGGGCTGTCAGTCCGAGAGGGACCGCGAGCCAGTACAGGATCTCCACCGGCCCAGACTAGGCGGCGCAGTCCCGACACGGCCGCAGCCTCACGGCGTGCCGACCCACTCGTCGGCGCCGTCCTCGAAGACCTGGTGCTTCCAGATCGGCACCGTGCCCTTGAGCTCGTCGATCAGATCCCTGCAGGCGGCGAACGCCTCGCCACGGTGCACGGCGCTGACACCGACCACCACGGCGAGGTCCCCGACGACCAGGTCACCTACCCGGTGCAGCGCGGCCACTGCCAGCACGTCGTGGCGTGCCGCCACGTCCCGCGTGGCGTCCTCGAGCCGCTGCAGGGCGGTGGGGTGCGCCGAGTACGACAGCGCCGTCACGCCGCGCTGTTGGTCGTGGTCGCGCACGACACCGACGAACACGGTGACTCCTCCGGCGGACTCGTCGGCCACGGCCTCGTGGACCTCGGACTCCAGCAGGGGCGTCTCCCGGATGTCGAGAAGTCGTACCGCGTCGCGAACGGGCTCGGCCATGATCGGCAGCCTACGCACGAAGGGACCTCCGAGGTGGCCCGGTACGTTGGGCGCATGGCCAGTTCCGATGACGTTCCCGACCGCAACCGCCCGGACGACGACGACTCCGAGCAGCCGGCGAACCCGTTTGCGGGTACGCCCTTCGAGCAGCTGCTCGGCGGCATGGGAGGTGCCCTCGGGGGCACCGGCGGCCAGATGCCGGACCTCGGCGCCATGATGGGGCAGCTTCAGCAGATGTTCGCCGGTGCGAGTGGGCCGGGGCACGTGAACTGGGATCTGGCTACCCAGGTGGCTCGCACCCGGGTGGCGCAGCAGCCCGACCCGTCGCCCGGCGACGCCGACCGGGTGCGCGTCGTCGATGCCGCGAGACTCGCCGAGCTCTGGCTGGACGAGGTCACCGACCTGCCGGCCGGTGCCACCAGCGTCGACGTCTGGAGCCGCGCGGAATGGGTGGAGCAGACCAGGGCGAGCTGGGAGCAGCTCGTCGAGCCCATCGCCACCAACGTCGTGCGCGCCATGGGCGAGGCGCTGCCGGACCAGGTCCGCCAGATGGCCGGGCCGTTGATGTCCATGTTCGGCCAGGTCGGTGGTGCGATCTTCGGCCAGCAGGTAGGACAGGCGGTCGGCGAGCTGGCCACCGAGGTGGTCGGTGCCGCGGACGTGGGCCTGCCCCTCGTCGCACCCGGCCGTTCAGCGCTGCTGCCCACCAACGTCCGACAGTTCAGTGAGGGCCTGGCTCAGTCCGACGACGACGTCTTGTTGTACCTCGCGCTGCGCGAGTGCGCCGCCCAACGGCTGTTCGTCCACGTGCCGTGGCTCAAGGCGCACCTGTTCGGTGCCGTCGAGGACTTCGGCCGCGGCACCAGCATCGATGTGAGCAAGATCGAGTCCCAGCTCACGACATTGGACCCGAGCGACCCGGCCAAGATCCAGGAGGCCCTGGCGGGTGGTCTGTTCGAGCCGGAGAACACCCCGGCCCAAAAGGCTGCGCTCATCCGGCTGGAGACCGCCCTGGCCCTGGTCGAGGGATGGGTCGACGAGGTCGTCACCCAGGCCACCGTCGACCGAATGCCCACCGCGGTGGCTCTGCGCGAGGCCGTTCGCCGGCGTCGTGCCGCCGGTGGCCCGGCCGAGCAGACCTTCGCCTCGCTGGTCGGCCTGGACCTGCGGCCCCGCCGGTTGCGCGATGCCTCCAACCTGTGGGCGGCTGTGCGCGACGCCCGGGGACCGCATGGACGGGACGCGATCTGGTCGCACCCCGACCTGCTGCCGACCCACGAGGACCTCGACGACCCGATGGGTTTCGTCGCCGGCGCCGAGACCGACGAGCCCACCGCCGAGGGCGAGCTCGACTTCGACACCGCGCTTGCGCAGCTGCTCGACGACGCCGAGACCGATGACGACGGGGACAGCCGCCCACCGCCTCCCCACGGGTGAACCTGCACCGCGACACCGCCCGGGTCCTGGACGCCTGGTCCGCGCCCGACCCGGCCCAAGAACAGCTGCGGAGCACGTACCTCCAGCACCTGCTGCGTCATCCGGACGCGATGTCTCGTTCCTGTTCACCGGACCACATCACCGCCAGCGCCCTCATCGTCAGCCACGACCACCGGCGGGTGCTGCTCACACTGCACGCCCGGCTCGGACGGTGGTTGCAGACCGGTGGGCACTGCGAGGACGACCGGAGCCTGCACCGGGCGGCGTTGCGCGAGGCGCAGGAGGAGAGCGGCATGCAGGATCTTGTCATCGATCAGGTGCCGGTCCTGCTGTCCCGGCATCCGGTGCCCTGCGGGCCGCTGCGTCCGGCGCACCACCTCGACGTCCAGCACGTGTGCGTCGCGCTGGCCGACGCGGTGGCCGTGCGCGGCGAGGAGTCGCTGGACCTCGCCTGGTTCGACGCGGACGACCTGCCCGATCAGTCCGATGACTCGATGCGCAGGCTGGTCAACGCCTGTCTCGTCCGGCTCCGGCACCCGGTGTCGACCCTTCAGTCATCCCTGTCCCAGGGCAGCCCGGCGACCGCGGACACGCCCTCCAAGTAGCCTCGTGCCCGCTCGGTGCGGGGATAGCGCTCCACCATGACCCAGAAGTCGGGTCCGTGGCCGGAGACCAACAGGTGCGTCAGCTCGTGCACCAGGACGTAGTCGATCACCCATGGCGGCATCCCCTGCAGCCGCGCGGACAGCCGGATGGTGCGGTCGGGGATCGTGCACGAGCCCCAGCGCGTCTGCTGGTTGTCGACCCAGCGCACCGACTCCGGCACCGCCTGGCCGTCGAGGTATCGGCGGGACAGCTCCTCAGCGCGCGTCATCAGCTCGTCGTCAGTGGGGCGGCGCCGCCGTTCTCGTCGCTCGAGGCGGACCAGCATGGCCTCGACCCAGCGGTGCTCCTCGGCACCGCTCAGTCGAGCCGGCACCATCACGACCACCTTCTCACCCTCACGGTGGGCCGACACCGTACGAGTGCGCCGACGGCTGCGGCGGATCTCCACCTCGAGGCGTTCGCGGTCGCTGCCAGTCCGGTCGGTTGCCGTTGCGTCCCGCGCCATCTGCGTACCTCCCGCGTCGGGTTCGCGCCCCAACCTAGCCCGCGCGACGGCGACAAGCGCCGCCCATGCTGCGGCTGGGTGTCGTACGGTGACCGGAGCGCGCGTACGGCGGGCTGCACCGGACAACGGGGGCGATGAACACGGACACGTCAGGTGCCCAGCAGGACCCGCCCGCGACCCCACGGCCCGAGCGGCCCGCCATCCCCCGGCGCGCAGTGGCCCGGACCGCCCGGATGGCCAGCCTCCCCCTCGGCTTCGCCGGACGGGCCACGCTCGGGCTCGGACGCCGACTCGCCGGGGCCAACGCGGACGCGGTGAGCCGCGACGTACAGCAGCGCACCGCCGAACAGGTGTTCAAGGTGCTCGGCGAGCTCAAGGGCGGTGCGATGAAGTTCGGCCAGGCGCTGAGCGTGTTCGAGTCCGCATTGCCCGACGAGCTCGCGGCGCCGTACCGGGCGGCCCTCACCCAGCTGCAGGACGCCGCTCCCCCGATGGACTCCGGAACGGTCCACCGGGTGATCGCCGCCGAGCTCGGCCCCCGCTGGCGCGAGCAGCTCGTCGAGCTCGAGCCCGACCCGGCCGCTGCGGCGTCGATCGGACAGGTCCACCGCGGCCGGTGGCACGACGGCCGTCGAGTCGCGGTGAAGGTGCAGTACCCCGGTGCCGGGGAGGCGCTGTCCTCGGATCTGCGCCAGATCGCGCGGGTGGCCAGGATGGTCGGCCCCCTCGCCCCGGGGATCGAGGTCATGCCACTCGTCGACGAGCTGCGCGCCCGCATCGAGGAGGAGCTCGACTACCGGCTGGAGGCACAGGCTCAAGCCGTGTTCGCGGCCTCGTACGCCGCGGATCCCGACGTCGAGGTGCCAGCGGTCGTCGCACACACCTCCAAGCTGCTGGTGACCACCTGGATGGACAGCACCGGATCACTGGCCCGGCTGATCGCCGAGGGGTCCCAGGCCGACCGCGACCACTTCGGTGAGCTGTACGTGCGCTTCCTGTTCAGCGGTCCGGTCCGAACCGGGTTGCTGCACGCCGATCCGCATCCCGGGAACTTCCGGATGCTGCCCGACCGGCGGCTCGGCGTCGTCGACTACGGTGCGGTCGCGCGCCTGCCCGAGCACGGTCTGCCCAAGCCCATCGGCCGGCTGCTGCGCCGTGCCGTCGAGGACGACTACGACGCCGTGCTGCAGGGGTTGCGCGACGAGGGCTTCATCCGCCGCGGCGTGGATCTGGATCCTGGTGTGCTGCGCGACTTCCTCGGCCCGTTCGTCGAGCCGGCGCAGTCCGAGACGTTCCGCTTCAGCCGGGAGTGGATGCGCGGCCAGGCGAACCGGTTGTACGACCCGAACGACGCGCTGCCGGTCTCCCTCAAGATCAACCTCCCCCCGTCGTACCTGCTGATCCACCGGGTCTGGATCGGCGGTATCGGGGTGCTGAGCCAGCTCGGCGCCCAGGCGTCGTTCCGAGCCATCTGTGCGGAGTCCCTGCCGGGTTTCGCGGACGGCTGAGCGCGGGCACTACGGACCCACCATGGCAAGTTGTCACTTCCCATGGTCTGCGTCCCATGGGAAGTGCGGTTTCCCAGGGGACCCTGGTAAACCGCGCCACGCAAGACAGAGCACGACGCCAAGCGGCTGGTGGGTGCCGCGTAGGCTGTCCGACCGGGCCGGAGCATCCGGCGTGCAGGGCTGTGCAGACGGGCGGGTGAAGATGGCGCAGGGGCCGCACCGGGTCTTCCTCCACATCGGCGCTCCCAAGACCGGGACCACGTACCTGCAGCACATGCTGTTCGGCTACCGCACGCAGTTGCTCGCCGACGGGGTGAGCTACCCCGCCGACAGCTACGACGACCACTTCTTCGCCGCCGTCGACCTGCAGGCCCTCGACTTCAGCGGTGTGCCCCGTCCGGAGGCGGCAGGCGCCTGGGACCGGCTCACAGCGCGAGTGCACGCCTGGGAGGGCGTCAGCGTCGTCTCGCACGACGTGCTCGCCGGCGCCACGCCGGAGCAGGCCCGCCGGGCGATCGCCTCGTTCGCCCCCGCCGAGGTGCACGTGGTGCTGACCGCCCGTGACCTCGGTCGCCAGCTCCCCTCGCACTGGCAGGAGGACGTCAAGCACGGTCAGACCCGTACGTTTCGACACTGGTACGACGCCATCGCTCGACGTGAGGACGACGACTGGCAGCTGCGCTGGTTCTGGCGGGTCGAGGACCTGCCCGACATGCTGCAGCGTTGGGGCTCGACGTTGCCGCCCGAACGCGTCCACATCGTCACCGTCCCCCACCCCGGTGCGGACGAGGGAACGCTCTGGGCGCGCTTCGCCTCGGTCCTCGGTGTCGACCGCGACGACCTCGACCTCGACGTCGTGAGCCATCTCAACCGCGGCCTCGGCGTCGCCGAAGTGGCGTTGCTGCGGACCATCGCCGGGTTGCGGGACGACCGGCTCGACCAGCGCGCCTACGAGCATCTGGTCAAGGGTGTCCTGGCGCACGAGACCCTCGAGCGGGTCGATCCCGCCGGTGCGTTCGGGTTGCCACCGGACCTGCTCCCGCACGTCCGGGAGACGTCCCAGCGCTGGGTCCAGGCCATCTCCGCGGCAGGGTACGACGTGGTCGGTGACCTCGACGAGCTGCTTCCCACCGATCGCAAGGACGGCCGGCTCGACCCGGATGCCGCCGATGCGGCCGACATCGCCCGCATCGGTGCCTTCGCGCTGTACGAGACGACCGTACGACTGGCTCAGGAGCGGGAGGCAGCAGCCGAGCATGCCCGAGTGCTCCAGCGGGAGCTGTCTGCCGCGCACGAGGTGATCGCCGAGCACGAGGGGCTGCCTGCTGGTGAGCGGGTACGCCGCACGGTGGTGGAGATCGGGCGAAGGAACCGTGCCGTCGACGCCCTTCTCGGGACCTACCGGCGGCTCCGTCGTCGACCTTGACAGTGAATGGTGCTCGTCGGCGGCCATGTCCCCGTTCTACACCGCCGGCACGACGACGGTCCCGGTCCCCGGTGCAGGGGCCGGGACCGTCTGTCTGCCCGTCAGATCGAGCTCCGCAGCGGCTGTTGCTGCGGTGTGACTCAGGCGCTCGTGACGCGGGCCAGGTGCAGCGTGGCTGCCTTGGTCGCGCGTTCGGCCCGACGGTTCAGGCGCTGGGCTGCGGCCAGGTGGTAGGCCTGCCGTGCTTCCTGCGCTTGGCGGAGGCGCTCGCGATCATGCGCTCGCGCCAGTTCCTCGGACATGAGGTACATGGTGTGACTCCTGGTATCAGTGCTGGACAAGGTGGTGTTCCTGGTGTGTCGGTCAGGCCGCGGCGGCATCCTTGCGGGGGCGTCCGCGTGGGCGCTTGCGCGGGATGACGGTGCCCTGAAGGAAGAGCTCGCCACCCCAGACGCCCCACGGCTCACGACGATCGAGCGCACCGGCCAGACACTGCGCACGTACGGGGCAACCGAGACACAGGGCCTTGGCCTCCTCCACGTCCGCGGGCGTCTCGGCGAAGAACAGCTCGGGGTCGTAGTTCCTGCACGGCAGTGCACGGTCATCGACCGTGCCGGGGTCGACCCCCGGCAGTGCTTCGAGAACGCTGATGGTCATCAGTCACCTCCTTGTGACCTGTCGGTCTGACGGTGGGACTCGGCAAGAAGTCCCGGGAAAGACAAGGGCCGCGGAATCCGTCGATGGGATTCCGCGGCCTGGAGGTGCCGGTCTGAACTGACGTTCAGATCGGTGGACCCCAGGCCCGGCGTCCCATGAGGACGGCCTTGTCGGTCGAGCGGATGCCGTCGACTGCACGACCACGGGCGGCGAAGCCGGCAAACGTGTCGGACGTGGTGTCGACGCGACGATCCGTGAGGACGGACTCCTGGCGTGCGTACGCGAACGCGTTCCCCTGGGTGGGCAGGAGGGCGCGATCGCACATGCGCGGTCGAGTCGTCGCGGTGGACGGATCGGTCATGTGGTTGATGATCATCGGGCCCCTCCTTCCAGCTGTGCTTCGAGGCCGTGGTGGCACTCGATCGAGGTCTCGCTGTCGGCGTGATCCGGTAAAGGACGCGCGCGGAGCAGGTGCTTACCGAATCGAGCGAGACGAGCGTACGCCCCCGGCGAACGGCCGCGCAAACGAATTACCGCAACTCTCGATGAACTTCTGCGGGCCGCTTCACCCGCGCGTCACCGGCGCCGCACATCGACAAAACGTCCTCGCCGTACTTGTCCAGCTTGGCCTTGCCGAGCCCGGGGATCGCGAGCAGCGAGCGGGAGTCCGCAGGCCGCGACTCCGCGATCGCGGTGAGGGTCGCATCGGTGAACACGCAATAGGCCGGAACCTTCTGCTCACCGGCCCGCTCGGCCCGCCAGGCACGCAGCTGCTCGTACAGCTGCTCGTCGTAGCTGGCTGGGCAGTCGTCACAGCGACCGATCTTGCGCTCGGCCGCGGACGACAGCAGGCCTCTGCACGTGCGGCACCGGGCCGGTGCCTTGACCGTGCGGCCCGACTTCGCTCCCCGGCGACCGCCTGCCGCCTCGGCGCCCGCTCCGGGCAGGATGCCATCGAGGAAGCGGGTGGTTCCCCGGTTGCCCCGCGAGCCCGGCGATCGGGCCGCCGCCCACGACACGTGCAGCGTCGTCCGGGCCCGGGTGAGCCCGACGTAGAACAGCCGGCGCTCCTCCTCGACCGCCTCAGCAGTGGAGGCGTACACGATCGGCACCGTGCCCTCGTGCATGCCGGCCATGAACACGGTCTCCCACTCCAGGCCCTTGGCGGAGTGCATCGTGCTCAGCGTGACCCCTTCGGCGACCGGTGCATGCTGGGCCTGGGCCCGCCGCGCGAGCTCGGCGGCCAGCGCGGGCAGGTCGGCTGCAGGCTGCTCGGCGGCGAAGTCCTGCGCCATCGTCACCAGCGCCTGCAGGGACTCCCAGCGGTTGCGTTGCGCTCCGGCCGCCGCTGGTGCCTCCGGGCGCCAACCCATCGTCGACAGGACGGAACGGGTGTCTGCGACCAGGTCGGACGTGACCTCAGCGGCCCGTGCGGCGCCGCGCAGCAACGTGACCGCCTGGCGCACCTCGGGCCGCTCGAAGAAGCGCTCGACGCCGCGCACGAGGTACGGGATCCTGCGATCGGTCAGCGCGTCCTCGTAGCCCTGGGACTGGGCGTTGATCCGGAACAGCACGGCGATGTCCCGCAGCGCATGTCCGTCATCGCGCAGGCGCTGGATCCGGGCGGCGACGTCGTCGGCCTCGGCCACCTCGTCGCTGTGCCCGGCGAACGTCGGCTCCGGACCCGCCGCACGTTGGGCACGCAGCACCACTGCAGGGGCCGGCGACCTGCTGGGCGGCCGGCGGCCGTGCGCCACGGCGTTGGCGGCCTGCACGACCTGCGGGGTCGAGCGGTAGTTGCGGACCAGCTCGATCCGCTGGGTGCCCGGGTGCTTGGCGGCGAAGCCGGTCAGGTAGTCGGCGCAGGCGCCGGCGAAGGAGTAGATGGTCTGCATCGGGTCCCCGACGACGCACAGTTCGTCGCGGCCACCGAGCCACAGGTCGAGCAACGCCACCTGGATCGGGCTGACGTCCTGGAATTCGTCCACCACGAACCATTTGTACTGTCGGCGCACCGTGGCAGCGACCCGCTCGTCCTCGGTGAGCAGCGCCGCGCAACACAGCAGGACGTCCTCCATGTCGATGCGCCCACGGTCGCGCTTGACCTGCTCGTACGTCGCGAAGATCCGCCCGGCCTCGGTCAGGTCGACACCCGCGGGGCTGCGTCCGGCCCCGTCGGCTCGGCGTGCGTAGTCCTCGGGCGACACGTTGCTCACCTTGGCCCACTCGACCTCGCCGGCGAGGTCACGCAGCAGGGCGGAGTCGGCGCGGACGCGGCAGCGGGAGGCCGCCTCGGCGAGCAGGGAAAGCTTGGAGGCCATCAACTCGGGCAGCTCGCCTCCGAAGACCTGCGGCCAGAAGTAGCGAGCCTGCCGCAGGGCGGCGGCGTGGAACGTGCGGACCTGGACCCCCGGGGTGCCGAGCTGGTGCAGCCGGGAGCGCATCTCCCCCGCGGCGCGCGTGGTGAAGGTGACAGCGAGCACCTCGGTAGGGACATACATGCCCTGCTCCACGCCGTGCGCGATGCGGTGCGTGATCGCCCGCGTCTTGCCCGTGCCGGCACCGGCGAGCACGCACACCGGCCCGCGCAGTGCGGTGGCGACGGCTCGCTGCTCAGGGTCCAGCCCCTCCAGCAGTCGGTCGGCATCGCTCACGCGGCATCACTCACGGGGCTCCTCGGCGTACGGATCGGAATAGCTGTGGACGGACGACGTTGAACTCGATGACCACACTAGATCCCGGGAGGGACAACGCATGTCTGCCCAATCCACGTCGGCGAAGTTCACGATGTACTCCACGCCGTGGTGCGGCTACTGCCACCGGTTGAAGAGCCAGCTCGAGCGTGAGGGCATCGAGTTCGACATGGTCGACATCGAGCAACAGCCCGACGCCGTCGCGATCGTGGAGCGGGTCAACCACGGCAACCAGACGGTGCCCACGCTGGTGTTCAGCGACGGCTCCGCGCTGACGAACCCCTCGGTCGCGCAGATCAAGGCGCAGCTCGCCTCCTGAGCCGGCTGCTCACCAGTTGCCAGGGACCTCGCCGCCGTACCACGTCTCGATCAGCCAGCGCGAGATCGACAGCCTGCCGGGCAGGCGGACGCTACCTCCGGCAGCCAGCGCCGTGAGCTGCTCACGGGTCACCCAGCGTGCCTCGGCGATCTCCACGCCGTCCACGTCGATGTCGGTGCCCTCCGCCACCGCGAAGAAGCCGACCATCAGGCTCGACGGGAACGGCCACGCCTGGCTCGCCCCGTAGCTGACCGTCGAGATCGTGATCCCGACCTCCTCCGCGACCTCACGACGCACCGCGTCCTCGAGGGCCTCCCCCGGCTCGACGAAGCCGGCCAGGGTGGAGAAGCGTCCTGCCGGCCATACCCGCTGACGGCCGAGCAGCGCCCGGTCGACGGAGTCGATGACCAGCATGATCACGGCGGGGTCCGTCCGCGGGAAGTGTGACGCCTGACAGACCGGACAGCGCCGGACGTGACCCGCATCGGCGGCCACGGTCTCGGCTCCGCAACGTGCGCAGCGCGGGTGGGTGCGGTGCCAGTTGGCCAGGCCGGCTGCGTGTGCCATCAGGCTGCCGCCCAGCGGATCGAGCGCCGCGGCCGCCTCCCGGGTGCTCACCCGACCGGACTGCTCGGGTACCTCGTCCACCAGCACTGCGAGGTATGTCGGCCCGCCGTCGCCCTCGCCCAGTACGGCTCGGTCGCCTGGCGGGGCCTGGGACGGCGGCAGCAGCTCGAGGTGTTCGCCATCGAGCACGACGTGTCTGCCGTCGGTGACCACGACGCACGGCTCGTTCTGCTTCCACAGCCCGGTCGCCCAGTCGTCGTCGCCCCGTACCAGGCCGAGACGGTCGTGCCACGCGCGCGCGAAGGCGAACTCGGGGGTCAGCGTGCGCGGGTCGGGTGGCGAGGCGTCGGGCACGCGGAGCAGCCTACGGCGGGCCGGCCTCGGCGAGCCGGACAGCCGGCGCTGGAGCGCGCCTCGATTTGGTCACGGGGTGGCATCGTGACCGTAGGTTCGTAGCGGGGCCACCCCGTACCGAATGGGTGAGGCAGTGGAGCCACCCAGTCACGTCGGCTGGATACGCTGCCGCGATGAGCACCCACATCGGCGCGGCGGCAGGTCAGATTGCACCCCGCGTCCTCATGCCGGGCGATCCGCTTCGGGCACAGTGGATCGCCGAGACCTTCCTCGAGGACGCCACCTGCGTGACGCGGGTGCGCAACATGCTCGGCTTCACCGGGACGTACCGCGGGGAGCCGGTCAGCGTGCAGGGCTCGGGCATGGGGCAGCCGTCGATCTCGATCTATGCCACCGAGCTGTTCACCGAGTACGACGTGCAGCAGGTGGTACGCGTCGGGTCCTGCGGTGCACTCGCCGAATCGCTGGCGCTGCGCGACCTGGTGATCGCGACCAGCGCCGCGACGGACTCCGGCGCCAACAAGTTGCGATTTCACGGCCTGGATTTCGCGCCCTGCGCTGACTTCGGGCTGCTGCGTGCGGCGCACGACTCGGCGGTCGGACGCGGTCTCGCCCCTGCAGTCGGGCAGATCTTCTCCTCTGACACGTTCTACAACCCGCGACCCGAGCTGACCGACCTGCTCGCCGACCACGGTGTGCTCGCCATCGAGATGGAGGCGAACGCGCTCTACACCCTCGCCGCCGCCCACGGCCGTCAGGCGCTCGCGATCTGCACGGTGTCCGACCACATCAGGACCGGCGAGCAGACCACCGCAGCCGAACGCGAGCAGACCTTCGGCGACATGGTCGAGGTGGCACTCGACGCCATCCTGGCCGTGCCACTGCGCTGACGATGGCCGGTGAGGGGTCCCGGTCAGTCGCCTACGCCGACGACCAGTTCCCCGACGGCTGAGCACGGCGACAGCTCAGCCAGCCGCACGTCGAAACAACTCCTCGATACCGGCGCGGTCCGGCAGCCCCGCGGGCCGCACCACCTCCGCGTCGCGCACGTAGTAGAACCCCGCGCTCACCGCCTGCAGCGGCAGGCCGTGCATCTCCGCCCACGCGAGCCGGTAGATCGCCAGCTGCAGCGGGTCGGCGTCCTGGCGTCGCCCGGTCTTCCAGTCGATGACCTCGAAACCGTCGGCCGTCGGGTACACCGCGTCGATCCGACCGGTGACGACCTGCCCGGCGAGCAGCAGCGTGAACCCGGCCTCGACCGCATGCGGCACCCGGTCGCCGAACGGGCCTTCCGCGAACGACTTCTTCAGCAGCTCGAGGTCCTCGTGGTCGGTGATGTCGGTATCGGCCCGCCCCGGGAGGTCGGCAGGATCCAGCAGCGACTGCTGACCGACGTGTGACTCCACCCAGCTGTGGAAGCGGGTCCCGAACCGGGCAGCCGGCGACGGGAGGCGCGGCATCGGCCGGGCGAAGTCGCGAGCCAAACCGGCTGGGTCGTCACGCAGCCGCTGCACCGTGGTGGTCGACAGGGAGGGTGGCAGCTCGACCTGAACTCGGCCTCGAGCGGCGGCTTCCGCCTCGTTCACGAGCTGGGCGATCTCGCTGTCCAGCGCCGCCAGGTCGAGTCCGGTCTCGACACGCACCGCCTGCCGGACCTCCTCGGACTCCGGCGAGCGGTCCGCACCCAGAGGCCCGGTCGGCTCGTCCATCGCGGCCCGCACCGCGTCCGCAGCGACCTGTCGGCGAGCGATGCGGTCCTCGTCCAGGCTGCCTGGGAATCGGACCGGCGTCGCCGACTCCAGCACCGGGTTGCGGCTGCCGTCGACGGGCGCCTCGGCGTGCCATGGCGCCACGTCGGTCTGGGGGTCGACCGCGCCGTGCAGCTCGAGCAGGTACGGCGACGGACCTCGCGGCGTGGCCTGCGTGCGACCCCACCAGTGCCCGCTGCCCACCAGCAGCTCCTTGGCGCGGGTCACGGCGACGTAAACCAGGCGCCGCTCCTCCAGCTCCGCGTGCTCGCGGCACTGAGCCGAGTAGTCGTTGATGCCCCGCGTGCTCCACTGAGCGAGCACCGGGAGCCTCCTGCGGTCGCCGCGCAGTGGCCACGGCACATCCTGGGCCGACCACTGCCAACGGGAGCGGGCCTTGGCCGACGGGAAGACGCGGGCGGAGAGGAACGGCAGCAGCACACCGCGCCACTCCAACCCCTTGGCCGCATGCACGGTGAGCAGCTTCACCGAGTCCGACCCCGAGGGCTCGGCGAGCGTCATCCCCCGGTTGTAGAGCGCTTCGGCGTCCAGGTAGGCGACCAGGCCGTGGACCGACGCGAACGGGTCGTGTGCCGCGAAGTCCGCCACGGTCTCCAGCAGCAGCGCCACGTTGTCGGCGGCTTGGTGGGCGTCCGGGCTGCTCGATGCCGCCAGCTCGACGTCGAGACCGAGGGTGAGGACCACACGGCGGACCAGGTCGCTCAGCGGTTCGCCGGCCGCCCGGCGCAGCATCGACAGCTCCGCAGCCAGAACTGCGAAGCGTGCGCGAGCTTGCGGCGAGTACGCCTTGTCGCCGGGGTCGGCCAGTGCGTCGGACAGCGAGGCGACCTCGCTCGGGTCGATGCCGACCACAGCGGCATCCAAGGCAGCGGCCAGATCGTTCCCGACCGGGCCGGCGCCACCGCGTACCAGCTCCTCGGAGCGCTCACCGAGCAGCGCGAGGTCGCGTACGCCGACCCGCCAGCGCGGACCGGTCAGCAGACGTAGCAGCGCGGCGTTGGCGGTCAGGTCGCAGACCACCCGCAGGGTGGCCACGACGTCGGCGACCTCCGGCTGGCTCAGCAGGCCGGACAGCCCGACCACCTCGGCCGGGATGCCCGACCGGCGCAACGCCCCGGTCAGCTCCGCGAGCTCGGCGCGGTTGCGGACCAGCACCGCGATGTCGGACCACCGCGCGGGCGGCCCGGTGCGGCTGAGATCCGCCCGCATGCGCCGCACCGCTCCGGGGGCCCAGGCGATCTCGTCGACGACACTTTCGTGCAGCGCCAGGGTGATCCCGCCCTGCGGGGCACCGGCACGCACGCACAACTGCTCGGCACCCTGGTGGGCGGCGTACAGCGGGCCGGCGAGCCTGTTGGCGGCCTCGAGGACGCGCACGGCACACCGGCGGTTGACCATCAGCGGGTACGTGGGCGCGGCCATGCCGTCGCGCTGCGGGAAGTGCACGCCGAAGTCGTCGATGTTGTCGACCGAGGCCCCCCGCCAGCCGTAGATGGCCTGGCACGGGTCGCCGACCGCGGTCACGGCATGCCCGCGACCGTCCTGGCCGGGACCGCCGCTGAAGAGACCCTGCAGCATCCGGCGCTGGGAGACCGAGGTGTCCTGGTACTCGTCCAGCAGCACGGCCTTGAACCGGGCCCGCTCGCTGAGGCCGACCTCGGGGCACTCGATCGCAAGCCGGGCGCCGGCGGCCATCTGGTCGGAGAACTCAGCGATCTCCTCGTCGGCCTTCAGGGCACGGTAGGCAAGCACCAGCTCGAGCAGCTCGTCGCGCTCACACGACGTCGCCACAGCCTCGTTGATCTTGACCAACGGCTTGCCGCTCTTGCCGAACGGCTGCTGCTGCAGGGTCTCTCGCAGTGCTCGGTCGTGCTCACGCAGCTGCTGCACGCTGACCAGGTGGTCCTGCAGCTGCGCGTCGAGGGACAGGATCGCCGTGACCACCGTGGACAGGTTGCCGCTGAGCCGCTCGACCGGGTGCGACGAACCGGTGACCACCCGGGCGGCGAGCTGGAAACGGGTGGCGTCGGAGACGACCCGCAGGCCCGGCTCAAAGCCGAGCCGCAGCCCGTGCTCGGTCAGCAGGCCGCCGGCGTACGCGTGGTACGTGGAGACGGTCGGCTCCGCGAGCTCCTCGTCGAAGCGAGCCGTACGGGTCGTGCGGGTCGTGCGGGTCGCGGACGCGAGCCTGTCCAGCGCCCCCCGAATCCTCGCGTCGAGCTCGCCGGCTGCCTTGTTGGTGAAGGTCAGCCCGAGAAACTCGCAGGGGCGGACCCGGCCGGTGCCGACCAGCCACACCACGCGCGCGGTCATCACCGTGGTCTTGCCGGACCCGGCACCGGCGACTACCACGCCCGGCTCGAGAGGTGCGGTGACGATCCGCATCTGCTCGTCGCTCATGTCGATCCCGAGCACGTCGCGCAGCTGATCGGGATCGCGCAGCACCGGGCGCGGCCCGGACACCGATGGTGACAGGACAGCCGGCTCAGTCATCGTCGTCCGCTGCGACCCGACGGTCGACCGAGAGCAGCGAGGCGCCCGCGGCCTGGGCCGGACAACAGCTGGTGAAGTCGCACGAGCGACAGTGGCTGCCCGTCGTGGCGGCGAAGTCCTCGGCCCGCACGGTCGTGACCACCGATGCCAGCTGCTCCTCGGCGAACGAGTTCTCGGTCAACGACGGCTGGTGCTGAACCTTCGTCGCACCGCGCACCGACGTGCGCAGCTGAACCAGCTCGGCGCCACCGAGGCGGGTAGGGCCGGGCACCAGCTCGTCGACCGCACCGTGGCGCACGGCGAGCTGGTAGACGCCGAGCTGGGGGTACTCGGCGATGTCGGAGCTCTTGGGAGCCTGCCGCCCGGTCTTGAAGTCCACCACGACCACCCGTCCGTCGGCGTCGACCTCCACCCGGTCCATCGACCCACGCAGCACGACCGGCTGACCGGCCACCGCGAAGTCGACCTCGAACGCGTGCTCGGCGGCGAGTGGCTCACGTCCGCGGTCGGCCAGGTGCCAGGAGACGAACCGCTCGAGTGCGGCCTCGGCCTCGACGCGCTCGGCCGCACCGGCCCAGGGCACGGCGAAGTCCAGCTGGTGCCACACCCGGTCCAAGCATGCCCGCAGCTGCGCCGGCTCGGCGTCCACGTCGCCCGCCGTCACCGCCGCCACCAGCGCATGCACGACGCTGCCGAAGCCGGTGGCGGTGGTCTGTGCGGTGGCACCGCCGGCCTCGCGCCCGAGGAACCAACGCAACGCGCAGCTCGAGACGGCGTCCACCGAGCTGGCCGACAATGCGAGGGCGGCATCCACCGGGCGTACGGGCACCTCGGACTCACTCGGCGGCAGGACGCCCCACCAGCGGTCTGGGTCGGCTGCCGGCACCAGTGCGCCGGCGGGAGCCGGCAGTGCGCCGATGGTGGCGATCCGGCGGGCCAGGGCCACTTGTACCTCCGGGTCATCGGTCGCCTCCACCTGACGGCGCAGCTCCCCCAGCAACCCACGCAGTGACAGCGGGCGACGCGGGCGGCCCCGGGCGGCGTCCCGCAGGCGTTCGACCGCGGTTGGCTCCTGCGCATTCACTGCTCCGGGCCCGGGCTCGACCAGCTCGGTCAGGAAGCGGGAGGGCTGGTCGCCGTCGTCGCCCTGACTGGCCACGGCGGTCAGGACGACACGTTGCCGGGCCCGGGTCACCGCGACGTAGAACAGTCGACGCTCCTGCGCCAGCAGGGCAGCTCGCGACGGCGACGCGGGCGCCTGGTCGCCTCCCTCGAGCAGGCGGTCTGCCTGCAGCAGCGATCCGCGGTGCCGTACGTCGGGCCACACGCCTTCCTGGACGCCGGCCACCACGACCACCCGCCACTGCAGCCCCTTGGAGCGGTGAGCGGTGAGCAGCCGGACTGCCGGGGTTCGGCGGGTGCCGAGGTCGGCAAGGCTCTGACCCGGGATCTGGTGGGCGTCGATCTCGTCCAAAAAGGCCCGCACACCGCGCCGTTGCTGCCGCTCCTGTGCCCGCGCCGCCTGGTCGAACAGGCTGCACACGGCGTCGAGGTCGTGGTCGGCTCGCACGGCGCCGACTCCACCGGCATCCACCTCGGCGGCCAACCGGCGTGGCCACCGCGAGCCGGTCCACAGGTGCCACAGGACCCGCTCGACCGGCTCCCAGGCCTCGACCATGTCCGCCGCCTGCTCCAGCAGGGTCGCGAACCGGGCGACCGTCGCGGCCTCCGGGGAGCGCAGTCCCGTCACCACCGAGGAGTCGGTGACGGCCTCGGCCAGCAGGACCGAGGATGGCCGGTGGTCGTGGCGACGCAGCTGCTGGGCGAGCCGGCGGACCTGGCGCGGGTCCATCCGGCACAGCGGCGAGGTGAGCAGTGCCTCGGCGTCGAGGCGGGGCCCCAACGGCTCGGGTGCCACGCGCATCGCCACGATCTCAAGCACCGCCCGCACGGCCATGACAAGGGTCCTGACGGCTGGTTCGGCGTTCAGCGGGATCTCGTCACCGGCGACCTCGACCGGCACGCCGGCCGCGACGAGCGAGCGGCGCAGCCGCGGGATGGACCCGCTGGTTCGTACGAGCACCGCCATCTGCGTCCACGGCACTCCGTCGTCGAGGTGGGCGCGGCGCAGCAGGTCGGCGATGTTCTCCGCCTCGGCGGCGGGACTGGTGAAGGTGACGACCTCGACCGTGCCGTCTGCGTGCGGCGGGTCCAGCGGCTGCGGTGAGCGGAACGCGGTCCGGGTGGCTTCATCGAGGCCCGGTGGCAGCGGCAGCCGGGCGGCGACCGTACGGGAGGCGGCCAGGATCCGCGCTCCGAAGCGCCGGGTGCAGGACAGCGCCAAGACCGGTGCCGGTGTCCCCTCGCACGTCGGAAAGTCGGTGGGAAAGCCCAGGATGCCGCGGACGTCGGCGCCGCGGAAGGCGTAGATGGACTGGTCGGGGTCCCCGACGGCGACCAGGTCGCGGCCGTCGCCGGCGAGCCCGCGCAGCAGGCCGACCTGCGCCGGGTCGGTGTCCTGGTACTCGTCGACGACGACGAGCCCGAACTCCCGACGCAGCACCGCCTGGTGCTCGGGGGTGCCGGAGATCAGCCGGGCACGGTGCACGATCTCGGCGTGGTCGACGAGCCCCTGGCGATCCATCACCTGGAGGTACTCCTCGAGGAACCCTCCTGCCGCGATCCAGTCGGGGCGTTCGTGCGCCCGACCGGCCGCACTGAGCTGGTCGGGGTCCAGACCGAGCGCGCGCACCTGCGCGAGCATCCGGGACAGCTCCGGAGCCATGCCCTTGGCCGTGACCGCGGCCCGCAGGCTGCGCGGCCAGGTTTGCGGCCCGTCCTCGAGGCTGCCGTCGAGCAGCTCCCGGATGCGCACGTCCTGCTCGGCCGCGCTCAGCAGCTGCAGGGGCGACGTGTAGTCCGCAGCGTCACTGAAGCGCCGGACCAGCGCGTAGCAGAAGGAGTGGAACGTGGTGGCCGTCGGCGGGGCAGAGCTCTGGCCGAGTCGCGCGAGGATCGCCGAGCGCAACTGATCGGCCGCCTTGCGGCTGAAGGTCAGGAGCAGCACCTGCTCGGCACGCAACCCACGGCGCTGCACCCGGTCGGCCACCAGCTCCACCAGGGTGGTCGTCTTGCCGGTGCCAGGACCGGCCAGCACCAGCAGCGGACCGCCGGGATGATCAAGCACCGCACGCTGCGAGGCGTCCAGCTCCGGCGGGCCCGCCGGGGCGGTCGGGGGACGACGAAGCACGTACGAACGAGGCATGCCGACACTTCAGCAGGCGGCTCCGACAGTCCCCGTAGGCCTGTCCGGTCGGGCCGGTCAGCTGTCACGCCAAGCGGCCCGGTTCCCTGCAACGCCGGACGCAGGTGCCGGGCCGCCCCGACATGGCAGAGACGGGACATGCAAACGACCGGACGTACGGGGGTTACGTCGCCCGCACGCCGCACCGGGCACGATGGGTGCCGTGACGCAGCCCGCACCGCAGCCCGCACCGGCGTCCACGACGGACCGACGACGGATCGGCGCCGAGATCTGGATCGTGCTCGGTCTGTCGCTCGGCGCCTCGGCCGTGTACGCCGTGGTCAGCCTGATCGCGAAGCTGACGGCCGGACCACTGCGTGAGCAGACGGCCACGTTGAACGCCTCCCGCAGTCCCCGTGAGTACCTCGACCTCAGCTATCAGCTGCTCGGCATCGGCTTCGGTGTCGTACCGGTCATGCTCGCGCTCTACCTGCTGTGGACGCCCGCTCGTACGGCTCGTGCACGGATCGGTCTCGACCTGCGCCTGCCGGGGGGTGACCTGGCGTACGGAGTCGTCCTGGCGGCCGTCATCGGCGTGCCGGGCATCGCGCTCTACCTCATCGGCCGGTGGCTCGGGATGACGGCCACCGTGGTCCCGAGCGGGCTGGACGCGTACTGGTGGACGGTCCCGGTACTCATCCTGTCCGCGGTGCAGAACTCACTGCTCGAGGAGGTCGTGGTGGTGGGCTACCTCATGACCCGGCTGCGGGAGCTCGGCTGGACAGTCGGCGCGACGATCCTCACCAGTTCGCTGGTCCGCGGGTCCTACCACCTGTACCAGGGCCTCGGCCCCGGCCTCGCCAACGCAGTGATGGGCGTGATCTTCGGCTACTGGTACCACCGCACAGGGCGGGTGATGCCGCTCGTCGTCGCGCACACGATCCTGGACATCGTCGCGTTCGTCGGGTACGCCTACGTCAAGGACCTGGGGGTGCTGCAGTAGCGCGACGTCAGGAAGCCGGCGACCACGCCGCCCGTGCCATGTCGACGCGGGTGGCCCCGGCGTCACCGACGGCCCTACCTCGCAGAGCCGTCCCCTCGACCCGGTAGTGCTCCAGCGCCCGCCGCTCGTGGCTCGGCGGAAGGGATCCGTCCGTGCGAACGACCCGCCACCACGGGACCCCGCCCCCGTCGGTCGCCAGCACGTTGCCGACGCGTCGCGGCCCGCAGCGTCCGACGTGGTCGGCGATCGCGCCGTAGGACATGACCCGGCCCGGCGGGATCCGTTCGACCAGGCTCAGCACGTCCTCGACGTACCGCTCGCGCTCCTCGGTGTCCACGGGGGCAGGGTCAGTGGCACGGCCGGCGTCAGTACGACGGCTGGCTCGGGTCGATCTGGTTGACCCAGGCCACGATGCCGCCGCCCACATGGACGGCGTCGGCAAAGCCTGCACCCTTGAGCACCGCGAGCGCCTCGGCCGAACGGGCACCGGACTTGCAGTGCAACACGACGGGCGTGTCCTGGCTCAGCCGGTCGAAGGCGTTGCCGTTGAGGAACTCGCCCTTGGGAATCAGGACGGCACCCGGGATCTGGTTGATCTCGTACTCGTTGGGCTCGCGGACGTCGACCAGCGTGAAGTCGCGGGTGCCCTCCGCACGCTCCTTGAGCATGTGCTCGAGCTGGACGACCGAGATCGTCGAGCCGGCGGCCGCGTCAGCTGCCTCGTCACTGATCGCCCCGCAGAAGGCCTCGTAGTCGATCAGCCCGGTGATGGGCTGACCGTTGGGGTCGCGGTTGACGGTGAGCTTGGTGTACTCCATCTCCAGCGCGTCGAAGACCATCAACTTGCCGACCAGGGGCTCCCCGATGCCGGTGATCAGCTTGATCGCCTCGTTGACCATGATCGAGCCGATCGACGCGCACAGGACACCCAGCACGCCGCCCTCGGCGCACGAGGGCACCATGCCCGGCGGCGGCGGCTCGGGATACAGGTCGCGGTACTGCGGCCCGTGCTCCGCCCAGAAGACCGACACCTGTCCGTCGAACCGGAAGATCGAGCCCCACACGTACGGCTTGTTCAACAGCACGGCCGCGTCGTTGACGAGGTAACGGGTGGCGAAGTTGTCGGTGCCGTCCACGATCAGGTCGTAGCCGGCGAAGATGTCCAGCACGTTGTCGTTGTCCAGGCGGGTGTCGTGCAGCACGACGTGGACGTACGGGTTGGTCTCGGTGATCGACTCCAGGGCCGAGACCGCCTTCGACTTTCCGATGTCGCTCTGGCCGTGGATGATCTGACGCTGCAGGTTGGACTCGTCGACCTCGTCGAACTCCACGATGCCGAGCGTGCCGACTCCCGCCGCGGCGAGGTACAGCAGCGCCGGGCTGCCGAGTCCGCCGGCGCCGACGACGAGGACCCTGGCGTTCTTCAACCGCTTCTGGCCGGTCATGCCGACGTCGGGGATGATCAGGTGACGGCTGTAGCGACGCACCTCGTCGGTGGTCAGCTCTGCGGCTGGTTCGACCAGCGGGGGCAACGACACGTTCGACTCCTCCAGGCCATCGGACTGGGCCAGAGGCCCATGGGCTTTCACCAGGAACAACTCTCCCGACTCCACCGATGTTCCTTGCCCTCACCCGATGCCTGCAGCCCGTCCCACACCGCGGACGGTTAGCCGCCGTTCCTCGTCCGGATCTCCAGCGTGGCCACCTCGCCGGTGCTGACGGTGACGAAGCCGATCCTCGGTCCAGTGACACCGGCCTCGGTGACGCGGACTCGGTACCGGCCCGGCATGAGGTCCACGACGCCGAACCAGCCGGAGCCGTCGGTCCGTGCGGTGCCGGCCAGGCCGCCACCGTGCTGGCAGAGGACCGTGACCGAGGCCTGGTCCAGCGGCGTACCGTCCCGGTCGACGACCCTGCCGGCGAGGTGTCCGGTGGTGAGCTCCGTCTTCCAGTCCATCTCCGGCACGGCTGCAGGCTCGCTGAACAGCGACTCGGTGAGCGACTGCGCCAACCGGTCGCGCTCGGCATCCTTGACGGCCGGGTCGGTCGAGGCGGTGGCGGTCATCGAGGAGGTTTGCGTAGGAGTAGCCGTTCCACCCGGCGACGCCTGCCGAGACCGCTGCCCGGGCCTGCATCACCTCGGCGTACGGCCGGGTGTTCTCCCAGCCGCCGTACGTCTGCGGACCGACCGCGTACGTGATCCCGTTGACGCTCAGCCGGTCCGACGAGTCCCGCTGGTACATGGTGAGGTAGATCTGGCGCACCAGGGCGCTCACCTGGTCACGCCTCCACTGGCTGAACTCCTCGTCGTCGGCGGAGGGCACATCGCTGCGACCGGTCTCCTCGGCGAGCCGCCGCAGCGACGTCTGCGAGTAGCCCAGTCGTTCTGGAAGGTGGCGCTGTTGTAGTCGGGATAGCGGATGTAGTCGAGGTTGACGACGTAGTCCACGGCATCGGGGTGAGCGGGGTCGATGAAGGCATCGGTGCGCGGGTACAGCGCGTCGTTGCAGAAGCAGTCGCAGCGGCGGCCGACCTGGACCACGAGAACGTTGGCGTTGGCGTCCTTCGCATCTGCGACGAGCTGATCCGCCTGGGCCGGCGAGTAGATGCCCCGGTTGAACGCGTCCACCCAGTAGCCGCGCCACTGCTCGGACTGCTCAATCTGCGCCGACCGGGGCCGATCCCCAGTGTCGACAGCATCGCGACTGCGAGCACCGTGGTGAGGAACCTGCGCATGGCACTCCCTGTGTAGCCAAAGGTCTAGAACATCAGACCATTGGTCACCTCAGGATGAAGAGGACATCCTGTAAGGGGTGATTGCTGGATCGGTCCTCGCAGTTGTAGGGGTGCGGTTACGATTTGCGTCGTCCGTGTGCGCCAGGCGCGGGCGCGAGCTCGAGCACCCGGACCGTGAGGGACATGTGACGCAGATCCGTGAGACGCCGCGCCGTGGCACCCGCCTGCCCCGCAGCGCACGACGCGCCCAGCTGCTCGACGCGGCTCTCGAGGTCTTCGTCACCAACGGCTACCACTCCGCGGCGATGGACGAGATCGCCGAGCGGGCAGGCGTGTCCAAGCCGGTGCTGTACCAGCACTTCCCCAGCAAGCTGGAGCTCTACATCGCGCTGCTGGACACGTCCTGCGACGACCTGCTGCAGGGCGTTCGCGAGGCGCTCGACTCCGTACCCGCCAACAAGGAGCGGGTCACCGCCACGATGGCTGCGTTCTACGACTACGTCGCCGGCGCCAAGGCGGCCTTCCGACTGGTCTTCGAGTCCGACCTGACCAACGACCCCCACGTACGCGAGCGGGTCGACCGGGTGACCAACGAGTCGGCCGCCCTGGTCGCCGAGGTGATCGCCGAGGACACCGCGCTGCCGGCCGAGGCAGCGAAGCTGCTCGCGGTCAGCCTCGTCGGCATGGCCCAGGTGAGCGCCCGCTACTGGGTGGCACACGAGGATTCCAGCCTCGACCAGGAGACCGCGGTGGCGCTGGTGAGCGGGCTGGCCTGGCGCGGGATCCGCGGCTACCCGCTGGGCGGTGAGCAGGCGCACGGCGTTCGGGAGCACGGGCGCCGCGCGCCGTCCTGACGCGGCTCCGCAGCAGGCCGCGAGGAATTCACCCCGTACTGCCGGGCTACGCTCGCGGCATCGTCGACACGGCCCCGTACCGGGGACGTGCGTCACGTCAGACAGGAGGCCTCGTGGAGGTCAAGATCGGTGTGCAGCACACCACCCGCGACATCGTGTTCGACACCGAGCAGAGCCGTGACGACGTGGTCTCGGCCGTCACGAAGGCGCTCGGCGAGGACAGTGGCCTCATCTGCTTCGCGGACACCAAGGGTCGTACGGTGCTGGTGCCGGCGGCCAAGCTCGCCTACGTCGAGGTGGGCGAGGAGACCTCGCGCAAGGTCGGTTTCGGCAAGCCCTGAGCGCGACATCCAGAGCTGAGCGCGGATCGAGCGGTTCAGGATGCCAGTCCGAGCGTCGCCATCCGGTCGGCGTGTGCCTCGGTGAGTCTGACGAACATCCGTCCGATCGTCGCGAGGTCCATGCCGGGACGGTCGACCGTGCCGGCCAGCAGTGCCGACAGGCTGTCCCGGTCGGCGACCACGGCCTGAGCCTGGCTCAGTGCCTCGCCGACGAGGCGGCGTCCCCACAGCGCGAGCCGGCCGCCGATCCGTGGGTCGGCAGCTATCGCGCCGCGTACCCGGTCGACGACGAAGGCACTGTGACCGGAGTCGGCAAGGGTGGCCAAGATCAGCTCGCGGGTGTCGACGTCCACGTAGGCAGCCACCTCCCGGTAGAAGTCGTTGGCGAGGGCGTCACCGACGAATGCCTTCACGAGTCCCTCCAGCCAGTCCGAGGGAGTGGTCATGTCGTGGAAGCTGTCGACGGCGGCCACGAACGGTGCCATAGCCTCGTCGACGTCGGCGTCGAGCTCGCGCAGTCGCGCGCGCAGTGCCTCGAAGTGCCCGAACTCCGCCGAGGCCATCGCGGCGAGGGCCGCCTTGTCATGGGTGTCCGGGGCCATCTTGGCGTCCTCGGCGAGACGCTCGAAGGCGGTCAGCTCGCCGTACGCGAGGGCGCCGAGGAGGTCCACCACGCCCTCCCGGTAGGCGGGGTCCTGCATCGCGGACGCGGAGCCGGGTTCAGACATGCGCGCAGCGTAGCGAGCGCCCCGCGGGCCGTGCAGGGCGGCGGCGGTCCCGCGGCTAGACTCTGGACGACCCACCACCGTCTCGAATCGAGAAGATCCTGACCACCTTCCAAGATCTCGGCGTCCTGCCGGAGATCGCCGACTCGCTGGCCGAGGTCGGAATCACCGATGCCTTCCCCATTCAGGAGCTGACCCTCCCCATCGCGCTGATCGGTACCGACCTGATCGGGCAGGCGCGCACAGGCACCGGCAAGACCCTCGCGTTCGCCATCCCCGTGCTGCAGCGGATCATCGCCCAGCACGATGCGGATGCTGCCGAGCTGGCTGCCTCCGGCAAGCCGCAGGCACTGGTCATCGCGCCGACCCGCGAGCTGGCCATGCAGGTCTCCGGCGACTTCTCCGTGGCCGGCAAGGGCCGCGGCGCCCGCATCCTCACCGTCTACGGCGGTGTCCCGTACGAGCCGCAGCTCGATGCTCTGGCACGCGGGGTCGACGTCGTCGTCGGCACCCCCGGACGGCTGCTGGACCTCGCCAACCGCGGCACGCTCAACCTGTCCCAGGTCAAGGTGCTGGTGCTCGACGAGGCCGACGAGATGCTGGACCTCGGCTTCCTGCCCGATGTCGAACGGCTGCTGGCCAAGACGCACGAGCTGCGCCAGACAATGTTGTTCTCGGCCACGATGCCCGCAGCGATCGTGACCCTCGCGCGCACCCACATGCGGCACCCGATGAATATCCGTGCGGAGTCCGACAGCGACCAGCAGACCGTGCCCGCGACGGCGCAGTTCATCTACTGGGCGCACGACCTCGACAAGCCGGAGGTCGTCGCGCGCATCCTGCAGGCCGAGGACCGGGGTCGGGTACTCATCTTCACCCGTACGAAACGGCGTGCTCAGCGCGTGGCCGAGGACATGGCCGAGCGTGGCTTCAAGGCGTCCCCGCTGCACGGCGACATGGCACAGGTCGCCCGGGAGAAGGCGATGAAACGCTTCCGCGACGGGACCATCGAGGTCCTGGTCGCCACCGACGTCGCCGCTCGCGGAATCGACGTCACCGGCATCAGCCACGTGATCAACTACACCTGCCCCGAGGACGAGAAGACCTACCTGCACCGCACCGGCCGGACCGGCCGCGCCGGGGCCTCCGGCATCGCCATCACATTCGTCGACTGGGCGGACCTGACCCGCTGGAAGGCGATCAACAAGGCCCTCGACCTGCCGTTCGACGAGCCGCAGGAGACGTACTCCACCTCGGATCACCTCTTCCACGACATCGGTATTCCCCGCGGCGCCACCGGCCGGGTCACCCCTCCCGCGCCCCAGCAGCAGCACGCCGGGCGGTCGTCGCGCGAACGCCCGCCCCGCCAGCGCGACCGACAGCGGACCCGCACCCGCGGTGGCGCCCCGGTAGCATCCGAGGGGACTGCAGTGCCCTCGAGCAGCGACAGTCCCGGCCCCTCGGGCGGCGCCCACGGTGAGGCTCCACAGCGTCGTCGTCGGCGACGACGCTCGGGTGGGAGCTCGACCGAGGGCTGACCTTGACGCCGCCTCGGCGGCTCAGTCGAGCACGACGACGCGGGTGCCGACGGGCGCGAAGGCCCACAGCTGCCTCGCGTCGCGGGGGGCCTGACGGATGCACCCGTCCGACAGCGGCGTCCCGAGGTCGGCGATGCTCTGCACCCGGTCGCCCCGATGGTCGACGGGCAAGTCGTGGAAGCCGATCGCGGCGTTCTCCCCGTAGGTGAACCGCACCATGTGGCGCATGGAGGTGTCCTCCGTGTACCCGGTGGCGTGCACGGACTTGGAGTAGACCTCGTACCGGCCCGCCTCCAGGTTGTCCAGCCGGCTGCCGGAGACCAGATAGCTGTCGAGCACCGTGCCGTTCGTGCGGACGAGCCAGACCCGCTGGTCACCCATGTCGTACACCACTCGGCGACCGTGACCGGACCGGGGCGGGGCAGTGGTCAGGTCCGCCGTGGGCGGGTCCGGTGCCGCCTGTGGATCGGTGGGTTCGCTCAGTTCGGTGGGTTCGTCGACGGGCGTCTCGAGCACCAGTGCCTGGGGCAGCGCACCGGCCACCGCGTGGTCCCGGTCCCCGGGGTACGGCAGGATACCCACGGCCACGACGACAGTGCTCGCCGTCACGGTCAGGGAGGCGACCAGCGTCGCGATGCGACCGTGCCGCCACGCCGCGCCACGGTCCTGCAGACGACCAGTCTTGGGTCGGGTCATGTGGCTCATGGTAGGGGCCGGGCACTCGTGCGTTGCGGACCTCAGCTGCGCGCCTCGAGCAGGTTCGCGGCAAGCTGGCGATAGGCCCCGGCACCACGGTGGCTGCGTGCCGTGCTCAGGATGGAGCGTCCGACCGCCGGCGCCTCAGCGAACTTGATCGTCTTGGGGATCGGCGGCTCGAGCACCGGCAGCTCGTACGTCTCGCTGATGGCCTCCAGCACGGTGCGCGCATGCTTCGTACGTCCGTCGAACAGCGTCGGCAGGACGCCCATCACCGACAGGCCACGGTTGGTGAAGCGGCGGACGTCGTGCACCGTGTCCAGCAGCTGGCCGACCCCGCGGTGCGACAAGGTCTCGCACTGCAAGGGGATCATCACCTCGTCGGCGGCCGAGAGCGCGTTGACCGTGAGGACCCCGAGGGACGGCGGGCAGTCCAGCAGGATCCAGTCGTACTCCTCGCTGACGTCCTCCAGCGCCGTCCGCAGGACGTGTTCTCGTCCGGTACGGGTCAGCAGGGCTGCCTCCGCCCCGGCGAGCTCGATGGTGGCCGGCAACAGGTCCGGACCGTCATCGGTGCTCATGATGACGTCGGCTGCGGACTTCTGCCCGAGCAGTACCTGGTGGACGCTGACGTCGAGATCCTCCGGGTCGATGCCCAGGGAGAAGGTCAGGCACGCCTGAGGATCGAGGTCGACCAGCAGTACCCGCCGCCCGAGCTCGACCAGGGCGGCTCCGAGGGAGGCGACGCTCGTCGTCTTCGCGACGCCACCCTTCTGATTGGTGACGGCGACGGTGAGACTCACCCGGGTCATTCTGCCGCAGGTCGGATCAGCCCCAGACCACTGGCTCAACGCCGCGGCACAACCGTCGCTTCGGGCGCACTCCCCATGGCTTCCAGCACCACCTCCCCTGGCAAGTTGTCACTCCCCATGGGTTGCGTCCCGTGGGCAGTGCGGTTTACCAGGGGACCCTGGGAAACCGCACCCGAAGCGGCCCGACCGCGGTGTCAGGACAGGTCGACGATGGCGGCAACGGGGCCGCCGCCCTCGGGACCCTGGTGGGCAGCCGACACGGACACGAACACGGCGGGGTCGCCGGTGACAGCGGCCGTGACCCCGCCGACGCACGCCTTGATCTGGCGGTGCCAGTGCACGTCGGAGTCGTCGAGCATCGCGTTGCGGCGGCCGCGTACCGTGCCGTCCTGGCTCGCCTCGCACTTGAGGAAGACGTTGACCAGACGACCGTCGAGATCGCTGGTACGGGGGCGCTCTGGCAGGTCCAGGCCGGCGTCCTTGATCGCGGCCCAGATGCCGTCGGCGTCGAGGGCGTCCTGCATGACCGAGTGACCGATGCGGTATCTGCCGCCGACCCCGCGGGCGTTGCCGACCACGACGACCTGCGCCCGGTCGAGCTCCACGCCCGAGGAGCAGGACGCCACCGCGGAGTACAGCGACCGGTCGTGCATGACGTCGGCGTCGGTGGGCAGCTCGATCTCACCCAGCGCGACGGCGATGCCGAGCGCGGTGACGCCGTTGGACAGGTCCATGGACTCGTGCGTCTGCTCGGTCCACACCGTCTCGCCACGGCTCTTGGCGTCGCGGATGGTCTGGATCGTCAGCAGCGGCGTCTTGGTCTGGACGTAGTGCACGTCGGCCACGTCGGTGATCCCGGCCCGCTGCATCGCGACCTTCACTGCGTCGGCGACCTTGCTGATCATCGGGGTGCGGCCGATTTCCTCCGGCAGCAGCCGCTCGCTCATCGCGTAGCCGACCGTGAGCCGCGGTTCGTCGCTCAGCACGGCTCGGTCGTCGGGCACCGTGGCGAACACCGTGGCGTGCGGGCTGATGACGCCGTCGGTGCCACCGGACCACACGATCGGGATCTCCTGGACGTCCTGCGCCGAGCGGGTTCCCTTGGCCGCGATCACCTCACGGAAGGCCCGGTCGGCGATGATCCGGGTGTAGTCGTTGACGCCGCCGTTGCCCTCGGTCTTGCCGATGACGGCGATCACCCGGTCGGCCTCCAGGACCCCGTTGTCGATGAGCTTCTCGAGTTCGCTCGCGTCGGCGACGGAGTGGATCGGGATCTTGCGTACTTCGATGGCAGCGGGCACGGGAGGTTGCCTTCCTTCGTGGGGTACGGGTGCGGTGACGGTCCGGGATGCGAGGTCTCTCATCCGGCCACGACGCGGGTGCCGACGCGACCGGCGACGGCATCGGTGATCTGGGGCAGCGAGGTGATGATGCCGGTGCGGTGGGTGTGCTCGGTGAACCGGGTGACCGCCTCGACCTTGGGCCCCATGGAACCGGCGGCGAAGTGGCCGGCCGCGGCGAGCTCGCGCATCCGCGCGGCGCTCAGCTCACCGAGCGGGCGTGCTTCGTCGGTTCCCCAGCCGACGACCGCGGCCTCGACGTCGGTCGCGATGACAAGGGCGTCGGCTCCCAGCCGCTCGGCCAGCAGGGCGGCCGTGAGGTCCTTGTCGATCACGGCCTCGATGCCGGCGTACCCCTCGCCGTCGTGGTGGACGGTCGGAATGCCCCCGCCTCCGCAGCAGACCACCACGTAGCCGGCGGTGATCAGCGCCTCGGCGGCCGGGAAGTCCAGGCACTCCAGCGGCTCCGGCGACGCGACCACCCGGCGCCAGCCGCGGGCTCCGGCGCTCACCCAGTGCTGGCCGTGATCGATCATCAGGGCTGCCTCACCGGCGCTGACGTAGCGACCGATCGGCTTGCTGGGGTTGGTGAACCCTGGGTCGGCGGCGTCCACGAGCGTGCGGGACACCAGCGCCGCGGACCGGATGTCGAGCCCGCGGTCGGCCAGCGCCTCGTCGAGCGTGTCGAGCACGAGCATGCCGATCGTCGCCTGGGTCTGCGCACCGCACCAGTCGAGGGGTACGGGCGGGACGAACTCCGCGGCGAGCTCGTTCTTCAGCAACAGGTTGCCGACCTGCGGACCGTTTCCGTGGGTCAGGACGACCTGGTGGCCGTCCTGGATCAGGTCGGCGACGCTGTCCATCGCCGACGCGATGGCTGCTCGCTGGTCCTCGGGACCAGCAGTCCCGTCGGCCGCCGTCATCGCATTGCCGCCCAGGGCCACCACCAGTCGCATGGGGGTGAATCTAGGCGGCGCAGCGGCGCTCCGCACATGGGCAGATCCGCCCAACCCTGCCATGGGTCTCCGGCAACCTGTGCCACCCGAAATCCACGTTCGCCCGTCGCGAACCGCACTGGCGCGGGTCCCAGTCCGGCCGCTTGACTGCCCGCATGGACATCCTGGTGCTCGGTGGAACGGCATGGCTCGGACGCGCAGTAACCCAGGAGGCCGTGGGCCGCAATCACGCGGTGACGTGCCTGGCCCGTGGTGAGAGCGGCGGCGCGGCCGACGGTTGTGAGCTGGTCGTGGCCGACCGCGCGGACCCGCACGCGTACGACCAGGTACGCGACCGTGACTGGGACACCGTCCTGGACGTCGCGTGGCAACCGGCCTTCGTACGCGGCGCGCTGGACGCCCTCGGCCGACGCGCCCGGCACTGGACGTACGTGTCGTCAGGCAGCGTCTACACATCACACGCGCAGCCCGGTGCCGACGAGAGTGCGGCACTGCTGGAGCCCACCGAGCTGGAGCGTGTCGACCGGGAGATCTACGGCGAGGCGAAGGTCGCCTGCGAGCAAGCGTGCATGCGGGCCGTCGGTGATCGGCTGCTGGTGGCCCGCTCGGGTTTGATCGGCGGCCCCGGCGACCACACCGACCGCACCGGCGCCTGGGTGGCGCGGGCCGCCCGCGACCCGCACGCACCGATGCTCGTCCCCGACACGCCCGACGCCCCGACCCAGGTGGTGGACGTACGTGACCTCGCCGCGTGGTTGGTCGACAGCGCCGAGCGGGGTCGGGTCGGGACCATCGACGCCGTGGGGCCGGTCGTGCCCCTTTCGGAGTGGATCGGGCTGGCCCGCCAGATCGGGGAGCATGAGGGCCCGGTCGTCGTGGTGCCGTCGGCGTGGCTGGTCGAGCAGGGCGTCGAGCAGTTCATGGGCCCAGGCTCGCTGACCCAGTGGCTGGTGGAACCCGGATGGGAGGGGTTCCTCGCGCGCAGCGGGGCGGCTGCGCGCGCAGCCGGCCTGACCTGCCGCCCGCTGGGTCAGCTGCTGCGAGACGTGCTCGCCTGGGAACGGGAGCAGGGTCTCCACCGCGAACGCCGGGCCGGACTGGACGCCGCTCGCGAAGCCGAGTTGCTCGAGGCGTGGACCGCGGCCTGAGGGGCGGACCGGCCTACCGGGGCACCACCGTGATCGAACATCGGACGCCGGGCACGCGGCTCAGCCTCGCATCGGCCGTCATCAGCGGGCAGTTCAGCAGCTCCGCCACGGCGACGTAGGAGGCGTCGTAGGCGGATAGGTTCTCCCGCAGGTCCCAGACCCGCTCCAGGAGCGTGAAGACCGGATACCTCGTCATGCCGAGACGCCGCAGTGCGTTCACCGCGTTCCACCCCGACTCTGCCGCCAGTTGGCCGGCCGCAACCCGTTTGATCGGAGTCGATGGATGCTCGCTCGTCGGTCGGTCAGACCAGCGGCAGCCAGGATCTGCTGTATCAGATCGTTCTTTCCGCTGCCGTACTCCTCCAGGTCCACGACCCCAGCGCCGACTGCCCTTCTTGACCGCGGCGTACTGGTGACGGAGGTTCGGATCCGCACACAGAGTGTCCCTGACAGCTAGATGGTTGCGGAGCGACAGGGAGCCATCGACCACGACGTACGTGTTCGTGCCGGTCAGCCGCTCCGGCTCCCGAAACGCCCATCGCAGGGGATTCCCAGCTCCCCGCGCGGTCTGAACCCGAGACCTACGAGAACGCCCGATGCCGCGGCAACGCCTCGAATCGTGCTGGCCACGTGGAGTCGTAATCCGCGACCTCAACCTCGGCGTGCATGCGCGACCGTTGTCGTTCCGGAGCCTGTCCGGCGGTCTCCGGCGTGAGCGGCGACGACGCCGATGAGACAGTCGTCACGTTCGGCGTTGCCGACGCGCACCAAGAACTTCTCGATGGCTGACCGGCACCAACTGGGAACGACCCGACTGCGCGAAGCGACGCCCCGGTCTGCGCCATGGTCGCGCGTCCCGCGCGCACGGCGGCTAGGTCAGTACGACTCAGTCGGCCGCGCCCGATGGCCTTGGCTCCGGTGACGTGCCTGACGGGCGCACATCGACTCGGTACGGCGCAGTGACCGTCCATGCGGCCGTGAACAGGACCAGTCGCGCCATGACGTTGATCCACAGCAGCAGCCCGAAGGCGGCCGCGAGGGACGCACCGTACAGGTCGGTCCCCCGGCTGATGAGGATGCCGAAGTAGTAGAACCCGAGGTACTTCGCGGCTTCAAGAAGGATGGCGCCGAGCAGGGCACCTCCGAGCACGCGACGCAACGGTTCGGTGGTCTTCGGCAACCACAGCAGCAGGTAGGCGAGGATCGCCACATTCGAGGCAAGCGCCAGCGCCACCGCCACTGCCCGCAGGACGGCGTGGGAGAGGCCTTCGTCTTGAGAAATGCCCAGCAGCGAGAGCGCCTGGCTCGTCAACCAGGTAGCGGAAACGCTGACTGCAACAGACAGCAGGAGGGTTCCGCCCAGGCCGACGATGACAAGCGTGTCCTGAAGCTTTTTGACCACGATGTTGCCGGCGTGCGGCTCCTGGTGCCACACAGCCCGCAGCGACTCACGAAGGGCGTCAACCCATCCCAGCCCGGCGACGACGAGGCCGACAAGGCCGAGGAATCCGGTGATCCCTGCCCGCTCGGCGACGAGCTGGACCAGGCGGTCGCCGAGCGAGTCGGGCACGAAGTCACCGAGGTGGGACAGGAGGTCGCGCTGCCGGTCGGGGTCGCCCCGGACCACGAAGCCGACCACAGAGCCCAGGAGCAGCAGGAGGGGAAATATGCAGAGGAAGCCGTAGTAGGTGATCGCCGCCGCCAGCCGGTCGCCGCTGTCGTCGAAGTAGCGGGCCAGCGCCTTGCCGAGGTGGTCCAGCCGCGGGAACGCCCGACGCAGCGCCTGCCATCGATCACCTACCCACGAGTGCACCACGGGGCAGCATATACGCCGCACCCCCGGCCATCTCCTCCGCAGATCAACGACGACGGCATGGAGACGTAGCCCGAGTGCTGATACCGGCGAGGGTCGTGCGTCACCGTCCGCGCACGTTTCCGCGCCATCCTTGGTCGATCTGCGTTCCGACGCAGTGCGGCACTGGCTGTACGCCGCGTGGGCGTGGGCCGTCGCGGCCACGCAGCAGCAGCGGGACACGCCAACCGCGAGGTCGGACCTTGACAGTGTCCCGACGACTTGTCGATGAGCGGTGGCCGCCGCGCACGGCCGCGCCGTTGACGACTACGTCGGCCGCCCGGTGAAGACCAAGGACCAGGTAGCGCGGCACATCCATCCCGACACCGACGAGCTCTTCCTCGTCCTGCGCGCTTCTCGCGATCAAGATGCACGCCGGCGACGTGCAGCTGGGCTCGGGGCAGTTGTACGTCGTGCGCCGCGGCGTACAGCAGCAGCTCGTGTCGGTCGAGGGCGCCGAGGTCATGCTGATCGAGCCGCCGTTCGGCTGCCGCTGCCGCCGTTCGTGCTCGGCACCGCCCGGGTTCTGCACGGCCCTCTGACCGAGGGCCAGGTCCTGAACGGCATGGACCGGCTGGCCGGCATCCCCGCCGAGCTGGCCCGCGTCCGCTACGAGGTCTCCCGGCCGCTGAACACCGCCTGGCAGCTGCACCGTGCCCGGCCGAGCAGCCGGCTCGTCGTCCTGCATGACGCCGGGCATGTGGCGGGGCAGCTACCAGCGAGCTCGTCGCCGCCCCGGACTCCCTCCGCGCCTCGCGCTGAGCCGTCCCACTGGTCGATCGGTCAGCGAACGGCCGCTTCGCCACGGTCGCTCGCTGTGTCAACGGTTCTCGGTCGCGTGGCTGATGGGGTCGGCGATTGTGGGAACGTCATCCAGCTCACCGGCCGCGACGGCGAGGATGAGCTCGTAGGCCTCGTCATTGGAGAGAGTCAACCTGCGCCCGTTGACGCCGAGGAAGCCGATCGTGGCGGCGAGGGCCAGTCGCTTGTTCCCGTCGGCGAGGGGGTGGTTGCGGGCGAGGGAATGCATCAAGGCCGCAGCCTTGACTTCCAGGCTGGCGTAGGCGTCGGCGCCAAACACCGTGGCCCGTGGCCGAGCCAACGCCGACTCAAGCAACCCGTGGTCGCGGACGAGGACCTCCCCTCCGAGTGTTCGCTCAGCGATGTGGATCAGCTCGGGCATGGTCGGGTAGATCACTGACCGAGCCGCTCCAGCGCCTCGGCGTAGCGCGGCAGTTCCTCGTCGAGGACCTGGTCGAGCAGTTCGGCCCTGCTGTGGTTCTCCACGTACTCACGGACCGCCTGCCTGGCGACATCCTGCATTGAGCGGTGCTCACGTTCGGCACGACCACGCAGAGCGGCCGTGTCGGCATCAGAAAGGCGAAGTGTCATCGGCATGACACGATGGTATCACTCATGATACCAAAGGCCGGCGTTCGGGAGTGGCTGGTGAGCGAGGCCAGGATGGCAGATGAGCGTGTACGGCAAGGGATTTCCTGCCGGACGGCATCGGTTTGTCGTCAAGCTGCCGCAGGCGACGCCGCTGGCGGTTCGGCATGCGGAACTCCCGATGTGCGGCGGAGCGGCTGTTACGTAGCCTGCTCCTCGGTCGGACTTCTGGGCAGGGAGATTGGACTGAGGTGCATCGCGATGAGCCGCCACTGGCCCTCGATCTGGAGTCCGACGAGAGTCACGCGGAAGGCGCCATCATGGGTGTTCCCCTGGTAGGCAGCTCTCTGCCTGTGGCGTCCGACGGCCACGGCTGTTGTCCCGTGGCCGCGCACGTCGACCTGGTCCCAGGCGAGAGACCGGGTGACGAGATCACCGCTGCGGTATCGGTCGAGCCATTGCTGCTTGTCCAGGACTGCTCCGCCCGGTCCGACGAGGACGAAGTCGGTGGTGGCCAGTGCGTCAAGGGTCTGGGTGTCGCCTCGCTGTTGGGCGTCGGCCCATTGCCTGCCGAGGTCGTGCAACGGGCGGTGGGAGGTCTCGCACCCCTTCGAATGTTCCCGATACCAACACGGACATGTCACCCAAGCCGTACAGGCTTGCAACTCATCCTGCCACCCCGCTGCCCCTCGCCACTCGCCGCTTGCCCGCTCACCAACGGACGCCGTCCCGCAGGCGGATCGAGCACCGGCTGCTCGTGGCGCGCTCCAGGCTGATCGGTGGCCCCGGCGACCACACCGACCGCACCGGAGCCTGGGTCGCGCGGGCCGGGCGCGACCCGCACAGCCCCATACTCGTCCCCAACACACCCGACGCGGCGACTCAGGTGGTCGACGTCCGAGACCTTGCGGCGTGGTTGGTCGACAGCGCCGAGCGTGGTCGCGACCTTCGACGCGGTGGGTCCGATCGAGCCCGGGCTCGACGCCACCGCCGAAGCCGAACTGCTCGACGCGTGGGCAGTCGCCGGCAGCTGAGCTCGGTGTCCCCGGCACGGGGTCACTCAGCCGGACACTCAGCCGAGGTCACAGCCAGTCGACGTCGGCCGCCCATGCGCCGCCCGACAGCCGGGGATAGCCGGGTCCCCGATCGAAGAACGGACGCTCCGCGGGGCGGGCGGCACGCAATGCGGCACGCCGTGCCCGGGTCGCGGCCTCGTCGACGAGCAGGTCGCCACCCTGCGCCGATCCGGTGACCACAACCCCGTAGTCGTCGTGCGCCGAAGCCGGCGAGACCTTCGCCCATCGCAGGTCACGCAGCACGGCGTCAGGCTCGCGGTCCAGTGGGTCACCCCAACCGCCGCCACCGGTGGTACGGATGCGGATTACCTCGCCAGCACGTACCGGCTCGTCGTCGGCCAGCGCGTCGACCTCGCGCTCGTTCGGGCCGCCCGGGTCGACCACCACCGAGAACGGCTGCCCGGCCATGCCGCCCTTCACTCCCCAGCAGGCCAGGATGGAGCGGTCCGCGATGGACATGAAGTGCGCGTCCTCGAGCATCCGGATGTGCTTCTCGTACCCGAGACCGCCCCGAAACCTTCCCGGACCACCGGAGTCGAGGGCCAGGCCGAGCCGCTCCACGACGAACGGGAACCGCGACTCGGTGAATTCGGTGGGCAGGTTGCGGGAGTCGGGAACGACATGGATCGTGTCCTCGCCGTCTGAGTAGTAGCGGCCGCCGGCGCCACCGCCGAGCACCTCGCGCATCAGGTACGGCCGACCGTCAGCGTCCTCGCCGTAGACGCCGGTGTAGCGGATCGTCTCCTGGTCCGCAGGCATCCGGCCGTCGACCGCCTTGGCCACCACGCCGGCGAGCACGCCGAGCAGCCGCAGGATGACGAACGTACGGGCGTTGGTGGGCGCCGGGAAGATCGGCGTCAGCAGCGTGCCCGGAGGGGGGAACCGCATCTCGATCAGCGGCACCACGCCCTCGTTGACGTCGAGCTCGGCCATCCGCTCCGGGGTGTCGGCCAGGTTGCGCAGGATCGGCGCCAGCCACTTCTTCAGGAACACGCCGTCGGAGTAGTCGGCACAGTGGTTGATCGGCCCCTTGGCCTGCGCGGACGTGCCGGCGAAGTCGATGATCAGCCGCGCACCGCCCGGGTCGTCGTCGGCGGCGCGGGTCAGGGTGATCCGCTGGGTGTGCAGCTTCGGCTCGTCGACGCCGTCGTGCTCGGCGTAGTCCTCCCAGGTCCAGCTGCCGACCGGGATCTTGGACAGGATCTCCCGGCGGTAGGTCCGCGTCGTACGGTCGATGATGGCGTCGAAGCACAACTCCACGACGTCGCAGCCGTACCGCTCGAACAGCTCACCGAGGCGACGGGCACCCATCAGGCAGGCCGCGCACTCGGCGTCGAGGTCGGCGGCCAACGACTCCGGCATCCGTGAGTTGCGGGTCAGGATTGCGAGCGCTGCGCGGTTCGCCTCGCCCGCGCTCCACAGCTTGATCGGGGGCACCATCAGCCCCTCCTCGAACACCGAGGTGGCGTGGCTGGGCATCGAGCCCGGTACCGATCCCCCGATGTCGTCGTGGTGGCCGAACGCCTGCACGAACGCCACCACCGTCGGATCGCCGGCGCCGGTGGCTCGATGGAAGACAGGCACGGTCACGCACAGGTCGGGCAGGTGGCCGATGCCGCCCTCGGAGCGGTAGACGTCGTTGTGGAAGTACACGTCGCCGGGCACCATGTCGGCCAGCGGGAAGTCGCGGGCGACCGGGTGCACCAGCGCTGAGTACGAGCGTCCGGTCAGCTTGCGCAGCAGCCGGTCGTGGATGCCGGCCCGGAAGTCGTGCGCGTCGCGGATCATCGGTGAGCGCGACGTACGGGCGATGGCGGTCTCCACCTCCATCTCGACCGACGCCAGGCTGCCCTGCACGATCTCGACCAGAATGGGGTCGGCACTCGTGCCGGAGTCGTCGGTCAACGAGCCGAAGGGGAACTGTGTGGGCGCCGTGCGCGAGGTGCTCACTGGTCCTCCCCTCCCCGCTGGGGGTAGGTGCGGGTGACGACGAGGTTGAGGCGCTCGTCGACGCGCACGGCGAAGCCGGCGTGTATCGGCACCGTCGAGCCGAACTCCTCGATCACGGCTGGGCCGTCGAGGCGCTGTCCCGGTAACAGGTCCGGTCGCCAGTGGATCGGGCTGCTGACGTACCCGTCGTCGGCCACGAAGCAGACCTTGCGTGTGCCGGTCGGCTCCGGAGACCCGGTGCTGGTCGCCTCGTGGGTGGGGGTCTCGGGACGCCGGATGGGCCCGATGCCGGACACGCGCAGGTTGACCCACTCGACCGGCTGGGCGTCGTCGCCGGCGAAGTCATAGCCGTACCGGCTGCGGTGCTCGACGTGGAAGGCGTCCGCGACCGCGCCGACCAGGCGCCGGTCGACCGGCCCGCCCGGCACCGGCACCCGTACCTCGAAGGCCTGACCGAAGTAGCGCAGGTCGGCGGTACGCACGAAACGGTGCTGGTCGGCGGGGAACCCCTCGGTGTCCAGCGCCGCCGAGGCCTGGTCGGTGAGCGCGTCGAACGCATTGGTGAGGAGATCGAGCTCGAGCGTGTCGTGCAGGCTCACCAGCGTCCGGACGTAGTCGTTCTTGACGTCGACGGTCAACAGGCCGAACGCCGACACGTTGCCGGGGTCGGGGGGCACGAGGACGGCCGACAGGTCGAGGATGTCGACGAGTCGGCACAGCAGCAGTGAGCCCGAGCCGCCGAAGGTCGTGAGGGTGAAGTCGCGGACGTCCAGACCTCGCTTGACGGTGATCTGACGCAGGGCGTTGGCCTGGTTCCAGGCGGAGATCTCCAGCACCCCCGCCGCGCACTGCTCGACGCTCATGCCCAGCGTGTCCGCCAGTTCGCGCAGCCCCGCCACCGCTGCCTCGGTGTCGAGCGGGATCTCACCGCCCAGCAGGTGCGGCGGGATGCGACCCAGCACGACGTGCGCGTCGGTGACCGTGACGTCGGCACCGCCCCTGGCGTAGCACAACGGTCCGGGGTCGGCGCCAGCCGAGGCCGGACCGACCTTGAGCGCCCCCTCCGGCGACAGCCAGGCGATCGAGCCGCCGCCCGCACCCACCGTGACCACGTCGATCATGGGAATCTTCGTCGGGTACGCGCCGATCGACCCCTCGGTCGTCAGGGTCGGCTCACCGTCGATGACCACCGACACGTCGGTCGACGTGCCCCCGCCGTCGCAGCTGAGCACCTGGTCGAAGCCGGCTCGCTGCGCTATCAGTGCCGCGCCGAGGGCCCCGGCGGCGGGACCGGACAGCACCGTGCTGATCGGCTGGTGCATGACCTCCTCGGCGCTGAGCACCCCACCGTTGGACTTCATCACGTAGAACGGCACGGTCCGGTCGCCGGTCGAGGAGGTGAACTCGTCAAGCCGGGCCTTGATGGCGCTGACGTAGCGGGACACCGTCGGCTTCACCGCCGCATCCACCAGCGTCGTCATCGAGCGCTCGTACTCGCGGTACTCGGGCAGCACCTGCGAACTCACCGAGACGACGGCCTCGGGGTGCTCCTCGGCGAGGACCTCGCGCACCCGAACCTCATGCGCCGGGTTGGCGTAGGCGTGCATCAGGCACACCCCGAGGGTGTCGACTCCTTGGTCGCGGAACCAGCGGGCCACCGCACGGGTGCCGTCCTCGTCGAGCGGACGCAGCTCCTCGCCGGTGTGCAGCAGCCGGCCACCGACGGTCTTCACCAGCTCAGGTGGCACGATCCGGTCCGGCTTCACCCAGAAGTACGAGTTGCCGTACCCGTCGGGAACAGACTGCCGCGCGATCTCCAGGACGAACTCGTAGCCCTCGGTGGTGATGAAGCCGACCCGGTCGAACGTGGCCGCGAGCAGCTGGTTGGTGGCAACGGTGGTGCCGTGGCTGACCGCGGTGATGGCGTCACCGTTGGCGGCCGGCAGATCCAGCTGCGCCAGTACCTTGTCGATGCCGGCGAGGAAGCCGTCGGCAGGGTTACCCGGCGTCGACGACGTCTTGGTCGTGACCAGCTCTCCGGTCTCCTCGTCGAAGGCGACCACGTCGGTGAACGTGCCCCCGGTGTCGATGCCGATCCGCAGCCGCCGCTGGGTGGTCATACGTCCTCCCTCGGGCCGGGGACGGCCCCGGGCGCTGGGATGATTCAACCGGCCCGGAGCAACGGCGGGTAGGGCAGATCTCGCCGGCTGGCGCCCGCCTCCTTGGCAGGTGCTGTCAGCCGGTCAGTACGGGTGGGACCGTTCCGGCAACGCCAGCATCTTCGGACGAGGTCGACTGTCGGGGTGCTGCTCGACCTGGGAGGACCTGCGGGTGGTACGGGTCTGACGCGACGCGCTGAGTGCTGACGGCTCCCACGGAGCGGGCAGCCTGCGACGATCGGGGGGTGGGTGACCTCGACGAGCTGGCTGGCCTCGCTGCCGCGCTGTACGCGCTGCCGCCGGAGGACTTCGTGGCGGCCCGTACCGACCGGGCCAAGACGGCACGAGCGGGGGGTGCCCGCGACCTCGCCTGTCGAGTAGGTGAGCTGCCCAAGCCGACGGCCGCGGCTTGGCTGCTCAACCAGCTGGTCCGCAGACGCCCGGACGAGGTGACCCATCTGGTCGAGCTCGGTGACCAGATGCGGGAGGCTCAGCGCACGCTGGCCGGCGACCAGCTGCGCGTGCTGACCAAGCAGCGGCACGCCGTGGTCGCTGCCTTCGCCCGCCAGGTCGCCTCCCTCGCCGACGAGCTGGACCGTCCGCTCAGCGCAGCCGTCGCCACCCAGGTCGAGGAGACGCTGCGGGCGGCGATCGCGGACGAGGAAGCCGGCCGGGCGCTGCTCAGCGGCAGGCTCACGACCGCCCTGTCCTATGTCGGAATGGGCGAGGTCGACGTGTCGGCCGCGGTGGCGGTGCCCCCGGCGCGACCAGACCGTCCCGAGCCGCGCGGCGAGGCGGAACTGCCGGAGCCCCATGACGAGCTCGCCGCCGCGCGGCAGCGGCGACTCGACGTCGCCGGCCGGGCCCTGTCCGAGGCCGAGCAGGCTGCCGGCCGGTTCGCCACCGAGCTCGAGGAAGCCGAGGAGCGGGTACGCCGGCTGGACACCGAGTCGGCGGCGCTGCACGCGCGGATCGAGGAGCTGCAGGCGTTGCTAGTCGACGCGACCGAGGCCGCCGGCGCGGTCGACGCGCGGCTTCGACAGGCCCGATCGACCCGACAGGCCGCCACCGCGTCGGCTGCCCAGGCGCAACGAGCCGTGGAGCGCGCCCAAGCCGACTGCGACGCCCTCTCCGACGACTAGTGGGGACCGTGGCCAGAAGGTCGTGCGCGCGGCTGCGGCACCGCTGAGTGCGAGGGGTCCCCTGCGGCGGCGGACCCTATTGGCACAGGGGGCCCCCTCGCGCATCGCGAGCGAGCCCGTCAGACGAACGCGCCGACGCCCGTGATGGCCCGACCCACGATCAGGGTGTTGACCTCGCGGGTGCCCTCGTAGGAGTAGATCGCCTCCGCGTCGGCCACGAACCGGCCCACGTGGTGCTCGAGCAGGATGCCGTTGCCTCCGAGGACCTCGCGCGCCCAGCCGACGGTCTCCCGCATCCGCACCGTGCAGAAGGCCTTGGCCAGCGACGCGTGCTCGTCGCGCAACCGGCGGGCATCCTGCAGCTGCGACACCCGCGCACACAGCGCGGTCGACGCGGTGATGTTGCCGAGCATGCGGACGAGCAGATCCTGGACGAGCTGGAAGCCGGCGATGGGCCGGCCGAACTGCTCCCGCTCACCGGTGTAGCGCAGGGCGTGCTCGTACGCGCCACGAGCACAACCGGTCGCCATCCACGCGACGCTGGCGCGGGTCAGCCGCAGCACACGGGCGGTGTCCTTGAACGAGTTCGCCTCCGCGAGACGACAGCTGTCCGGGACCCGGACTCCGTCGAGCCGGATCGTGGCGTTCTGCACGACCCGCAGTGCGATCTTGTCGCGTTGCAACTCGAAGGACATGCCCTCGGTGCCCTTCTCCACCACGAAGCCCTTGACCTGGCCATCGGCGCTGTCGCGTGCCCAGACGATCACCAGGTCGGCGAACGACGCGTTGCCGATCCACTTCTTCTCACCGTCGAGCACCCAGGAGTCACCCTCACGTCGCGCACTGGTGGCCAGACCGCCCGCGATGCCGGACCCGTGGTCGGGCTCAGTGAGACCGAAGGCGCCGATCAGCTCCATCCGGGCCATCGGCGGCAGCCAGCGCTGCTTCTGCTCCTGCGAGCCACACAGGTGCACCGAGCCCATGGCCAAGCCCCCGTGCACGCCGAAGAACGTCGCGATCGAGGGGTCGGTGCGGGCCAGCTCCATCGCGACCATCCCGTCGAGCAGGCTGCTCCTTCCTGGGCAGCCGGCGCCGTCGTACTGCAGTCCGGCGATCCCCAGCCCGGCGAAACCGGGCAGCAGGTCGTGCGGGAACTGCGCGCGGGTCCAGTACTCGTTGATCACCGGCTCGACGACCGAGGCCATGTGCGTGCGTACCCGTGCGAGCAGCTCCCGGTCGTCGTCGTCCAGCAGCAGCTCGAACCCGAGGAAGTCGGAAACGGGCAGGTCGGTCAGGTCCATGTCACTCCGCGTGGTCGGTTGGTGGGCTCGCCAGTCGTCACGGGGTGGCCCCGCTACGAACCTAAGGTCACGGGGCCACCCCGTGGCCGAACGGATCGGCCAAGAACTCCTCGATGACCGGAGCGAGCTCCTCGCTCTCGGTGAGAACGCCCAGATGGCCGCCGTGGTAGACGTGCAGCCTGGCATCGGGGATGAGTCGCGCCATCATCTTGGCGTTGATCAGCGGGATGATCGGGTCGTCGTCGCCGGCGAGCACGAGCGTCGGCTGCCGGACCATGCGCAGGAACGGCAGGCTCGACCAGCCCGCAGCCGCAGCGATCTGGTAGTAGTAGCCACGGCGTGGCCCGGCACGGCTCTCGGCGTGCAGCAGCCGGGCTCCGCGTTCAGGGGACCTCCGCATGCTCCCGCCATAGATGTCGGCGGCAATGCTTCGCGCGTACGCGGGGTCGCGGTGTCGTCGCGGGGTCATCATCTTCACGAGCACGCGTGGGTGCGCCGGCACCATCAACGTCCCGGTGCCCGTCGCCACCAGCACCAGGCGTCGCACCCGTCGCCGGCACTGGACCGAGAGCTGCTGCGCCAGGCCACCACCCCACGACAGCCCGAGCACATCGAACTCCTGGTGACCGAGCTTCCCGGCCAGCGCCGAAACCCAGGGGGCCAGCGTGGCGAGGACGTACGGGAACGGTGGCGGTGGTGAGCCTCCGACGCCGGGTACGTCGAAGCGGATCACGCCCCGGTCGGGGTCCAGCGCGTCGACGAGGAGCTGCAGCACCTCGAGGCTGGCTCCGATGCCGTTGCACAGCAGCAGCGGCGGCTCGGCGGCCAGCCGACCCGCACCCGGGCGTACGGAGACCCTGACCTGCAGGCCGCGTACAGTCAGCGTGCGGAGGCGGTCGCGGGGCATGGCGTTCGGTGTGGCGCTCGGACTCGGGCTAGCGGTCGTGGACATAGGTCCCTGGCGCCGGACAGAGCGGTTCGAAGGCGGCTGACCCCGGGCCCCGCGGCTTGTTGCGTTCGGGGCCGGTGCGTGCACCGAGCCACTCGACGTAGTCCTCCCACCAGCTGCCGGTGACCGTCTCGGCCGACTCCAGCCACTGTTCGGGGTCCTCCGGGTTGCGCTTCGCGGTCCGGAAGCTGGCCCTGTCGTTGCCGGGCGGGTTGACCATCGAGGCGATGTGGCCGCTGGTCGACAACACGAACCGACTGTCGCCGCCGAGCAGCTGGGTGGTGCGGTAGCAGGACTGCCACGTGCACAGGTGGTCGGCGATGCCGGCGACGACGTAGCTGTCGGTGTCGACCTTCGTGAGGTCCACCGGAGCGCCGAGCATCATCGAGCCGCCGGGCACGGTGAGCCCATTGGTCACCGCCAGCTCGATGAAAGCGCGGTGCATCGCGGCCGTCATGCGCACCGGGTCGGCGTTCCAGAACAGGATGTCGAACGCCTTCGGCGACTTGCCGAGCAGATAGTTGTTGACCCAGTAGTTCCAGATCAGGTCGTTGGGGCGCAGCCAGGCGAACACCTCGGCCAGCATCCGCCCATCCAGGTAGCCCTTGCGCTGCGACACCGCCGTCGCGGCGGCGGCCACCTTGCGCGACAGCAGCGCGCTGGGCATCCCGGCCCTGGCCTGGTCGAGCACGGTGACCGCGAGGCTGAACGCCGCCACCCGGTCGAGCTCGCCGACATGGGCCAGGTGCGCCAGCACCATCGACGCGAGCATCCCGCCGGAGCACAACGCGAACAGCGCAGTCCTGTCCTCACGGCAGATCGTCCTCATCGCGTTCATGGCCTCGATGACGGCTCGGCCGTACGTGTCCAGGCCCCACTGCGCATGCCGGGCGTCGGGGTTGCGCCAGGAGATCACGAATACCTGCTGGCCGCTGCGCACCAGGTGCTCGACGAGACTGCGCTGCTCGGCGAGGTCGATGACGTAGTACTTGTTGATGGTCGGAGGCACGATCAGCAGCGGCACCCGCCGCACCTTCGGCGTCTGCGGCGTGTACTGGATGAGCTCGAAGACGTCCGTGCGGAGCACGACCGCCCCTGGCGTCACCGCCAGGTCAGCGCCGATCTCGAAGGCGTCCGGCTCGACCATCGACGGAACTCGAGGTGGCGTCGCGAAGTCGCGTATGAGTCGACGGCTGCCCGCGAGCAGGTTGCCGCCGCCGGTGTCGATGACCGCCTTGAGCACCTGCGGGTTGAGCAACGGGTTGTTGCTCGGCGACGACGCGTCGACGAGGTTGTCGACCAAGAACCTCACCCGCTGCTCGTCGCCCCAGTCGAGGTCGGCGTCGGCGACCAGGCCGCGCGCGGCGATGCCCACGGCCACGTACGTTTGCACGGCACGTGCCAGCATCGGGTTGTGCAGCCAACCCTCGTCGGCGAAGCGACGATCCTTCGGGTGCGCAGCAAGCTCGGAGCGGCCGACCCCGATACGCGCCAGCTCACCCAGCAGGGCCCAGCCCCGGTCGGCGACGCGCGTCGGGCGCCGAGCCAGGTTGGCCGTGAAGCGGACGCCGGACATGCCGGGGACGAAGCGCCGTAGCGGACCGAGCGCGGCGTCTGTGAGCAACAGGTCGAGCGGCGCCGCGGCGTCGGTGCCGTCCTCGTCGAGCTCGTGCACCCGTTCCCGCGCGCTGCTGGCGGTACTCATCCCGACACGGGCTCCGAGCCCACCGCCTCGACCGATTCCGGGGCGTTGACCTCGCGACGCAGGATCTTGCCGGTCGGCCCCTTCGGCAACTCGTCGACGATCCACACGTGGCGGGGATACTTGTATGCCGCCAGCTGCTCCTTGGCGAACTCTCGCAGCTCGTCCTCCGACGCCTGGGCGTCGGGCTTGAGGGCGACCGCAGCCCCGACCTCCTCACCGAGCTCGGCGTCCGCGACACCGATCACCGCGACCTCGGCCACCGAGCCGTGCTCGTACAGCGCCTCCTCGACCTCGCGCGGATACACGTTGTAGCCGCCCCTGATGATCAGGTCCTTCTTGCGGTCGACGATGAAGTAGTAGCCGTCCTCGTCCTGTCGCGCCATGTCGCCGGTGCGGAACCACCCGTCGGGGATCGCCTCGCGGGTGGCGTCCTCGCTGCCCCAGTAGCCCTTCATGACGTTCTCGCCGCGGATGGCGATCTCGCCGACCTCACCGTCGCCGACGTCGTTGCCGTCGTCGTCGAGCACCCGCATCTCGACCCCTCGGACCGGGACGCCGATGGAGCCCGGCTTGCGCTCCTGGTCGGGCTTGTTGAAGGACGCCACCGGCGAGGTCTCGGACAGGCCGTAGCCCTCGAGCACGATGCAGCCGAAGGCGTCTTCGAAGTTCCTCATGACCTCGACGGGCATCGCGGCTCCGCCCGAGATGCACGTACGCAGGCTGGACACGTCGTAGGAATCGGAATCGGGGACGTTGAGCATCGCCGAGTACATGGTCGGCACACCCTCGAAGACAGTGACCTTGTCGCGACCGACCACCTCGAGCGCCTTCGCGGGGTCGAATCGGGGGATCAACGTGAGACACGCACCGGCGCTGACCGCTGCGTTGAGGCCACAGGTGAGTCCGAAGCAGTGGAACAGCGGGAGGCAGCCCATCACCACGTCGTCGGGCTCCAGTCGCACCAGGGTCTCGGCTGTCAGCGCGGCGTTGCTCACCAGGTTGGCGTGCGTGAGCTCGGCGCCCTTGGGCTGGCCGGTCGTACCGGAGGTGTAGAGCAGCACGACGGTGTCCTCGTCGTCGCGGTCGACGACGTCATCGGCGGGTTCGTGTTCGCCGAGCAGGTCCGTGAAGTCGGCGGGGTCGACCGTCACGCACTCGATGCCGACGCTCTGCGCCGCGGCGCGGGACTCGTCGGTCATCGCGTGCCACGCGAACACGATCGACGCGCCGGCGTCCTCGAGGTAGTACTGCACCTCGCGCGCCTTGAGCAGTGGATTCATGGGTACGACCACCGCGCCGGCGGCGACGGCGCCGTAGAACAGCACCGGGAAGGCGGGGACGTTGGGCAGTACGAGCCCGACCCGGTCGCCCGGGCCGATGCCGCGCGCGCGCAGCAGCGCCGTCACGCGCTGGGCGGCCACCCGCAGCTCGGTGTAGCTCAGCACGCTGTCGTCCAGGCGGACGGCGGGACGCTCTCCGTGCTCGTCCGCCGTCTTGGTCAGGATGTGGGCCAGGGTTGCCACTACTACCTCCATCGTGAGACGTGCTCCACAGCAAATCACGAGACTCCGAGCTGCGCCCGCGAGGGGCAGCGAGCGGTGGTCCGGGTCAGTCGGACCGGCGGCCGACGGAGCCGATCAGCACGCCCAGCGCGACCAGTCCGGCCCCGACGGCGACGCCGGTGAGGAATCCGTCACGCGAGCCGGCGGTCTGTGGGGCGGTGTACACCGGCGCGGAATGAGCGAAGGGGTCCCCTGTGGCGGACCTATTGCCACCGGGGACCCCGTCGCCAACCAAGGCAGCCGCTGGGGCGGCCGTCGCGCCGGTCAGCACGCCGTCCACAGCGCGGAAGAACTCGCCCGCCAGCCGCTTGCTGACGCTGGTGAGCATGCGCTGGCCGACGCCGCCGATCATGCCGCCGACCACCGCGTCCGCTGCGTACGCAAGGCCGGTCGTACCGTCACCGAGGTCGGTGAACGAGACGAGCACGTCGGTGCCCACGGTGCCCGGCGCACCGGAACCGGCCGCGGTGAGCACCAGTGACTCGTGCGGCTTGAGTTCGCTCAGCTTGCAGGTGCCGGCGTAGGTGCCCTTGATGGAGGCGACACCGGCGGTGACGGTCATCGAGTACGTGTTCTCACCGGTCGCCTCGAGGCGTTCACAGCCCGGGATCGTCGCGACCAGCACCGCGGGGTCCAGCAGCGCCGACCAGACCTTCTCCACAGGGGCGTGCAGGACCGTGTCTCCGGCGACCTTCATGATGTCGCTCCCTTCGATGGGTGGTGGCCTGACGTGTGCTGGCGGCGCAGGTCGAACAGCTCCGAGGGCGAGATGGGCATCGACGTGATCGGGAATCCCTCGGCGTCCTCGATCGCCGAGGCGAACAGTGCCGCCGACGGGATCACGCCGGCCTCGCCTGCCCCCTTGAGGCCGAGCGGGTTGAGCGGCGACGGCGTCTCGAGGTGGTCCACTTCTATCTCCGAGGGCATTTCGGTGACGTAGGGCATGAGGAAGTCCATGAAGGAGGCGTTCTGCAGCTGACCGTGCTCGTCGTAGGCCATCCGCTCGTAGAGCGCCCCCCCGATCCCCTGCGCCACACCGCCGTGGATCTGGCCTTGGACTATCAGCGGGTTGATCAGGTTGCCGCAGTCGTGCACGACGCAGTAGCGCAGGATGGTGATCTCCGCGGTCTGCACGTCGGTCTCCACGATCGCCGCGTGCATGCCGTTGGCGAACGTCGAGCGCAGCGGCGAGTAGTAGTCGCGCCCCTCCAGTCCCGGTTCGTCGTCGTCGGCGACCGGCGCCTTGTCCGGGTCGCCGACGGCGAACTGGGTAGCCGCCTTGGACGCTTCGTCGAAGGCGTAGCGCAACGGGTTGCTGAGCACCGCGAGGGTACCGAGCGCCACGGCGGCCTCCGGGGCGCCCTTGACCCGGACCACCCCGTCCACGATCTCCAGGTCGTCCTCGGAGGCCTCCAGCGCCTCCGCCGCGATCCGCAGTGCCTTGGCCCGTACGTTGCGAGCGGCCAGCGCGATCGCCGAGCCACTCATCACCGCCGCCCGGGAGGCGAACGTACCCACCGCGTACGGGAAACGTCGGGTGTCCCCGGTGACCACCTCGATGTCGTCGAGGTCCACCCCGAGCTCGTCGGCCACGATCTGCGCGAACACCGTCTGGTGACCCTGTCCCTGGGAGGTGAGCCCGGTCGCGACTTTGACCTTGCCGCTGGTCTCGATCTGCACGTGCCCGCCCTCGTACGGCCCGACACCGGTGCCCTCGACGTAGCAGGCGAGCCCGATGCCGACCCGGCGTCCCTGCGCCCGCGCCTGCTCGCGATAGGCCTCGAACTCGTCCCACCCGACCAGCGCCTTCAGCTTGGCCAGCGACGCGGGGAAGTCCCCGGAGTCGTAGATCAGCGGCTTGGCGTCCTGGAACAGCAGCCCGTGGTCGTACGGGAACTCGTCCGGCTGGATGAAGTTGGCCGAGCGGACCTCGGTGCGGTCCCGGCCCAACGCCGCGGCTATCGCGTCCATCGTGCGCTCCATCGCGTAGACACCCTGCGGACGCCCGGCGCCGCGGTACGGCGTCACGATGACCGTGTTGGTGTACAGCGAGTCGAACACCACCTTGTACGCGCCGGGCTTGTACGGCCCCAGCGCTTGCGTCGAGGTGATGATGGGCACGATCAGGCCGTACGGCGTGTAGGCGCCGTGGTCGTGCCAGAACCGCACCGACAGGCCCAAGATCCGACCGTCGTCGTCGAAGCCGACCTCGATGTGCTGGACCTGTCCGCGCTCGTGGGCGGAGGAGATGAAGTGCTCGCGCCGGTCCTCGACGAACTTGACCGGGCGGCCGAGCAGCCGTGCAGCCATCGGCACCAGCAGCTCCTCGGGCCACGGGTGCATGATCTTGACACCGAACCCACCGCCGACGTCGGGCGTGATCACGTCGACGTCGACGAGGTCGAGCTCGAGCTTGGCGGCGACCGCTCCGCGCACGCCCGTCGCGGTCTGCGTGGCGGTCCAGATCACCATCCGGCCCGAGTCGGTGTCCCAACGGGCCAGCGTGGCCCGACCTTCCAGCGGCATGGACGCACTGCGTTCGACCTCGAGGTCGAGGGTCAGCCGGTGGGTTGCCGCGGCGATGGCGGCGTCGGCGTCGCCGACCTCCTGCACCATGTGCGCGGCCACGTTGCCGGGCACGTCGTCGTGCACGAGATGCTCTGCCCGCCGCGCAGCCTCGATCCCGACGACCGCCGGCAGGGGCTCGTAGCCCACCACGATCCGGCCGGCGGCGTCCTCGGCGACGTAGCGGTCGACCGCGACCACCATCGCCACGGCCTCTCCCACGTAGTTGACCTCGTCGCGCGCCAGTGCGTACTGGGTGCGGCCGCGAGTCAGCGTGGGGTGCGGGATCAGCAGCGGCAGCGGAGCAGCCATCGGGCCGGTGAGATCCTCGTACGTGTAGACCGCGAGCACACCCTCCACGTCGAGCACCGCGTCGACCTCGATCCCGGTGATGCGAGCGTGTGCGTGCGGGCTGCGGAGCATCGCGACGTGGACGGCATCGGCTCCAAGGTCGTCGGTGTAGCGGCCGCCGCCGCGCAGCAGCCGGTCGTCCTCGACCCGCAGGATCGGCTCGCCGAACAGCTTGGTGGTCACGCCCGCTCCCCCTCGCCAACTCCGCCGGCGTCTCCGGCCAGCAGCTCAGCGGCACGTCGCACCGAGGCCACGATGTTCTGGTAGCCGGTGCAGCGGCACAGGTTGCCGGCGATCATGTCGCGAGCCTCATCGCGCGTCGGGTCCGGGTTGTCGCGCAAGCCGGCCGTGATCGTGGTGAGGAAGCCCGGGGTGCAGAACCCGCACTGCAGGCCGTGGCACTCCTGGAACGCCTGCTGCACGGCACCGAGCGTGCCGTCGGCACGGCTGAGCCCCTCGACCGTGGTGATCTGATGACCCTGCGCACTCACCGCGAATATCAGGCACGACCTCACCGGCTGCCCGTCGAGCAGCACGGTGCAGGAGCCGCACACGCCGTGTTCACAGCCCACGTGGGTGCCGGTCAGCCCGCATTCCGTGCGCAGGGCGTCGCTCAGCAGCCTCCGTGCGGGTACCCGAACGTCGTGGGCGGCACCGTTGACGCTCAACCGGACGTCGTGCCGGTGCTCACTCATGCGGCTCCCTGTCGGACCACGGTGGCGGCGTACGCCTGCTCGACCACCTGGCGGGTCAAGACGCCGGCGAGGTGGCGGCGGTAGTCGGCGCTGGCGTGGATGTCGCCCTCGGGCTCCACCTGCTCGGTCACGAGCGCCGCTGCCCGGTCCAACGCCGCTGCGTCCACGACACCATCGGCGAACGCGGCACCGAGATCGAGCACCAGCGGTGTCTCCGAGACGGAGATGTACCCCGCCCGCACCCTGCTGACTCGGTCACCGTCGCACTCCACCACCACTCCGACCCCCGCCAGCGCGTAGTCGCCGTGCCGGCGTGAGACCTCATCGAACGCCGTGCCCGCTCCGGCCGGCAGGGCCGGGAAGTACGCCCCGGTCACTATCTCGTCAGCGGCCAGCGACGTCTCCAGCGGGCCGACGAACAGGTCGTCGGCGGCGATGTCGCGGCTGCCGCGCACCGACTCGGCGACCACGTGCCCGCCGAGCAGGCACAGCACGGCCGGCATCTCTGCCGCTGCGTCGGCGTGCACGATGGACCCGACGGTGGTGCCGCGGTTGCGGATCGTCGGGTGCGCGACCAGCCGCAACGCCTGGCCGATCAACGGCTGCGTCGCACGGACACCCGGATGGCGTTCGACCTCGGCGTGCCGGGCCAAAGCTCCGACGCACACGACCGACCCGTCCACCTCGATACCGGCCAACTCGGCCAGACCGCCGAGGTCGATGAGGGTCGCCGGTGCCGCGAGCCGCATCGACAGCAACGGGATCAGGCTCTGGCCGCCGGCCAGCACCTTGACGTCGGTGGCCGCCGCGTACATCTCCAGCGCCTGCGCCAGGGAGCTGGGCCGCAGGTAGTCGAACGGTGCCGGCTTCACAGGCTCAGATCCCTCCTACGGTCATCGCCGCCCAGGTTCATCCCGACCGTCCTCGTCCCGGAACGGGGACCTCGGGCCGTCCGGGGTGTCGACGTTGCCCGTGGACATCATCGTTCCACCTTCGTACGACCGCCCGGTGGTCTGCGGTTCCGTGGTGACCCGACCGCCGAATGCGCGGACCAGGTGGTAGTAGGCGATCACGAAGATGGTGCCCAGCGCGATACCGGCGATCTCGAAGTCGTCGGTCACCGCGAGAGTCACGTTGCCGACGCCGGCGATGATGCCCGCCGACAACGGCACCAGGTTGAGCGGGTTGCCGAAGTCGACCCGGTTCTCGACCCAGATCTTTGCGCCGAGCATGCCGATCATGCCGTAAAGCACCAGCGTGATGCCCCCGAGCACGCCGCCGGGGATGGAGTACACCACGGCGCCGAACTTCGGGGAGAAGCCGAGCAGGATCGCCACCACGGCGGCGACGTAGTACGCGGCCGTCGAGTAGACGCGGGTGGCTGCCATGACCCCGATGTTCTCCGCGTACGTCGTGGTCGGGGAACCACCGAAGGCGCTGGCCAAGGCGGTGCCGACGCCGTCGCCGAACAGCGCACGGCCGAGCGATGGATCCAGGTCGTCGCCGGTCATCTCGGCGACCGCCTTGACGTGCCCTGCGTTCTCGGCGATGAGTGCGATGACGCCGGGCAGGACGAGCACGATGAACGTCAGGGAAAAGCTTGGCCCGTGGAAGCCGGGGATGTCCGTCCCGTCGGGACCGCCGCCGAACACCGTCGCGTCCGGCAGGCCGACCCATGATGCGTCCCCGACGCCGCCGAGGTTGATCCGGTCACGGGTCACGACAGTGCCGGTGCCGTCGGGCGAGGTGATCGGGCCGAACACGAAGTCGTTGAAGTACGACAGGGCGTACCCGAGGACCAGCCCGAGGAAGATCGCGATCCGTCCCCAGAAGCCCCCGAACAGCACCGCAGCGATGATGGTGAAGGTGGCAGTCAGGAGAGCGACCCACTGGTCCTGCGGCCAGTAAACGGCGGCCACGACGGGCGCGAGGTTGAATCCGATCAGCATGACCACGGCGCCGGTCACCGCGGGCGGCAGCACCCGGCTGACCTTGTCGGGGCCGGAGAAGTGCACGAACAGACCGACCGCGGCCAGCACCAGGCCGCTGATGAGGATTGCCCCGGTCACGTCGGCGGAGTCACCGCCCTGCGCCCGGATCGCCGCGACACCGGCGACGAACGATGCGCTGGTGCCGAGGTAGCTCGGGACTTTCCCACCCACGATCAGCAGGAACAGGATCGTGGCGATGCCGGAGAACATGATCGCGATGTTGGGGTCGAGGCCCATGATCAGCGGGAAGACGAACGTCGCCCCGAACATGGCGACGACGTGCTGCGCGCCGAGCCCGACCGTACGCCCCCAGCTGAGCCGCTCACCCGGCCGTACGACCTCCCCGGGTGGTGGGGTCTTGCCGCCGTGGACAACCTTCCAACCGAATGCCGACATGGGAGTCTCCTGACCTTCCGCCATCGCCCTGGTCGGCATGACCCTAGATGACTGATTCCAAGGGGTCAGTGGTCGTAGGCGGTGAGGGACCGGCGGATTGTGAGGCCGAGTTGGTCGTTGTGCCAGATCGCGGCGGTCATGGCAAGGACGCGTTGGGCGATGCGG
>Ga0136627_1000004_pt1 | contig 59811 bp, 51 predicted proteins | sample AntDrymUQ4892206_2_FD_104652 | JGI IMG/M metagenome (GOLD analysis project Ga0136627, IMG submission 104652) | Polar desert sand microbial communities from Dry Valleys, Antarctica - metaG UQ489 (22.06) | ecosystem: Environmental > Terrestrial > Soil > Desert | place: Antarctica: Dry Valley... | reverse complement strand
GTCCGGAGCGGACGGACCCGCTGGAGCGGCTGCCGCCGAGGTGTGGAGGGTGCCGGCCAGGAGGCAGGCGAGGGACACGGTGAGCCAGCGTCGAGACATGTTTACAACGTTGCAAACACATCCGCTGCGGTTGGCAAGGGTTTGTCCGCACCGATGAATCCGGTGATGGCAGCGTGCCCCACGCCTGGTCACATTTTCTGCTCAGGACCAATCCGGACGCGGCATGGGCCCGAACCCCCTGAGTACTTCCCACAGAGAGGCGGCGACGGTGCGGAATCACAGGATCTCAGGAGGACTGACGCGCTGGCTGGGTCTTGCCTTGGCGTTGATCGTCGGCGTCGTGGCCATCACGATCGCCATGAACTCCGGCAGCCCCCAGGCCCCTGAGGCGGGGCCGGCGCCGAGCGACTCAGCTCCCAGCGACCCGTCTGTAGACCCCGATGACGCACCCGTTGACAACCTTGCGCCGCAGGAGAGTCCCCTGGTGACCCGCATGCTCACCGACCTCCGTGCCGGACGCAAGCCAGAGTCGCAGGACACGCCACTGGCCGGTGCGCCGGTCAAGGTCGTGCGGGCCGGGCCGGAGAACCCAGCCCCGATCGGTGAGCTCGCGATCCCGGCCATAGACCTGCGGACCCCCATGTTCGAGGGCGTCTACGAGGACGCGCTGCTCGACGGGCCGGGGCACTGGCCCGGCACCCCGGGACCCGGCGAGCGGGGGAACATGGTCATCAGCGGACATCGCAGCACCGAGACACGGCCCTTCCTCTACCTCGACCGGCTTTCGGCCGGCGACACGATCACCCTCACGCGAGGGGACGAGAATTTTCGGTACGCCGTCGACAACGTGACCATCGTGCCCGAGGCCGGCTACGTGCCGTACGTCCTCAAGCAGCCGCCGAACCCGCGTACCCGGATGGTGACGCTGTTCGCCTGCAACCCCCTGACAGCCCACTACGAACGCATCGTGGTCCGGGCACGCGCGCTGGGCGGGGGGAGGTCGGCCTAACCCCTCGAAGACCTGACCACCAGGGACCCAACCACCCCGAAACAGGGAGTGTCATGAATCAAGTACCAGATCACCAGCTGTTCGACGGGAAACCGGTCGTTGAGTTCCGCTCGGAGCACGATCGACGGTCCTTCCTCCGCAACGCGCTGCTCGTCGGAGTCGGTGCGACGTACGTCGCTTCCGTAGCCGGCGACCCGCGCTCGTTCCTCCGGTCGAGCACCGCCTCCGCCGTGGGTTCCCGTACGGGTCCCGCGACGAGCGACCTCGACATCCTCAACTACGCACTCACGCTGGAGTATCTCGAGGCCGGCTTCTACGAGCGCGGCCTTGCGGCCGGTCTGCTCAGTGGACGTGAGCTGGCCCTCGTGACGCCGATCCGGGACCACGAAGTGGCGCACGTGCAGGCAGTGAGCGACACGATCAAGGCACTCGGCGGCACGCCGGTCGAGAAGCCGAAGCTGACCTTCCCGAAGGCGACGTTCAAGAACAAGGACGAGTTCCTTGCCCTGGCGTCGGTGTTCGAGGAGCTCGGCGTGAAGGCCTACCACGGCCAGGTGCCGCTGATCGAGAGTGGCGACATCCTCGCCGCCGCGGCGTCCATCGCGGGTGTCGAGTCCCGGCACGCGGCGATCCTGGCCGACCTCACCGGTGGGGACCCGTTCCCGCGGCCGATCGAGGCGACCCTTCCGATGAAGGCCGTCCTCAAGGCCGCCATGCCGTTCATCAAGAGCTAGGAGAACTGACGATGAGGATTAAACGCAGTGAATTCGTCAAGGGCAGGACGGCTGTGGTGCCGCCCGCGGTAGCCGTGGGTGCGCTGAACAACAGGTTCGCCTGGGCACAGGCCGCGGACTTCGAGAACGACGTCGACGTGCTCAACTACGCGTTGACGCTGGAGTACCTCGAGGCCGAGTTCTACCGCCAGGGCAATTCTGCCGGCCTGCTGTCGGGCAAGGAGAAGCAGTACCTCGACAAGGTGCAGGTCGACGAGGAGTCGCACGTCGCGACGATCCGGGAGACCATCATGGCTCTCGGTGGCTCGCCCGTGGCGGCGCCGGGTGTCGACTTCGGGGATGCCTTCTCGAGCCGTGAGAACTACCTCACCACCAGTCACACCTTCGAGAACGTCGGTGTGAGCGCCTACCTCGGCGCGGCCGGCTTCATCCAGGACAAGATGATCCTGGCGGCCGCGGCAGGCATCTTCGGTGTCGAGGCGCGGCACGCCGCCATCGTGGGCAACCTCCTCGGGCTCGAGCCCGAGGGCGGGGTCTACATGGGAGTCACCGAGACGGGGCTCACCCCGACCGAGGTGCTGGACGCGGTCTCGCCGTTCCTCACCGGTCCGGGTGGGATGAAGGACGACGCGGCCGTCACCCTCTGACAGGCCTCTTCGTGTCATCGCGCGTGGCGAGCCAGCCCTACGTGGGCTGGCTCGCCTTCGTGACCGTCGCCGACAACTCGCCGGACGAATCGCCCCGGACGTGTTGGTCGACGGGAACAGCTCGCGGGACAACGCTCGTAGTCATATCGTGATGCAGCAGATACGAGGACACTTCGGGCATTCGGGGTGGCTGATCGGGATCCAACACTTAGGCTCGTGAGCAGGTTGCGTTGTCAACTGAGGGGCCGGCTCATGTTCTGCTTGCGTTCGAAACTGTCCGCTGTGCTCGCGGGTGCCATGGCGGCTGCGCTGGTGTCGACGCCCGCGCACGGCGCCGAAGCCGTCTTCGTCGACGATCGACGTGACGCACCCGCACGCGTCGACATCCAGCGGGTGAAGGTCGTGCATAACCAGCGCGCCATCCGGACGGTCGTGAAGGTGGCCAACCTGCGGTGGGCCAATCAGTACCGCACGGCTGACGACGCAGTCGTCTTCGTGGACACTGACCGCAAGCGGGTCGGCCCCGAGTTCTATGGAAGCTTCAGCGGCAACCACTGGTACTTCGGGCGCATGCGCCAGTGGAGGATCATCTCGTCCGGTGACCCTGGCAATCCGTTCACCGGCGGTTGCCGCGGCTTCCGGGCGGACTACGACGTCCGCCGTGACCGAGTCACGTTCCGGATGCCTCGGACCGATCGATGCGTGGGTACGCCCAGGCGGCTGCGAGTCGCGGCGTACATGTCACATGCGGTCGGCGGCGACTACGACGACCTGATCACCGACTGGGCACCGGCGCGACGCACGTTCTACCGGCAGTGGGTGCGGGTGGGCTAGCCGCGCTCACCCACTCACCCGTGACCGACTTACGACTAGATGTCAACGGCTGGCGATGTGGTTGACCATTACTCGTAAGTCGACGACGCGATGGGCCGTCGGCGCCGCCCTCGTCATCGTGGTCGCCTTGATGGGCTGCGAGGTCGACGAACCGAACAGCGGCCCGGGCCGCAGCGTGCCCGGCGGACAGGCCGAGCCGCAGACGCGCAGCCCCTCGAACGCCGGTGCCGGCAAGGACAAGCGCTCAGAAAGTGACCGCCCCGACGGCAAGGACCGCGGTGCCTACAAGGACCGACCCGCCGAGCCCCGGCCGCCCGACGACCAGCCCACTGCTGGCACAGCGTTGGCCGTGCTGGGCACGCTGGACGTCAAGGGCCGCGCGCCGACGACGGGATACGACCGCGACCAATTCGGTCAGGAGTGGGCCGACCGGGACCGCAACGGCTGCGACACCCGCAACGACATCCTGCGTCGCGATCTCGGGCGACTCGTCATCGAGGCCGGAACGAACGGGTGCGTCGTGCTCGCGGGGCGGTTGCGCGACCCGTTCACGGCGAGCACCATCCGCTTCGTCCAAGGCGAGACGACGTCGTTGGCCGTCCAGATCGACCACGTCATCGCCCTGTCCGACGCGTGGCAGAAGGGCGCCCAGCAGTGGACTCCGGACATGCGGGAGGAGTTCGCCAACGACCCTCTCGGCCTGTTGGCGGTGGACGGTCCGGCGAACGCATCCAAGGGTGCCGGCGACGCGGCGACGTGGCTGCCACCCAACCGCCCGTACTGGTGCAGCTACGTGGCTCGCCAGATCACGGTCAAGAGTGAGTACGACCTGTGGGTGACCGCCGCGGAACGCGCCGCGATGGCGCGGGTGCTGCAGGGCTGTCCGGACCAGCGGCTGCCCCGGGCCGGCCGGATCGAGCTCGGCGGCGGGCGGGAGCGGGTCGCGGTGCAGACGCCGACATCTCCGGTGCCAGCCCCCGCACCGCCGGGGAACGTCTACTACGAGAACTGCGACGCCGCGCGGGCAGCCGGCGCTGCGCCGGTGTACCGGGGCGAGCCGGGCTACGACGCGCATCTCGACGCCGACGGCGATGGCGTCGGTTGCGAGTGACGGGTCGCCTCGTCGCTCCCACCTGACAGACTGGCCCGATGAGCACCACCACGACCTCTCCGCCCGGCATTGACTCGACGGCCGCCTGCCACTCCTGCGTCACCGGTGATGTCCTGGACATACCCCAGGCCGAGGCGCTGGCCCAGGTGTTCAAGGCACTCAGCGACCCGACCCGGGTGCGGCTGGTGTCGCTCATCGCAGCCCACGCCGGCGCCGAGGCCTGCGTCTGCGAGTTGACCGAGCCGGTCGGGCTGTCCCAGCCCACGGTGTCGCACCACCTCAAGCAACTCGTCGAGGCCGGCCTGCTCAGCCGGGAACAGCGCGGCCGCTGGGCCTACTACCGCGTCGTGGAGCAAGCCCTCGACCAGTTGGCGGCTGCGGTCACCCGACGCCCCGATGGCGGTTCTCATCGCTGACAAACCCTAACGGTCGGGTCCAGGATCGTCGTCCGGGTCGTGGTCTGCCGCGGCCAGCATGGCGGCGCGATCGGCGAGGGTGGTCCGCTCCCGGCCCTCGGTCTGACCCAGTGCCAACTCGGCTGCATCGATCCGGTCCCAACCAGCGATGTCGACAGCCGGCGTACCGCATGCCGAAAGCCACGCTGCCAGACCGCCGGGGTCGGGGCGACGCAGCAGCTCGGGTGCATCGGCGAGCACCGCCCTGGCGGTCTCGCGGGCGTCGGGTTTGTTGGTGCCGATGACGCCCTGGGGGCCACGCTTGGCCCACCCGGTGACGTACTCGCCCATCGCTGCCGGAGCTCCGTCGGCTTTGATGCCCAGCACCCGGCCGGCCTCATTCGGTATCACTGCACCTACGTCGTCGAACGGGACTCCCGGCAGCCTCACACCGCGGTAGCCGACCGCCCGTAAGACGAGGTCGGCGCGGATGTCGTACGCCGGGCCGGCGGCGACCAGTCGGTTGTCGTCGTCGAGCTCGGTCGGCTCGACGGATACCGCCTGTACCCGCTCGTGTCCGGCCGGACCGGCGCCCACCAGCCGTACCGGGCGGGACCAGAAGTGGAGCACGACCCGTCGCCGGCCCGGCGCAGGCGGCTCGGCCTGTTCCCATTGCCGTAGCACTGCGAGGTTGCGGCCCGCCGTCCGCGACAGCTCCGGCGGGTCGGACAGGTCGACGGCCGGGTCCGCGAGGACCACGTCGGCGTCGCCGAGCTGCCCGAGCTCGCGCAGCTCCGGGGTCGAGAACGCCACGTCCGCCGGACCGCGGCGAGCGAGCAGGTGCACCTCCTGAGGGGTCGTCGTCGCGAGTGCTGCCAACACGTGGTCGGGCATGTCGGTGCCGGCGAGCTCGTCGGGAGTACGGGCCAGCACGCGGGCGACGTCGAGAGCGACGTTCCCGGCACCGACCACGACCACCGACTGCACACCCTCACCCGACCCGCCCGCAGCGAGGGCATCCTCGACGACTGCGCGGTCGGCGTCGGGGTGTCCGCAGTACCAGGCGACGAATTCGGTGGCGGACAGGCTGCCGAGCAGATCCTCGCCTGGTATGTCCAGGTGCCGGTCGGACGCGCTGCCGTAGGAGTAGACGATGGCATCGAGGTGCTCGCGCAGATCATCCACCGTCAGGTCGCGGCCGATCTCCACCCCGCCGAGGAACGCGACGTCGTCGCGGTGCAGCAGGGTCGTGAAGCGGTTACGGATGCTGCGGATCGCAGGGTGATCGGGTGCGACGCCGTACCGCAGCAGGCCGAACGGGGTAGGTATCCGATCGATCAGCTCGACGCTCACCGGGAAATCGGCGGTGTCGGTCAGCGTGTCCACGATGAAGAGGCCCGCGGGACCCGCCCCTACGACAGCAATGCGCAGCGGCCGACCGGGCGGATCGCTGAGTGCGTTGGGCGGGGCGTTCTCGGTCATGACACGTTCTACGGTATGCCGTGGCTGCGGGCAAGAGTCGTTGACATGGGCGTCAACTCGTTGGGAAGCTCCGTCGCAGCGTTGAGCTCTGCACAGGTGGGAATCAGTTACATGGGCTGGTGGCGAGAACACGTCGTACCCCGGATGGCGGATCGCCTCCTGGACAGCGAGGACGTGCACAGGTTACGGGCCCGCGCCTGCGAGCACCTGCGCGGCGACGTCCTCGAGCTGGGCTTCGGCTCCGGGCTCAACACGGGGCATTACCCGCCATCCGTCCGCTCGGTGGCCGCGATCGAACCGTCTGACGTGGCCTGGCGAATGGCCGGTCAACGCGTCGCCGCGACCTCCGTTCCAGTTACCCGGGCAGGACTGGACGGGCAGCACCTCCAGATCACCGACGACAGCATGGACGGGGTGTTGTCAACGTTCACGATGTGCACCATCCCAGATCTGGACGCCGCCCTCAGCGAGCTGGTACGGGTGCTTCGACCGGGCGGCAGCGTGCACTTTGTCGAGCACGGCCGCTCGGATGACGCTCGTGTGGCTCGCTGGCAGGACAGGCTCCAGCCGGTCAACGCGCGCATCGCCGGTGGCTGCCACATCGACCGGCCCATCGCCGATCATCTTCGCCGAAGCGGATTACAAGTCGAACGGCTCGAAAGCCGTTACGACAAGGGTCCCAAGCCGTTCGGGTTTCTCTACGTCGGCTGGGCGACCAAGCCTGTTCCCGGGGCACGCTGATGCTGAGCTTCGCCGGCGGGTGGTTGGTCCGTACCCGGTCTCCGTTCCTCGGCTCATGAGCCAAAACCGTTGACGTACTTGTGGCGCGTCCGCAGGAACAACCGAATGTGCGGTCAAGCACCACCCGTCGGCGTCATATCGGTCCCTTGGCGCACACTCGGCGTGGAACCTCTGCAGGCCGTGGACGGTGCGGTTTGCCGTGGGGGAGGGCTGCTGGGCAGTTGGTGCCGGGAGCCGGAGTCGCGCGTGTCGCGCGGCCGGCAACTAAGGTCGCCCCCATGCCGGCCCCACCATCTCCACGCCTCCACGGCGGTGGCGGCTAGTGCCCTGGCGCCTGCACCGCTCAGAGCGCTCCGACTCCTTGGTGGGACGCCTCGCCGACGTCCTGTCGCAATCCACGGACGACCCCTTCACCCCTGACGTCGTGGCGGTGCCTGCTCGTGGTGTGGAACGGTGGCTGAACCAGCGACTGGCCCACGCCCTCGGCGCGACGGACGGGACAGGGGACGGCGTCAGCGCCAACATCCGGTTCCCCTCGCCGTCCGGGCTGGTCGACACCGCGGTCACCGCGGCCATCGACATCGACGACGACCCGTGGACCCAGACCACGTGGCGGCTGCTGCACGTCATCGACGCCAGCCTGGACGAGCCCTGGTGCGCACCGCTCGCCCGGCACCTGGCCGGTGGGCAGGGCCGGCGACTCGCCACCAGCCAACGCCTGAGCGGGCTGTTCGCCTCGTACGGCAGCCAGCGACCCGCCATGGTCCGCGACTGGAGGGCCGGTCGCGACACCGACGGAAGCGGCACGATGCTCTCCGACGACCTGACCTGGCAGGCCGAGCTGTGGCGCCGGCTGCGTACGGCCATCGGCACTGCGAGCCCTGCCGAGCGACTCGAGGACGTCTGCCGGCGACTCCGCGAGGAGCCGGAGATCACCGACCTGCCGCCGCGGCTCTCGGTGTTCGGCCCCACCCGGCTGAGCACCGACCAAGTGGCGGTGATGCGCGCGCTGGCCGAGCACCGCGACGTACACCTGTGGCTGCCGCACCCGTCGGCTGCCCTGTGGGAGACGACCCACGCGGCACGTGGCAGGCGCAGGGACGACCCCACCCGCCACTCGGTGCGCCACCCGCTGCTGGCCTCGCTGGGTCGCGACGTGCGCGAGATGCAGCAGCTGCTCACCGAGGCCGGCGGCGCCACCACCGATGAGCACCACCCCGCCGCGCCGCCGCCGGCCACCCTGCTCGGCCGCGTGCAGGCCGGCATCCGCGACGACGAGCCGCCGCCGGGCGTACCGCTGGCCGGAGCCGACACCAGAGCGATGTTGGACGCCGACGACCGCAGCGTGCAGGTGCATGCCTGCCACGGTCGTAGCCGCCAGGTCGAGGTGCTGCGCGAGGTGCTGCTGGGGCTGCTCGAGGACGACCCGAGCCTCGAGCCGCGCGACGTCCTGGTCATGTGTCCGGACATCGAGTCCTACGCCCCGCACATCTCGGCGACCTTCGGTCTCGGCGGCAGCGATGCCGTGCACCCCGGCCACCTGTTGCGGGTGCAGCTGGCCGACCGGTCGCTGCGGCAGACCAATCCGCTGCTGGCCACCATCGGGCGGCTGCTCGAGCTGGCCGCCTCCCGGGTGACCACGAGCCAGGTGCTCGACCTGGCGGCCTCCCCGCCGGTACGTCGGCGGTTCCGGTTCGGCGACGACGAGCTCGTGCGTATCCGCGTCTGGGTCACTGCGGCGGGTGTCCGTTGGGGCCTCGACGCAGCTCACCGCGCGCCGTACCGGATGCAACGCGTCGCGCAGAACACCTGGGAGGCCGGCCTCGACCGGGTGCTGCTCGGCACTGCGATGAGCGAGGACGAGTTGCACTGGGTGGGGCTGGCGTTGCCGCTGGACGACGTCGACAGCCGCGACATCGAGCTGGCAGGGCGGCTGTCCGAGCTGCTGGACCGGCTGGCGCAGACGCTGGATCGGTTGCGCGACGACCAGCCGCTGACGGACTGGCTGGCGGCGCTCGACGACGCCCTGACGGCGCTCACCAGCGTCAGCGAGGCCGACGGGTGGCAGCTCGCACAAGCTCGGCGGGAGCTGGCCCGCATCGCCGAGGGGGCCACCGAGCATGCAGGCGTCGTGCTGTCCACCGGTGACGTGCATGCCCTGCTCGCCGACCAGCTGCGTGGCCGTCCCACCCGGGCGGGTTTCCGTACCGGTGACCTGACGATGTGCTCGATGGTGCCGATGCGCTCGGTGCCGCACCGGGTGATCTGTTTGCTGGGTCTGGATGACGGGGTGTTCCCGCGCAGCACCGGCGTCGACGGCGACGACGTGCTGGCCCGCGACCCCCTGGTCGGGGAGCGCGACCGCCGCAGCGAGGACCGCCAGCTGCTGCTCGACGCGATCATGGCCGCACGGGAGCACCTCGTGATGCTCTACTCCGGCGCTGACGAGCGCACCAACACGATTCGCCCGCCGGCGGTGCCGGTCGGCGAGATGCTGGACGTGCTCGATGCCACGGTCGCGACCAGAGACGACCGGTGGGCGCGCGAGCACGTGGTCGTCCGGCACCCGCTGCAGCCGTTCGACAACCGCAACTTCGTCGCCGGGTCGCTGGCGACGCCGGGGCCGTTCAGCTTCGACCGCGCGGGCCTGGCCGGCGCCCGCGCTGCGGCGCGCGAACGGCAGCAGCCGCCACCGTTCCTGACCGATCCGCTGCCGCCGGGTGAGAGCGCCATGATCGTGGATCTGGACACGCTCGTCCGGTTCCTCGAGCACCCGGTACGTGGCTTCCTGCGCCAACGCCTCGGCGTCGCCGCCCCCGAGGCGGGGGAGGAGCTCGACGACTCCCTGCACGCCGAGCTGGCCGGCCTGGACACCTGGGCGGTCGGGGACCGCTGGCTGCGGTTGCGACTCGCGGGAGCCGCGAAGGACGTGTGCGAGCAGGCCGAGTGGCGCCGCGGCGCGCTCCCCCCAGGTGCGCTGGGGCAGGCCACGCTGGACAAGGTCACCGTGCTGGCCGAGGGTCTGCTGCGGGCCGGCGCAGACAGTCGTTCGGGGGCACCGGCTGTGCACGACGTCAGCGTCGAGCTGCACGGCGGTCGCTCCCTGGCCGGCACGGTCGGCGGCCTGCACGGGCGGACACTGTCGCGGACCGTCTACTCCAAGCTGGCCGCGAAGCACCGGTTGCGGGCCTGGGTGCTGCTGCTCGCGCTGTCGACGTCCCGTCCCGACCAGGCGTGGCAGGCGGTCACAGTCGGCCGCGCTCCGTACGACCGGATCCGGCGCGCATCGCTGCCCGGCGTCCCGAGCGCACCCACCGACACGCTCGCCGACCTCGTCGCCCTGCACGACCTCGGCCTCCGTGAGCCGTTACCGCTGCCGCTCGCGGCGTCGCTGGCGTACGCGGACGTACGCGTGAGCGGCGACGACGAGCAGCACGCACTGGAGAAGGCCGCCAAGGCGTGGGACGACGCATTCGAGGGCGACGACCGCGACCACCACACCGTCTGGGGGCCGGCAGCGCGCTTCCGCGACGTGCTGCAGCAGCGCCCCCGCGACGCCGACCAGCCGGCAGGCACCGATGTCCGCGCGTCGACCCGCTTCGGAGCTCTGGCGTGCCGGCTCTGGTTCCCGATGCTCCGGGTGCAGCAGGAGGAGACCCTGTGAAGGCGGCGCCGGAGTCGTTCGACGTGTGCGGCCCGCTGCCCTCCGGCACCACGATGCTCGAGGCCAGCGCCGGCACCGGCAAGACGTTCACGATCGCCGCGCTGGCCACCCGGTACGTCTGCGAGGGGATCGCCGAGCTCGGCGAGCTGATGCTGGTGACCTTCGGCCGCGCCGCCACCCAGGAGCTGCGCGAGCGGGTGCGCGAACGGCTGGTCGCCACCGAGCGGATCCTCGGGGACCCGGCCGCGGCCCGCAGCTGCGGCGACACCCTCGTGCAGCACCTCGCGGACGTGACCGACCAGGAGCTGGTGCTGCGCCGCAAGCGGCTGACGAGGGCGCTCGCCGACTTCGACGCGGCCACCATCACCACCACGCACAGTTTCTGCCAGCAGATGCTCGACGGTCTCGGCATCGCCGGCGACCTCGAGCCCGGCAGCACGTTCGCCGAGAGCATCGACGACCTGGTGGTCGAGGTCGTCGACGACCTGTACCTGCGCCAGTACGGTCAGCCCGACGCCGAGCCGCCGGTGATGTCGTACGCCTGCGCACTGTCGACCGTGCGCATGGCCGTCCGCGACCGGCATGCGCAGCTCGCGCCGACAGACGCCGCGCGCGACTCCGAGGCCGACCTGCGATTCCGCATCGCCCAGGCCGCACGTACCGAGGTCGGCGCGCGCAAGCGGCGGCGCCGGTTGCTGGACTACGACGACCTGCTGACCCGACTGCGCGACTCGCTGGCCGATCCCGAGCGCGGCCCGACAGCGTGTGCACGGGTGCGTTCGCGCTACCGGGTGGTGATGATCGACGAGTTCCAGGACACCGACCCGGTGCAGTGGGAGATCCTGCGACGCGCCTTCCACGGCCACACCACGCTGGTGCTCATCGGCGATCCCAAGCAGGCGATCTACGCCTTCCGCGGCGGTGACGTGGTGACGTACCTGCAGGCATCGGCGCTCGCCGCGACCCACCGCACGCTGGACTGCAACTGGCGCGGCGACGCCGCCCTGCTGACTGCCCTGGACGCCGTGTTCCGCGGGGCCGCGCTCGGGGACGAGGAGATCGTCGTACGACCCGTCGCGGCTGCGCACCCGGACCGGCGGCTGCACGGCTCGCCCGACGACACCCCGCTGCGGACGCGGGTGGTGCGGCGCGAGCAGGTGGGCGTCAAGCCGGCCAAGGTGCCCAAGGTCGGTCCGGTGCGCGCCCTGGTCGCCACCGACGTCGCCGCCGACATCGTGCGGGTGCTGAGCAGCGGGGCACAGCTGAGCACCGACGGCGGTCCGCGCCCGGTGGTGCCTGGTGACATCGTCGTCCTCGTCCGGGTGAACGCGCAAGCGGCGCTGGTGCGCGAAGCGCTCGCGGACGTCGACGTACCATCCGTGCTGACCGGCGCGGTCAACGTGTTCTCCACCGACATGGCCACCGAGTGGCTCGTGCTGATGCAGGCGCTGGACCAGCCGCACCGCGCACGGCGCGTCCGTACCGCCGCCCTCGGCTGCTTCGTGGCGTGGGACGCCGAGCAGCTGGCGGCTGCCGGTGACGACGCGATGGACGAGCTGGGGCCGCTGCTGCAGTCGTGGGCCGAGGTGCTCAGCACGCGTGGGGTGCCTGCGCTGCTCGAGGTCGTCACCGAGGAGGGGCTGCCCGAACGGCTGCTGCGCACCTCCGCCGGTGAGCGTCAGCTGACCGACCTGCGGCACATCGCCCAGTCGTTGCACGCGGTGGCGACCAGTGAGCAGCTCGGCGTCGCCGCGCTCGTCGAGTGGCTGCAGCGGCGCATTGCCGACGCAGCCGACGGCGACCCGACAGAAGAGCGCAGCCGACGTCTGGAGTCCGACGCCGACGCCGTCCAGGTGGTCACCGTGCACCGCAGCAAGGGGCTGGAGTTCCCGCTGGTGTACGTCCCGTTCGGATGGGACCTGTGGAAGGGCTCGCCGGAGAACTTGCATCTGCACGACGAGCACGGGCAGCGCACCCTCGACGTCGGCGGCAAGGGCGGTCCGCACCATGCCGGGCACAAGGAGGTCCACGACGCCGAGGAGGCGGGCGAGGACCTCCGGCTGCTGTACGTCGCACTGACGCGCGCGCAGTGCCAGGTCGTCACCTGGTACGCCCCGTCGTCGACCACGCCGTGCTCGCCGCTGCAGCGGCTGCTGCTCAGTGACGTCGTGCCCGGTCGCCAACCGGCCGCGAAAGTGCCCGTGACGTCCGACGACACCGTGCAGCACTCCCTGGACGCCCTGGTGGGGCGCTCTGTCGGCTCGGTGTCGGTCGAGCAGGTGACCGAGCCGTCGCCGGCGGCGTGGCAGCCGGCGGGCGGGCCGGCCCCCGACCTCGCCGTCGCCGTGTTCGACCGGCGTCTGGACGTGGCCTGGCGCCGAACCTCCTACACCGGGCTCACCGCCGCGGCGTACCACGCGCACGCGCCCGGCGTCCTCAGCGAGCCGGAGGAACGCTCCCTCGACGACGAGACGGGGTCGGCGCCCGTCGACGGTGACGCCGGAGCCGGTCACGGCGCCCTGCCCGCTGTGCCCTCCCCGATGGCGGGGCTCCCGGCCGGGACGGCGTTCGGCATCGTGGTGCACACCGTCCTCGAGTCGGTCGACACCGGCGCACCGGATCTCGCGGCCGAGTTGAGCGACCGCTGCCGTGACGTGCTGGCCCGCCGCACGCTGCGCTCGTTCGATCCCGATGACCTCGCCGGGGGCTTGCTGCCGTCCCTGCTGACGCCGCTGGGGCCCCTCGTCGGTGGACTGCGGCTGGCCGACGTTGCACCGGGTGACCGGCTGGCAGAGCTCGACTTCGAGCTGCCGCTCGCTGGTGGCGACGATCCCGAACGCTCCGCCGCCACGCTCGCGTCGATCGCGGGCCTGCTGCGCCGCACGCTGCCTGCCGACGACGTGTTGGCCGGTTACCCCGATCGACTCGAGTCGCTGGAGCACCGGACGCTTCGTGGCTACCTCGTCGGCAGCATCGACTCGGTGCTGCGGGTGCGCGACGAGGCTGGGCGGCCCCGCTACGTCGTCGCCGACTACAAGACCAACTGGTTGGGCGGCCCGGGCGAGGACCTCACCGCCTGGCACTACCGGCCGCAGGTGCTCAGCCAGGCGATGCTGGACGCGCACTACCCGCTGCAGGCGTTGCTGTACCTCGTCGCCCTGCACCGCTACCTGCGCTGGCGCCAGCCCGGCTACGACCACGACCGACACCTCGGCGGTGCGCTGTACCTGTTCGTACGCGGCATGTGCGGACCCGGCTCGCCGGAGGTCGACGGGGCGCCGACCGGCGTCTTCGGCTGGCGGCCACCATCCCGCCTGGTCGAGCAGCTGTCGCGACTGCTGGCCGGCGGTGCGCGATGACCCGGATCCTCAGGCAGCAGGACGTGCACGAGGTCGACTCGTACGACGTGCGATTCGCCCGCTCGGCGACCGGGTTGCTGCGGGAGTTCAACCAGGCCGGGGTGCTCACCGCCGCCGACGTCCATGTCGTCCGGCGACTCGGGCGGCTCGGTGAGGAGGACGACGAGCGGGTGCTGCTCGCTGCCGCGCTGGCGGTCCGGGCCGTGCGCTTCGGGGCGGTGTGCATCGACCTGGCCGAGGCTCCCGTCACGGTTGCCGCCGACGAGGACATGCGTACCGCCGGCGCCCTGCTGCCATGGCCGGATCCGCGGCACTGGTCGGCGTCGGTGGTCGGCAGCCCCCTGGTCACCAGTGGGCCCAACCCGGGTGGCGGGGGAGGACCGGGTCGACCGCTGCGCCTGGTCGACGGCTTGTTGTACCTCGAGCGGTACTGGCGTGACGAGCAGCTCGTACGCGTCGAGCTCGACGCCCGGGCATCCTCGGCGGTGTCGACCGTGGGCGCGGACGACCTGCGGCGGGTGCTCGCCGACCTGTTCCCCGGCCCGCCACCGGACCGTCAGCGGCTCGCGGCCGCGCTGACCGCGCTGCGGCGCGTCACCGTGCTCGTCGGTGGCCCCGGCACCGGCAAGACCACGACGGTCGCTCGGCTGCTCGCCCTGTTGCGGGCGCTGCCGGGCGGCCCGCCGCGGGTGGCGTTGGCGGCACCGACCGGCAAGGCCGCCGCCCGCCTGCAGGAGGCGGTCGACGAGGTGGCCTCCGTCACCGGCCTCGACGTCGGCCAGGCACAGGCGTCGACGCTGCACCGGTTGCTCGGCAGGCGTCCAGAAAGCCAGAGCCGCTTCCGCCACGACCGCCACAACCGGCTGCCGCACGACGTGGTCATCGTCGACGAGACCTCGATGGTGCCGCTGTCCTTGATGGCGAGACTCTTGGAGGCGGTCCGCCCCGACGCCCGGCTGGTGCTGGTCGGCGACCCTGACCAGCTGGCCTCGGTGGAGGCCGGTGCGGTGCTCGGCGACCTCGTTGCGCGTCACGCAGCCGAGTCGGTGCGCGTGCCCGCGGAGCTCGAGGACCTGGTCGCCGACGACCTCGAGCCGGGGGAGACTGGCACCGACGCGTTCCGCAACGGGGTCGTGCGCCTGACGTACGTCCACCGCTTCGGCGGCGCCATCGCCGAGCTCGCGGCGGCGGTCAAGGCCGAGGACCCCGATCGGGTCGTCGAGATCCTGCGGTCAGGCAGCCCCGACATCGAGTTCGTGGAGCTGGAGGCTCCGTCGCCGGGTCTGCTCGATGCGTTACGCGAGGACGTGGTGGCGGCCTCGACCGGTCTGGTCACAGCCGCCCGGAACGGTGACGTGGCAGGGGCGCTGAGCGGGCTCCAGCGGCACCGGCTCCTGTGCGCGCACCGGCGTGGTCCATACGGTGTGGCCCGGTGGTCGGCCGAGATAGAGCGGTGGACGTCCGCGGCTGAGGGCCCCCCTGCCGCGGAGGACGAGTGGTACGTCGGGCGCCCGCTGCTGGCCACCGCCAACGACTACGAGGTGCAGCTGTTCAACGGTGACACCGGGGTTGTGGTCGACCACCCTGACCGCGGTGTCACCGCTGCGTTCGCCCGGGCAGCAGGCCCGCTGCTGATCAGTCCGAACCGGCTGTCCGGCATCCAGACCGTGCACGCGATGACGGTGCACCGCGCGCAGGGCAGCCAGCTCGAGCGGGTGTCGTTGCTGCTGCCGGACCCGGAGTCCCCGCTGCTGACGCGCGAGCTGTTCTACACCGCGATCACCCGGGCCCAGCACCATGTGCGGGTCATCGGGTCGGCCGACGCGGTGCGGACCGCGGTGGGGCGACCGATCGTGCGGGCCAGCGGGCTGGGACGTCGGCGGTAGTCCGGAGCTTGCACGAGTGGTCGCGAACGGAAGTTCGTCGGGGGTTCGGCCCATGCGGTGGGGTCGCTCAGGTACAGGCCGGTGTGTCGTTCGCGCGAGTGGCGCGAAAGCGGCTCAATCCGGAGGCCGGCGCCCCGGTTGTGCGCCACTCGCCGGTGCGGATGGCGCCTCTTCGACCCGAGGAGCTAACGGAGGGTGTCCACGAGACGAGCCGTCGGAGGGGGAGGCAGACTACCTCAGCAGATGGACGTGGATGGGGAGGTCAAGTGCGGCCCAGGCGCGGTCAGCGGTGAGCACCTCTGGGGGATCGCTGCGAACTGTGAGGGCCAGGCAGCAGCGGTCACCGAGCGATAGTGCGTGTCCGCCGACGAGAGCGCGCATCGCACCGGCAAGTTCGGCGTCGGGCCCGGTGACCGGTTCGATCACCACCCCGGCCGCCGCGAGTAGTTCACGAACGCGGGCAACGTCGATGTCGGCGTCAACGAGTTCCCCATGACCTCGGCCAGGTTCGCCGTGCCAAGGGTGCCGCCGGTCACGTGGGTAGCTACCAGGTCTGCACCGGGTTCGTCGTGAACGAGTGCCAGGACCGCGGACGCGTCGAGAACGGTCACTCGGCTGTGTTGGCGGCGACTTGGCGATCGGCGAGGAGTTCGTCGACCAGCGACCGCGTCGTGGGCACGTCCACTGCCAGGCCGCGCAGCTCGGCGACCAGCCGTCCTTGCTGACCGAGAGCAAGAGTGGCATCCATACATTTGCTCTGCCACGCGATGTCGTATGTGCCACCCTCCCTGCTGGCTGCGGTGTCCCCGGGACCAACCCGTCAGGTCCAGCGCGGTGATCGACCCTCGTCGAACCGCAGGCCAGGAGGCGCAGGTGCCTGCGGTCCTGGGTCTACGGTTCGAGTGAGCTCGGGTCGGCCGGGACGTCAATGGCGTGCTCCCGGAGCGCTGCCAGTGTCACGATCCTCAGCACGGCCTCGTTGGTGGAGGCCAGCACGACCGGCGTCGCTACGCCGTCGTCATAGGCTCGCGCCCAGTTCACCGCGGTGACGCACCAGCGGTCGCCCGGCGAGAGTCCGGGGAAGTGGTACTGAGGTTTCGGTGTCGAGAGGTCGTTGCCGATGCTGGCTTGGTGGGCGAGAAACTCGGCCGTGACGACGGCGCAGATGGTGTGGCTGCCGAGATCCTCCGGGCCGGTGCTGCAGCAGCCATCGCGGAAGAACCCGGTCAGCGGGTCTGTGCCACACGGGTGCAGCTGGTCACCGAGGACGTTGCGCTCTGTCACCGACCCAGCATCGCGCACTGCGGGGGCATTCGTGCCACGCACCCCCATGCAAGACGCAGGCGCCCGCAAGAATCTTGATCGCTACCCGGATGGTCAGGACTTCGGCTCGGACCAGTGAGCGTTCATGGCCTCCACCGCCTCCTTCAGGGTCATCGTCGCGATTTGTTCCTCGGGCACTCCTGCTTCGTGGATCAGCTGGTGCACCAGCGACGCCGGCAGCGCCTGAGGTGGCGGCTCAACGTTTCCGCCGCCCCGATCGGGCTTGACCTTGCCTTTCACGCATGCCCAGAACTCGTCCTCGGTGACACACAGCTGCTCGCGCAGGATGGCTCTCCACAGGACGACCCCGTAGGTCACCTTCTTCACCGGACGTGACACGCGGGTGCGCAGGATGCGCCCATCGAGCACGTTCAACTCATAGGTGACGTGGTGGCGCACCTCGCGGCCCTGTGCCTCCCGAAGGAGCGTCCACTCCTCGTCCAGACAGAGCTTGTTGTGGTCGACTCGGGTGCCAGCGTTCACGCGGGGACGAGGTCGTCCGTTGCCGGGACGGGAGAGGTGGTCTGGCCCGGCCCCACGGCCGGACCGGCAGCCGGGCGACCGACCAACCACTCACGTAGCTGCTCGTCAGTCGAAAACTCGACCAGCTCCACCACGACACGGTGCTCGGCATACTCACGCAGCGCCCGGACTGCATCTTCGACGGCTTCGTCAAAGGTCTCTCCGTCGCCGTGCACCGGCAGGCCAGGGATGATCACAGCCCAACCGCCTCCCTCGGCGACAACGGCCGCGTTGGCCGGCCGCAGTGCGGCGAACTCATCGCGCAGTTGGTCAGCGGCGATGACGACGAAGCGTTCCTTGTCACGAGTCACCGTGGTGACGAGGCCCAGGCGGGCGGCATCGAGAACGGCACGGAACTGATTGCGTGCCTGGGTGTAGGAATCGAAGTGACGCGGGGTGCTCAACTGTGCTCCTAGCCGGGGCCCGTCGATGGTCCCTCGCTACGCGTACGTGCGCCAAGTACGTGGAGTACGCGACTCACGGATTGGTTGATGTCCACCGCACGGCCGCCGGGTTGCACGCCGGGCCGCACCCCGCGCAAGCAGCCAGTCACGCAGCCGCCACGTCGACCGGCAGTCGTACGCCGGTCCGGATGCTCGAAGTGTGCAGCCCGGTCAGTGCAGCCCCGGTCAGGCGAGCAGGTCCTGCACCAGCAGATCGACAACCTCTTCCTCCTCGATCGCCTGGCCATGCTCGGCCATCACCTCGCTGAGGGCTTCGTCCCACGGTGACGCCGCGGCCGGACCCCGCAACCGCAGTCGCATCAGGTCGGTCCGGGTGGCTGCCTCCACGTAGTCGGAGGCACCGAAGCGCCACGGGTGCCACGGCACCTTCGAGCGCAGGGAATCAGCGATCCGCAGGCCGGCCCAGTCGAAGTCGCCGTGATAGCGCACGCCTGCCCCGCGCGCGGTGAGCTGGGCGAGCAGGTCGACGACAGCAGCTCCCGCCTGCCCGGAGGTGCACACCAGGACCGGAGCAGGACGCCTCTGGGCGTCGCAGAGCGCGCCCGCTACCACCTCGACGACGGACGGGTTCTCGCACACGTATGCCACCTCATCGTGCCCGAGCGGTGCGACGCCACCGGAGCGGACCTGGTCCAGCGTCAGGACAGCCGGTACGCAGTGCTCCCGCCAGGCATCCAGGGCGGTCGCCGTCGCCTGACCGGGGCCTGCTGCCCCGTTCCCGCCGCGCACCCCGAGACAGAGCACGGTCGAAGACACTGCGGAGACGAGCAGGCCCACCCGGTGCCACGCCTCGCGAGGACTCACCGTGCCCGGCTGGAGATCGCCGAGCTGCTCTGCTGCGGCCCGGACCAGCAGCTCGACCGGACGACCCCTGTCCAAGGCGTGGGCGTCGCCGAGGGTGCGACGCGCGAAGACAGCCAACGGCTCACCTGCCGAGGGCAGCTGCGACACGCAGACGCCGGCGACCCGCACCACGTCGGCCGCCACCTCGGCCAGGGCCACGTCAGCGTCCAGCTCGGGCACATCACCGGCCACGGCGGCACCGGTACGCGCAGCCTCTGCTCGGGCCACGCGACGCAGGCTCCCCGTCGCGCACCACTGCTCCCACCAGGCCGCGAGCCGTGGATGTGCCTGCAGGGCGGGTACGAAGAGTCGGACGGCGGCCCCCCAGGCGTCGCTGCGCCGTCGTCGCTGCTCCGCGCGGACCGTCACGGGACCGCCGAGCGCGCACACGGCGTCGGCCAGACCGGCCGGCCACAGCGACGCCCGCAGCACCCGGTCGAGCTCGGTCAGGTCGACCCGCAGCCCCTGCGAGGTACGCCGGGGTGTCCCGACCAGACGCAGCGCCGCTCGGCGCTGCTCCTGCGTCGGCTGCGGCGTGCTCACCGGACCGACCAGGGGTCGTCCCCGCGCCATCCGCTCGCGTACCCGTTCGACCAGCCACGCCGTCCCCGGCTGGCCCAGTAGCTCCTGCAGGCGGACACGGTCGCCTCGCGCCGGTTCAGTCACCATCGCCCGGCGCCCCGTCGAACAAGGACGGACCCACGTCGACCGGTGGCTGCGACGTCGTACCCGCCCACGTGGCGCGGTCGGGGTCAGCAGCCCGCGACCGGTCGCGCCCGTCCCACTGCCAGCGGGTGACGTGCACGGCGTCGATGCCCTCGACCCTGGAGAGCTGGGCGATCGCGAGGCCGGGTACCTGCGGGTAGCAGCCCCACTCCCGCTCGCTGGTCATCACGACGTCCAGGTCGAAGGTGGCGAGCATGCCCAGGCACTTGGCCCGTGCGTCGTCGTCGACACCCGCGAACGCCTCGTCCAGCAGCACCAACCGTGGCGCGTGCGGGTTCGGGGCGGAGTTGTAGTGCGACGACGCGGCGGCGAACAGCGGGATCGAGACAGTCAGCACTCGTTCGCCACCCGATGCGGGTCCGGTCGCCGGTTGCCACTGTCCCTGCTGGTGGCGCTCGATCGCGAACTCGTGCCATCCCCGGTAGTCCAGGGCCTGCTCGAGCTGCTCGGTCCAGCTCGCCGACGGGTCCGCCGCACGGACCCTCTTGATCTCATGCTGGAGGAACGTGCCGACGGAGCTGCGGTCCACCTCGGTCCAGGCCGCGTCCGAGCGCAGCAACAGCCCACGGGCGACCTCGAGCCCCTCCGGCGCGTCGGCACGCCGCCGCCATTGCACCCGCAACTGCATGCCGGTCGACGTCCGCCTCGTCGCCAGCTCGCGGTTGAGGTCGTCGACCTGAACCTGGGCGCGACCGAGCAGGTCCGACAGCTGCCCGGCAACCTCGGTCACCAGGTGGTTCTCCAGGATCTCGCGTTCCTTGGCGCTCAGCAGCTGGCGTCTCACCGCGAGGTCAGAGTCCAGGCGGGCGTCCAGCGCCGGCAGGTCGAGCTCCTCACCGTGGTACTGGACGCGGACGCCGAGTCCCTCCTCGCGCTGCACGGCCACCGCTGAATGACCGTGCCGCGACATCTGGTCCGACAGGTCCGACAGCTCGCGTGACACCCGCTGCTGCACCCGGTCCCACACCTCGTCCTCGGTGGACACGGTGCCGAGTTCCGCGTCGATCGACCGGGCGAGCGAGATGGCCGCGGTGACGTTCCAGCCGGCAGCGGTGTCGGGCGGGTCCAGGTCCGGCAACGCCACGGCGACCAACCCGGTCTCGACGAAGCGCCGCAGTACCTCCACCACCTCATCGCGATGCCCGCCGGCAAGCTCACGCTGGCGTCTGAGCTCACCGGCCCGACCCTCGGCCGTCGCCTTGTTCTGCAGGGCGGTCTCCCGCTGGGTCCGGAGGTCCTCTCGACGGAGCTCGAGGTTCGACACCCGGGCGGCCAGTGCCTCCAACCGCCTCATCAGCGCCTCGACCTCCTGTCCGACCGTCTGACGCAACGTGTCGACGTGATGCGCCGCGGCAGCGGTCTCGCGACGTGCCCGGTCGGCGCGACGCGCACGCTCCTCGCGCTCGCTCTCGCACCTGTCGAGCCGGCTCTCGGCGTCCCGCAGCGCTCCCAGGGACCGCTGTGCCGTCGTCACCCGCTCACGCAGCACCTGGAGTGCGCCGTTGTAGACGCCCAGGGCCTGGCGCACCTCGTGCAGCTCGGCCGTCGTGGTCGGTGCCGCGAGCTCCTGCGCGGTCCTGACCAGCTCGGTCCGGTGCTCGTCGCGCTCGCGGTAGGCCTGGTCCCGGTTCTGGTGAGCCACGTGGAGCTGTTGCCGCTCGGTCGCCAGCGCCTCGGCTGTCGCCGCCGCGCGCACGTGTGCACGGGTCACGGTCTCCTGCTCGGCTCGTGGGTAACGCCGCGCCTCGGCTTCGGCTGCTCCGATCCGGGCGGTGAGCTCGGCGACGTGACCGTCGAGCTGTTCCAGCTGCTTGACCAGCTGCTCGATCTCCTGCTCGAGCACCGCCATCCGCTCCCGGCGGCTCGCTTCACGGGCACCCGCACCGATGAAGCGCGCACGGTCGGTGTGCCATGCGCCGTGAGCGGAGCCGAGCGCGAACCGGCCGTCGACGTCGACCCGGACCCCGGCCGGCGAGTCGTCGGTCAGCCCGATCCTGGACAACACAGCCGCGATCACGCCGGCACCGACCTGGCGGGCTCCGTCGTCCTCGGGGTCGGCGGCCGACACCAGCACGCCGGCCAGGTTCGGCTCGACCGGAGCGGTGTCGTCGTTCACGGACAACACGACGTCGCCGTTTCGGACACCCACGACGGTGCCGTCGGGGCGCACCCAAGCGTCGAGGATCCCGGCTCCTTCGAGCGCAGCTTCAATGCCCGCCCGGGAATCTGCGGCGACGTCGGACGCGAAGTCCACGAGCTGCCACAGCGGGGCCCCCGGTTGGTCTCGACGCGCCTCCGGATCCCGGGTCGGCGGCGGCGCAGGGACCTGATGGCGGCCGGCGCGCAGCCGGCCCAGCTCGACCTCGCGTTGCCGCAGCTCGTCAGCAACCGAGTCCCTGGACTGCTGCGTACCGCTGAGCTCAGCGGTGATCTGCTGCACGACGCGCGTCAGCGCGGTGCTGACCGAATGCTCGACCGGGCAGGCACGCTCGATGCTGTGGCCCCAGGACCGAGCCTGCTGCGCCACCGTGAACGGGTCACCGAGCACCAGCAGTGCGAGCCCGTCGACGTACGCATGCACCGCGGAGCCGAACAGCTCGACGGCCTCGTCGGTGTGCCGCTCGGCGGTGCCTGCCACCTCGTGCAGGCCCGCGACCCTGGCGTCGATGCGATCCACCTGCTCCTGCGACCGGGTCGCCACCTGGGCCGCGTCGTCGGCCGCAACCGTCAGCTGCAGCACCACCTGCACCTGGTCGCGGCGTCGTTTCACCACACGGTCCGTGTCGCGGTCGGAGGCCAGCGCGACGTCGTGTTGGCTGCGCAGCCCGGCCGGTTGCGAGGCCTGCAGCGCCGCCTGGCCCTGCTCCGACGCACGCTTCTCGTCGGCGTCGTGCTCGATCCGCAGCCTGGTCACGGCACTGTGCGCCGACGCGGCGGCGTCCCGTGCCGTGGTGGCGTCGTCGGCGGTGGTCTGCTCGGTCTCGCGGCGCTCGGCGAGCTGGTGCACCGCCGCCTCGATGGCCTCGGCACTACGCATCTCCGGACCGGCACGCAGCGCACGGTCCTCGGCTCGGGCGTCCGCCTGTTGATCCTCGACCTGGCTCGCCGCCGCCGCGAGGGCACGCAGGCGCACCTCCGCCTCGCTGACCTGGGCCTCGACCGCGATCAGCTCGCGGCCCAGGTGCTCGTAGTGGCTCTGTGCCTCCCTCGGTCCCCGCGCCGCCCGACGGGACGCGACCGAGGCATACGCGCGGTAGTGCCCGAGGAAGTCGCGTGCGGCGCGGTGGGTCGCCTCGACCTCCGCCAGCTGCTCCCGGTCCTCCTCCAGCGCACGGAACGACTCCGCGACGTCGGCGATCACCGCCTGATCGAGTGGTGCGAGTGACTCCGACAGGGCCATGGACAGGGCACGTTCGTCTGGTCGCTTGGACAGCTGCGGCTGGCGCAGCTGGATCAACAGGTCGACCAGTGCCGCATAGCGCCGTTCGCCCAGGCCGAAGAGCTGCTCGTCGACGCTGCGGCGGTACTCCTCCTGCCGGTCGTGCAGCCGCCCGTGACCTTCCAGGGCCACGCCCAACCGGTCACGGGCGAGGACAACCCCGGAGTCGTCGACGAGCCGGAGGTCGGCACCCACGCGTTGAGAGGTCGTGAAGAACCAGTGCCGCACGATGCCGCGCCCTGCCGCCGCCTTCAGACCGCAGCCCAGCGTCAGGGTGAGCTCAGCGCCTTGCGCATCGAGGCGGCCGAACTCCACCCAGGCGTAACCGAGACGCTCGCTGTGCGGGTGCGCACCGCCCAGCAGGAGGTTCCACTCCATCCGCTTCTTGGGATCGGCGTCGGGCTCGACCCGGCGCGGCGACAGGGAGCCGTCGAGCAGGAAGGGCAGCGTCAGGGCCAGCACCTTGGACTTTCCGGTGCCGTTGTTGCCGCGCAGCAGCAGCCGTCCGTCCCGGAACCAGAACTGCTCGTCGTCGTAGTGGAACAAGTCGATGAGGCCCAGTCGAAGCGGCTGCCACCGGCTCGTCGTCGGGGGCGGAAGATCGGTCACGGCATCGGTCCCTCGATGGTGTCCAGAAGCGACCGGGCGGGTTCCGCGGCGGACCGCAGGATCGGCGCCCCGACCGCGAATCGTGCCAGCGCCGGACGGGGGACGACCCGGCCGTCCACCACCGTGGCGAGACCCAACGCCTGCAACCGGCGGACCGCGGCATCGATGAGCGCGGTCTCGGCGCCCGGCTCCTGGGCGCTGCGTCGCCAGTACGGGGCGTGCTCGGCCGCGAGCCGGCGTACCAGGGCGTGCATTTCCGCCTTCGGCACCCCACCGGCGTCGTCAGAACCCGTGTGCCCGGCGAGGTGCTCGGCGACGAGCAGCGTCACGTGTCCCTCCGTCCCGGTGTCCGGCATCCGTACGTCGGTCAAGGCGTCCAACGGGTCCACCATCGCAATCCCCTCCGCGCGGACCTCGGCGTGCAGCCCGGTCAGCTCACTGATCCGCCGGACCAGTGCGGTGCGCTGACTGCTCAGGTACGCGCGCTCGGCGTCGCTCAGCTCGTCGTGGTAGACCACCGGATCCTCGAGCAGGCGTCGGGTCAAAGCGTGGCGCAGCCGCCGGTTCGTCTCGTCGTCGGTGAAGGCGGGGCCCTGCTCGTGCAGTGACTGCTCCAGCTCCTCGACATCCGGTGGTCGTCCGCCGTCGCTCGCCCGGGCGACGAGCGACGGCCCGTGCCGGGTCACCAGCAAGGTGGCGAGCACTCGTCGTTCGACGTCGTAGAGAGCGTCGCCGTCCGAGCGCACGAACGAGTCCTCGTCGCCCGCCACGCGCACCAGGGCACCCAGCTCCAGCAGCAGCCGGATCACCGCTGCCAGGTCAGCGCGGTCCTCGCGAGCCGCCAGCGTGACGTCGATGCCGTCCAGCTGGGACTGCTGAGCAGCCATCACCACCTGCTCGGCCAGCCGGCCGAGCGAGACCTGCTGCTCTGACCGCTCGAGCACCGCCAGGCACAGGCAGGCCAAGACGTAGCGCCGGCGCGTGAAGGGCGGGTCCGCCCGGCGAGCCCGAGCAGGGTGCGTGCCGGCGATCTCGGCGGCGGAGCCGGTCCCGGAGGGCAGCGGCGGCACCTTGCGCAACCGGATCACCTGCGAGTCGACGTGCAGACGCCAGCCCGCGTTGGTCTCGAACCACCGTCGCAGGGCGTCGGCGTGCCGGCGTACGAGCCGGTACCGCTGAGAGGTCGGACCGGTCGAGCGCAGCAGCGGCTGCGCCAGCAGCACCCGGGCGGCCCGCTCCTGGTCCTCGGCGTGCCGGGCCTCCACGACCGTGGCCAGGTGGGCGGTCTCGCGAGCGTTCATCCGCGCGGTGCCGGCGCGGTCGTGGTGATGTCGACCAGGTGGTCGGGGCCGCTCAGCACGCCGTCGGGCGTGACCAGCTGCACGGTCGGCGCCTTCGGCACCCGCTCGATGAGCAGCCGCAGCCACCCGTCGGCGGTGGTGACGTCGGCCTGTGCCTCCCCGGGTCGCAGTGCCGCGACACCGTCGCCGAGCAGCTGCAGGAGCAGTCGGAAGGCCGCCGGTTCGAGCTCCCCGAAGCGCGAGAGCCGCACCGGGCCGTCGGTGATCAGCCGGTCCCGCGCAGCGGCTGCCTGGAGCGCCTCCTCGACGGCCCGCTGAGCCAGCAGCGCCCGTGCCTGTGAACGGTCGGCAATCCGTGTCGGTCTTCCCCGGCGCTCGTAGGAGCCGGTCCGGCGCAGCTGAGCACTGATCCGGACCGGTGGCGCGGCCGCCCACGAGGTCGACGGCTGCACCCGGGCCTGTTCCCAGGCCTGCTCGCTCTCCTCGGGCAGGCTCAGGTGCCGTGACCCGGTCAGGCCGAAGGCGCTGCGCCACAGCCGGTGCCGAGCGGCATCATCGGGCAGGTCCGCGAACCACCCGGCCAGCGTCAGGAAATCAGCGGAGCGGTCGGAGCGACCCGAGCGGCGGTCGTGCAGCGAGGCGACCACGGCGAGCAGCGCCGGCACCGCCGAACGTGCCTTGGCCCGGAGCAGCCGTGCCTCGCTCTCGCGCACCGGGGTGGACACGAACCAGTCGCTCAGCCCGCGCCACCGCCGCTGCCACAGCTCGTGCTCCACGGCGATCCGGTCGGACGCATCCTCGACCGTTGCCTGGGCGAACAGCTCCGGGGCGCTGTCGCGTACCTCGCGGGCCGCCGCGACACGGCACAGCTCGCCTACGTCGTCGGCGGTGAAGCGCTCCAGGAGGGCGGCGATCTGGGCCCCCCGGGTGACCAGGTCGGAGATGAAGCGCTCCAGGTAGTCGATCAGCCTTTCCTTGTACGCCAGGAACGCCTCGATGTCTGCGTCCTGCAGGTCGATGGCGCGCTGCACCGACCCCATGAACACCACGGCGTTCTCCGATAGCTCGCTGAACCGGTCACGCAACGCCCGCAGGTCCTGGTGCACGCGGGCCTCGTCCAGCTCGCCTCCGGCCACCGCTTCGCGCAGGCCGGTGAGCAGGATGACGATGTCCTCCAGCGCGACGGCCTGCAGTGCGCCGCTGCGGCCGACCGACTGCTCGTAGAGAGCCAGGGCACGCTCGGCCGCCTCGCCGTCGCGGCTGAGCTGGTAGAGCATCCGGCGCCGGTAGAAGTCCTCCAGCGCCGTGACCCGGCTGGTGTCGGGGAAGGCAGCCAGGTTGCCCCACACCGGCGCGGCCAGGCTCTCCAGAGCGTTGGTCACTGCCTCGTCGGAGACGATCTCTCCGCCATCGCTGCGCAGTGCGTCGTGGACGTCCTCCGGGCGCAGGTGGACCGTGAAGCGCTCCTTGGCGGCGACGAACGCGGCCATGATCCGTCGGTAGAGGTGCACGTTGGGCGCCGTGAGGTGGGCGAAGACGCCGAGGTGTGCACGCTGCGCGGTTGGGGTCGAATCTGGCACGGCATCACCGTGCCACACCCGTGTGACAGATCTCTCCGCGCCCGCCGGTTTCCGGCATACATGACAGAGCCGCTGCGGAGGAGCACCCATGGTTGCCATGACCAGAGCTGAGCTTGACGGCCTGGGACCTGGTCGACGCCGAGTACGAGCAGCGCGCCTCGGTCACCGGCGAGCAGACGTACCCGGTCACCCGCCGTTCGCGGTCACGGTGAAACCGGCGTCGTTGGTGACCTGACCACCGCCACGCCACTGTCAGACCCCCCTGGCAGAGTCCGCTGTGTCGGGTCGAGCATCTGGGGGACACATGAACATCGAGATCACGTGGTTGCGTGCGTACGTCGAGAAGCTCCTGCGGGAGAGCGGTCTCGAAGGGGTCGAGGCGGACCACGACGGGGACTACCCGTTCCGGTGGGGGACGGCCGCGTGCTGGGTGCGGGTCCAGGAGCGGCCCTTCGCCCGGGTCGAGGTGTTCGCGCACGTGGTCCACAACGTGCGGTCGTCGGCGCGGCTGCTGCGCGAGATCAACGACGCCAACCGCAGGGCAGTGGGCGGTCAGGTCTACGAGTGGGACGGCACGGTCCTGGCGGCACAGAGCGTCCACGCCCATGGCCTGCAGAGTGACACCCTCGTCCAGGCGTGCGTGGGTGTGGGCACCATCGCCGACGATCTCGGTGCTCTGTTGGCGGCGATGTTCGACGGGCAGACGCCCTACCCGCCGGAGCCGGTAGCGTTCGAGCCGCCGTCCATCGACGCCGAGGGGGCCTGACCTGTGCCGATCTGCCTGCCGGAGCGTCCCGAGTTCAGCACCGAGAGCGAACGACAGGTCTGGCAGCGGCTGCGCGACGGCCTCGGCGACGACGACCTGCTGATTGCCAACCAGCGGGTCACCGACCGGTTCAAGGACCACGAGATCGACCTCGCTGTGGTGCTCCCTGGCGCCGGGCTCGTCGTGCTCGAGGTCAAGGGCTCGCAGGTCAGCTGTACCGACGGAGTCTGGACCATCCTCCGCAACCGACGTGTCGAGGAGATCCATCCCGTGCGCCAGGTGACGCAGGCGAAGTATGCGTTGCGTTCGTACGTCGAGCAGGACCGGCGGTGGGGGAACCGCCGCCGCATCCGCTGGTGCCACGCGATCGTGCTGCCCTACTCCGACGTCGATGACGGCTTCGCTCAGCCGGACTGCCCGCGCTGGGCCGTCCTGGGCCGCGAGGAGATGGACGACCTCATCCCGCGGCTACGGGCGATCGGTGCGCGGCAGGAGACCGGCCACCGCGTTCCCGACTCCGACGACGTGCATGCGATCGAGGACATCCTGCGCGGGCGGCTGGGGCCGCAACGCGACCCGATCGGCGCCGCCGACGAGCGCGCTGACATCGCCGACCGGCTCACCCAGGAGCAGTCTGCGGTGCTCGACGCCATCCGGCTGCTGCCGCGGGTCGAGGTGCGGGGCGGGGCCGGTAGCGGCAAGACCTGGCTGGCGGTGGAGCAGGCACGGCGGCTGTCACGGCAGGGCGTCCGGGTCGCGCTGATGTGCTACTCGCGCGGGCTCGCCGCCTACCTCGAGCGCCGCGTCCAGACGTTCGGGCGCAAGGAGACGCCCTCCTACGTCGGCACCTTCCACGGTCTGGGTGCCGACTGGGGTGCAGCCGAGGGCACCGACGACGACAGTGACTACTGGGAGCGCCGGCTGCCGGCACAGATGGTCCAGCTCGCCCACACGCAATCGGCGCGGCGGCGCTTCGACGCGATCGTGGTCGACGAGGCGCAGGACTTCGCCGACCTGTGGTGGCCGGCGCTCCTGGCCGCACTCGCGGACGAGGACAGCGGGCGTCTGTACGCCTTCTCCGACGAGGGCCAGCGGGTGTTCAGCCGCTTCGCCGGGGCGCCGGCGCAGATGGTTCCGATCGTGCTCGACCACAATTTGCGCAACACCCGCCAGATCGGTGAGGTGTTCAACCCGCTCACCCCGATGCGGATGCGCCTGCTCGGCGGGGAGGGTCCGGCCGCAACGCTGGTGGCCTGCCGTGCTGCCGACGCGCTCGAGACCGCGGACGACCAGGTCGGTCGGCTGCTCGACGACGGCTGGCGGCCCGAGGACGTCGCCCTGCTCGCGACCGGGAGCCGGCACCCCGAGCAGAAGGCCCGTCAGGAGCGCGGTCAGGACCACTACTGGGCGTCCTTCTGGGACGCCGAGCAGGTGTTCTACGGCCATGTGCTCGGTTTCAAAGGACTCGAACGCCGTGCGGTGGTGCTGGCACTCAACGAGAGCGAGCCGCGTGAGCGTTCCCGTGAGCGGCTCTACGTCGGACTGTCGCGTGCTCGTGACCAGCTGGTCGTGTGCGGTGACCCGGACTTCGTCGAGGCGGTCGGTGGCTCCTCGGTGCTGCGTCGCCTGGTCAGCTGCTGAGGTCTGTCGCCTCTTCGTCCGGGTCGCGGATCTCGTCGCGCATCCAACCGACGAACCGTTCGGCGGAGCCGAGCACGATCTGCTGCGCGTCCGTCCCGATCTCGCCGAAGGCACCGTAGATCCGGTCGTACGGGTGGCGCTGGACTGTGGTGACGATCCGGCGCACGAGTCGTTCGGGCAACGGCAGCAGGTTGACGTAGGACCGCATGAACGACACCGACGCCCGGTCACCGCCGACCATGATCGTGTCACCGGACAGGAGTGCTCCGCGACCGTTGGCGCCGGCCGCCCAGTGCGCCACCGCGCTGCCGGGGAAGTGACCGCCGGTCTGCAGCAGCCGTAGCCCCGGGAGCATCTCCTGCTCTCCCGACCAGAGCCGCAGCACCGGGTCGGGGCGGCGGATCCAGCGGCGGTCGACCTGTGCCCACCAGACCGGAACACCGCCGAAGGCGTGGCTCCAGGACACCGAGGCGCCCACCAGGTGCGGATGGCTGGAGGCCACCGCGTGCACGCCACCCAGTGCCCTCAGTCGCTGCACGGCGTCGGTGTCGAGGTATCCGGGTGGCTCCCAGAGCAGGTTGCCGCCCGGCGTACGGACGAGCAACCCGCGTGGGGCGATGCCGACGCCGGGCTGTGTACGCACGGCGTACAGGTCGGGCTCCAGCTCGGCCACATCGACGCGGGTACCGTCACGCTGGAGCTGGTCGTGCGTCGTCCATGCCTGGCCGGTCTTGGGCACCCCCTGGCGATCGTCGGAGCAGATCGCACACGTGCTGGGTGGGGCGTCGGAGTCGGCGTGTTCGACGCCGCAGGTGGCACAGATCCACAGGGTCATGCCCTCAGCCTGTCCCAACGTTTGCCGAGATCCGAGTCGATGGTCATGCGTCGCGGTCCAGTGACCAGGAGCTCGGATGTCGGCGCAGTTCCGGAGGCGGAATGCAGGGGCCGCTCGCCGCGCTGTGCCTGAGGACCCCGCGCCATCGGGAGGATCTCACGTGCGCATCGAGATCTGGTCCTCCCCCCGCCACGTCCGCCTGCACCGGAGCGACCCCGAAGCCGGACGACTACAACCAGACGTCACGCGGCGAAGTACGGCCAGAGCGTCGAGCAGGCGCAGGACAATGATCGACTCGATGACGGCCGCGGGTGCGGCTGAGCGGCTGGACCTCCACTTCGCAGGACGAGGCGAGGGCGCTGGGCATCAGTGGTGTGCCGTTCTTCGTGATCGACCGCACCTACGGTCTCTCCGGAGCCCAACCTGCCGAGGCCATGCCGGAGGTGCTGCGCCAGGCGTGGTCCCACGCGCACCCGCTGCAGATGGTCAGCGGCGGTGACGGGGACACGTGCGGCCCGAACGGTTGCGTGACCTGAGCCCGGTCAGGCCTGTTCCGCCACCAGCCCGACCGACCGTGCGTGCTCGCAGGCGTCGGCGCTGTCGCGGATCAGCCGCATCGGCACGCCGAGCCCGGCCAGCTCGGCGGCGATCTTTCGCACCCGCGTCGCCCGGGTGATCGACGCCGGCAGCACCTCGCGGATGTAGATCGCGCGGATGCGGTCGGGCTGCTGGCGGGCCACGGCCGCGTACGCCTCGGTGTCATGCTGCCCGCTGTCGCCGACCAGCACCCAACCCAGGTGCGGATGCTGCTCCATCAGGGCAAGGACCGTCCGGCTCTTGAACGTCACACTGCCCTCCCGGAACAGCCACTGCCCGCCAGGTCCCCAGTCGGTCATGATCAGAGGCCCGGCGGGGAAGCCGTGGTGGTCCAGGAACTGCTCGAGGCTCTCGTGCAGGTTCCAGGCTCCGGTGGACACGTAGAACGTGGGTGCGCGTCCGTCGTCGCCGGCCACGAGCCCGCGGTAGAGCTGCGCGGCGCCGGGGATCGGCTGCCGCTCGTGCTCGGGCACCAACAGTGTGGTCCGGAGCGCGTCGATCAGTCGGGTCAGGCCGGTGTGGATGACTGTGTCGTCGATGTCGCTGAGCAGGCCGACGCGAGCCTCCGGGTCGACGACCAGCAGCCGCCCGAGCGCGGTGCTACCGGCCACGGAGAAGTGGACGTCGTGCCAGCCGGGAGCCAGGTCGGGCAGGTCCAGGCCCGCCTCCAGGTATCCCTCGCGGCCCGACACCGCGTGCACCGTGCGGCCGGCGACCTCGATCCGTACCGGCTCGTCGGTCACGTCGATGCTCAGGTAGCGGGCCAGGCTCGTCACCAGCACGCCCACCCGGCCCGCGAGTGTCGTCGGGTCACGCCGACGCAGCACCACGCGGGCGCGGACGTGCCCTCGCGTGGCGGTGCCCTGGCCGACGTACGGGATCACCGTGATCTGCCAGCCGGGTCGTCCACGCAGCTGGTCGCTGATCCGTTCACCCACGACGTGCTCGACCTGAGTGACCCACCCGGCCAGACGCCGGTGCGCCGCGGCGCGTCGGCGCGATCCGTACACCGTGGTCTCCTCTCGCGATCAGATGTCGTAGTCGACCACGGACGGGCGGTGTTCGCTCGTCGTTGAGGTGGCGGCTGATTCAGGAGACCGGGAAGGAGATCTCGAAGCGGCTGCCGGGGCCGGGTCGGCGCACGAGGCGTACTTGTCCGTGGTGCGCTTCGGCGATGGCGGCCACGATGGACAGTCCGAGTCCGGCCCCGTCGGGTCCGGTGCCGTCGTGTCGTCCGCGGGCGAACCGCCGGAAGACTCGTTGTCCTTCCTCGGCTGGGATCCCGGCGCCCTCGTCGTCCACCCACAGCCGGACGGTTCGGGCGTCGCGGGCGGAGCCGATGCGGATGACGTCGCCGGGTTCTGTGTGCTTCACGGCGTTGTCGGCCAGCTGCAGCACCGCCTGGGTCAGTCGCTGTCGGTCGGCGGTGACGACGCCGTCGGCCACCTGCTGCAGCTGCCAGAAGCGCTCGGCCAGCACCGAGGCCTTGCGGTGTGGATCTCCAGGGTGAGGTCGTGCAGGTTCAACCGGTCGGTCTGCAGGAAGCGGATGCTCGGCCTGGGCGATCAGGAACAGGTCGTTGACCAGGCGGGTGAAGCGGTCGATCTCGTCGGTGACCAGGGCGACTGTCTCGCGTCGTTCCTGCGGCGATGTGTCGAGCTCGAGCAGCTCGAGGTGGCCCCGGATCACGGTCAGGGGGGTGCGCAGCTCGTGCGACGTGTCGTCCAGGAAGCGTCGTTGGGTGGTGAATGCCTTCTCGAGGCGGGCCAGCATGTCGTTGAACGTCGCCGCGATCTGGGAGGCCTCGTCGTTTCCGGTGATGTGGATGCGGCGAGTGAGGTCGGTGTCGGAGATCGTCTGTGCGGTCGTGGCCAGCTGCCGCAGGGGCCGCAGCACCCGTCCGGCCAGCGCGAGTCCGACCAGGGTGACCACGAGTAGTGTGACCACGGCGATCAGCCCCTGCGTGCGTACGGCGTCGTCGATCTCTGCGCGCTCGAGCTCGGGGAAGTTCGCCGCCACCCACAGCCCGTCCTCCTCCTGGCCGGTCAGGGGCAGCGCGACGTAGCGGGCCTCGCCGAGTGCCGTCTCTATGGTGCCGCGCTCGGGCTCGTCCAGGGACTGCCAGTACTCGATCGGCCCGGCCAGCTCACCGGACTCACCCGCTCCGGATGCCCGCACCGTGGTGTAGAGGTCGTCTGCGACGAAGGCCAGCAGGGTCTCGCCCTCGTCCGGCACCTCGCGCCGGAAGTAGGTGTCGAAGATCGCCGGCAGGTCGCGGTCGAAGGGCTCGGCCGTGTCGGGGTCGACACCCTGGCTGAGCAACTGGAACTCCTCGGCTTCGTTCTCGAGACTGACCAGGATCTCGTCGTCGAGGCGGTCGAACAGAACAGCACGCAGCAGGACGACCGACCCGGCAGCCGAAACCAGCTGGAGCGCGATGATCACGGCGACGATGCGCACCCGCATGGTGGAGAACCATGCGCCAGGCAGGGTGCCGGTACGTGCCATGGCGTCAGCCTAGATGTGCGCCGGAGGCGAGCCCAGCCACCGCGGCGGGTAGGCCGAGCGCGACAGAGCCGAGTGCATACAGCAGGGCCCAACCAGTGCGATGACTCCGGCCGAGGGCGAAGACCTCGTAGGCAAATGTGGAGTACGTGGTGAAGGCACCGAACAGGCCGGTGCCCAGGAGCGCGAGCGAGTGGGATCCGGCCCCGGAGCCCACCAGTGCCCCCAGCAGGAACGAGCCGGTGATGTTGACCACGAAGGTCCCGTAGGGCTTGTGGCTGCCGACGACGCGTTGCACGGTCCGGTCGGTCAAATAGCGCAGCGGCGCGCCGAGTGCGGCGCCGACGGCGACGAGCAGCCAGCTCATAGCCCACCCGGTTGGGTTCCCAGGGCGACGACCCGCTCGGTGATGACCACCGCCAGCGTGAGGACGACGAGCGACCCGAGCAGTGTCAACGCGAGGTGGCCACCTGCCGCAGCCAGTCGTCCGGTCGCCATCAGCTGCTCCGTATCGAGCATGGACGCCGAGAACGTCGTGAAGCCGCCGCACACGCCGACCCCGAGGAACGGGCGCACCATCCGGTGACCTTCCCGTCGAGTCTCGACGAGCCCCATAAGCACGCCGAGCAGAGCGCTGCCGAGGATGTTGACCACCACGATGGCCCAGTCGACGCTCCCCAGCGTTGACGGCCATAGTTGCTGCGCAACGTGCCGGGCCAGTCCACCCACCAACCCGCCTGCGGCGATCGCTGCCAGGATGCCCGCTTGGTCGGGCCACGGCAATGCGGGCTTCGGCGAGGCGGGCACGGCCACTACCGTACGGCCAGATGCGGGTCGGTGGCCGGCCTGTCGGACCGGCCTAGGGTGGCGTGGACGCGAGTGAGATTCTGGACCCATGACCCGCCGGACCGCCCACACCGACGTGCTCGTCGTCGGCGCCGGACCCGCAGGCTCAGCCGCAGCGGCATGGGCCGGCAGCTACGGACTCGAGGTCGTGCTGGCCGACGCCGCGACGTTCCCGCGGGACAAGTCCTGCGGTGACGGGCTCACCCCCCGGGCCATGGCCGAGCTCGAGGGGCTCGGCCTCGGCAGCTGGGTACGGACGCACGGCGTCAACCGCGGCCTGCGTGCCGCTGGCTTCGGCCAGGAGCTGTACCTGCCGTGGCCGGACGGTTCGCTCCCGCCGTACGGCAGCGCCGTGCCGCGCACCACGCTGGACGCCCGCATCCGCGAGGTCGCGCTGGGTCGCGGCGCCCTGCCGCTGGAGGGCGCCCGTGCCGTCGACGTCGAGCGCGACCGGGACCGGGTCGCCGCCGTGGTTTTCGTGCTGGCCGACGGCAGCCGGGTCAGCGTGGGTTGCAACCGGCTGGTCGTGGCCGACGGGGTCCGCTCCCCTCTGGGTCGCGTGCTGGGTCGCGTCTGGCACCGAGAAACGGCGTACGGCGTCGCCGCGCGCAGCTACGTGAAGTCCGGACGCAGCGACGACGAGTGGATCTCCTCGCACCTCGAGCTGCGCAGCGAGGCCGGAGAGCTGCTGAGCGGGTACGGCTGGGTCTTCCCGCTGTCCGACGGTGAGGTGAACATCGGCGTGGGAACACTGGCGACGTCGAGGCGTCCCGCCCACGTGTCGCTGCGCCCGCTCATGCAGCTCTACGCCGATGCCCGCCGCGAGGAGTGGCAGCTGGAGGGCGACCTGCGCGCCCCCACCTCCGCGCTGCTGCCGATGGGCGGGGCGGTGTCGGGCGTCGCCGGTCCCAACTGGGCGCTGATCGGCGACGCGGCCGGGTGCGTCAACCCGCTCAACGGCGAAGGCATCGACTACGGGCTGGAGACCGGGCGGTTCGTCGCCGAGCTGCTGCCCCACGAAGCCGATCTGTCGCTGGCCTGGCCGGCGCTGCTGCGCTCGCACTACGGACCGGCGTTCTCGGTCGCCCGGCGGCTGGCCGGGCTGATCACGATTCCACGGCTGCTGCCGGTCGCCGGTCCGGTCGGGATGCGCTCGCAGGCCCTGATGAGCGTGGCGTTGCGCGTCATGGGCAATCTGGTGACCGACGACGACCAGGACCTGACCGCCCGGGTGTGGCGGGCGGCGGGGCGCGCGTCGCTGCGGTTGGACGAACGGCCGCCGTTCCCGGCCGCGGATCTGCGAAGCGCCTGAGGGCATCGGCTCGGTTGCGCCGGTGGGTGGGCGTCGATGCAGGCTGACTGGGTGGCTGCACTGCGGACCCACCACGGCACGTTGTCACTTCCCATGGGTTGCGTCCCATGGGGCGTGCAGCTTGCCACGGGGCTTGTGACTGTTGAGTCTCCTGTGACAGGTGGGGCAAACTCGAGTGCGTGCGCCACTCACCGCTCAGCCGAGGGCGAGCAGTCGGCGCACCGATCGAGCGGCGGACCGCTCAGCCTCCTGCGCGGCCTCCAGCTGCGCTGCGTGCAGAGCGCCCAGGGCGAACCCGACGTGGGCGTCCACACCGTCGGCTCGGGACAGCTCGTACAGCCAGCCGGCCAGGGCGTGCGCGTCCCCGTGGTGGCCGAGGTCGCTCTGCACCCGTGCAGCCCTTTTCCGCAGCCGTCGGACATCCTTGCCCAGGGCCGGCCCGGCGGCCTCGTTGGCGTAGCGCAGACGCTTGGCGGACTTGCGCAGGTCGTGCAGTGCCTCACGGCGCTCCTCGGGTACGGCGGCCTCCTGCGCCCGTCGCGCGCGACGCCTCAGCCGGTCGTGAGCACGTCGGAGGAGCCCGGGCAGCACGGAGGTGGCCGGCTGCCCGGCGACCGGTGAGAGCGCTGCGCCGGAGGTCAACGCCTCGAGATCGGTCAGCAGCTCGACGTAGCGCCGGGAGGCCAGTGCCGTCCGGGTGGCGGCGCGAGCCGTGGCGTCGTCGGAGGACCGCCGCCGCTCGGCCAGCTCGGCAACCGACCCGGTGACCTGGGTGTCCTGCCCGTCGAGCGTCTGCAGCAGTTCGGCGCGTTCGACCTGCAGGTCCCGCTGCATGCTCAGCTCCCTTCCGAGCTGGGTGAGGTCTCCCTGCAGTCGACGGGCGATCTGCTCGTCGAAGATCGGCCGGTAGACCGCCAGCGCGGTCCGCAGCCGCCGGGCCTGCACCCGCAGGTCGTGGACCCCGTCGCCGTCCTCGTCAAGGCGCCACGACAGGTCGGCGGCGCGCAAGGCCTCGAGGTGTTCGTGCAGGTACTCCAGGACCACCACGCCTGCGGATCCGCTGTCGTGGTCCGCCGGCAGCGGTGGAGCAGGCATGACGTGCTCGGCGAGGGCCCTGGCGAGCTTGGACGCGTAGGCCGAGGGCTGCGCCCCTGCGGCGAGCAGCGCGTCGTGCACGAGGTCGAGCACGGCCTCATCGCCGGCCATGAGCTCTACCTCGATCTCGCGCCACACCGTCACGGACTCGGCAGCGGGGGCCCGGGAGCCCGCCGGCCGGTCGAGCAGCACGGTGGCCGCGACCCGGTCGTCGCAGACCTCGGCGAGTGGTGTGCCGTCGTCGGTACGCAGGACGCTACGGTGCCGCGTCGTGGCCAGGGAGACGACCGGCTGAAGGGAGCGACCGAGGACGAGGGACGTCACCGTGTGCTGCACCGCGGCCGGGATCTCGCTGTAGGCACCCAGCGGCCAGTGCACCTCCTGCCGGGTGTCATCCTCTGGTGGCAACTTGAGGTGCCATCCCGCGTCGTCACCGCCGAGTCGGCGACGCAGAGTGACCCGGCGTGCCAGCAGTGACAGGTCGGCGGTGTCGACGTAGGTCGCCTCCAGCTGCACCGTGCCGAGGTCGTCGACCGACGCGATGACCGCGTCCGTCCCGGCGACCAGATCGGGGACGCCGGCGCCGGCCAGCTCGTAGGTGCGTTCGGTCTCCAGGTGTCGGCTGCTCACGCGCCGATCTTGCCAGCCGCTGCTGCGCCCCAGCACCTACCGAACGGTTCATCGGATGACCCGGCCGTGCGCTCGGTGGGGTGATGGCGCACCATCCGACCAAGGTGGGCGCTGCCGCGGGTGGTTAGCCGATGACCGCGACCCCGGTGGGCATGCGCGAGGGGCTGCCGAGAGTGAACTCAGCGGCCCCTCCGCATGGTGCTGAAGTGCATGTGGCTGCAGCGATCGACCTCAGTACACGCTCACGCCATAGACCGACAAGGCCTCGGTGACCGGCTGGAAGTAGGTCGTGCCACCGGTCCGACAGTTTCCGCTGCCACCGGAGGTCAGCCCCAGAGCGGTGCTGCCGGCGAACAGCGAGCCGCCGGAGTCGCCTGGCTCGGCGCACACGTTGGTGCGGATCAGACCGTAGACCGGGCCATCGGCGTAGTTGACCGTGGCGTTGAGCGCCCCGACCTTGCCTCCCCACAGACCGGTCGTGCTTCCGCTGCGCAGCACGCGCTGCCCGACGTAGGCGTTGCCTGACGTGGTGATGTCGCGGTAGCTGCCGTTGTACAGGTCCACGTCGCCGTAGCCGGGCCCTGGCGTCGAGACGATGCCGTAGTCGTCGCCGGGGAAGCTGCCCCTTCCGTTCGTGCCCGCGAGCACGGACCGGCCGGAGTCCTCGTACCAGGTGGAGGCCACGTCGGTGCAGTGACCGGCAGTCAGGAAGGAGTAGCTCGACCCGCTGCGGACACTGAAGCCCAGTGAGCAGCGTTCGCCGCCCTGTGCCCAGATCGCCTCGCCGCCACCGAGCGCATCGGTGGACAGCCGCCCGGCGACGCGGCGCACGGACACCTTGTCGCCGAACCCGCTGGTGACCGAGCGGAGCCTGCCCATCTGGGACCTGCTCACGCTGCGGTCGGCCTGCACCGCGACCTTGTTCGTCCTCGGGTTCATCGCCCACGAGGTGCCGGGGATGGACGCCTTGGTTTCCAGGGTCCGGGTGACCTTGGAGAGCTGCGCCCTGCTGAATGTGACCAGCCGGGTGCTGACACCGCTGCTGCGCAGCGAGCGCAGGTCGGAGCGGTCGGTGACGTTGACCACGAAGCGCTTGGTCTTCGCGTCGAAGTACGAGCCGGCGGTTTCGTCCGCGGAGCGGGCCAGGTTGGTGACGCCGGCCGCCTCACGTGTCTGCGCGTCCGCGGCGACGGTGGCCCGGCTGAGCGGAGCACCGGTGTCGCGGTGCTCGCCGGCCACGGCGGCGGTTGCCTGGGGGGCCGCCAGCAGCGCAGTGGCGGCGAGGCTGGTCGAGGCGACGAGGGTGACGGTGCAACGGCGGAAGGAGTGAACTGTGCGGTACAAGGGGAATCTCCCTGCGTAGTGGACGCACCTGCTGTACGTCACTGTTAGTGGATGCCCCCTCGAGAGCCGGTGCAAACCTGGCTCTTGCCCACCATTCGCCCGAATAGGGCATCCGCCCTGGGACCGGACCCGTTCGGGCTGCCCCGTCCGCTCAGACTGCCAGCGCTCCCATCGGGTCCCACGCGGGCAGCACGACCGGCTCGGCGTCCAGTGCTGCCTGCAGGTCTGCTGGGAGCCGGTCGGGGTGCACGGCGATCTCGAACACGTGCTCACCGAACCAGTTGTCGTTCATCGTCCAGAAGCCCTTGTCGGCCTTGTCCGGGCCCCAGCTGTTCTCGACCCGCCAACGGCGCGGTGCGCCGTCGACGACATCGACGCCGGTGAACAGCATGGCGTGGGTCATCAACGTGTCGCCGTGGATGAGGCGGTCAGCCTTGTCCAGGGCGAGGTCCGCGTCGTACACGCCCTGGAGGTCGTAAAGTGCGGCATCCCAGTACCCGAGCTCGGCGTGATCCATCCGACCGGTGTCACAGCCGAACCACACCGGATCCCCGGCGACGAGGGCTTCCATCGCCAGACGGCGTACGTGATCGATGTCCACGTTGAGGTAGACGACGGGGGGAGCGCCGACGACGTTGCCGAGGTGCTCGACGGTGTACGTGCGCCCGACCTGCATGCCGGTCCGTGGGTCGTGCACGAGGCAGACGTACTCCTCGACCGGTATGCACGCGTAGCGCGCGGCGAACTGCTGCGGCGTCGTCTCCTCGTCGCGGTGGAACAGCTTGTCCTTGTCGGCCCACTGCCAGGTGAAGCGCGCCGGCGGGGTGCCCAGGTGGATGGACAGGATCCGATGGGCGGTCACGAGCACGTCGCCTTTGGCCGCCCGCAGCTGTTCGAAGTCCTCACCTGTGCCGCCCGCCGCTCGCAGGTCACGGGCGGCCCGGCGCAGCAGCTGCGACAGGGCACGATTGAGGCTGGCGGTCTTGGACGACGAGTGCGTCTCGGGCATCACCGACTGCGGCACCAACCCGTGCTTGCGGACCAGCGCGACGAACATGTTCCACTGTCCGCCGTCCTCGGCGGGGCTGCCCAGCAGGTGGGCCACGGTGCGGTCGTCGACGTCCCGGTCAACGGTGGCGATGATCGCTTCGAGCCAGTGGTTGGCCTTCTCCAGCTTGTCCCAGAACATGAGGTGGTTCTGGGAGAACTCGAAGTCCTTCAGGCCCATCTGCTCCGCGGCGCCCTTGCGCAACAGGTTCAGGCCCGCGAACAGCCAACAGCGGCCGCTCTGCTTCTGGTTGGTGACCGCCCAGTCGTCTATCAGGTGCGACATCGAGTGGTCCATCGACGTCACCACCGCCCGGTTCAGGGCGATGTCCTCCACCGCCGTGCGTGTCACGGCGTTCTGCGCGATCCGGTGCGCGGATGCGGACGCGAAGTCCTTGGCGAAGCGTTCGAGGTCAGCGGGTTCGAGCTGGGCGTTCATGCGGGTCCTCTGGTCGACTACTGGCCGGAATACACCTAGGCTGGGGCAGGTTACGCAACCGTAGGTTACAAGGACGCCGGAGGACACCGATGACCAGCACCGACCTGTCGCAGACCCAGCTGTTGCTCGAGCTCGAGCAGGTCGTGGAGGAGAACCTCAACCGGCACACCAGCATGGCCAAGGAGTGGTTCCCGCACGACTACATCCCGTGGAGCGACGGCCGGAACTTCGACGGGCTCATGGGCGGTGAAGCGTGGTCGCCTGACGACAGTCCGGTCTCCGACGTGGCCCGCTCGGCCCTGATCGTCAACCTGCTGACCGAGGACAACCTGCCCAGCTACCACCACGAGATCGCGACCCTGTTCGGCCGCAACGCCGCATGGGGCGACTGGGTCCACCGGTGGACGGCCGAGGAGGGCCGTCACGGCATCGCCATCCGCGACTACCTGCTGGTCAAGCGCCTCGTCGACCCGGTCGAGCTCGAGCGCGCCCGGATGGACCACATGGCCAACGGCTTCGAGTCAGCCAACTCCGAGGATCTGCTGCGTTCCATCGCGTACGTCTCGTTCCAGGAGCTCGCGACGCGCGTCTCGCACCGCAACACCGGCAAGATTACCGGCGACCCGCTGTGCGACCAGCTGCTGGCCCGAGTCGCAGCCGACGAGAATCTGCACATGATCTTCTACCGCAACCTGCTGGCTGGGGCGATCGAGATCGCTCCCGACCAGGCGATGCGCGCGATCACCGAAGTGGTCAAGTCCTTCGAGATGCCCGGCGCCGACATTGCCGGCTTCCAGCGCAAGGCCGTCGAGATGGCGATCGCGGGGGTGTACGACTTACGTCAGCACCGTGACGACGTTGTGATGCCGGTCCTGCGGCACTGGAAGGTCTTCGACATCGAGACCCTGAGCGGCGACGGGCAGAAGGCCCGCGACGAATTGGCGGAGCTGCTGAGCGATCTGGACGCCCAGGCGGTCCGCTTCGAGGACAAGCGCGACACGCTCAAGGCACGGATGGCCGCCCGCGCTCGTTGACCGGCTGCGGTTTGCGGCTGCGGGTTACCAGGGTCCCCTGGTAAACCTCACCGCCCACGGGTTGCGTCCCATGGGAAGTGTGCGTTTGCCGTGGGCAGTCGGTCTCCACGTCACTGATCGACCCGAGGGCGCTCAACGGGCTCAGAGCGCCCCGCCATCGCCCCGCAGGAGGATGCTCACCGCATGCACGCCCGTGCTCGTACGTGGTTTCGAGTCGTCGCTGTCCTCGAGGCCCTCACCTGGGTTGGCCTCTTGATCGGCATGGCCTTCAAGTACGTGCTTGCTGACAACGAGACCGGAGTGCAGGTGATGGGTCCGCTGCACGGCGCAGCCTTCCTCGCCTTCGTCGCCGTGACGCTACTGGCGGCCCGGACGTTTCGCTGGAGCGTGGGGGTGACACTGGTCGGTCTGGCGTCATCCGTGCCGCCGCTCGGGTCACTGGCCTTCGGGCGGTGGGCGGTGCGGCGCGGACTGCTCGAATGTGAAGGAGCCGTCGCACGCGCCGACGCAGAGCACCACGTGCAGCGGTGACTGACCCCTCGCCCATTCTCATCGATCGGTCGCGAGGACCAGGGGCCGGACGGTCCGGGCGCCGGACTCTCGCAGGAGACGGGCGGCCACGGTCAGCGTCCAGCCGGTTGCACAACGGTCGTCGACGAGCAGTACGGAGGCTCCGGCCACCGCCTCCGGGTCGACCAGGCGGAAACGTTGCCACACCGCGGCGATCCGTTGCGCGGAGTTCATCGCTCCCTGATCCGGCTGCGCGTCCCCGACGATCTGCAAACGGGTGGACACCGGCAGCGCTGAGATCCGGGCCATGCCGTGCGCCAGGTGTGACACCAGCTGCGGTCGGCGCTGCGAGTCCACCGCCACGATGCGGTCGGGAGGGTCCTCGGCGGCAGTGAGGTTCCAGGCCCGCCACACCTGCAGCAAGGCGTGCCGCAGGGGGACCGGGACCTGCTGGTCGGGGGATTGCGGGTCGAACAGCGCGCGCAGGTCGTTGCCCCATCCCAGGTCGGTGAGCCGGGCGACGGCGCGACCGGGAGCGGCCTGCAGGTCAGGTGGTATGCGTCCGCGCCAGGGGACTCCCAGCGTGTCCAGGGCGGTGGGCCACATCCGGCGCAGCTCGAGGGTGACGCCGGGCCGACGCAGCCGCGCGGAAGCAATCAGGACGGACCCGGCGGTGGTGTGGTGATCGAGCTGCAGGCCGCCGCAGTTGTCACAGCGCCCGCACGGGGCGGCGGCGGGGTCGTCGAGCTGTTCGCGCAGCATCTGCAGCCGGCACCGTTCGGAGCGCTGGTAGTCCAGCATTGCCTGCTGCTCCACCGCTCGGGTCTGGGCGACCCGCTCGTAGCGCTGCGCGTCGTACGTCCAAGGTGCACCGGTCGACGTCCAACCACCCTTGACGCGACGTACCGCACCGTCGACGTCGAGCACCTTGAGCATCGCCTCCAGCCGGGACCGACCCAGCGGGACCCGGCTCTCCAGGGCGGTGGTGGACAGCGACTCGGTCTCGGCGTCCAGCTCGGCCAGCGCCTGTCGCACCGCCGGCTCGGGCGGGAAGGACAGTGAGCCGAAGTAGCGCCAGATGTCCGCGTCCTCGTGGCCCGGCAGCAGGACGACGCTGGCCCGGTCCAGGCCGCGGCCGGCGCGGCCGACCTGCTGGTAGTACGCGATGGGGCTCGGCGGGGCACCGAGATGTACGACGAAACCGAGATCCGGCTTGTCGAAGCCCATGCCGAGGGCCGAGGTGGCGATCAGGGCCTTGACGGAGTTGTCGAGCAGCTCGGACTCGATGGCCACGCGCTCGGTCGGGTCGGTCTGGCCGGAGTAGGCGCGGACGACGAAACCGCGCTCGGTGAGGAAGTCCGCGACGTCGTGGGTGGTGGTGACGGTCAGGCAGTAGATGATCCCTGACCCGGGCAGCGCGCCGAGATGGTCTGCCAGCCAGGCCAGGCGGTCCGCATTGGTCGGCAGGGTCACGACGCCGAGGTGCAGCGATGCCCGGTCGAGCTCGCCGCGCAGGGTCAGAACCGGCGCGCCGTCGACCCGTCCCGCCAGCTGTTCGGCGACGTCCTCGGTGACCCGTGCGTTGGCCGTTGCCGTGGTCGCGAGCACCGGGATGTCGGGCGGCAGGCCCGCCAGCAGGTCCCGGATGCGGCGGTAGTCGGGTCGGAAGTCGTGTCCCCAGTCGGAGATGCAGTGGGCCTCGTCGATCACGACCAGGCCGGCATCGCGGGCCAGGTCGGGCAGCACGGTGTCGCGGAACTCCGGGTTGTTCAGCCGCTCCGGGCTGACCAGCAGGAGATCGACGTCCCCGTCCTTGATCTGGGCGTAGACGGCTCGCCAGGCCTCCGGGTTGGTGGAGTTCACGGTGACCGCGCGCAATCCTGCACGCCCGGCCGCAGCGATCTGGTTGCGCATGAGGGCCAGCAGGGGGGACACGATGACGCTGGGCCCGGCGCCGGCCGCTCGCAGGAGTCCGGTCGCGACGAAGTAGACAGCCGACTTGCCCCATCCGGTGCGCTGGACGACCAGCGCGCGGCGGCGCTCGCGTACCAGCGCATGGATCGCCCGCCACTGGTCATCACGCAGCTCGGCGTCGGGGGAGCCGACGATGTCGCGCAACAGGCGTTGCGCGTGGGCGTGCAGGTCGCTGTCGACGGGGGTCTCGGTCACGCATCGACCGTAGTCGCCGCGGTGACCGGGTCGAGCACCGTCGTTGCACTTGTGGAAAACACCTTGACTTGAAGTCAAGTTCAAGTTGCATCCTCGAAGCAACTGAGCTCACCGGAGGACATGATGCCCATCGCCCTGATCACCGGCGCCTCGCGCGGGCTCGGTCGCGCCCTGGCCCTCGCGCTGGCCGGTCGCGGCTGGACCCTGGTCGTCGACGGCCGTGGCGCCGCGGCGCTCGGCACTGTCGCGCAGGAGCTGCGCGACGGCGGTGCCGAGGCTGTGCACGCGCTGACCGGCGACGTCACCGATCGCGAGCACCTCGAGGCGATGGTGGCGTCGGCACCGACGCTCGACCTCCTGGTGGCCAACGCGAGCACGGTCGGGCCCAGTCCCATGCCCGTGCTGGCCGACTACCCGCTGGAGGCACTGCGACGCGTCCTGGAGGTCAACGTCGTCGCGCCCCTCGCTCTCGTCCAGCTCGCGCTCCCGAAGCTGAACCAGGGCGCGACGGTGCTGATGCTGTCCTCCGACGCCGCCGTCGAGGCGTACGAGGGCTGGGGCGGCTACGGCGCCTCCAAGGCAGCCCTGGACCAGCTGAGCGCGATCCTGGCCGCGGAGCACCCCGAGCTGCACGTGCATGCCGTGGACCCCGGCGACATGCGCACCCGGATGCACGCCGAGGCGTTCCCCGGCGAGGACATCAGCGACCGGCCGGAGCCGGAGACCGTGGTGCCGCACCTGCTCGCCCTGCTCGACACTCGCCTGCCGAGCGGCAGGCGCCGGGCCGGGGACGTAGAGGTGGCACCATGAGTTCCCGGCCCACTACCTGGAGCGACCATCTGCCGGTGGACTTCGTGCTGCCCGATGATGCCGAGGCGCACGAGCCCGCCGAGGCCCGCGGGATCGCCCGCGACGACGTCCGGATGCTGGTCACGACACCCGCCGGTGTCCGGCACGCCCGGGTCCGCGACCTCGCCGAGCTGCTCGCTCCGGGCGACCTGCTCGTGGTCAACACCTCAGCCACCCTGCCCGCCGCGCTCGACGCCCGGCGCATCGGGCGACACCAGGCCGACGGCCGCACGGTGCCGTTGCACGTCGGCGACGAGCTCGAGGACGGCCGCTGGGTCGTGGAGCTGCGGCACCCGGACGCGTCCGGTCCCGCCCGGGACGGCCGGCCCGGTGAACGGCTCGGCGTCGGCGGCGGACTCGTGCTGACCCTCGGCAGCGCCTACCCGGACGAGACCGAGCCCGAGGCCCGGCTGTGGACGGCCGTCCCTTCCCGTCCGGTCTCCCGCGTCGCGCACCTGCACGCCCACGGGAGGCCCGTGCGGTACGGATACGTCGAGCAGCCCTGGCCGTTGGAGCAGCTGCAGACGGTGTTCGGCAGGCACCCGGGCTCCGCCGAGATGCCGAGCGCCGGACGCCCGTTCACCGAGCGGCTGGTGGTCGACCTGGTGAGCGCGGGTGTGAGCATCGCGCCGATTGTCCTGCACTGCGGGCTGTCCAGCCCGGAGGCGCACGAGCCGCCCGGGTCCGAACCCTTCGCGGTGCCCGGGTCCACGGCGGCACTGGTGAACCACGCGCGTGCGCGCGGCGGGCGGGTCATCGCGGTCGGCACCACGGTGACCCGCGCGCTGGAGACCGCTGCTGATCCAGACGGCATCGTGGGCCCGGCGGCGGGCCGTACCGACCTGGTGCTGGGTCCGGGACGCCCGGCCAGGGTCGTGGACGGACTGCTCACGGGGCTGCACGCGCCGCAGGCCAGCCACCTGCTGCTGCTCGAGGCTGTCGCCGGAACCGCACTCGTGCGCACGGCGTACCGCGAGTCCCTGGAGCACGGCTACCTGTGGCACGAGTTCGGGGACACGACGCTGTTCCTGCCCGCCCCCGACCCGTCGGCTAGCGCGGCGTGACGACGCTAGTCCGGGCTCTCGCGGTGGGCCCGGCTGAGCGCGGTCACGACGTAGGTCGCTTTGCGGCCCGGTCGCACCGTGCCCGACCAGCGCTGGCCCGGTTGTCCCGGCGTCCGGCGAAACGTGTCGACCAGGTGACCGGCGTCACGTCGGCTGCACGGGGTGATGGCCCGTGGGCTCGGGAACCGGTACACCGCGTACGCCGCCGCGCCTCCCCGCCACGACAGCGACACCGTGGACCCGTGCCGCTTACCCCTCAGCGCGGCGGCGGGCCGCCGGCGCCGTGCCGGGCACGAATCGACTCACCGGCTGCAGGGCCGGGCGCTGGTAGTGCCGGTCGGTGACCAGATCGATCGCACCGAGCTCGTTGGCTCGGACACCGGTGTCCGCGTACCACAGGTCGCCGTGCACCGGGAAGCCGGCCGACCGGCGGGTGCGGTTGAAGCGGACGTGCTTGCTCAGCTCGTCGGCCTGCTGCCACTGTTCGGGCTGCCCTGCCAGACCGACCTTGTAGACCGCCTGGCCGATGAGCAGCTGCACACCGGTGCCCTTGGTCACGCGGGACCACCAGCGGGTCAGGTTCGCGTAGTCGGCCACCTCGAAACCGATGTTCCAGTAGACCTGCGGGGCCAGGTAGTCGATCCATCCCCGGCGGACCCACATGCGGGTGTCGGCGTACAGGTCGTCGTACGTCTCGACGCCGCCCTGCGTGTCGGAGCCCGACGGATCGGTGCCGACGTTGCGCCAGATTGCGAACGGGCTGACCCCGAACTTCACCCAGGGCTTGATCCGGGCGATGCGCTGGTCGAGCTCGACACCAGCAGGTTGATGTTGCGCCGCCGCCAGTCGGCCCGCCCCTGCGGGGTGTCGGGGAAACCATCGCCGTACTGCTGGAACGCGCGCCCGTCGCGGAAGGTGTCGCCCTCGACCGGGTACGGGTAGAAGTAGTCGTCGCAGTGCACGGCGTCGATGTCGTAGTTGCGGACCGCGTGCAGGATCGCGTCCTCGACGTAGCGGCGAGCCGCCGGCACGCCCTGGTTGTCATGGAGCTTGCCTCGCCGGTGGGCCGCCTCGACCGCGAACTTCAGCGGGTCGTACCCGGGCGAGCGGCCCTGGGTGCCGGTGAGGTACTTCGACCACGGCTCGAACGGCGAGGGCCAGAAGGCGTCAGCGGTGGGGCGGACCTGGAGCACGACCGGGTTCATGCCGACCTCATGCCCCGATCATGACTCGACGTGACCGGTTGTACGTGCAAAAGGGACGGATCGGATGCACGAAGCGAACATGCCCGCCCGGGAATGCTCCGGCGCAGGCATCGGTTGCCACCGACCATGAGAGCTGCGCTGATACGTGCCCATGGAGAGCCCGACGTCGTGGAGATCGCCGAGGTGGACGAGCCGCTGGTCGGCCCGGACTCCGTCCTGATCGAGGTGGCCGCCTCCAGCGTCAACCCGGTCGACTGGAAGATCGTCGCCGGCTACCTGACCGGCGCCCTGCCCCATCACCTGCCGCTGATCCCCGGCTGGGACGTCGCCGGCACCGTCAAGGCCGTGGGCCCGGCGGTCACGACCGTGAGCGTCGGGGACCGCGTCGCCGCGTACGACCGCGAGGACCACGTGCAGCACGGCACCTACGCCGAGCTCACGTCAGTACCCGAGCGCACCGTGGCGAGGATCCCTGACGGGGTCTCCTTCGAGCAGGCCGGGGCGCTGCCGCTGGCCGGGCTCACCGCCGCGCAGGTGCTGGACGCGGTGGGTGTCGTCGCCGGCGACACGGTGCTCGTGCATGCCGCCGCGGGTGGTGTGGGCTCGATGGTCGTCCAGCTCGCTGCGCACGGCGGGGCACGCGTCATCGGCACCGCGTCGCCGACCAACCACGACTACCTGCGCGAGCTCGGCGCCGAACCCGTGGCGTACGGCGACCACCTGGTGGGCAACGTCCGCGCGCTGGCGCCCGACGGCGTGGACGTCGTCATCGACCTGATCGGCGGCGACGCGCTCGCTGTGACCCCGGAGCTGCTTGCTGCCGGCGGCCGCGTGGTGTCGATCATCGATGCTGACACCGTCTCGCAGCTCGGCGGCGCGTACGTCTTCGTCCGCGGCCGTGGCGACCAGCTCGGTCAGCTGCTCACCCTGGTGGCCGACGGCACGCTGCGGGTGCAGATCGCCGAGACGTACCCGTTGGAGCGCACCGCGGACGCGCTGCGGGCCAGCATGGGTGGACACGTCCGCGGCAAGGTCGTCATCAGCGTCTGAAGCAGTCCACCTTCGGGCGCCGAGATCCGAGTTCCGTGCCACCAGTTCACCGGCCCCTGACCACCAGGTCGGATCTCGGCGGCGTCAGGGTGTGATGGACGGCAGAGGCGCCGGAGCAGTCATGCCGCTCACCCCTCGCGCGTTCACGTCACAGCGCCAGCCCGACGTACTTGGTCTCCAGGTACTCCTCGATGCCCTCGGCGCCACCCTCGCGGCCGAAGCCGGAGGACTTCACGCCACCGAACGGTGCCGCCGGGTTGGACACGACGCCCTGGTTGATGCCGACCATGCCGGTCTCCAGGCGCTCGGCCACCCGCAGGGCGAGGCTGAGGTCGCGGGCGTACGCGTAGGCGACCAGCCCGAACTCGGTGTCGTTCGCCATCTCGATGCCCTGGTCGTCGTCGCTGAAGCGGTAGACCGGGGCAACCGGACCGAAGATCTCCTCGCGGAAGATCCGAGTAGTCTGCGGCACGTTGGCGAGCACGGTCGGGGTGTAGAAGTAGCCGTCGCCGTCCGGAGTGCTGCCGCCCACGACGACGTCACCGCCGGCGGACACGGCATCCGACACGAGCTCGACGATCTTGTCCCGCTCGGAGGCCTGCACCATGGGGCCGACGTCGACGCCCTCCTCGGTGCCGCGTCCGACGACCATTGCGGACATCCGTTGCCCGAGCTTGTCGGTGAACTCCTCGGCCACCGAGTCGTGCACGATGAATCGGTTGGCTGCCGTGCACGCCTCACCCATGTTGCGCATCTTTGCCAGCATCGCGCCGTCGACGGCTGCGTCAATGTCGGCGTCGCCGAAGACCAGGAACGGCGCGTTCCCACCGAGCTCCATCGACAGCCGGAGCAACCCTTGTGCGGACTGCTCCACCAGGCGTCGGCCCACACCGGTGGAGCCGGTGAACGTCAGCTTGCGCAGCCGGGGGTCACGGATCAGCGGCTCCATCACCTCGCCGGTGGACGTGGTGGTGACGACGTTGAGCACCCCCTCGGGCAGTCCGGCCTCGGTCAGGATGTCGGCCAGCGCGAGCATGCACAGCGGCGTCAGCGAGGCCGGCTTGACGACCATCGTGCAGCCCGCGGCGACAGCGGGGCCGATCTTGCGGGTACCCATGGCCAGCGGGAAGTTCCACGGCGTGATCATCAGGCAGGGGCCCACCGGCTGCTTGGTGGTCAGCAGCCGGGTGGCACCGTTGGGCGCCACCGAGTAGCGCCCCGCGATGCGTACCGCCTCCTCGGCGAACCAGCGGAAGAACTCCGCGCCGTACCCGATCTCGGCCTTGCTCTCGGTGAGCGGCTTGCCCATCTCCAGGGTCATCAGCAGCGCGAGGTCGTCGGTGCGGGCCACGATCAGCTCGTACGCCCTGCGCAGGATCTCACCACGGTCCCGTGGTGGGGTGGCCGCCCAGGAGGCCTGGGTGGCCACAGCGGCGTCGAGTGCGGCGACGCCGTCCGCTGGGCCGGCGTCGGCGACTCGCGTCAGCGTTGCGCCGGTGGACGGGTCCTCCACCTCGAAGGTCGTGTTCTGCGAGGCGTCGCGCCACTGCCCCCCGATGAGCAGCTGGCCGTGGACGGCCTCGATGACCCTGGACTCTCGGTCGTGATCGGGGGTGTGGGGCATGAATCCTCCTGGAGACGGCGCTGGGGACGGCGACGAGACTACGCCGGCGCTATTGGGTGGCGCACGCCGCCGGCGCGCTGCCATGCTCCGGTGATGACCTCCCTGCACAGCACCGCGCTGCCTTGCCTGCCTTTCGGCGTGCAGGCACGGGCGCTTCGTAGCAGTGATGCCTCGGCGGTCTACGAGGTGGTCCGAGCGGCCGAGGAGCACGATCTCGGCGAGGCGCTGATCGAGGTCGAGGACATCATCGGCGACTGGCAGCGCCCGAGCTTCGACCTGAGCGTCGACAGCCTCGGAGTCTTCGACCGGCAGGGGATGGTCGGCTTTGCGGAGGTCTCGCAGGGCAGTCGGGCCGAGGCCGACGTCCACCCCGAGCACCGGGGCCGCGGGGTCGGCACCGTGCTGGTCGGGTGGACCGAGCAGCGCGCGCGAGAGTCGGGTGCGCGCAGGATCGGCCAGAGCGTTGCCGCCCGCAACGAAGGCGCGCAGTCGCTCTTGCGCAAGCGAGGGTACGAACTGCTTTGGACCTCGTGGGTGCTCACCTTGGGCCCCGAGGACGAGCTGGCCGGTGATGCCGCCACACCGTCCGGCGTCACGGTGCGTCCGTACCGGCCGGGCGAGGAGCGCGCCGTGCACCGCGTCATCGAGGACGCGTTCGACGAGTGGCCGAATCGCGACCCGACCACATTCGAGGACTGGGCCAGCACGGTGCTCGGACGTCCGGGCTTCGCGCCCTGGCACCTGCTGGTCGCCGAGGCGGACGGCGACATCATGGGGGCGTGCTTCCTGGGCGTCAGCGGCGACAACGTCTGGGTGAACCAGCTCGCAGTCCGACGTGACCAACGCCGCCGGGGTCTCGGCCGGGCACTGCTCGTCGAGGCGTTCCGCTCCGGGCGGGCACACGGGGCCCGGACCGCGGAGCTGTCGACCGACTCGCGCACCGGCGCCCTCGGTCTCTACGAGCACGTGGGCATGCGGGTGGCCGAGACGTTCGTGCACCTCGCGCTCGAGCTGGGCGGCTCGAGCGCAGACTCGACGCCCGAAGACGGGTGAAGGCGCCGGACCGGGAGCGCCTCACGGCGCGTCGCCGCTCGTAGCGGCTCAATGTGGGACCCGGGGCTACCGCGGTCCGACGCCATCCCGAGGCTACCTGCCGGTGCTCCGCAGGGCACGGGCAACACCTGGTCTCAGGCCAGCGCCCCGGCCCGCTCCAGCGTGGCAGCGTGCTCGAGCTGCTCAGCCGTGCGCACCAGGCGGGCGGCGTGTCGTACGGCCTCATCGGAGTCAGCCAGGTGCGCGCGCCCGATCGAGACCACGCGGGCGAACGCCGCGGCTCGGTCCAGGGTGACGGCGAGGTCGCCGGTGACGACCCCGCGCAGCACCGCGTCGGCGAGCTCGCTCACCTCGCCTGGTCCCGGGGGCTCGACCACCCCGGCGACGATCTCGGCCACCGGGGCGTGGTGGCGGCCGGACTCGAACTCCGCCGCCACCTGGCTGGGTGCAGCGCGAACGCCGGCGCGCAGGAGGTACAGCCGCCAGAGGGCCCCGGCCAGGGTGTCGGCCGCGGCTTCGCGCCACAGGTCGGCGAGCAGGTCGAGCCCGTGCTCGTCGGCCATGGCGACGACCCGTTCGACTACGTGCTTGTCGGTGCTGGAGCGGGCGCCGGCGACGAGCAGGCGAGCGATCCGCGCACCGGTCTCGGCACGGGTTGCCGGGTCGTCGTCCGTGGGCAGCGCGTCGAAGATCGCCCGTCCAGGCATCGCGGGACGGCGGAAGCGTGAGGCGTCCATCGTCGTCAGTGTGGCAGCCGATCGGCCATCAAGGGCAGCGCCCGCTCCGGAGGCGTCTGACCCGGAGGATAGTTGTAGTCCTGTCCGACCTGGCGCCAGATCACCCAGGAGAGCGTCTCATCACCGTGGACGAGTGCCTGCACCTCGATGTTGGCCGCATCGGGGTCACCGGGCACGGGGCCGTAGGACAACCAGGACCAGCCGGCACGGTCGCCCACCCCGGGCATGTCGGTGTAGCTCGACGGGATCCTGCCGGGCTCGAGGTCCTGCTGCTCCAGCTGCTCACTGCACTGCCCCCACCAGCTCTGCAGCACCTCGTACGTCCGACCCGCACTGACATCGTCGCCGAAGCGGGCTACCAGGTGCGTGGCACTCAGGTCCCCGGAGGAGTACTGCCGCGTCACCGTACGGGTAGCGCCGACGTTGGCGAGCGCGGTCCGCTGACACACCGAGACCAGGTCAGGGCCTTCGCCACGCACGGTGCCCTCGAGCGTCCAGGCGGGGGCGTCACCGGGGACGGGCAGCGACGACGCCGGCAGCAGCGCTGCACGAAGACCGGCCGGCTCAGGCGTGGGCTCGGTGGGCTCCGGCTCGGGCTCGGTGGGCTCGGGTTCAGACGTGGGGTCGGAAGGTTCGGGGGTCGGCTCGGCGGGTGCGGTCGGCTCCGGAGCCGGGCCGGGTCCGTCAGCCGGCTCAGCACCGCCCGCGCAGCCGGTCGCGGTCAGCAGCGAGGCGGCGATCACGGTGGCCACTCGAGAGCCCCTCGAGCACTCCCGGGGTTGAACGGTCATCAGCTGTCGCCATCCGCCGGCTGGGTGTGCAGGGCCTCGGTGAGCCCGGCGGCCGTGAGGCCGATCTGCCACGGCCGGGCCCCACCGTCGCGCAGCCGTTGGGACAGGGCCCGCTCGTCGAGTGGCTCAGGCGGCTCCCAGGCGATCCTGCGGACCAGGTCGGGGGTCAACAGGTTCTCGGCGGGCAGCGAGTACGTCTCGCAGAGCTCGGTCACCAGGGCGCGGCAGGCCGCGAGCCGGGCCGCGGCGGCTGGATCGCGCTCGGGCCACGAGCGGGCCGGGGGAGGCCCGTCCATCGAGACCGTCGTCGGCGGTAGGTCGTGCTCGGGGGTGGCCAGCGCGCCGTCGAGCGCCTCACCCCAGATGTCGAGGTTCCTGCGGGCGGCTCGATGCCGCATCGCCACCACGGTCCGCAGGGAACGACCGTCGACCGGCGGTGCGCAGGCTACCGCCACGATCACCGCGTCGGGCAGCACCCGTCCCGGCGCGATGTCGCGGCTCCTCGCGACCTCGTCGCGGGCCAGCCACAACCGCCGGACGATCTCCAGCGCCCGCCGTCCACGCACCTTGTGCAAGCCCGACGTACGACGCCACGGCTCTGCTCGCACCGGCGGGCCGGTGAACCGGGTGAGTGCGTCGAAGTCCTCGTAAGCCCAGGCGAGCTTTCCGGACTCGATGAGCCGGTCGATCATCGCCTCGCGCAGCTCGAGGAGCACCTCGACGTCGAGCGCCGCGTACTCCAGCCAGGATCCCGGCAGCGGGCGGGTCGACCAGTCGGCCGCGGAGTGCTCCTTGGCCAGCGAGAAGCCGAGGAGCGTCTCCACCAGGGAGGCGAGACCGACCCGCGGCACATTGAGCAACCGTCCGGCATGCTCGGTGTCGAACAGTGAGCGCGGGCGCAGGCCGATCTCGGCGAGGCAGGGCAGGTCCTGGGTGGCCGCGTGCAGGATCCACTCCGCGTCCCCGATGGCGTCGTCGAGTGCCCTCAGGTCGTCGAAGGGAATCGGATCGATCAACCCGGTCCCGGTGCCTGCGCGGCGCAGCTGTACCAGATAGGCCCGTGAGGAGTAGCGGTAGCCCGAGGCGCGTTCGGCGTCCAGCGCCACCGGACCGCTGCCTGCGGCGACCGCGGCGACGATGCTCCGCAGGGCCTCCGGAGTGTCTGCCACGTCTGGCATGGAGCCACGCAGGCGCAGTGGCGGTATCTCGGGGGGCGGTTCGGTGTGTACGTCGTCGGGATCCGTCGGAGTCATGTCCCCGCGTCAGCTCCGGCGACCACGTCGACTCGGCATAGAGACCACTCCCGGCGGCAGCGGCGGCAGACCCGCCGCCGTGCACAGCAGGTCCGCCCAGGCGAGCACGTGCGAGGCAACGTCACCGACGGGCGTCCAGGAGGCGCGGATCTCGATCTCGGCCTTGCCGCCGTCCTCGGCCATGCCACCGAAGCCCTCAGACGCCACTGTGGTCACGGTGCCGCTGGGGGCGACGAACTCGGCGTCGTGGTCCAGTAGTGCGTCCGTCAACCACGACCAGCCGACGGCGGACAGCGCCGGGTCGGTCGTCATCTCCGCCTCGATCTCCGCCCGGGCGAACGCGACACAGCGGAACGTTCCGTGCCAGGCCTCGTTGCCGGCGGGGTCGTGCAGCAGCACGAGGCGACCGGTGCCGAGCTCGACGCCGTCCACGACGAGGTCGGCGGTCACGGCGCGGGCGTACGGTGCGATCCGTTGCGGCGCGGTCAGCTCCTCCAGTGTGATCTCAGGACGCACTCGAGCGCTGCGCATCTGCTCGACGGCCGTGACGAACTCTGTCGGCGGACCGTCGAGCTCCGTACGGGCTGCCATGCTCGGCAGCCTAGGCGCCCAGGCGCAGCGCCACCGCTGCGACGCGCCGGGTGACCTGGGAGGATCGGCCGGGTGACGACCCCCCTGCTGCTGCGCGCCATCGCCGGTGAACCGGTGCCGCACCCTCCGGTCTGGTTCATGCGACAGGCGGGCCGTTCGTTGCCGGAGTATCGCAAGCTGCGTGAGGGGGTCGCGATGCTCGACTCCTGCATGCGCGCCGACCTGATCATCGAGATCACCCTGCAGCCGGTGCGCCGCCACGGTGTGGACGCGGCCATCTTCTTCTCCGACATCGTCTTGCCGCTCAAGGCGATCGGTGTCGACCTCGACATCGTCCCCGGTGTCGGGCCGGTGATCGCCGCGCCGGTGCGCTCGGCCACCGAATTGGACCAGCTGCGCGCCCTGGAACCGGTCGACGTCGAGTTCGTGACCGAGGCCGTCCAGGGTCTGGTCGGCGAACTCGGTGAGACCCCGCTGATCGGCTTCGCCGGTGCCCCGTTCACCCTCGCCTCGTACCTGATCGAGGGTGGGCCGTCCAAGGACCACGCCAGGACGAAGGCGCTCATGAACGCCGACCCGGACCTGTGGCACTCGCTGCTGACGCGTCTGGGTGCGATCTCAGCGGCGTTCCTGCGGGTCCAGGTGGAAGCGGGCGCTCGAGCCGTGCAGCTGTTCGACTCATGGGCGGGTGTCCTGTCAGCCACCGACTACGTGCAGTTCGTGCAGCCGCACTCCGCCCGGGTGCTCGACGCCGTGGCCGATCTCGGTGTCCCGCGGATCCACTTCGGCGTCGGTACCGGGGAGCTGCTGAGGCTGATGGGTGAGGCCGGTGCCGAGGTGGTCGGGGTCGACTGGCGGACCCCGCTGGACGAGGCGACCCGGCGGATCGGACCCGGCCGCGCCGTCCAGGGCAACCTGGACCCGGCACTGCTGTTCGCGCCGACCGCGGTGGTGGAGCGGGCGGCTGCTGAGGTCGTCGAGGCCGGTCGGGCTGCTCCCGGGCACGTGTTCAACCTGGGACACGGTGTGCTGCCCGACACGGATCCGGACGCGCTGACGCGGCTCGTCGACTTCGTGCACTCCCGGACGGCTCCTGCGTGAGCGTGCGCGTCGCTGTCGTCGGCGGTGGGATCACCGGTCTTGCGGCTGCGCACGCCCTGACCACCTCGGCCTCGGACGTCGAGGTCGTCGTGCTGGAGGGCTCACCCCGGATCGGCGGCAAGCTGCTGGTCGGTGAGGTGGCCGGGCTGCCGGTGGACCTCGGTGCCGAGGTGATGCTGAACCGCCGGCCCGAAGCGGTGGCGCTGGCCCGCGTCGCCGGCCTCGGGGACGACCTGACCCACCCCGAACCGATCGGTTCGTCGATCTGGACCCGCGGCGCCCTGCTGGCGATGCCGCGCACGGTGATGGGAGTGCCCGCCGACCTGCCGGGTCTCGCCGGGTCCGGAGTGCTCTCGCGGACCGGTGTGCTGCGGGTGCGCGCCGAGCCGTTCCTGCCCGGTTCAGCGTTGTCGGAGGCGCAGGCCGACGACCTAAGCGTCGGCGACTTCCTGGCCCGGCGGCTCGGCAGCGAGCTGGTCGACCGGATCGTGGAACCGCTGCTCGGCGGCGTCTACGCCGGGCATGCCCGCCGGCTCTCGCTCGCGGCTGCTGCGCCGCAGGTGCAGCAGCTGGCGGTCGCCGGGCGCTCACTGGTCCGCGCTGCGCAGCGCGTCTCCGCGCAGCCGGTGACCACGAGCTCCCCGGTGTTCGCCGGGCTGCGTGGTGGAGTCGGCAGGTTGCCCGCGGCGGTCGCGTCGGCGTCCGGCGCCCAGGTAGAGACGTCGGCCACGGTCCGGCTGCTGACGCGCGCGTCGGCGACCCGGTGGCGGCTGGTCGTCGGGTCCACCCACGACGCCCGGCTGCTCGAGGTCGATGCCGTCGTGCTCGCCACGCCCGCCGCACCGGCGTCACGGCTGCTCGACATCGTGGCCCCGGCTGCCGCGCGAGAGCTGCGCCGGATCGAGTACGCCGGTATGGCGGTCATCACGCTCGCGTACCCCGCTGGTGCACTCGGTCCTCCGTTGACCAGCAGTGGATTCCTGGTGCCGCCGGTGGAAGGCCGTGACGTCAAGGCGTCGACGTTCTCCTCGGCGAAGTGGGCATGGCTGCGCGAGGCAGGGGAGCGCGAGGGCGGAATCACGGTCGTGCGGGCCTCGGTGGGAAGGCATGGACAGGAGCACCTGGTGCAGCGGGAGGACACCGAGCTGGTCGAGCTCGCCGCCGGCGACCTCGCCGAGGCGGCGGGACTGCGCGGCCCGCTGATCGACGCGCAGGTCACCCGCTGGGGTGGCGCGTTGCCGCAGTACTCCGTCGGTCACCGGTCGCGGGTGCAGCGCATCCGGGCCGCGGTGACCGAGGTCGAGGGCCTGGAGGTGTGCGGCGCCGCGTACGACGGGGTCGGTATCGCTGCCTGCGTGGCCGACGGCACCGCGGCGGCGCACCGGCTGCTCGAGCAGCTGGGACGCCGGGGAACAATGAAGCCATGACCGAGCCGACCCGTGCCCCGAACGCCGGCAAGCAGGCACGCGAGATCAACGACGCCGTCCGCTACACCATGTGGTCGGTGTTCGCGCTGGCCCGCCCGCTCGGCGACGGCGACCGCACGGCCCTCGGCGCCGAGGTGCAGGCGTTGCTCGACCGGCTCACCGCCGCTGACGTCGTGGTGCGCGGGACGTACGACGTCAGCGGACTGCGAGCCGATGCCGACCTGATGGTCTGGTGGCACGCCTCCAGTGCCGAGGAGCTGCAGCGGGCCTACAACGGGCTGCGCCGCACGGCGCTCGGGTCGCACCTGGAGCCGGTCTGGTCGCAGCTGGCGTTGCACCGGCCGGCAGAGTTCAACAAGAGCCACGTGCCGGCGTTCATGGCCGAGGAACGGTCCCGGGCGTACGTGTGCGTCTACCCGTTCGTGCGCTCCTACGAGTGGTACCTGCTGCCCGAGGACGAACGGCGCGACATGCTCAAGGAGCACGGCCTGCAGGCGCGGCCGTACCCCGACGTACGCGCCAACACGGTGTCGTCATTCGGCCTCGGCGACTACGAGTGGATGCTGGCGTTCGAGGCAGACGAGCTGCACCGCATCGTGGACCTGATGCGTGACCTGCGTGCCTCACGGGCGCGTCTGCACGTGCGCGAGGAGGTGCCGTTCTACACCGGACGCCGGTGCTCCGTGGCCGAGCTCGTCGCCACCCTCCCCTAGCGCCGATCCGTGAGTTTGGTCCCGCGCGTCCGTGACTTTGGTGCCGTCCGTCCGTGAGTTTGATTCGTCTACCGTGTGGGTGTGCTGAACGAACCGGCCGGGGTGACGGCGGAGCTCGTCGTCGAGGCTGTACGTGCCCACTGGGATCTCGACGCCTACAGCGCCGAGCATCTGCCGGTCGACGCAGGAGCGCATCACTGGGCGGTATGCAGCGACGGTGTCGGCCAGCGTTGGTTCGCCACCGTGGACGCGCTCGACGTGTGGTCTGCTCGCCGGCGCGCGTACGAGAGCACACGCGAACTCGCTGGCGACGGCCTCGGCTTCGTGGTGGCGCCGGTGTTGTCGCGGTCGGCCCAGGTCGTCGCCGTCCTCGATGACCAACACCTGATATCGCTCACGCCCTGGATCCAGGCCCACAGCGGTCCTGGAGCGTTCGCCGATGACGCGGAACGCGTAGCGGTGACCGGGTTGCTGGGCCGGCTGCATGCCACGGCTCGGCCACGCGATGTGCCTGTCTGGCGACCGGAGCTGAAGCACCGGGTTGCACTCGAGTCGGCGCTGCTCGACCTGGGGAGGTCGTGGGACACCGGGCCGTACGCTGAGCGGCACACGGCCAACGTGCTGTGGACCGAGCACGGACCGCTCCTGGTGGACTGGGAGTCCGTCGCCCTGGCACCGCGTGAACGCGACCTGCGAACGGTGCTGGCCGGAGCGGACGGTACCGGACCCGCCTCGGCGTACGTCGCAGCGGGAGGCTGCACGCAACTACTGGATGCTGACACGGTCGAACTGTTCGAGCGGGTATGGCAGCTGGAGGAGATCGGGGAGTACGTGGGGTGCTTCCGCCGGCCGCACACGGGGTCGTCGGACGACAACCGCCGCTGGCGCGACCTGATGGACGAGCTTCCCCCGAACTCACGGACCGACGCGACCGAACTCACGGACCGACGCGACCGAACTCACGGACCGACGCGACCGGGCGTCAGGCCTGGTCGGGGTCCAGCGTCATCGAGATCGAGTTGATGCAGTAGCGCTGGTCGGTCGGGGTGCCGTAGCCCTCACCCTCGAAGACGTGCCCGAGGTGGCTGCCACAGCTGGCGCAGCGCACCTCGACACGCTTGCTGAACATCGACGTGTCCTCGACGTACTCGACCGAGTCACCGGCCAACGGGGCGTAGAACGATGGCCATCCGCAGTGCGACTCGAACTTGGTGTCGGAGCGGAACAGCTCCACCCCGCAGGCACGGCAGCGGTACACCCCGGTGGTCTTGGTGTGCTCGTACTCGCCGGTTCCCGGAGCCTCGGTGCCCGCCTCGCGCAGGACGCGGTACTCCTGCGGCGTGAGCTTGTTGCGCCACTCTTCCTCGGTGTTCTGCACGCGGTATCCCATGCGCTCCAGCGTACGGTGAGCTCATGGCTGCTGCGCTGGAGCTGGACGTCGCCGGTCGGACCGTACGCGTGAGCAATCCCGATCGTGAGATCTTCCCCGCACACGAGGGTCGGCCTGCGATCAGCAAGGTGGAGGTGGTCGGCTACTACGCCGCGGTGGGAGAGGCGCTGCTGGGTGCCCTGCACGAACGGCCCACGACCCTCGAGCGGTGGCCCAAGGGGGTTTTCGAGGGGGCCGTCCTGTCCACGCGCACCGACAACCACGGCGACGCGTTCTTCCAGAAGCGGATCCCTCGCGGCGCCCCGCCCTGGGTGCAGACCGCTGAGATCGCGTTCCCGTCGGGCCGCACCGCCGACGAGGTCTGCCCGACCGAGCCTGCGGTCGCCTGCTGGGCAGCCCAGATGGGCACCATCACGTTCCACCCGTGGCCGGTACGTCGGGGTGACACCGAGCACCCGGACGAGCTGCGCATCGATCTCGACCCGCAGCCCGGGGCGACCTTCGCCGACGCCGTGCAGGTCGCCCAGGAGGCGCAGGGACTGCTGGACGAGCTCTCGCTGGCCGGGTTCCCGAAGACATCGGGCGGGCGCGGGATCCACATCTACGTCCGCATCGAGCCGCTCTGGACCTTCACCGATGTACGCCATGCCGCCATCTCGCTCGGACGCGAGCTCGAGCGGCGGATGCCCGGTCGCGTCACCACACGCTGGTGGAAGGAGGAACGCCCCGTCGGATCGGTGTTCGTCGACTACAACCAGAACGCCCGCGACCGCACCATCGCCGCTGCCTACAGCCTGCGCCCACGCCCCGGCGCGCCGGTCTCCACGCCCTTCGGGTGGCCAGAACTGAACGACGTCGACCCGCGTGACCTGACCCTGCGCACAGTGCCGTCGCGGCTGGCGGAGCGAGGCGATCCGATGGCGTCGATGGATCAGACGGCGTACTCCCTGGAACCGCTGCTCGGGATGTGGCAGCGCGACTCCGGCACCGGGCTCGAGGACATGCCGTACCCGCCGGACTACCCGAAGATGCCGGGCGAGCCGAGCCGGGTGCAACCCAGCCGGGCGAACCCGCAGCTCTAGGAGAGTTCCCCACACTCTCGGTGCATCGGTCAGGCTCAGGCCTGGACGGGAACCTCGTACACCGTGTCCGCCGGGTGGCCGGCCCGCTCGTGGATGCGCTGCACGGCTTCAGCATTCGGTGCTTCCGACAGGCAGAAGACGGTGCCACTGCCAGGATCGGCCCATGCATGCTTGAAGTTGACCCGCTCGTCGTCCTGAATTGCCAGGTCCGCTTGATGCGCCTCGTTCAGTTGCTCCGGAGTAATGCCGGTCATTCCGGTGTGAATGTCCATGAATTCGGGCATGAGCGACCTCCTGGCTGCGAGTTACGTCGGTGCGGTCATTGAAGCACTCTGCACCCGTCACTCGATAGGTTCGTGACCGCGACGTACTAGTGTCGCACCATTCGCGGTGCGTGATGTCACCGCTACTGATGGTAGTCCTTCGCACCTTTCGGTCGGGC
>Ga0136627_1000003_pt1 | contig 64222 bp, 62 predicted proteins | sample AntDrymUQ4892206_2_FD_104652 | JGI IMG/M metagenome (GOLD analysis project Ga0136627, IMG submission 104652) | Polar desert sand microbial communities from Dry Valleys, Antarctica - metaG UQ489 (22.06) | ecosystem: Environmental > Terrestrial > Soil > Desert | place: Antarctica: Dry Valley... | reverse complement strand
GAGGTGTCGTACGTCGTGCTGCCCGAGCACCAGGGGCGCGGGTACGCCGGCGCGGCACTGCCGAGGGTCACCGACTGGGTGTTCGCGACCCGCCCGACGCTCGCACAATTGGTTGCTGTGACCCAGGCAGCGAACGTACCGAGTCGCCGACTGCTCGAGAGCACCGGCTGGACCGAGCTCGATCGCTTCGTCGAGTTCGGCGAGCCACAGGTCATGTACGCGCTGTCCAGGTCCCGACCTACGGTGCCGTGACCTGGTCGAGGGCGACGAGATCCTCCGGTGTCGGCTCCCACTCCCCGGCGGCGGCGTTGGCCACGACCTGCTCGGCCTTGCTCGCGCCGGCGATCACCGAGGCCACGGCGGGCTGCGCCGCCAGCCCCGCGATGGCGACCTGCAGCGGACTGAGACTGCGCTCGGCGGCGTACGCCTCGAACCGCTCGATGCGATCGAAGTCGGCCTGGTCGAGCCGATGCGCCTGCGCGCTGAGCCGGCTCCCCTGCGGTGCAGCCTGGTCACGCTTGTACTTGCCGGTGAGCAACCCGTACTCCAACGGGAAGAACGGCAGGATGTCGACCCCGACGTGCTCGCAGGCGGGCAGCAGCTGGTCCTCGGCCGAGCGGTCGTACAACGAGTACTTGTTCTGGGCGCTGATGAAGCGTTCGGTACCGCTGGCACGGGCCGTCCACTCGGCGTCGACCACCTGCCAACCGGTGAGGTTCGAGGAGCCGATGTAACGGACCTTGCCCTCGGTGACGAGCTCCTGCAGTGCGGTCAGCGTCTCCTCGATCGGGGTCACCGGGTCGGGCTGGTGCAGCTGGTAGAGGTCGATGTGATCGGTCTGGAGCCGGCGCAACGACGCCTCGACGGCCCGTCGCACGTAGCGACGCGATCCGCGGACGCCGTGGTCGACGCCATTGGCGCCCTGCATGTCCATACCGAACTTGGTGGCCAGGACGATGTCGTCCCGGTGCTCGCCGAGCACCTGACCCATCAGGGTCTCGCTGCCCCCGGGTTCTGACCCGTAGACGTCCGCGGTGTCGAACAGGGTGATCCCGGCGTCGATGGCTGCGTGCGCAATGGCTCGGGTCTCGTTGACGTCGGCCCGGGTGCCGAAGGCGTTGCAGCCCAGTCCCACGGTGCTGACGATCAGGCCGGACTGTCCCAGCGGGCGGTAGGTCATCTGTGGCATGGATCCACCCTAGGACGAGGGATGCAACCGGGACGCGGCGCGGTGCGCCCGAGAGTCATCGACAGCGTGCGCTCCATCTGTGTATCTCAGATATGAGATACGATTGTGACCCATGAGTGAGGACTACTTGAGCCGCATCGGCAATCTGATCAGGGACGCCCGCAAGCACCGGGGCTGGACACAGCACGAGCTCGCGGACGTACTCGGCAGCAGCCAGTCAGCCGTCAACCGGATCGAGCGCGGCCACCAGAACCTCAGCCTGGAGATGCTGGCCAGGATCGGGGAGGCGCTGGACTCCGAGATCGTCTCGCTCGGTGCCGCCCCCGGTCCCATGCACCTTCGTGTCGTGGGCGGCACCCGCCTGTCCGGTGCCATCGACGTGAAGTCCAGCAAGAACGCCGGGGTCGCACTACTGTGCGCGTCACTGCTGAACTCCGGGCGTACGACGCTGCGCAGGGTGGCCCGCATCGAGGAGGTGAACCGGCTGCTCGAGGTGCTCAACTCGATCGGGGTCAAGACCCGGTGGCTCAACGACGACGGCGACCTGGAGATCGTGCCGCCGGCCGACCTCAATCTCGAGGAGATGGACGAGGAGGCGGCTCGGCGCACGCGCAGCGTGATCATGTTCCTCGGCCCGTTGATGCACCGTCAGGACACCTTCTGCCTCCCGTACGCCGGCGGTTGCGACCTCGGCACGCGAACGGTCGAGCCGCACATGACCGCGCTGCGCCACTTCGGTCTCGAGGTCAAGGCCACCGAGGGCAGCTACCACGTCGAGGTCGATCGGTCGGCGCGTCTCACCCGCGCCATCGTGCTGACCGAGCGGGGGGATACCGTGACCGAGAACGCCCTGATGGCAGCGGCGCGCTACGACGGTCAGACCGTCATCCGCAACGCCAGCCCGAACTACATGGTTCAGGATCTCTGCTTCTACCTCGACGAGCTCGGGGTCAAGATCGACGGCATCGGCTCCACCACGCTCACCGTGCACGGCAGGCCGCACATCGACGTCGACGTGACGTACGCGCCGAGCGAGGACCCGATCGAGGCGATGAGCCTGGTGGCCGCCGCCATCGTCACCGAGTCCGAGATCACCGTGCGCCGGGTGCCGATCGAGTTCATGGAGATCGAGCTGGCGTTGCTGGAGGAGATGGGGTTCCAGTACGACCGGACGGCGGAGTACCTGGCCGCTAACGGTCACACCCGGCTGGTCGACATCACCACGCACTCCTCCACCTTGAACTCGCCCATCGACAAGATCCACCCGATGCCGTTCCCCGGCCTCAACATCGACAACCTGCCGTTCTTCGCGGTCATCGCTGCGACCGCGAACGGGCAGACGATGCTGCACGACTGGGTGTACGAGAACCGTGCGATCTACCTCACCGAGCTCAACAAGCTCGGTGCGCAGGTCAAACTGCTGGATCCGCACCGGGTGCTGATCGAGGGCCCGACGCGCTGGCGCGGCACGGAGCTCATCTGTCCGCCCGCGCTTCGGCCGGCCGTGGTCATCCTGTTGGCGATGCTTGCCGCAAAGGGCACGTCGGTCCTGCGCAGCGTCTACGTCATCCACCGGGGGTACGAGGACCTCGCCGAGCGGCTGAACACGCTCGGAGCCCAGATCGAGACGTTCCGCGACATCTGAGGAGTGAGGGACGAGCCCCTCAGGATGTCTTGCCGGCGGCTATCTGACTCGGCCGGCGGCGAGTGAGGTGGTTCGACGGATGGCGGACGCTCTCAGTCGAACAAGGTGTCGAGGTAGGACCGGCTGACCTTGCCCGGTGACGGCGCGGGCGGCGCGGCCATGTCTCGCGTGATCCGTGGCAACGGCTGGGTGTGTTGACCCTTGCGGCGGGCATGCCACTCGGTCTCGCCCTCGACCAGGTCCGCCAGGTGGACGCGGGCGAGGAAGATCCCGTGGCAGCTCTCGCACTGGCTCACCGGAACGCCGCCGCGGCGCTCGTCGTTCATCGATCCGTTGCACTGGGGGCACGTCTTGGTCGTCACCCCGTCACCGTATCCCCTCGTGACCGTGAACCGTCCGCGGCCGTGGCGGCGCGCCGGTCCCACGACTGACAGCTCCCGGGGACACCCTCCATACTGACCGCGTGCCGATCCCCCCCGTGCATGCCTTCCTGGACCATGCCAGGCCCATCGCGATGGCGCACCGGGGAGGCGCGACCACGCCGGCGAACATCGGCCTGGAGAACACGCTGAGGGCCTTTCGGACAGCTGCGCGACTGGGGTACCGCTACCTCGAGACCGACGTGCATGTCTCCCGTGACGGCGTGCTCTTCGCCTTCCACGACGACCGGCTGGACCGGGTCACCGATCGTCGCGGCATGGTCGCCGAGCTCGGTGCCGCCGAGGTGGGCCGCGCCCGCATCGGCGGCACCGAACCCATCCCGACGCTGGCACAGCTGTTCGAGGAGTTCCCGACGGCACGGATCAACATCGATGTGAAGACCGATGCCGCTGTGGAGGCCGTCGTTGCGCTGGTGCATGCCACCGGCACGCTGGACCGGGTCTGCTTGGCGGCGTTCAGCTCGCGGCGCGTGCTGCGGCTGCGTCGGCTGCTCGGTCACCGGCTGGCCACCTCGATGGGCTCGGCGGAGATCGCCGTGCTGCGTGCGGTGCCGCTGGCAGCGGCACGTCGGCTGGTGGTGCGGTGTGGCGCCGCCTGCGTTCAGGTGCCGCATCGGGTCGGCCCGATCACCGTGGCCTCGGACTCCTTCATCGAGCACTGCCACGAGATCGGTCTGCAGGTGCACGTGTGGACCATCGCAGACCCGGAGGAGATGCGCCTGCTCCTGGACCGCGGCGTCGACGGGCTGATCGCCGACCGGATCGACCTGCTGAAGGACGTCCTGCTCGAGCGCGGCGCCTGGACCGAGTGCCCGACGTGAGCATCCAGGAGCAACGCCGGCTCGGGATGACCGATGAGCAACGACGGCGCGAGCAACGGTCCTGGTACTTCTACGACTGGGCGAACTCTGCGTACGTCACGACCGTCGCCACGGTGCTCTTCGCTCCGTATCTGACCTCGGTGGCGGAGAACGCTGCCTGCGGGTACGCCGGAACCGTCGACCGCTCCTGCGACACCGAGCTGAACATCCTGGGTCTGGCGGTCTCACCTGGCTCCCTGGTCTTCTACGTCGCCACGCTGGCCACCGTGCTGTCCGCACTGGTGCTGCCGGTGGTCGGCGCCGTTGCGGACCGTTCCGCGGCCAAGAAGAACCTGTTGGCCGGGTTCGCCTGGCTGGGCAGCCTCGCCGCAGCCGCGATGTTCCTGGTCACGGGGTCCAACTGGCAGCTGGGGGCGGCGCTCATCCTGGTGGCCAACGTCTGCCTCGGGGCCAGCCTGGTGGTCTACGACGCGATCCTGTGCGAGATCTCGACGCCGGAGGAGCGCGACGCCGTCTCCTCGCGGGGATGGGCGCTCGGCTACCTCGGCGGTGGGTTGCTGCTTGCGGTCAACCTGGCCGTGGTGACCTTCGACGAGGCACTGGGGTTGTCCACCACGATGGCGGTGCGGATCTGTCTGCTCAGCGCCGCGCTGTGGTGGGCGGCTTTCACACTCATTCCGTACCTGGGCATCAGGAACCGGGAGCCGGTCGGCGTGCTCGAGGAGCGCGGCGGCCTGGTCAAGCAGAGCTTCGGCCAGCTGTGGGCCACCTTGCAGGAGATGCGTCGCTTCCCGATGACGGTCACGTTCCTGCTGGCGTACCTGTTCTACAACGACGGAATCCAGACCGTCATCGCAGCGGCCTCGGTCTACGGGGAGCGCGAGCTGGGCTTCGACACACCGGTGCTGATCGCGACCATCCTGCTGGTGCAGTTCGTGGCCTTCGGCGGGGCCCTGCTCTTCGGCCGGCTGGCCGGGCGCTTCGGCAGCAAATCCACGATCATGGGTGGGCTCGTCATCTGGATGGCCGTGGTGACCACCGGCTACTTCCTGCCCGCCGGCCAGGTCGTGCCCTTCCTGACGCTCGCCGTCGCCATCGGGATCGTGCTCGGAGGGACGCAGGCGCTCAGCCGGTCACTGTTCAGCCGGCTCATCCCGGCCGGTCGGGAGGCAGAGTACTTCAGTCTGTACCAGGCCTGCGAGCGGGGGACGAGCTGGCTGGGCACCCTGCTGTTCGGGCTGGTGCAGCAGTGGACCGGCTCGTACCGACCGGCTATCTTCGCGCTGATCGTGTTCTTCGTCCTCGGACTGGTCCTGCTCTCCCGGGTGGACACGGTGCGGGGCGTGCGAGACGCGGCCCGGCCACCTGACTCGACCCAGCCCAGCTGACAGTACGTGTCGGGAGCGATCGACCGCGTCGGGTTTGTCCGGGTCGGATTTCTCAGGGGAATGTCAGGCCCACGGTCTACGTTGGAGTGACTGAGCGGGCGAAGTCTGCCCTCGTCGTCACACGACCCGAACCTCGGGAGGGGCCATGGCTGAACGAGTACTGCGAGGTGCCCGTCTGGGCACACAGAGCTTCGAGGACGAGCGCGGCGTGGAGATGGCGCCCCGCCAGCAGGTGACTTACGTCACAGACTCAGGTCACGAGTTCCAGGTGACCATGTCCGTCGAGGCCGAGATCCCAGCCGAGTGGGAAAGCCCCAACACGGCCGAGATCGGGCGCCGGGTGGGTGGCTTCGAGCCCGAGGCCAAGAAGGAGAAGCCGGCCCGCACGCACTGGGACATGCTGCTCGAGCGCCGCTCGGTCGACGAGCTCGAGGAGATACTCTCCGAACGACTGCAGTTGCTGCGTGGTGGCGAGATCGGCCCCGCGCACCTGCACAAGCCGACCAGGTCTCGCAAGAAGACGGCCTGAGCACAGACTCACTCCTCGATGACCTCGCCGCGCACGACCTGAGGTCCCTGACCAGCCGAACCGGCCGGTCCCCCTGCACCGGGGTGGCCGCCCGTTCCGCTGCGCTGTGAGCGCGCCATCTCCAGGAGCATGACCTGTCGTCCGATCAGGGTCTGCACCAGGCTGCGCGCGAGCGGACGGGTGAAGGGCAGCACGAAGAAGAGTCCGACGACGTCGGTGACGAAGCCCGGCGTCAGCAGGAGCGTGCCGCCGATCAGGATCAGTGCGGCATCGGTCAGCTCGGTGGCCGGCAACCCCCCGGTGGACGAGGCCTCGCGCAGCGCGCGCCATGCCCGTGCGCCCTCACGCTTGACCAACCAGATCCCGAGCCCCGTGCTGAGGAGCAGCAGACCGATCGTCAGCAGTGCGCCGACCTGCTGACCGACCCTGACCACGACCGCGATCTCGATGATCGGCACCAGCAGCAAAACGATGAGGATCCATGCTCGTCGCATCAGCGGCTCCGTCCATCGGGGTGCCTCCAGAGTACGTCGCGCAGCCGCAGCACCTGATACCTCACACCCCAGGCGCTGATCCGCCACAGCGACTCCCGCACGACGGCGCCGTTCATCTTGGACTGGCCCCGGGTCCGCTCGACGAACCGGATCGGCACCTCCCGGACACCGCAGCCGGCGGCAACCGCCCGCCGCGCCAGGTCGACCTGGAAGCAGTACCCCGCCGAGGCGACGTCGTGCAGGTCGAGCACCTCCAGGGTCGGGCGCCGGAACACCCGAAAGCCACCGGTGGCGTCGCGCAACGGCAGGCCCAACAAGGTGCGGGTGTAGCGGTTGCCGCCCCGGGAAAGCCACTTGCGGTGTCGTGGCCAGTTCTCGACCTGCCCGCCGGGCATCCACCGGGTGCCGATCACCAGGTCGGCTCCCCCGTCGGCGTCCAGGGCCTCGAGCAGGTCCGGGATCTGCTCGGGTAGGTGGGATAGATCCGCATCCAGCTGCACGAACACCTCGTAGCCACGCGCCAGGCCCCAGGCGTACCCCGCGCGGTAAGCGACCCCGAGGCCCTGCTTGCCCGGTCGGGGAAGCACGTGCAGCCACGTCCGGTCAGCGGCCAGCCTCAGCGCCAGCAGCCCGGTGCCGTCCGGGGAGTTGTCATCGACGACGAGCACGTCGGCGTACGCGACGCTGGTGTGGATACGTGACAGCAGGGGCTCCAGATTGCCGCGCTCGTCGTAGGTCGGTACCACGACCAGGGTGCGGCCGGTCACCGAGGCGCGCCGGCGGGCTGCCCCAGGATCGGCTGCGGGGTGCCCTGGTCGGTGCCGGCGCCCGGTCGGCGATCGCGGCGACGTCGGAGCAGCGCGAGGACGAGTGCGCCCACGGCCACGAGTGACAGCCCGCGTTCGATCCACGCCCCCAGGCGTACGCCGGGCGTCACACCGGTGGCGGTCGTCATCGGCTGGCTGAGGACCTGGCGGTCGCGACTCGTGGTGCGTTGCGCGACGCTGCCATCGGCGTTGATGAAGCCGCTGATGCCGTTGACCGAGGCGACCGCAAGGTCCCGTCCGCTCTCCACGGCACGTACCTGCTCGATGCCCCACTGTTGCTCGGGCTGGTCGCTGCCGTGGTACGTCGCGTTGTTGGTCTGCACGACCAGCAGTTCGGCGCCGCTGCGCACATTGTCCGCGATCGTTTCGTCGTAGGCGACGTCGAAGCACATCATGGTGCCGACCCGGACCGGACCGAGGGCGAGCACCCCGGCGTCCTCGCCAGGGACCATGTCCCGCGGGATCTGGTCGAGGCGGGCGACGAACGGGGCGATCTGGTCGCGCAGCGGGATGTACTCACCGAACGGCACCAGGTGCCGCTTGACGTAGCGGTCCTCCGTGGGTCCGGATCTTGGCTCCCACACCAGACCGACGTTGCGGGCCTCGCGCTCACCGGGGCCGTCGAGGATGACACCGACCAGGGTGGGAACTGCGATGGTCGCGACGGCGTCGTCGATCTGGTCGTAGATGCGGGGATGGGCGAACGGGTCGATGTCGGTCGAGTTCTCTGGCCAGAGCACGACCTCGGGCGCGGGCTCGTCACCCGCCTGCACCCGAGCGGCGTGCTCGACCGTGGCCTCGGCGTGGTTGGCGGTCACGACGTTGCGCTCGCCGAGGCTGTCCGCCCCGGTCCCCGGCACGTCCCCCTGCACCACGGCCACCGTGACCGTGTGCCCCGGATCGGCCAGACCGACTGGCAGCAGGATGGACGTGGTCAGCACGATGGTCGGGACCGCCACACCGACGGCGAGCCGGCGGCCGGTCGCTCCGAGGGCCCGGTCGGTGCCGGACCCCAAGACGAGTGCTGCGGCCGCTGAACCGACGGCGGCGCAGGCGAGGAACACCAGGCCACTGGTGAGGGGCACACCGACCCAGCGGGTGAGGGACACCAACGGCGTCTCAGCCGTCGCGAAGGCCAGGCGCCCCCACGGGAAGCCACCGAAAGGGATCTCGCTGCGCAGGTACTCGATCCCCACCCAGACGGCTGTCATCCACAGCAGCCGCAAGCGCAGTCGGCTCACCAGCACCAGCGCCCATCCTCCAAACGCGTAGAACAGCGCACACAGCAGCGACAGCGCGATCCAGGCGTCACTGCCCAGGACGGTGAGCCAGCGCAGCAGCGGGAGCATGAATCCTGTCCCGAACGCCAGACCGAGCATGGCGCCGCTGCGCGGAGTCGCTGCGTGCAAGGACGCGACGAAGCCGGCGAGCCCGATCAGCAGCAGCGCAGTCAGGTCGTGCGGGGGGAACCCGGTCCAGACGCCGACGCCGGAGGCGCCGGCGAGCAGCAGGCGGAACACGTGACCCATGAGCAGAACGCTACCCGCCGGTCCGAGCTCATCCGTGCGGGTGGACGTGCTTCTGAAGCCGTGCAGGACCCGCGGACCCTTCGTACCATCCCATGCCTCACTGGTTGCCAGACATGGGCTGTTGTCTAGCAGGTGGTGGGTCCTGCACGCGGCCACCCCGCCGGCTCGGGACATGACCCGGCAGGACACGCGCAGCACGATCTGGTCGCTGACCTGCTGCACGCGCCTACCTTTGACGCCGACCCTGGCCGTCGGTTCAGACGGTGGTGAGGAAGACCCTCGCGGAGGAGTACCGGACGTGTCAACGGGCCTCTGACCTGCGACGATGGCCCATTTGCGCAGGTCAGGGCCTATGTCGTCCAGCGAGAGTCGGGTCACGCATTTTCGGGTGCCCGCGGCGTGTCGACGGACGGCGCGCCGGGTAGCGATGCTATCGGGCCGGTACGACGACGGTTCCGCGGGCGGTGGTCACCAGCAGGGGCTGGTCGAGTACGTCGGCGGCGGAGACGGACTGGCCGGCTCGACCCCGGCAGACGACGTGTGCGCTCAGTGCCAGCTCCCGGCTGCGGCTGCCCACCCGGATCACCTCGGCGCGGACCTCCACCACGTCACCGGCCCGCACCGCCGCGACGAACTGCACGTCGGCGTACGACGCGAACAAGCCTTCGTCGCCGTCGGTCCGGATGCAGACCTCGGTGGCGACGTCACCGAACAGCGCCAGGACGTACGCGCCGTCGACGAGCCCGCCCGCGTAGTGCGCGTGCGGGTACGACACGTATCGCCGGTGTGTGACAACGAGTCCCAGGCGAGGGCTGGACCGGCTCACGCTGGTGCCGCCCGACTGGTGCTGCGGCGGGTGACGAGCTGGTCGACGAGGTAGCTGGCGACCTCGCCCGGCGTGGTGCCGCGAGAGAAGACGCGATCCACACCGAGCTCCTCGGCCATCGACTCGTCGAAGCGAGGGCCGCCCACGATGAGCAGCGGTCGGCTGCCCGCCGGGTAGGACTCGCGGAACGCCGCCGACATCTCCAGGGTGTTGAGAATGTGAGCGTCGCGCTGGGTGACGACCTGGGACACCAGGACCGCGTCCGCCTTGTCCTTGCGCGCTCGCAGGACCAGCTGCGGCACCGACAGCTGGGCGCCGAGGTTGACGACCCGCAGCTCGCGGTAGTACTCCAACCCCTTGTCCCCCGCGAAACCCTTGATGTTCAGGATCGCGTCGATGCCCACCGTGTGCGCATCGGTGCCGATGCAGCCGCCCACCACGGTCAGCCGACGGCGCAGCCCCTTGCGGATGGCGAGGTTGGCCTCCTGGGGGGACAGCAACGGGTAGTCACGTTCGACCACCCGTACTGCGGAGACGTCGACGAGATGGTTGACCCGTCCGTACACGACGAAGAACGTGAAGCCGGTACCTATCGGCCTGGCGTGCACGACCATGGCCGGATCCATCCCCATCTTCTTCGCCAGCTGCGCCGCTGCCCCTTCGGCCACCTTGCTGTGCTGCATCGGCAACGTGAACGACAGCTGCACCATGCCGTCGCCGGTCGTGTCCCCGTACGGCCGTAGGAGCCGACCCTGGTCCCCGTCGTTCACCGGTCGGCCTCCAACAGGTCGATCGCGGGGTTGACGTAGTGCTCCGAGCGCCGCTCGACACCCTCGAGACCGCGACCCCCGTCAGCGGGGCGCTTCATCAGGCCGAAGGTGCCGTCGGCTATCGCGTCGAGCAGACCACCCTGGTGACCGAGGATCCGCTCGAGCAGCTCGATGCTCTCGGCGAGCACATGGCGTGCCCGCTGGTTGATGAAGCCGTCAGGTCGCGGTGCGAAGTCCTCGTGCAGGTTGCCGCAGGCGTTCAGCACGTACCGGACGTTCTGCAGGGCCAGGTCACGGTCGGAGATCCACGGTGTGACGACCGCCTCGGTCATCATGCCGACGAGCAGGATCCCCTGACCGGTGAGCGCACCGGCGAGGTTGAAGAACCCGTCGAGCAGGTAGCCGCGGAAGACGTCGCCTGTCATGTGACGGGTCGGGGGCATCCACTTCAGCGGTGCGTCCGGGAAGAGCTGGCGGGCGAGCAGGGCGTGGGCAAGCTCCATGCGGAAGCTGTCCGGGACGTCGGGGTTGATCTCGAAGGCGTGCCCGAGGCCGAGCTGCCAGTCCTCCAGGCCGGCCTCGCGCGCGAAGAACTCGTTGAGCAGCTGGCTGACCGTGACCGTGTGCGCCGCCTCGACCGCATCCGCGGTCGTCAGGTAGTTGTCCTCGCCGGTGTTGATGATGATGCCGGCGCGGGCGTGGATCTGACGGCTGAAGCGCTGGTCGACGAACGTCCGGACCGGGTTGATGTCGCGGAAGAGGATCCCGTACATCGAGTCGTTGAGCATCATGTCCAGGCGTTCCATGCCGGCCATCGCCGCGATCTCGGGCATGCACAGACCCGACGCGTAGTTGGTGAGCCGCACGTACCTGCCGAGCTCGCGGCTCGTCTCGTCGAGCGCCGCCCGCATCAGCCGGAAGTTTTCCTGGGTGGCGTACGTCCCGGCGAAGCCCTCGCGGGTGGCGCCCTCAGGCACGAAGTCGAGCAGCGACTGACCGGTGGACCGGATCACCGCGATGACGTCGGCCCCGGCCCTGGCGGCCGCCTGGGCCTGCGGAATGTCCTCGTAGATGTCACCGCTGGCCACGATCAGGTAGATCCACGGAGTCGAGGGGGCGTCCCCCACCGTGGCGATCATCCGCTCCCGCTCACGACGGCGGACGTCGAGCTTCTCGATCCCGGTGCCGACCTGCTTGCGGGCGGCAGACAGGGCGTCGATCGCGGCGCGGCCGGTTGGTACGCCGAAGCGCACCGACCCCACTGCTGCCTTGGTGGCCAGCTCGTCGAGATCGGCAGCCTCACCGCGTACCAATGCGTCCCACACCGGGAGGCAGACGCCGTGCCCGAGGCCGACGTCGGCGCGCACGGCATCCACGAGCGCGTTCACCCACGGGGTGCCCTCGAGATCCGCTCCGCCGAGCCCAGCCAGGCGCAGCGTCGCCCGCTCCACCGCCACCGTGGTGTGAGCGGTGGCCAGCTCGACGATCGGGGTTCCGGCTCGGCGGGCAAGATCGCGCGCCTGCTCGACCGCACGGTCGTCGAGCGCCAGTTGAGGCGCACGGGAAGACATGCCGTCAGGCTAACAGCCAGAGACCAATCCTCCGGCGCTCAGGCGCGTTGACTGTGAATCGTCCTGCGGCGTGCCCATGCCCCCTTGTCGGTCATGGATGACACGACCACGCACGACTGTCCTCCGGCAGGCAGGCAGGGCCCGGCTGAGAGTCAGGTCGGGAAACCGGTCGACGAGGTCGTCCTCGACCTCCCAGACCGCGTACGTCGCCGCGCAGCCGGCACGCAGGACACCGCCGTGATCGCGGCCGATCGCTTGCCAGCCGCCGCGGGTGTGGGCCTCGAATGCCTCCTGCGTTGTCAGGCTGTGCGGGGCGGTCCGGTGTGCACTGGCCGCGCGCACACCGGCCCAGCCGTCCAGCGGGGTCACCGGGCTGTCCGAGCCCAGGGCCAGGACCACTCCGGCGGCGCGCATCGAGGCGAACGGGTTCATCCCGAGTGCCCGTTCGACGCCGAGCCGGAGCGCGTATACGCCCCGGGTCCCGCCCCAGGCGGCGTCAAAGGCTGGCTGCACACTGGCCACGACGCCCAGGTCGCCGAGCACGGACAGGGCGGCGGCGTCGGGCATCTCGACGTGCTCCAAGCGGTGGCGTGCCGCGCACAGCGCCGGCCTGCCCACCTCGGCGGCAGCCGAGCCCAGCGCTTCGACCACCAGACGCAGCGCCCGGTCGCCGATGACGTGGAAGCCGGCCTGCAGGCCTGCCCGCGTGCACCCCACCAGGTGCTCGTGCAGTTGCTCGGGTTCCAGGTAGAGGTGTCCGCGTGCGTCGGGGGCGTCGGCGTACGGCTGCTCCAGGGCGCACGTGCGCGAGCCGATCGCACCGTCGACGCACAGGTCACCTGCGAGTCCGAGAGCACCGATGTCGTGGGCGACGTCGTACGCTTCGAGCTCCCCCCAGTAGCGGGCCACGTCCGGCAGCGACTGGCTCGAGGCAATGTGGTCCAGGCAGGCGAAGTCGCTGAGCTGAGACAGGTGCGGCGCCCCCATCTCGTGCACCAGGCCGATGCCCTGCTCCGCGGCTGTACGCAGCGCTCGGCGGATCGCATCCTCCCGCATGCCGCGGGTCACCAGTGTGTCGGCAGCGACCCGCGCCTGGTGGTGGGCGTCTCGCTCCACCCGCCCATCGACGTCCCAACCCGCCGCCGTGGCGATCGTGGGGAACCGTTCGACCAGTGCAGAGGACACGACGGCGGAGTGCATGTCGGTACGGGCGAGGTAGACCGGTCGGCCGCCACCGGCCCGGTCGAGCTCGAACCGGGTCGGCGGCACCGGGTCGGGCCAGCCGGCCTCGTCCCAGCCGAACCCCAGCAGCACGGCGTCACCGCGACGGCCGGCATGCTCGGCCAGTGCCCGTATCGCCTCGTCCCGGTGGCGCACCCCGTGCAGGCTCAAGCTGGTCGCGGCCAGGCCGGTCTGGGCCAGGTGCACGTGCGAGTCCACGAACGCCGCGGTGACCAGGGCGCCGTCCAGGTCGATGACCTCGTCGGCAGCGGCTGCCAGCGAGTCGGCACCGGCCTCGTCTCCGGCCCAGGAGACCACTCCGTTCGCGGTGGCAAGGGCGGTGGCGTGCGGGTGCGCTGGGGTGTGGACGACGCCACGGCGCAGGAGGGTTCTTCGGGTCACCGGGCCATCTTCACCCGTCGGCCCTCATCGGTGGGTCAGCCGTCGCTCGAACAGGGCGCGCACACCCGGATTCGTCCGGATCAACGACAGTGCGTGCTCGGCGTGCCCGGGGACGTAACCGTTGCCCACGAGCATGGTCACGTCGGCGGCCAGCCCCTCGGCCCCCAGCGCGGCCGCGCTGAACGAGGTGGCCATGGAGAAGAACACGACGGTCCCCCGTTGTGCGGTCGACAGGATGGCCCCGCCCTCACAGCCGGGTACGTCGACACAGACCACCGTGACGTCGGCTGGACCGCCGGCGTCGCGTATCCCCTGGGACAGCGCCACCGGGTCACGGGCGTCGGCCAGCACCACGGCGTCGGCCAAGCCGTCGACGCCGCGCAGCATCTCCACCTCACGCTGCACCGGTGCCACGGCGATCACTCGTGCTGCGCCCGCCTCCCGGGCGGCAGCGGCTGACAACGACCCGCTCTTGCCGGCAGCGCCGATGACGGCCACCACCGGGGCACGGCCCGCACCGGCATAGGAGTCCACCACCCGGGTCGTCAGGGCCGGGGCACCGCACACGTCCAGGACGGCCAGGGCGAGCTCCGGGCCCAGGTCCTCGGGCAACCGGGCGGCAATCGATCGCCCGAACAGGATGGCGTAGCCGTCGCAGGGCACCTGCTCGCTGCGACCGTCCCAGCCCACCAGCGCGTCCTCGAGCACCAGGGGCGTCAGTGTCAGCGACACCAAGGAGGCCACCGGGTCGCCGACCGACAGCCCGAGCGGCGACTGCAGACCGGCCTCCTCGACGGTTCCGACCAGCATGCCGCCGGACCCGGTGACCGGGTTGTGCATCTTGCCGCGCTCGCGGACGATCGCGAGCACCTCGGCGCGCACCGCGTCACCGTCATCGCCGTGCGCGGTGGACAGCTGCCGGAAGCTCGCAGCGTCCAGGTTGAGGCGCCGCACTCGTACGCGCACCTCGTCGGAGCGCAGCCTCGGGTCGGTGTCCAACCGGGTCGCCGCCTGCGGGAGCACGCCTACCGGTTCGAGCACCCGGTGCAGTCCGACAGGTGAGGAGCCCGAGACGTGATCACTCACAGCAAGTCCTTTCGATTAGTGAAAATCAGCAGGAAATTATCCGGTGTCGAGTTGATACCACGGGAGGGTCTTTCGTACGCTATCAACCATGACAGTTGAGGCGACCTTGATGATGCCGGGTACGAGCGCGCTGGGGCAGCCCTATCCGTACCGCAGGGTCGAGCTGGTCGAGCCCGACTGGACCCGGTTCCCCGGCTGGGCCGACGTGACCTCAGAGCAGTGGGGATCCGTGCAGTGGCAGCGGGCGCACTGCGTCAAGAACATCAAGCAGCTGCAGGCGCTGCTCGGTGCCGGCGTGGCCGAGGCGTTCTACGCCGACCTCGGCCGCGACCAGGCCGAGCGCGCGACCATGTCGATGCTGATCCCGCCGCAGATGATGAACACGATGGTGCCATACCTGCCGCCGAGCGATCCCGGGTTCACCGACGCGTTGTACGCCGACCCGGTGCGCCGCTACATGCTGCCGGTGTTCTCCGACCGCCGGACCGACTGGCCGAGCCACCCGCACTCGACGCGGGACTCGCTGCACGAGCACGACATGTGGGTGGCCGAGGGCCTGACCCACCGCTACCCGACCAAGGTGCTCGCCGAGCTGCTGCCGACCTGCCCCCAGTACTGCGGGCACTGCACGCGGATGGACCTGGTGGGCAACTCGACGCCGGTGATCGACAAGCTGAAGTTCGACCTCAAGCCGGTGGACCGTATCGATGCGATGGTCGACTACCTGCGACGCTCGCCCGGCGTGCGCGACGTCGTCGTGTCCGGTGGCGACGTGGCCAACATGCCGTGGCCGCGGCTGGAGGACTTCATCAGCCGGGTGCTCGACGTGGAGAACGTCCGCGACATCCGTCTGGCCACGAAGGCGCTCGCGGGTCTGCCGCAGCACTGGCTGTCGGACCCGGTGCGCGAGGGCATGGAGCGGGTCGGGACCTTGGCCCGCCGCCGCGGTGTGTCCCTGGCGATCCACACCCACGTGAACCACGCCAACTCAGTGACACCGCTGGTGGCACAGGCGACGAGGGCGATGCTGGATGCCGGCGTGCGCGACGTGCGCAACCAGGGGGTGCTCCTCGATGGGGTGAACGCCGACTCCCGCCAACTGCTCGACCTGTGCTTCGCGCTGCTCGACGGCGCGCAGATCATGCCCTACTACTTCTACATGTGCGACATGATCCCGTTCAGCGAGCACTGGCGGGTGTCGGTGGCGCGGGCCCAGGAGCTCCAGCACTCGATCATGGGCTACCTCCCGGGCTTCGCGACACCCCGCATCGTGTGCGACGTCCCGTTCGTTGGCAAGCGCTGGGTGCACCAGCTGCACGAGTACGACACCGAACGGGGCGTGTCGTACTGGACGAAGAACTACCGCACCTCCATCGAGGCGGCTGATGCCGAGGCGTTGGAGCGTAGGTACGAGTACTACGACCCCATCCACACGCTGCCTGAACTCGGTCAGGCCTGGTGGCGTCGGCACGGTGCCGATCCGAGTGCGGCCGCGCACGCCGCTGCGCGGGCCAGTCGCGAGGCCGCCGAGGCCCAGAAGGAGCCCTGACCTGGCCGGGCCCACCCACCCGATCGGTCACGGGGTGGCCCCGCTATGAACCTAGCGTCACGGCGCCACCCCGTGACCTCATCTGTGCTGGCCTTGTCGAAGCGTCTCGACCAGCCGCGAGAAACCGTCGTCACCATGGCCGGCGTCGACGGCCCGTCCGGCGAGGTCCCGCATCAGCCGGGGAAGCGCGCTGTCGAGTCCGACCTCGTCGCTGGTGTGGGCGATGTGCTCGAGCGCGGTGAGTTCCATGGCGAGCCGGTCCTCGTCGCCGGAGTAGCTGCCGCCGTCGACGTCTCGCGCCAGGCTCAGGAACGTGTCCGGGAGGAGCGCGGCGATCTGCCGGGCGTAGGGCAGGAAAGTCGCAGCGTCCACCCCCTGGGCGGTCACCATCGCCGCGGCGTGCAGGAACGAGGTCATGCCGGCGAAGAAGATCTCGAGCATGCCCACGTCGTACAGGGCCGCCAGGCCCGGGTCTTCGCCGAGGTGGTCGGCCGTGCCGGCCAGGATCCGCAGCCGCCCGACGTGCCGCTCGAAGACCGTCCGGTCGCCGCTGTACAGGATGAGGGCCGACGGGTCGCCGATCAGCGGGGTTGGCACCATGATCGCGCCGGTCAGGTAGGTGATCCCGCGCTCCGTGGCCCATTTCGCCGTACGCCGCGCCTCGTGCGGTGTCGAGGAGGAGAGGTTCAGGACCGTCCGACCGGTGTACGCCGCCGCCTCGATGCCGCCGAGAACCTCTCGGACCACCGTGTGGTCACGTAGGCACACCACGACCAGGTCGGCTGACTCGATCGCTGCCTGGGCCTGACTCGCGGCCGTCGCCCCGTGGCCCACCATGTCGTCGGCGCGGGCAAGGCTCCGGTTCCACACCGTCGTGCTGACGTCCGCATCGAGGCATGCTCGTGCGAGGGCGGCACCCATGGGCCCGAGTCCGAGGACGGCTACCGATGCTCTCTGGCTCTGCGTCATGCCACCAAGGCTCCGTGAGCGCTGCCAGATGGACAAGTACCTACTATATGGTCAGGTACACACCGCGAGGTAAGTATTGCGAAGGAGCGCCATGCCCGGTCCCGTCTTCCTGTGTGGCCTCGACGCCGCCGTCGACGTTGTCGGAGGCAAGTGGAAGGCCTTGATCCTCTGGGCCCTGAGCGTCGAGCCAAGACGGTTCGGTGCACTGCGCCGCGAGCTCGACAGCATCAGCGAGAAGGTACTCATCCAGCAGCTGCGTGAGCTGGAGCGCGACGAGATCGTCCATCGCGAGGTGCACGAGCAGGTGCCTCCGAAGGTGGTCTACTCGCTGACCCCGCGTGGCGTGGCCCTCGACAAAGCCCTCGAGCCGCTGGGTGCCTGGGGCGTGGCCAACATGGACCACATCACCGGGGTGCGGACGTCCGCTGCGCCCGCACGGGAGTGACGTCGCGGCGCAGACCGCCCGACGTCACTCCCGGCGCTCGGAGGCTCCCGGACCGACAGTGTTGTCGCCGTGGCGGACGAGCTCGTCGCCTCGGGCGTCGCGCAGGTCCAGCGCGTAGAACACGTTGTCCCAGCGCTCGTCACCGATCGCGACGAAGTCCGGGATGCGCCCGTACTCGCGGAAGCCGAAGCGCTCGTACAGTGCCATCGCAGCGTGGTTGTTGCCGCGTACGTCCAGCGTGAGCACCTCGATCCCGGCCGTGTGGGCCGCGTCGACCAGGCACTGCAGCACCTTGCGCCCGATGCCCCCACCTCGCGCACGCGAGGAGACTCCGACGCGGCCGATGTCGGCGTGCGGCTGCTCGGTCTCCATCTCCCGCCGCGTCCAGTACGCGAAGCCGAGCACCTCGTCGCCGTCCTCGACCAGCACGAGGCAGGCGTCGTCGCTGTCAGTGGCGGCGATCAGGTCGGCGACCAGCTCCCCCACCTCGGCACGTGTAGGCACGTCCACCCAGCCGAGGGCCGCCCCCTCCTGCACCATCTCGACCACGAGGGCGTGCAGTCGGTCGACGTCCTCTCCGGTGGCGGTCCGGCGACGGTGCACGATCGGGCTCACTGGCGCTGGCTCTCTGGTCGGGGGGCGAAGGGCGGGGATGGGCCGGGTCAGACGTGCGGAGCGCGCCGCTCGTAGGGAGTGGACAGCACGATGGTGGTTCGCGTGGACACGTTGGCCGCGGCGCGGATGCGGGCCAGCAGGTCCTCCAGCTCCGACGGGCTCGGCACCCGGACACAGAGGATGTAGCTCTCGTCGCCGGCCACGGAGTAGCACGACTCGATCTCCGGCAGTCCGGACAGCCGTTCGGGTGAGTCATCGGGTTGACTCGGGTCAATCGGACGGATGGACACGAATGCCGACAGCGGCAGACCGACCGATTCGCTGTCGATCCGGGCACCGTACCCGGTGATCACACCTCGCTGCTCCAGGCGCTTGACGCGCTGGTGTGCCGCCGACGTGGACAGTCCGGTGGCCTTCCCCAGGTCGGTGAACGACAGCCGTCCATTGGCGCTCAGGAGTCGGACGATGGTGGCGTCGATCTCTTCCATGCAGGTCAGCCTAGTGCTGGGACACCCCGGGTCACGTCACGGCTCAGTCCAGCAGGACGTAGTCACGGCTGGTGGTGTTGAGCACCTCGATGCCGTCCGGGGTGGTCACCACGATGTCCTCGATGCGGGCGCCGTGACGACCTTCGAGGTAGATCCCCGGCTCGATCGAGAAGGCCATGCCTGCGTCGAGCACCAGGTCGTTGCCGGCGACGATGTACGGCTCCTCATGGGTCTCGAGGCCGATGCCATGTCCGGTGCGGTGCAGGAAGGCTGCGCCGAAGCCGGCGGAGTCGATGATGTCGCGACCGACGGCGTCCACGGAGTCCGCACTGACCCCGGGACGGGCGTACTCTCGTTGCGCCGCCTGCGCCTGGGTCAGCACCTCGAAGTACTCGACGTACGCAGCGTCCGGTGCTGCGCCGACCACGTAGTTGCGGGTGCAGTCCGAGCAGTAGCCTTCAGCGGTCGTGCCGCCGATGTCGACGACCACCGCGTCGCCGGCCTCGATGACTCGGTCGGACACCTCGTGGTGCGGCGATGCGCCGTTGGGTCCGGACCCCACGATGATGAAGTCGACCCGCTGGTGCCCCTCGGCGACGATGGCGTCGCCGATGTCACGGGCGACCTGGCGCTCGGTCCGCCCGGCACGCAGCCACTCCCCCATGCGTCGGTGCACTCGGTCGATGGCGGCGCCGGCGTCGCGCAGATGGCCGACCTCGACGTCGCTCTTGCGCATCCGCAGCGGCGCGATCACCTGGTTGGCCAGCGTCTGCTGCACAGCCGGCATCGCGTGCCGCAGCGCGAGCACCTTCTCCGCCCACATGTGGTTGTCCACCGCGATCCGGCTGGCACCGGGGACCAGCGACGCGGTCAGTGCGTACGGGTCGTCCCGCTCCCCCCAGCTGACGACCTCGATGCCGAGGTCGGGAACAGGGGAGGCGAGCGCCGCCGACTTCTCCAGGCCGGGCGCGATCAGCCGGATGGCACCCTCGGCCGGCAGCACCAGGCAGGTGAGCCGCTCCAGTGCCTTGGCCTCGTAGCCGGTCAGGTACGCCAGGTCGGCGCCGGGTGAGACCAGCAGGGCGTCGATGCCGGCGGCACGGGTGGCGGCGCGGGCACGGTCGAGGCGTTCGCTGAGGTCGTGGGTCACATCGCTCAGGCTAGCCGGGCCGGCCGAGGTGCCAGAACGGTCGGCGCGAAGCCGAACTCATCCGTCACGATAGGTGACCGTGACTACGGCACCTCTTTGTACATGTCGGGGATCCCGTCGGCGTCCACGTGGGCGGTCTCCGCCTCGTGGATGCGTCGGTAGGCGCGGTTGCGTGAGCGCAGCACCGCGGCGGCTAGCAGTGACGCCACCAGGGAGCCGGTCAGCACTGCGACCTTGACGTGCTCGCTGCGCGGGCTGCCGAAGTCGAAGGCGAGGTCACCGATGAGCAGTGAGACCGTGAAGCCGATCCCGGCGAGGAGGGACACACCGAGCACGTCGAGCCACCGGAGGCTGGCATCGAGACTCGCTCGGGTGACGCTCGCGAGCACATAGGTGGTGCCGAGGACGCCCAGGACCTTGCCGACCACAAGCCCCGCGATGACGCCCAGGGAGACTCGGTCACCGAGCGCGTCAGTGAGACCGGACAGACCCCCTACGGCGACGCCGGCTGCGAAGAACGCGAACACCGGTACAGCGACGCCTGCGGAGAGCGGGCGAAACCGGTGCTCGAAGTGCTCGGCTAGCCCTGGACCGGCGTCGGGACCGCCGGCAGCCTGGCTGCGCATTACCGGCACAGCGAAGCCCAGAACGACGCCCGCGACCGTGGCGTGCACCCCGGATGCGTGCACAAGTGTCCAGGTGACAGCTGCGAGCGGCAGGAGCAGCCACCAGGAGCGAATTCGTCGCTGAACCGCGACCGTGAAGATCACCAACGGGACACATGCGCCGAGCAACGGCAGCAGGTTCAAGTCGCTGGTGTAGAAGACCGCGATGATAGTGACCGCAAAGAGATCGTCGACAACGGCCAGGGTCAGCAGGAAGGTCCGCAAGGCCGTCGGCAGATGGGTGCCTACCACGGCGAGGATGGCCAGCGCGAAGGCGATGTCGGTCGCCGTCGGGATCGCCCAGCCGCGCAGGGCTCCATCGCCAGTGCTGATGTTCAGCCCGACGTACACCAGTGCCGGGGCCACCATGCCGCCTACGGCAGCGACGATGGGCAGCGCGGCTCGGCGCGGCTCACGCAGGTCACCGGCGACGAACTCACGTTTGAGCTCCAGGCCGACGACGAAGAAGAAGATGGCCAGCAGGCCATCGGCGGCCCACGTGCCCAGCGACAGGTGCAGGTGCAGCGCCTCGGGGCCGACCTCCTAGTCACGGAGCCGCATGTAGGCGCCGGCCAGCGGCGAGTTGGCCCAGACCAGGGCCACCACGGTTGCCATCAGCAGCAAGGCCCCGCCGACCGCTTCCTTTCGCAGGATGTCGGCGATCCGCCGGTCCTCTGACCAGGAGCCGTGACCCAGAAGGGTTCGCTGGTGCTGGCGCTCGTTCATGCATCTCCTCGTCCGGCATGACTGGCATTGCTGCCGACCAGACTTCCCGGCGACCAGACTTCCCGGCGCATCACGCGCCAGGTTACCGATGGCATCCGAGCTGCGCCTCTGCAGGGCGGCCGAGGTGCCAGAATGCTGGCCGTGTACCGACTCATGCTGCTGGACACCGCCTCGATGTACTTCCGTGCCTTCTTCGGTGTGCCGGACTCGTTGCGGGCGCCGGACGGCACTCCGGTCAACGCCGTGCGTGGCCTGATGGACTTCATCACCCGCCTGGTCACCGAGTACGAACCGTCCCACCTGGCCTGCTGCTGGGACAACGACTGGCGGCCGCAGTGGCGGGTGGACCTGCTGCCGTCGTACAAGGCGCACCGGGTGGCCGTGGAGGTCCCCGAAGGCTCCGATGTCGAGGAGACACCGGACCCGCTCGCGGTGCAGGTCCCGGTCATTGCCGACGTGCTGCGTGCCTTGGGGATCGCCGTGGTCGGCGCCGACGGCTACGAGGCCGACGACGTCATCGGCACGTTGGCCACCAACGCCGGGATGCCGGTGGACATCGTCACCGGCGACCGTGACCTGTTCCAGCTGGTCGACGACGCAGCGCGGGTACGGGTGCTCTACATCGCGCGTGGCGTCGGCCGGCACGAGCGGGTCGACGCCGCCTACGTCCGGGAGAAGTACGCCGTAGGGCCCGACCAGTACGCCGACTTCGCCACCCTGCGGGGGGACACCTCCGACGGTCTGCCGGGGGTGGCCGGCATCGGCGACAAGACAGCGGCCACGCTGCTGGGCCGATTCGGTCACCTCGACGCTCTCATCGCGGCAGCGGCCGACGGCACCGGGGATCTCGCCCCGCTGCAGCGCCGCCGCATCATCGACAGCGCCGCCTACCTCGCAGTGGCACCCAGAGTGGTGGCGGTGGTGCGCGACATCGACCTCGGCACGCCGAACCTTCGACTGCCCGGGTCGCCTGCGGACGAGGAGGCGTTCGACGCGCTGGTCGAGCGCTGGGGACTCAGCAGCAGCGCGCATCGGCTGTGCGACGCCCTGGCCGCCATCCGCTGAGCCCGAGGACCCGCTGGGAGTTAGGGTGCGAGTGCGGAGTAGTCGATGACGCCGTGGCGCAGCAGCCGCGACGCGGCCCGTGCGTTGGCGCGCACCGGTGAGTCCCCGGCCGCGTCGGCCACCTGGTCGATCACGTCGAGCAGCTGCCGCATGGTACGCACGAAGTCACCTGCGGTTACCTGCGCGTCGCCCAGCACCTCGTCCAGCGACGCCCCGCGTGCCCACCGAAAGGCCGCCCAGGCGAAACTGAAGTCGGGGCGGCGCAGGTACGTCACCCGGTGCTCGCGTTCCATCCTGTCCAGCTCGGCCCAGGTGTGCTGCATCGCCGCGACGACGTCGGGGACGCGCCCACGCGGCAACCGTGGTTCGGGTGCCTGGTCTGCGTTGCGGGACTCGTGCACCAGGGCCGACAGGCACGCCGCGAGCTCCTCGGGAGCCAGCTCGTCCCACACACCGAGTCGCAGGCATTCGGCGGCCACCAGGTCCAGCTCGCTGTAGAGCCGGCTCAGACGGCGGCCGTCGGGCGTGACCTCGTCGCCGTCGAGGTAGCCCAACGTGTCGAGGACCTCGCAGACCCGATCGAACTGCCGAGCGATGGAGTGGGTCCGGGACTCGATCCGGCGGCGCAGCCCCTGGGTGTCGCGGTCGAGCCTGTCGTACCGCTCCGCCCAGCGGGCGTGGTCCTCCCGCTCCGGGCACCCATGGCAGGGGTGCGCACGTAGCGCTTCCCGCAGGGCCTGTGCTTCCGGGTCGACTCCGACCTCCTCGACCGCGGCGCGTCCTGAAGGCCGCGCCGACGGCAGCGTCAACGGCGGCAGCTGCTGCTCCTTCGTACGCAGCGCCGACGCGAGGTCCCGGCGTGCCTGCGGACTGCGGGCGCTGAACGTCTTGGGCACGCGCATGCGTCCCCGAGCGGCCACCGGTTCGGGGAAGTCGCCCAGCGACAGCCGACGTGCGTGCCGGTCCACGGTGAGCACCAGCGGACGGGGCCCCTCGCGTTCCCCGTACACACCTGGGTCGATGACCACCGCCGTACCAGCCCAGCGGCCGGCGGGCACGTCGATGACGTCACCCGGTCGCAGCGCGTGCAGCGAGTCCGTCACCGCGGCGCGGCTGTCCGACTTCCTGCGTCTGGCCTGCCCGGCCTCGATGTCGGAGCACCGACGACGCAGGCGGGCGTACTCCATGAAGTCGTCACGCTCGCACGTCGCTGCCTCGGCGTAGCCGGCCAACGCGTCTGCGGAACGCCGAAGCTCAGCAGCCAGCCCGACGACACCGCGGTCAGCCTGGAACTGTGCGAAGGAGGACTCCAGCAGCCGACGCGAGCGCGCGCGACCATCGGTCCCGACGAGGTTGACGGCCATGTTGTACGACGGGCGGAACGAGCTGCGCAGCGGATAGGTACGGGTGGAGGCCAGACCGGCCACCTGGCGTGGGTCGAGCCCCGGCCGCCACAGCACCACCCCGTGACCCTCGACGTCGATGCCGCGCCGTCCTGCACGCCCCGTCAGCTGGGTGTACTCCCCCGGTGTGATGTCGGCGTGGCTGTCGCCGTTCCACTTGGTCAGCTGCTCGAGCACCACGGAGCGGGCGGGCATGTTGATGCCGAGGGCGAGGGTCTCGGTGGCGAACACGACCTTGACCAGGTTGCGGCTGAACAGCTCCTCCACGCACTCTTTGAAGCTTGGCAGTAGTCCGGCGTGGTGGCTGGCGATGCCGCGGGCGAGACCCTCGACGAAGTCGTGGTAGCCGAGTACGTGCCGGTCCTCGGATGCGATGTCCGCGCAGGTGTCCTCGACGAACGCACGGATCCGGTGCTCCTCGTCCGGATCGGTCAGGCGCAGGTCCGTGGCCAGGCACTGCCCGACTGCGGCGGTGCAGCCGGCGCGGCTGAAGATGAACACGATGGCCGGTAGCAGGCCCGCCCGGTCGAGGCGCTCGACGACGTCGACCCTACCGGGCGTCCAGTGCCGGCTGCGGTTGCGGTGTGCGGCGTAGGTGTCTCCGCGTTCGGGGCGGCGGCCCCTACTACGGCGTCCGCCCCGCCCCTGCGCAGCGCGACCGACGCGTGCCGCCCGGATGTCCTCGCGGCCGATCCGCTCCAGTTCCGGGTTCACTCGGACCTGCTCGTCGCCACGGTCGGGACGCTCCGCGGCGAACAGGTCGAGCAGCCGGGGGCCGACCAGCACGTGCTGGTAGAGCGGGACCGGGCGCTGCTCCTCCACGATGATCCGGGTGTCCCCACGTACCTGGCGCAGCCAGTCCCCGAACTCCTCGGCGTTGGACACCGTCGCCGACAGCGAGATCACCGACACGGACTCGGGTAGGTGGATGATGACCTCCTCCCAGACCGGTCCACGGAAGCGGTCGGCGAGGTAGTGCACCTCGTCCATCACGACGTATCCCAGGTCGGTCAACGTCGAGGAGCCGGCGTAGAGCATGTTGCGCAGCACCTCGGTGGTCATCACCACGACCGCGGCCTCGCCGTTGAGGCTGTTGTCCCCGGTCAGCAGCCCGACCCGGTCCGCGCCGTAGCGGTTCACCAGGTCGGCGTACTTCTGGTTGGACAGGGCCTTGATCGGGGTGGTGTAGAAGCACTTGCGCCCGGTGGCCAGGGCGAGGTGCACGGCGAACTCCCCGACGAGGGTCTTCCCGGATCCGGTGGGAGCCGCGACCAGCACTCCGTGGCCGTCCTCGACCGCTGTGCACGCGGCGACCTGAAAGTCGTCGAGCGCGAAGTCGTACAACCCACGGAAGTCCGCCAGCACCGGATGGGTGCGACTGGCGCGGGCGTACCGCTGCGCCGGTGACGTCATGGCGGTCAGCGTACGTCTTGTGCGGCATCCCCTGGCGCGAACACCCGCAGCGCGCCCGGGCGCGCCGTCACGGTGATCGGCAGTGCACCGATCCGCTCGCCGTCCGCGTACGCCACCACACCGGGCGCGTCGATGCGCACCGTGCTGACCCGGTGGTGCTCGTAGCTGCGGTGCGTCACGTGGGTTCCCCGGAAGAGCCGCGGGTAGACCCTGCACAGCTCGGCCTTGCTCAGCGGCTTGATCACGACGACGTCGAGCAGTCCGTCGCTGAGATCGGCGCCGACGCACATGCGCAGCCCACCGCCGTAGCTGGGACCGTTGCCCACGGCGACCAGCATCGCCTCCTGCTCGACCCGCCTGCCGTCGATGTCGAGCGCGTACTGGATGGGCCGGAACACCCGCAGCTCGGCGAGAGTGGCGACGGTATAGCGCAGCCTCCCCCGTGGCCAGCGCATCGCGTTCGCGCGCTCGTTGACCCGGGAGTCCAGGCCCGTGGCCAGGACCGTGCAGAAGACGTGCCCGTCGACCTCCGCGAGGTCGACCGTTCGGCACCCGCCCACGACGACGACGTCGGCGGCGCTCAGCGGGTTCCTGCGGTCGATACCGAGCGAACGAGCGGTGTCGTTGCCGGTCCCGGCCGGGATGATGCCCAGCGGTACGCCACGATCGGCGACCGCCTGTGCTCCCAGCTGCACCATGCCGTCACCACCGACGACCACGAGGCTGTCGACGCCGTCGTCCACGGCCGCCAGCGCCAGGTAGGCCGCCTCCTCACCGTCATGTCCCTGCAAGAGCATCACCCGCATGCCGGCGCGGCGCAGGTGCGGCACCACTGCCTCGGCGACCGCGGCAGCACGCCCACGACCAGCCAACGGGTTGACCAGGACGGCGATGGTGGCGGACACCTGCGGCAGGCTAGCCCGAACGCAGCGCTTACAGCTGCAGGGTCACCGAAACACGGTCGCTGCGCACGCCGATCGCCTTGGCGAAGCGGCGAAGCGCGTCACAGGACAGGTCGGCGTCGATGCGGGCCACCGGCACCCCCAGGGCCGTACTGTCGGGGCGACCCAGGAGCAGCACCTGACCGTAGTGCCACGCCTGGTGCGCGTCGTGGCGGACCTGTTCGCTCACCACCGGAGCCGGGAACGCCGCGTCCACGCAGAGCAGGTCCAGCGGCAGCTGCTGTCCCGCCGTCGAGGTGAGCACGCCGACCACATGGACCGAGGTCAAGGCGTACTCTGCGACCCACCTGAGTGCGTCGTCACCGAGCCACTCCGGCAGGTCGAACGGGTCGGCGGGCTGCCAGTCGCGGGCGGGCTTCGTCATCGAGGCGGGTCGTCCAGGTCGTCCGAATCGTCGTCCCGGTCATCGTCCCAGTCGTCATCGTCGTCCAGGTCGCTGGCCGTCTCGTCGTGGTCCTCGAGTGCCAGGTCGGAGGTCTCGTCGTCGTCGTAGGCGTTGTAGTCCCCCTCCGCGCCGACACCGCGACGACGGTCCAGCAGCCTGGCGATGACCTCGGAGAGTATGAACAGACCTGTCATCGGTAGGGCGAGGAACAGCATGCTCACCGGGTCCGTCGAGGGGGTCGCCACAGCGGCGAACACGAACGTGGCGATGATGATCCATGGGCGTGCCTCGCCGAGCTGCTTGCCGCTGACCACGCCGGCGAGGTTGAGCATGATGACGAACAGCGGGATCTCGAAGGCGATCCCGAACACGAGCAGCATCCGCAGGATGAACGACAGGTAGCGGCCTACCTCGACCAGGTTCGCCACGTCGGCGGGAGTGAAGTTGAGGAGGATCTCCAGGCCCTTGGGGAGCACGTAGTAACCCAGCGCCACACCGGTCATGAACAGCGGGCCTGCGATGACCGCGAAAATCATCGACTTGCGACGCTCGTTGGCGTGCAGGCCGGGGACGATGAACGCCCACACCTGCCACAGCCAGATCGGGCTGGACAGCACGATGCCGCTGACCAACGAGACCTTCAGTGCCAGGGTCAACGGGTCGGCGACCCCGTTCAGCGTGAGCTCGGCCTCGAGTCCCTCCTCGGCCGCGAGCTCGCTGACGACCCCCTCGAATGGTCGCTGGAGGAATTCGAAGATCTCGTAGTAGAAGAACCCGCACGCGATCGCCGTGACGACGATCGCCGCAACGGCTTTGAACAGTCGGGACCGCAGTTCCCGCAGGTGCTCGATGAGCGTCATCGCGCCCTCGGACTGACCCGAGGGCAGTGCGGGCTTGTCGCGGCCGCGCTTCAGCGAGAAAGCCACAGCCGGAACTCAACCGGTCAGATCTGCTTGTCGCGTGACGACGGCTCGACGCTCGGGTCGACCTGCTCGTAGGTCGGTCGCTGGACGTCGCTGCCCGAGGACAGCGGACGTCCGTGCGCATCGGTCCGAGCGTCGGGGAGCTCGGCCTTGCGGACCTGGTTCTCGTTGTGCCTGTCGTCGTCCTTGTCGTCGTCCTTGTCGTCGTCGATGAGACCCTTGGTCTCGGCCTTGAAGATCCGCAGGGCACGTCCACTGCCGCGGGCGAGCTCGGGGAGCTTCTTGGCGCCGAACAGCAGCACGACGACCAAGATGACCAGGATGATCTCGGTAGGACCCAGTCCCATGGTTCTCACTCCAGATGCAGGGGGTGTCTTCACTATACGTATGACATGGGGTAGTTCGTCGCCGGCGAGCCTTCGGATGGTTCAGTGAGCCTCGTAGCCCAGCAGCGCCGCCCGGGCGGACTGCTCGACCTCGAGCGCCAACCAGACCGGCGAGACGATGCGTACGCCTCCTCCCTGCCGCAGGACCAGGCGGCGCAGCCACCCGGGGTCCGCGACCCGCAGCCAGATCCGCAGCGATCCGTCCGGCTGCTCGCGCTGAGCGTCCACGGGGTGGTGCTCCGCGATCCAGCGCGACGGGCCGTCGACATCCAGTACGGCCCTGAGGTCGTCGTGGCCGGGGGTGAACAGGCCCTCGGACAGATCCCGTCGTTCGACCGCGTCGTGCGGGTCCGCTGCGATGTCGAGCACCTCGGCGTGCGTCACCCGGTCCAGACGGAAAAGGCGTACGCCCTCGGCTCGATGACACCAGGCCTCGAGGTATGGTCGGCCCTGCTCGGTGACCAGGCGCAACGGGTCAACGTCGCGTTCGGTCTGCTCGTCGCGAGCAGGCACCAGATACGTCAGATGAAGTCGCCGGCAGGTGTCCAGCGCCTCGCGGGCAGCGGCGTGCACGGCGGGGTCCGCGCGTTCGATGTGCACCTGAACGGCTGCGGCGGCCGCAGCGCCGTCACCGGCCGCGGACTCCAGCTTCGCCAGCGCCGACTCGATCGTGGGCAGCTCGGCCACGGTGGCGCTCTCACGCAGGGTACGCAGCGCCACGATGAGCGACAACGCCTCGGCTACGCTGAGTCTCAGCGGCCTGGGCAGGAAGTCGGTGTTGTCGACGCGTACGACCCCCTCGCTCTCCAGGGCATCCATGTCGATGTCGATCATGTCGCCGGTGACGGCCTCCGGCAGGCCGCAGAACCACAGCACGTTGAGGTCCTTGACGATCTGGCTGCGGCTGACCCCGAAGTCGTCGGCGACCTGATCCACGGGGATGCTCTCGCGTGCACGCAGGTACGGGACCAGGGCCAGCATGCGCGGCACCTGCTCACGAGCACTGGTGGTCACGATGCCTCCTGTGCTGCAGAGCCGCGCAGGATCTCCACGACGGCGTCTCGCAGGTCGGCCGGCTGCTCGGCGACCACGTCAGCGGCGTAGCCGGCGATCTCCTCCGCGGTCTGCCAGCGTCCGGCGTAGGGGAGCTCGATGCGGTCGAAGCCGTCACCGAGCGGTATGACCGACACCGCCCGGCGGCGCAGCGCGTACCCCCGCCGTTCCCGCACCCGCAGCGTGGCGGTGCCGTCCGGAGGTGCCGGCGCCAGCGCCTGGGCCTCGGCCCGCAGGTCGAGGTCGGCCGGTACGTCGTACGAGCCGGAAACTCCCGCTGATGCCACGACGCCGCGGACCCGGGAGACCCGGAACATGCGGGTGGCGTCGCGCTCCAGGTCATGTCCGACGACGTACCAGCGTCCGTGCCACGACAGGATTCCCCACGGCTCGAGGTGGCGGGAGCGGGGATCCGCACCTGAGCGGGCGTAGTCGAAGCGCACCGGTGTACGGGTGAGGACCGCCTCCCACAGCGGCTCGAACGCCTCCTCACCGGCGGTCAACCGCGGCTCGACCAGCGCGAGCGCGTCCGGCTCCACGCCCACGCCGGCAGCCTTGAGCTTCAACAGGGCGCTGGAGGTGTGCTCGGCGAGTCGGGCGTGCTGCCAGACGCGGGCGGCCAGGCCGACGACGGCGGCTTCGTCCTGCTCCAGGCTGATCTCGGGGAGCTCGAAGGCGTCACGGCTGATCCGGTAGCCCTGCTCGTCCTCGAAGAACGCCTCGTGGCTGCCCACCTCGATTTCGATGCCGATCTCGCGCAGCTCCTCCTTGTCGCGCTCGAACATCCGCTCGAAGGCCTCGTCGCTCTGGTCGTGGTACCCCGTGACGACGTGACGGATCCGGTCACGGGTGAGGTACTGCTGGGTGACCAGCAGCGCGATCACGAGGTTCATCAGCCGCTCGCTCTTGCGTCGGATCACAGCCGACCCCCTTCCGCGTACCGCTCAGCGCGCAGGGTGACGCTACACGGCTGGCCGACGTGACGATGGGCGTCGAGCCGGTAAGGGCGCTGGCGTACACCGATCTGCGCAGCCGCCGGACGGCACGCGGCGATGATCAGCTGACGCCGAGGATGTCGATGACGAAGAGCAGCGTGGCACCGCCGGGGATGTCGGGCGGGCTGCCCTGGTCGCCGTACCCCTTGTCGGCCGGGATCGTCAGGATGACGCGGCTGCCCAACTGCTGGCCGACCAGCCCCTCGTTCCAGCCGGCGATCACCTGGCCCTGGCCGACATTGTCGACGACGAACGGCTCGCCACGCTCCCACGACTGGTCGAAGACAGTGCCCTCGGGGTAGACCTGTCCGAGGTAGTGCACGGTGACGCTCTGGCCGGCCTCGACTGTGGGTCCGTCACCCTCGATGATCACGTCGACGCCGAGCTCGGTGACCTCCTCCGGCGTCTCCTCGGTGGCTTCGAAGCCGGTCGGGATGCCCTCGTCGTTGGTCACTACGCTAGGCACGTCCGCGGGCGGCTCGACCTCGGTGCCCTCAGCCATCTCCAGCGGCGGCGTGACCTCGGTGATCTCGGTGATGTCGAAGACGAAGATCAGGGTGTCGGTGGGCTCGACGCCGATCTGGGGGTTTCCCGTCTCACCGAAGGCGTCGGCCGGCGGGACCGCGACGGCGACACGGCCACCCTCCTGCTGACCGAGGAGTCCCCGGTACAGACCCGGGATGAGGCCGCTCTGCTCACTCACCGCGAAGGTCGCCGGCTGTCCGGAGGTGTAGGAGCTCTCCAGCTCCTCGCCCGTACGTCCGTTGACGACAGTGAATCCGGCCTGGACGCTGGTGTTGTCCTCGACCACCGCGTCGCCCTCGCCCTCCTCGATGACCTGCGCGGTGGTCTCGTCGATCTGGAACGGCGGGGCATCCAGATCCACCGTCGGCTTCTCGTCCACCGCACCCGACACCTCGACGCCCTCGAGCTCACCCTCGACAGCCGGTTCGCCACCCGCGGCGGCCTCCTCGGCGCCTTGGTCGATGCTCTCGTCGCTGGTTGACGACTGTGTGTCTCCATCGCCCTCCACCTCGTCCCCGCAGGACGACAGGGCGAGCATGGCGGGCAGCATCAGGGCCGCGAGAACCTTGCGCGTGCGCACGAGCAACACCGTTTTCGTCGGGGGCAGGACCGCTGGGAACCCTACCTGTCACATGCTGTCGATCAACTTGTGCACCCGCTCGTCGTGGGAGCGGAACGGGTCCTTGCACAACACCGTGCGCTGCGCCTGGTCGTTGAGCTTGAGGTGCACCCAGTCGACGGTGAAGTCGCGCCGTCGCTCCTGCGCGCGCTTGATGAACTCGCCGCGCAAGCGCGCCCGGGTGGTCTGCGGCGCCAGCGACTTGGCCTCGAAGGTGGCCAGGTCGGTGGTGGCCCGCGCGACCGCGCCTTTGCGCTCGAGCAGGTAGTACAGACCGCGGTCGCGGTGGATGTCGTGGTACGCCAGGTCGAGCTGGGCGATGCGCGGCGATCCCCAGGACAGGCCGTGCTTGGCGCGGTAGCGGTCGATGAGGGAGTACTTGATCGCCCAGTCGATCTCGCGCTCCACCAGCGACAGGTCCTCGGACTCCACGGCCTTGAGCGTGCGCTCCCACAGATCGAGCACCAGGTCGATGGTGGGCGTGTGCAGGTCCCGTCGGTCGACGAAGTCGCGGGCCTTGGAGAAGTACTCGTTCTGGACCTCCAGCGCGCTCGCGTCACGACCGTTGACCAGGCGTACGCGACGTTGGCCGGTCATGTCGTGCGAGATCTCCCGGATGGCCCGGATCGGGTTCTCGAGGGTGAGGTCGCGCATCACCACACCCTCCTCGATCATCCGCAGCACGAGGTCGGTCGTGGTGATCTTGAGCAGCGTGGTGGTCTCGCTCATGTTCGAGTCGCCGACTATCACGTGCAGCCGGCGGAAGCGCTCGGCGTCCGCGTGCGGCTCGTCCCGGGTGTTGATGATGGGACGGGAGCGGGTGGTCGCCGAGGAGATGCCCTCCCAGATGTGCTCGGCGCGCTGGCTCACCGAGTACACGGTGCCCCGCGGCGTCTGCAGCACCTTGCCGGCGCCGCAGATGATCTGCCGGGTGACCAGGAACGGGATCAGGATGTCTGCCATCCGGTTGAACTCGCCGTGCCGGCTGACCAGGTAGTTCTCGTGGCAGCCGTAAGAGTTGCCGGCGGAGTCGGTGTTGTTCTTGAACAGGTAGACGTCGCCCATGACCCCGTCGTCGCGCAGCCGCTTCTGGGCGTCGACCAGCAGTCCCTCGAGGATCCGCTCCCCCGCCTTGTCGTGGGTGACCAGGCTGACGGTGTCGTCGCACTCCGGGGTGGCGTACTCCGGGTGGCTGCCCACGTCGAGGTAGAGGCGCGCACCGTTGCGCAGGAAGACGTTGCTGCTGCGCCCCCAGGACACGACGCGGCGGAACAGGTACCTCGCGACCTCGTCCGGGCTCAGCCGTCGCTGGCCCTTGAACGTGCAGGTCACGCCGTACTCGTTCTCGATCCCGAAGATCCGACGGTCCATCGCTCCAGACTAGGCGTTGCGGCCGCCGATCGCGGGACCTCTGTCCCACCGGCTGCTTCCCCGCCTGCGGTTTACCAGGGCCCCTTGGTAAACCGCACCGACCATGGGACGCAACCCATGGGGAGCGACAACCTGCCGTGGGCAGTCAGGCCGGATTGACCAGTCAGTCGGTTCGCTGGCGGCACGCACGCCGGCCGCAACTCACGGATCGGCGGGACGCAACTCACGGATCGGCGGATGAGGGGGTCAGCTGCCCAGCGCGGCCACTACCTCGCGGGCCGGCAACCGACGGAACTTGCGCTTCTGCGCTCGGGTCCGGTCCAGCACCGCCACCTCGAGCTGGTCGGCTGCCACGCTGCGAGCCGGAGCGCCATCAGGTTCGGCCGCGAGGGCCTCCACCGCGAGCCGGATGGAGTCGGTGAGCCCGAGCAGGCCGTTCTCGGCGGCGCGCAGGTGTTCGGTGGTGGACTCCGTCGCGCCGCCCATGACCGCGAAGGCGTGCTCATCGGCGACCGAGCCGTCGTAGGTGAGCCGATAGATCTGGTCCTCGTCACTGCTGGCGCCGACCTCCGCGACGAAGATCTCCACCTCGTACGGCTTCTCCCCTCCGGAGGAGAAAATCGTGCCGAGCGTCTGGGCGTACGCGTTCGCGAGTCCCCGACCGGTCACGTCGCCACGGTCGTAGGCGTAGCCGCGCAGGTCTGCCAGACGCACCCCGGCGATGCGCAGGTTCTCGAACTCGTTGTAACGGCCGACGGCGGCGAAGCCGATCCGGTCGTAGATCTCGCTGATCTTGTGCAGTGCCTGGGACGGGTTCTCCGCGACGAACAGCACGCCGTCGGTGTACTGCAGGACGACCACGCTGCGTCCACGCGCGATCCCCTTGCGGGCGAAGTCGGCCCGGTCCTTCATCAGTTGCTCGGGCGACACGTAGAACGGCTGCGACACAGCGATGACCTCTTCGTCAGATCAGGGGGGCGTTGGGACCGTCGGGGCGTTGCAGACGCCCGGCGATGACGGCGTCGGCGATCTGAGCCACGTCGGCCTCGTCGATCCGGCGGTGCCCGTCAGCGGACACCACGTCGACCACCGGGAAGATCCGGCGAGCGAGGTCCGGGCCACCGGTGGCCGAGTCGTCGTCCGCGGCGTCGTACAACGCCTGGATCGTGGCCGTCACGCACTCGTCCTCGCTCAGATCGGCGCGGTAGAGCTTCTTCAGCGAGCCACGGGCGAACACCGAGCCGGACCCGGTCGCGTGGAAGGCCTGCTCCTCGTACCGGCCACCGGTGACGTCGTAGGAGAAGATCCGCCCGCCCGGCAGGCCGTGGTCGAACCCGGCGAACAGCGGTACGACGCCCAGGCCCTGCATCGCGGCGGCGAGGTTGCCTCGGATCAGTGCGGCAAGCCGGTTGGCCTTTCCGTCCAGGGACAGCGTGACGCCCTCGATCTTCTCGTAGTGCTCCAGCTCGGTCTGCAGCAGCCGGACCATCTCCACCGCGAGCCCTGCGGCGCCGGCAATACCGACGACCGAGTACTCGTCGGCGGCGAAGACCTTCTGGATGTCGCGTTGGGCGATGACGTTGCCCATCGTGGCCCGGCGGTCACCCGCCATCACGACGCCGCCCTCGAAGGTGGCCGCCACGATCGTGGTGCCGTGCGGGACCTGTGCACCCAGCGGACCGGCGTTGTGACGTCCGGGCAACAGGTCGGGGGCCTGCTCGGCGAGGAAGGTCGCGAAGGACGAGGAGCCGGGGGCGAGGTAGGCCGACGGCAGACGCCCGGCCGAGGGAATCGGACCCGTCATCGCGTCACTGCCCACCCTTCTGCACGAATCCGCGCACGAACTCCTCTGCGTTCTCCTCGAGCACGTCGTCGATTTCGTCGAGGATCGAGTCGACGTCGTCGTCGAGGCGTTCCTTACGTTCCGCGACCGCCTCGCCGGACTCGACCTCGGGCGCCTCCTCGCCCTCGTCTTGTCGCCGCGGACTCTTCTGCTGTTGACCACCGTCATTTGCCACGGGCCGCCTCCTGACGCGCTCGACGCACGATGTCGACCCTACAAGGACGGCTGCCTTTCGGTACGTGTCAGCGCCGTCGGGTGAGTGCTTCCAGCAGCTCCTCTGCGTTGGAAACCCGGTCGAGGAGGGCGCCGACGTGCTCACGGGTGCCGCGCAGCGGCTCGAGCGTGGGGATGCGCTGCAGCGAGTCCCGGCCTGCTACGTCGAAGATGACCGAGTCCCAGGAGGCGGCGGCGACAGCCTGCGGGAACTGCTGGAGGCAACGCCCCCGGAAGTACGCCCGGGTGTCGTCGGGGGGCTCGGTGACCGCACGCGCCACCTCCTGCTCATCGAGCAGCCGTTGCATGCGCCCGAGGCGTACCAGCCGGTGGTACAGGCCCTTGTCCTCGCGGACGTCGGCGTACTGGAGGTCGACCAGGTGCAGCTTCGGGTGGTCCCAGTCGATGCCGTCGCGCGCCCGGTAGGACTCCAGCAGCGACAGCTTGGCCACCCAGTCGAGCTGGTCCTTGCAGCGCATCGGGTCGTCCTCCAGCCGGCTGAGCACGTCCTCCCAGCGTTCCAGCACGTCGCGGGTCTGCTCGTCCGGTTCATCGCCGACGAAACGTCGGGCCTGCTCCAGGTACGCCCACTGCAGCTGGACCGCCGTCAGCCGGCGCCCGTCAGCCAGCTGGATCAGGTGCGTACAACTGGGGTCGTGGCTCACCGCTCGCAGCTCACTGACCGGTGCCTCGATGCGCAGGCCGTCGGCCAGGGATCCCGACTCGATCATCCCCAGCACCAGCGAGGTGGTCCCCAGCTTGAGGTACGTCGAGATCTCGGCCTGGTTGGCGTCACCGATGATCACGTGCAGCCGTCGGTACTTGGTGGCGTCGGCGTGGGGTTCGTCCCGCGTGTTGACGATCGGTCGCTTGAGCGTCGTCTCCAGGCCTACCTCGACCTCGAAGTAGTCGGCCCGCTGGCTGATCTGGAAGCCGTGCCTGCTCCCGTCCTGATGCAGACCCACCCGTCCTGCGCCGCAGACGACCTGACGACTGACGAAGAACGGCACCAGGTGGTTGATGATCTGGTTGAACGGAGTGGCACGGCTCATCAGGTAGTTCTCGTGCGTGCCGTAGGACGCACCCTTGTTGTCGACGTTGTTCTTGTACAACAGGATCGTGGGGTTGTTCGGGATGGCCGAGGCGAGTTCCGCGGCTCGGCGCATCACCCGCTCCCCCGCCTTGTCCCACAGGACGGCGTCACGAGGGGTGGTGACCTCGGGCGCGGAGTACTCCGGATGGGCGTGATCGACGTAGAGCCGTGCCCCATTGGTGAGGATGACATTGGCCAGGCCAAGGTCCTCATCGGTCAGCTGCATGGGATCGGCGACCTCACGCGCCATCTCGAACCCGCGGGCGTCGCGCAGAGGGTTCTCCTCCTCGAAGTCCCACCGGGCTCGCCTGGCCTGCAAACCGGCGTTGGCGTAGGCGTTGACGATCTGGGTGGAGGCGAGCATCGGGTTCGCACCGGGCTGACCCTGCACCGAGATGCCGTACTCGACCTCGGTGCCCATCACCCGGCGCACAGTCATGGTTCGCAGCCTACGGTGACGTCTCGAGGTCTACGCTGGTGGCCGTCGCCACCTCGTAAGCCGGGAGCGGAGGTGCGCCGTGGCCGGGCATTGCGGTGAACGATGACGAGCAGGTAGAGGTGTTCGCCGAGGACGGCAGTGTGCTCGGTGTGGCCAGCCGGCGACGCATGCGAGCGGACAACCTGCTGCACCGGGCCACGGGGGTGATCCTGCGCGACACCGCCGGCCGGGTCTACGTCCACCGACGCACCGACAGCAAGGACGTGTTCCCGGGTAGGTACGACTGCTGCGCCGGCGGGGTCGTCGGCGTGGGCGAGGACGTGCTGGCGGCTGCCGAGCGTGAGCTCGCCGAGGAGCTCGGGGTACGCGGGGTGTCGCTGCGGCCGCTGCTCGTCGGCCGGTACGAGGATGCGCACACCCGCTACCTAGCCCATGTGTACGAGGCGACCTGGGACGGGCCCATCACCTGGCAGACCGACGAGGTGGCCTGGGGTGACTGGTGCACGCTGTCGGAGCTGCGGGCGCTTCTAGCAGACCCGGCGCGCCCGTTCGTGCCGGACACCAGGGCCCTGCTGGCCGACTGGTTCATCGAGGTCGGCGCGTCCTGAGCGGCTTGCCGAGGCTGACCGACAGCGGTGAGTCGGCGTAGTGGCCGAACTTCGCGACGTCGGCGTACCCGCAGTCGCGGTAGAGAACGATCGCCTCGACCTGTGGAACTCCGGTCTCGAGCACCATCCAGTCTGCTCCCCCGCTCGCCGCCCCGGTCTCCAGATGCGCCAGGACGGTCCGCGCGAGACCCCTGCGCCGACGGTCCGGCGCGACGAACATGCGCTTGATCTCCGCGGGTCGTCGCCCGGGCAACGGTGGCACCGGGGGCACCAGGCGCCACCCGCCCATCGCGACCGGCCGGTCGGTGTCGTACGCGACGACGAACCCACCACGAGGTGCGGCGAACTCGTCGACGGCTACCGGGCTGTCGTCGTGACCGCCGTAGAGCCGGAGATAGAGGTGCTGGGCCTGTTCGGTGAGCAGCGCGACGTCGGGGTGGTCGTAGCCGACGGTGAGCAGCTCGACGTCGGGGACGGTGGCCACCCGGGGATTATCGCCGGCTCGCAGCGCTGAATCGACCCATCGGGCGATGGTCACGGCATCGGACCTCCGGTGAAGCCGCCGGAGTTCTGCCCACGACGGAACGCGTCGCGGTTCAACGCGTCCTTCTCGGCATTGCCGAGCTCGTGATTCGTGGGCGTCAGCGGCTTGGTGCGTTCGGCCCCGCGCCATGAGCCGACGGCGACGGCGACGGCGACGATGAACACGGCCAGCACGATCAACCAGGTCATGAAGATGCCCTCCCACGTTGCACGACTTGCGAGCCGTGTCCGAGGTGTCCTCCGTGTCCCAAACGTACTCTTGTGGCCGGCACTGTTCCTCCCAGTCAGCGCTCGCGTCGTCGCTGCTGGGACAGCCCGTAGGCGATGTTGACGCCCACGATGCCCAGCCAGCTGATGGCCAGCCCGGGCAACTGCTCCATGCCGGCAGAGATCGCGGTGATCGGGATGCCCGTCCCGAGGGACACGATTCCGAGCACGAAGGGCAGGTCGGAACCCGACCTCCGCCCGCCGTCATGATCGCGACGGGCCGTCTCGACCTCGGCCTGCACGCGCCGGTCGACCTGGGCGTCGAGACGCTCGAGGAACGCCTCGACGAGGGCGGGCTCGTACGTCTGATCGAGATCCTTGCGGGCCGCGACCCGGGATTCCAGGTCGGCCCGCAAAGCGTCCCGGTCGTCGACGGCCATGACGCTCAGAGGTACTGACCGGTGTTGGCGACCGTGTCGATCGAGCGGCCGGGTTCGGAGCCCTGCTTGCCGGTGACCAGCGTGCGGATGAACACGATCCGCTCGCCCTTCTTGCCGGAGATCCGGGCCCAGTCGTCGGGGTTGGTGGTGTTCGGCAGGTCCTCGTTCTCCTTGAACTCATCGACGCACGCCTGCAGCATGTGACTGACCCGCAGCCCGCGCTGGGCGTGTTCGAGGAAGTCCTTGATCGCCATCTTCTTGGCCCGGTCCACGATGTTCTGGATCATCGCGCCGGAGTTGAAGTCCTTGAAGTACAGGACCTCCTTGTCGCCGTTGGCGTACGTCACCTCAAGGAAGCGGTTCTCCTCGGTCTCGGTGTACATCCGCTCGACCGTGCGCTGGATCATGCCGCCGACACAGGCGTCGCGGTCTCCGCCGAACTCGCCGAGGTCGTCGGTGTGCAGCGGCAGGTTGGACGTCAGGTACTTGGAGAAGATGTCACGGGCCGACTCCGCGTCGGGGCGTTCGATCTTGATCTTCACGTCGAGCCGCCCCGGGCGCAGGATCGCCGGGTCGATCATGTCCTCACGGTTCGACGCCCCGATCACGATGACGTTCTCGAGACCCTCGACACCGTCGATCTCGCTCAGCAGCTGCGGCACGATGGTGTTCTCGACGTCGGAGGACACCCCGGAACCGCGGGTGCGGAACAGTGAGTCCATCTCGTCGAAGAACACGATGACCGGGGTGCCTTCGCTGGCCTTCTCCCTGGCTCGCTGGAACACCAGCCGGATGTGTCGCTCGGTCTCGCCGACGTACTTGTTCAGCAGCTCGGGGCCCTTGATGTTGAGGAAGTAGCTCTTACCTTCCTCGCCGGTCTTGTCGGCGACCTTCTTGGCCAGTGAGCTCGCCACCGCCTTGGCGATGAGTGTCTTGCCGCAGCCGGGAGGGCCGTACAGCAGGATGCCCTTGGGCGGGCGCAGCTCGTGCTCGATGAACAGGTCCGGGTGCAGGTAGGGCAGCTCGATGGCGTCGCGGATCGAGTCGATCTGGCCGCCCAGGCCGCCGATGCTCGTGTAGTCGATGTCAGGGACCTCTTCGAGGACCAGCTCCTCGACCTCGGACTTGGGGACCTTCTCGTAGACGTACCCGGCGCGGGCGTCCAGCAGCAGCGAGTCCCCGGCGCGCAGCTTGACCTCGCGCAGCGACTCAGCGATCCGGACGACCCGCTCCTCGTCCGCACTGCCGGTGACGAGCACCCGGTCGTGGTCGGCCATGACCTCCTTGAGCATCACGACCTCGCCGACCTGCTCGAAGTCCAGCGCCGTCACGATGTTGAGAGCCTCGTTGAGCAGGACCTCCTGGCCTCGGTGCAGCTCCTCGAGGTCGACCGCCGGGCTCACCGTGACACGCAGCTTGCGTCCGCCGGTGAACACGTCGACCGTGTCGTCGTCGTTGCGGGCCATGACCGTGCCGAAGCCGGTCGGTGGCTGGGCCAGCCGGTCGACCTCCTCCTTCAGCGTGAGTATCTGGTCGCGCGCCTCGCGCAACGTCGAGCTGAGACGCTCGTTCTGCGCCGTCACGGCGGACAGCCGGGACTGCGTCTCGGACAGCTGCGCCTCGATGCTGCGACTCCCACCCGGCGGCGAGGCCGCGCGGCGCCGGAGGTGTTCGATCTCGGCGCGCAGGTAGGCGATCTCGGTCTCGGCGGCACTCCGGTTGCGATCCGGTTGCTCGGTCATCGGGACCCCTTCCCTCGGATCGGCGCTGTGCCCGACCCTACCCGCGGTGCGTGACCCACGTCCGAGGCCACGCAGTCGTGTCCGAATCGTCACTGTCGGAGGGTCAGGGTGCGGCGTCCGGTTCGGGCCCTGGGTCGACTGGACGGGGTCCGAGGTAGTCGGGCCCGTAGGCGCCGGGAGCCGGTCGGCGACGCTTGGTGGGTGGTTGCACGCCCGGGGCCAGGCGTCGTGCGGTGACCAGGAACGCGGTGTGGCCGATCATCGTGTGATCCGGACGCACGGCCAGTCCTTCGACGTGCCAGGACCTGACCAGCGACTCCCACGCCGAGGGCTCGGTGAAGCCGCCGTGCACGCGGATGGTCTCGACCACCTTGCTCAGCTGCGTGGTCGTCGCGACGTAGACGCACAGGATCCCGCCGGGCGTCAGCGCATGGGCACAGACGCCCACGCACTCCCAGGGCGCGAGCATGTCGAGGACGACACGGTCCACGTCGGTCTGCTCGAGGCACTCCGCGAGGTCACCGACGCTCAGCCGCCAGGCCGGGTGACCAGGACCGAACAGCTGCTCGACGTTGCGTCGGGCGGTCTGGGCGAAGTCCTCGCGGCGTTCGTAGGACCACACGCGGCCCAGCGGCCCGACCGCACGCAGCAGGTGGGAGGTCAGTGCACCGGAACCGACACCGGCCTCCACCACACGGGCTCCCGGAAAGATGTCGGCCATCATGAGGATCTGCGCGGCGTCCTTGGGGTAGATCACCGCGGCACCACGCGGCATGGAGACGACGTACTCGTGCAACAAGGGCCGGAACACGAGGTACTCAGCTCCACCGGAGGAGGTGACAACGGTCCCTTCCGGCCGGCCGATCAGCTCGTCGTGCTCGATCGACCCCTTGTTGGTGAAGAACTGCTTGCCGGGCGAGAGGTGGACGCTGTGCCGCCGCCCCTTGGAGTCGGTGAGCCGGACCCAGTCGCCTTCCAGCAGCACGCCGCGACGTGCTCCGGACCAGCCATCCGCGGGGGCGTCCATGGCGGGCAGCCTAGGTCCGGGCCGGCGAGTCCCTAGGTCCGGGTCAGCGCCGCATCCACGTCGGCGGTGGCCAGCACCCCGTATACGCTGCCGTCCTGCTCCAGAAGGAGGTACTCGCTGGACGGAGCGGCATTCATTGCGCGCACGAGCGGCTCGCCGACCAGATCCGCGGACAGCGCCAGGCCGGCGTCGATCCGGCGCGCCAGGGCGCCGGTGCTCACCCACGGGCGGCGGTCGTCGGGGGTCGCGTCGACGGCGTGCTCGTTGACGATGCCGATCGGCCGCCCACCGGCCTCCACCGTCACCAGGCTCCCGGCCCCCACCTCGTGTGCCCGGCGTACCGCTTCGGACAGCGGCAGGTCCTCCGGTACGGCCAGTGCCCGCCGAGCCATCGCGCGGGCCTGCAGTGCCGGCAGCTTGGCGCGCAGCCGGGCGACCAGCAGCGACTGGCTGGCGCCGCTCCACACGAACGCCGCGACGACCCCGGCCAACACGAAGTCCAGCAGCGACACGTTGCTGCCGAACAGCTCGGCCAGCAGGAACGGGTAACCCAGGATCGCCACCGCCACCACCCGCCCACCCCACGCGGCGACGATCGTGGCCAGCGTCGGACGTCCTGACACCGACCAGACCAGCGCCCGCAGCACCGCACCACCGTCCAGCGGGAGGCCCGGCAGGATGTTGATGACGGCCAGCACCAGGTTCGCGATCGCCATCGACTGCACGGCGAACAGCACGAGCCCGTCCGGCACCACCTGGGCACCCGCCAGTGCGACGAGCCCGATGGCGGCGGAGGTGAGCGGGCCCACGATCGCGATCCAGAACTCGCGGCGGGGTGTGTCCGCCTCGTCCTCGATCTGGGTGACACCGCCGAGGAAGTGCAAGGTCACCGAGATGACCCGCATGCCGAACGCCTGGGCCATCAGCGCGTGCGAGACCTCGTGCAGCAGGACCGACAGGTACAGCAGCACCGCGATCCCCAGACCGGCGACGTACGCCAGGTTGCCGAGCCCCGGAGCCACGGTCTCCACCCGCGGGGAGAACACGATGGCGATCAGGGCGGCGACCAGGAGCCAGGAACGCTGGACGTACAACGGTGCACCGGCGACGGAGCCCAGCTGCCAGGCACCGGCCGGCCGGGGGTCCGCCGATGGCGAGGGGCTGCTCATGTCCTCAACGCTAGCGGCCCGTTGTCGGGGCCCTGGTTGTCGGTGTGCTCGGCTAGCGTGACCGCCATGACATCGGATCTGCTCCACGACCCGGCTGAAACGCTGCCGCCACGCACGCTCGTCGACGGCGTGGACGTGGTCGGCAGCCTGTCCCCCAGCCGGGCGGCCGATTTCATGAGCTGCCCGCTGAAGTACCGCTTCCGCGTAGTCGACAGGCTGCCGGAGGCGCCGAGCCCCGCCGCTGTCCGCGGCACCGTCGTGCACACCGTGCTGGAGAGGTTGTTCGACGCACCGGCGCACGGGCGGACGCTCGATGCCGCTCTGCGACTGGTACAGCCGGAGTGGGATGCGCTGCTGACTGCGGAGCCGGACCTGGCGGCCATGTTCGACGGTGCGGAGTCTCCGCTGGAGCTCACCAGCTGGTTGGAGCAGTGCCGCTCGCTGCTGCGCACGTACTTCGAGCTGGAGGACCCGTGCCGGCTCGAGCCCGCCGAGCGCGAGCTGTACGTCGAGCACGTGCTGGACTGCAAGCTCCTCCTGCGGGGCTATGTGGACCGCCTCGACGTCAACGCCGCCGGCGCGGTACGGGTCGTGGACTACAAGACCGGACGCTCCCCCAGCGAGCTGTTCGAGGCCAAGGCGCTGTTCCAGATGAAGTTCTACGCACTGGTCCTGTGGCGCACGCTGGGCACGATGCCCGCTCTGCTGCAGCTGGTCTACCTGGGCAACGGCGAGATCCTGCGCTACGTCCCCGACGAGCCTGACCTGCTGGCGACCCAGCGCAAGATCGAGGCGCTGTGGGCGGCGATCGACCGGGCCACCCGCACCGGGAAGTGGCTGCCCCGCAAGGGGGCGCTCTGTGCGTGGTGCGACCATCAGGCGCTGTGCCCGGAGTGGGGTGGCACCCCGCCGCCGCTGCCCGTGGGCTGATCAGCCAGCGAGCGGTGCCTCGGTATCGGTCGCGTGCGTCTCCACCGGCGTGATCTTGCCCGTGTCGATCTCCTTCGCCCAGTGGCACGACACCCGGTGCCCAGGACGCAGCTCGACCAGGGTCGGACGTTCGTCGTCGCACCTCGTCGGTTGCCGAAAAGGGCAGCGCGTGTGGAACCGGCACCCGCTCGGCGGGTCGGCCGGGGAGGGCAGGTCGCCGGTGAGCAGGATTCGTTCGCGGCGGTCCTCGACCACCGGGTCCGGCACCGGCACCGCCGACATCAGCGCCTTGGTGTACGGGTGCAGCGGGTAGTCGTACAGGTCCTCGGCCGGCGCCTGCTCCACGATGCCGCCGAGGTACATGACGGCGACGTCGTCTGACACGTGCCGCACCACGGCGAGGTCGTGGGCGATCACGAGGTACGTCAGGCCGAGCTGCTCCTGGAGGTCCGAGAGCAGGTTGAGCACCTGCGCCTGGATGGACACGTCCAGGGCCGACACCGGCTCGTCGGCGATCACCAGGGAGGGTTCCAGAGCCACCGCGCGGGCGATGCCGATCCGCTGGCGCTGGCCACCGGAGAACTCGTGCGGGAACCGGCGCGCGGAGTTGCGCGGCAGCCCCACCAGCGCGAGCAGCTCCTTGACCTTGGTCGCACGGTCGTAGGGGATCTTGTGCGCGTCCAGCGGCTCGGTCAGGATCGTCTCGACGCTCTGGCGGGGGTTGAGGCTGGCCATCGGGTCCTGGAAGACCATCTGCATGTGCCGGCGGATACCGCGCAGCTCCTCGCCCTCCAACGTGGCGACGTCCGTACCGCCGTAGAGCACTGAGCCGGCTGTCGGTTCGACCAGGCGCAGGATCGCCTTGCCCAGCGTGCTCTTGCCGCACCCCGACTCCCCCACCAGGCCAAGGGTCCTGCCGCGCGCGACGGCGAGGTCCACGCCGTCGACCGCCTTGACGTGCCCGACGGTGCGGTCGAACAGCAAGCCCTTCTTGATCGGGAAGTGCACCTCCAGTCCGCGCACGTCCAGCAGCGGGCTTGCGTCGTCGTTCGCGCTGGATGAGCTCATCAGCCCGCCTCCGTCGCGGTGGGGGACAGCGGGTTGAAGCAGCGCAACGATCGGTCGCCGTGGCTCTCCAGGTGTGGCGTGGACTCCCGGCACCGGTCGGTGACGTTGGCGCACCGGGGCGCGAACGCGCAGCCCTGGCTCCACGCCAAGGTGTCGGTCGGTGAACCGGGGATCGGGAGCAACGGCTCCCCCCGGGCGGTGTCCAACCGCGGGATGGAGGCCAGCAGGCCGCCGGTGTACGGATGTCGGGGCGTGGCGAACAGCGGCCGGCGCGGGGCGGACTCCACGATCCGGCCGGAGTACATCACATGCACCTGCTCGCAGAGTCCGGCCACGACACCGAGGTCGTGCGTGATCATGATCAGCGCCGTACCGGTGTCGGCCACGAGCTCCTTGAGCAGCTCGAGGATCTGCGCCTGGATCGTCACGTCGAGCGCCGTGGTCGGCTCGTCGGCGATCAGCAGGCGCGGCTCGGAGGCCAGGGCGATCGCGATCAGCACCCGCTGGCGCATGCCGCCGGACATCTGGTGCGGGTACTCCCTGACCCGTCGTCCCGCGTCGGGGATCCCCACCGTGCCGAGCAGCTCGACCGCCCGGTCGAGGGCCTCGGCCTTCTTCATCCCCCGGTGCCGCTCGACCACCTCCGCGATCTGGCGACCGACCGTCACCACCGGGTTGAGCGAGCTCATCGGGTCCTGGAAGATCATCGCGATCTCCCGACCACGCAGGTCCGCGCGAGCCTTGCGGCTCATCGTGGACAGATCGCGGTCGCGGTAGGAGACGGTCCCCTCGACCCGGACGCCCGCCGTCGGCAGCAGGCCCATGATGGCCAGCGAGGTGACGCTCTTGCCGCTGCCCGACTCCCCCACCAGGCCGACGTGCTCGCCGGGGCGCACGCTGAACGAGACCTCGCTGACCGCCTCCAGCGGCTCTTGGCCCCGTCGCCCGAACGTCACCGAGAGATCGCGTACGTCGAGCAAGGAACCACTCGAGTGGTCGGGGCCATCGGGGGCTGTCGGGTCGTCGGTGATCTCGGTCATCGGCGCTGCTTCGGGTCGAGGGCGGTACGCATCGACTCACCGAGCAGCGTGAAACCGAGCGCGGTGATCGCGATGCACACGCCGGGATAGAACGGGAGCCACGGGGCAATGGTGATCTTGCCCTCGCCCTCGACGACCATCCGGCCCCACTCTGCGACGTAGGGCTTGTCCCCGCCGAGACCGAGGAAGGACAGCGCCGCCACCTCGATCGTCGCCGTGGCCAGGTTGAGGGTCGCCTGCACGATGGTCGGACCGAGCGAGTTGGGCAGCATGTGGTTCAGCACCAGCGTGCGCCGTTTCAGGCCCAGTGCGCGCCCGGCCAGGACGTAGTCGCTCCTGCTCTGCGCCATCATCGAGCCACGTAGCAGCCGGGCGAAGATGGGCACCTGGGCCAGTCCGATGGCCAGCATGAGCCCGAACTGGCTCTCCGCGATGAGCGCGGCCACGCTCACCGCCAGCAACAGGCTGGGGATGGACAGCAGCACGTCGACGAACCGCATGATGATCGTGTCGAACCATCCGCCCAGCCCGCCGGCCAACAGGCCCAGGAACGCCCCGATCGAGAGGCCGATGCCGGTCGAGACGACCCCGATGATCATGGACTGGCGCGCGCCGTAGATGAGCTGGGTCAGCATGTCCGAGCCGAAGGCGTCGATCCCGAGGGGATGCTCACCTGTCGGCCCCTGCACGTAGATGTTGGTGGACAGGTTCGTCCACTCACGTGACTCCGGCTCGTACGGTGTTAGAAGTGGGGCGAAGACTGCCACCAGGATGAAGAGGGCGACGATGAACGCGCCCACGATCGCCATCGGATTGCGACGCAGCCGCTTGAAGGCGCCCTGCCACAGGCTCTCGCCGGGACCCTCGTCGCCACCGGCGATCGTCGTCGCGACTGCGGTGGCCTCGTGCCGGCTCATGGCACACGCACCCTCGGGTCGATGATGCCGTAGGACAGGTCGACGGCCAGGTTGACCAGCGCGTACATCAAGGCGATGAAGACGATGTAGCCCTGCAGCACCGGGTAGTCACGGTTGCCGATCGCGTCGAAGAGGTAGCTGCCGATGCCGTTGATGGAGAAGACGGTCTCAGTGAGGACCGCTCCGGACAGCAGCAGCCCCAGCTGCAGGCCCACCGTCGTGATGACCGGCAGCATCGCGTTGCGCAGCACGTGCCGGCGGGTGATGACACTTGCCGCCAGGCCCTTGGCCTGCGCCGTGCGCACGTAGTCCTCGTGGATCACTTCCGACACCGCGGCGCGGGTGATGCGCACGATGATCGCCAGCGGGATGGACGCGAGCGCGACCGACGGGAGTACCAGGTGCATCGTGGCGTCGGTGAAGGCGTCGAGGTTGCCGGTGATGATGCCGTCCAGCAGGTAGAAGCCGGTCGGGTGCTCGTTCTGCGAGCCGCGGGACTCCCGGCCCTGGGTGAAGAACAGTCCGAGCTCCAGCGGGAACACGTACTTCAAGCCGATCGCGAGCACGAACACCGGTGTGACGACGCCGACCAGTGACGCGGACACGACCGCGGAGTCCAGCCAGCTGCCCTGTCGACGGCCGGCCACGTATCCCAGTGGGATGCCGATCACGGTGGCGAGCACCAGCGCGCACACGGTCAGCTCGATGGTGGCGGGCAGCCGGTCGAAGAAGGAGGAGAACACGGGGTCGTTGGTACGGATCGAGAGGCCGAAGTCGCCACTGGCCAACGCCTTCACGTAGGTGAGGAACTGCACGTGGATGGGCTTGTCGAAGCCGTACACCGCCGAGATGCGGTCGATGTCGTCCGGTGAAGCGCCGGGGGGGACCAGCCCTCGCTCGGGACCACCGGGGAGCAGACGTACCCAGACGAAGAGCAGGACGGACAGGCCGACCAGCGTCGGGATCATCAAGCCGATGCGTCGAAGCGCGTACCTCAACATCGGGTCAAACCTTTCGGTGGGTGAGCGGGACATGCCCCGGGGGCCGGCTCCATCCAGAGCCGGCCCCCGAAGACGTCACGTCACTCGCCCACCACGACCGACGACCAGACCTCGTCGTTGACCGGGCTGGGGATGTAGCCGGACACGTTCTCCCCCAGTGCCAGCGTCGGCACCGGGCTCGCGATCGGTACGCCGGGGAGGAACTCCATCACCTCGCGGGTGAGGTCCTCGTACAGCGGGATCTGTTCCTCGGGCACCGGGATGCCCCGGGCCTCGGTCAGCGCGTCGAAGATCTCCGGGTTGTCGAAACCCCACTCCTTGGTCTCGCCACCGAAGAACACGCCGAGGAAGTTGTCGGTGTCGTTGTAGTCACCGGTCCACCCCAGCAGGTGGATGTCGTGGTCGCTGCTGTTCGAGATCTTCTCGAGGTAGTCCGGATCCCAGGCGTCGCCCACCGGGTTGACCGTGATCCCGACGTCCTCCAGCTGGGTGCTGATCACGTTCATGGTGGCGACGGGGTCCGGCATGTACGGACGGCTGACGTCGGTCGGGTAGTTGAAGTCCAGCGTGAGGTCCTCGGCACCCGCCTCGGCCAGCAGCTCCTCGGCACGCTCCGGGTCGAACTCGTAGGTGGTCACGTCGTCGGCGTAGCCGGCGACGCTCGCCGGCATGAACTGGTCGGCGATCGCCGAGCCCGGGGGCAGTGTCTCGTTGGCGACGGCCTCCTTGTCGATGGCGTGGGCGATGGCCTGGCGCACCATCAAGTCGTCGAGAGGTGCGCCGGAGGACGGGGACTGGTTGAACGCCAGGTAGAGGATGTTGAACGGCGGTCGGTTCACGAGCTGCATGCCCTCCTCCTCCAACTTCGGGAGGTCGCCTGGAGCGGCCAGGTCGTACCCGTCGATCTCACCTGCCAGCAGCGCGTCGCGTCGGGCACCCAGGTCCGAGATCGTCGGGACGACGATGTTCTGCGTCTTGGCGGGCTCCCCCCAGTAGCCGTCGAACGCGCTCAGCGTGACCTCCTGGCCACGGTTCCAGGACTCGAACTGGAACGGACCGGTGCCGACCGGGCCGTTGGTGGCGTACTCGGTGGTCATCGGGTTGCCACCGTCCTGGACCGTTCCGTTCTGCGCGATGGCTGTCGGGCTCTGCATGGAGAAGGCGGGCAGCGACAGCGAGGGGACGAAGCCGGCAAATGGTTGGTTCAGGCTGATCGTGACGCCCGTGTCACCGTCGGTCTCGCAGGACTCGTAGATGCTGTCGTCGCCGTACCCCTTGTAGAGCTTGTCCCAGTAGTAGGAGTTGGCAGGCGACTGCGACGGCCCTGCCGGCTGGTTGTTCATCCACTCGAAGTTGTCGCACACCGCCTGCGCGTTGAACGGGGTGCCGTCGTGGAACTGCACGCCCTCCTGGAGCGTGAAGGTCGTCGACAGGCCGTCCTCGGATGTCTCCCAGTCGGTCGCCAGCAGCGGGGCGGGGTCTGCCGAGCAGGGCTCCACCCCGACCAGGCCCTCGAACATCTGCCGCGCGACACGGAAGGTCTCACCGTCGGAGGCGAAGTAGGGGTTCATCGTCGCCGGGTCTGCGGAGCCCGCGAAGATGAAGGTGTCGTCGCCGCCTTCGGGTGCCTCGGCGGCCGCCTCGACGTACTCCTGGCACTCCCCTTCGGCCTCCGTGGACTGCTCTTCGACGTCACCGTCGGCCTCCGGTGGCGGCTCGGAGCTGCCGCAGGCGACCAGCCCGAGGACGGCCACCGAGGCCACCGCCGGGAACAGCACACTACGACGCAGATGCCGTGCACTCATCGCGTTCCTACTTTCGTCAGAGTCCGACCGGAGCCCTGGGAGCGTCCGGGGTACGGCGTCGCACACTAATCGCGTCACACCCCGATCAGTAAGCGCTACGCGCGTTGACGGCCGATTCGTTACAGAGCCTGAACATTTCGAGCCGCTGGAACGTCACCTGCCGTGCTCACCGTGCGTTGAAGTACTTCGCCTCCGGGTGGTGAACGACCATCGCGTCGGTCGACTGCTCCGGGTGCAGCTGAAGCTCCTCGCTCAGGACGACGCCGATCCGCTCGGGCCGCAGCAGCTGCACGAGCTTGGCGCGGTCCTCGAGGTCCGGGCACGCCGGGTAGCCAAAGGAGTAGCGCGACCCGCGGTAGCCCTGCCGGAAGATCTCGTGCATGTCCGGGGAGTCCTGGTCGGCGAACCGCAGCTCGTCACGGACTCGCGCGTGCCAGAGCTCGGCGAGTGCCTCGGTCAGCTGCACCGACAGCCCGTGCAGCTCCAGGTAGTCGCGGTACGCGTTGGCCTCGAACAGCTCGCCGGCGACCTCGGAGACCTTGTTGCCCATGGTGACGAGGTGGAAGGCGACGACGTCGAGCTCACCGGCGTCCTTGGGCCGGAAGAAGTCCGACAGGCACAGGAACCGGTCACGGTGCTGGCGGGGGAACGTGAAGCGGGTGACCTCACCGGACTGCGTCGCGGAGTCGAGCACCACGAGGTCGTCGCCCTCGGAGTAGCACGGCCAGTAGCCGTAGACCACGGCCGGTTCCATGACCGCCTCGGTGTGCAGGCGGTCCATCCACATGCGCAGCCGTGGGCGCCCCTCGGTCTCCACGAGGTCCTCGTACGACGGTCCGTCCCCGCGGGCACCGCGCAGCCCCCACTGGCCCATGAACGTGGCCCGCTCGTCGAGGTAACCGGCGACCTCGGCCAGCGACACACCCTTGACTATCCGGTCGCCCCAGAACGGCGGCGTGGGGACCGGGTTGTCCGTCGCGACGTCCGAGCGCGCCGGCAGCTCGACAGGTTCGGTGCGAGCCGCGGTCTTCGCGCGGACCTTGCGTTGGCGGGGAGCCGGCAGCGACGCCCCCTCGACGCCGCGCTTGACGCCCATCGCGGCGTCCATCAGGCGCAGCCCCTCGAAGGCGTCGCGGGCGTAGCGGACCTCGCCGTCGAACATCGCGCCGAGATCCTCCTCGACGTACGCACGGGTCAGGGCGGCTCCACCGAGCAGTACCGGCCACTGTGCGGACAGCCCGCGGGCGTTCATCTCCTGAAGGTTCTCGCGCATCACGACGGTGCTCTTGACCAGCAGACCGGACATGCCGATCACGTCGGCACGGTTCTCCTGGGCGGCCTCCAGGATGCTCGACACCGGCTGCTTGATGCCCAAGTTGATGACCGTGTAGCCGTTGTTCGTGAGGATGATGTCCACGAGGTTCTTGCCGATGTCGTGCACGTCGCCCTTGACCGTGGCCAGCACGATCGTGCCCTTGCCCTCGTCGTCGGTCTTGTCCATGTGTGGCTCGAGGTGCGCCACCGCGAGCTTCATCGCCTCGGCGGACTGCAGCACGAACGGCAGTTGCATCTGGCCGGCGCCGAACAGCTCGCCCACCACCTTCATGCCGGCCAGCAGGTCGTCGTTGACGATCTGCAGGGCCGCCTTGCCGGAGGCCAGCGCCTCGTCGAGGTCCTCGGTGAAGCCCTTGGTCTCGCCGTCGATGATGCGGCGCTGGAGACGCTCCTGAAGCGGCAGCGCGGCGAGCTCGGCGGCCCGGTCGGCCCTGGAGTCGGTCAGGCTGACTCCGGAGAACACGTCAAGGAAGTGCGTCAGCGGGTCGTGACCGGGGCGTCGCCGGTCGTGCACCAGGTCCAGCGTCGCCTGCAGCTGGTCGTCGGGTATGCGTGACAGCGGCAGGATCTTGGCAGCGTGCACGATCGCGGAGTCGAGACCGGCCTGCACGCACTCATGCAGGAAGACGGAATTGAGCACCACCCGCGCCGCCGGGTTGAGGCCGAAGGAGATGTTGCTCAGTCCCAGCGTCGTCTGGACGTCGGGGTAGAGCTCCTTGACCCGACGGATCGCCTCGATCGTCTCGATGCCGTCGCGACGGGTCTCCTCCTGCCCGGTCGCGATCGGGAAGGTGAGGGTGTCGACGACGATGTCGGAGGTCTTCATCCCCCAGTTGCCGGTCAGGTCCTCGATCAGCCGCTGCGCCACCCGTACCTTCCACTCAGCGGTCCGGGCCTGACCCTCCTCGTCGATGGTCAGCGCGACGACGGCGGAGCCGTGCTCACGCACCAGCGTCATGATGCGCGCGAAACGTGATTCGGGTCCGTCGCCGTCCTCGTAGTTGACCGAGTTGAGGACGCAGCGTCCGGCCAGCCGCTCGAGCCCTGCCTGCAGCACCGGGGGCTCGGTCGAGTCGAGCATGATCGGCAGCGTCGAGGTCGTGGCCAGCCGGAAGGCGGCCGTGCTCATGTCCTCGACGCCGTCGCGACCGACGTAGTCGATGTTCAGGTCCAGCAGGTGGGCCCCGTCGCGGATCTGCGCCTTGGCGATGTCGACGCAGTCGTCCCACCGGTCCTCCAGCAGCGCCTCGCGGAACGCCTTGCTGCCGTTGGCGTTGGTCCGCTCGCCGACCGACAGGTACGACGTGTCCTGGCGGAACGGCACGTGCTGGTAGAGCGAGGACGCCCCCGGTTCGTGAGCCGGCTCGCGGGCGGTGACGGCGCGGCCCCGCACCCGCTCGACGACCTGACGGATGTGTTCCGGGGTGGTGCCACAGCACCCGCCGACCAGTGACAGGCCGAACTCGCGGGTGAACGAGTCGTGCGCGTCGGCCAGCTGCTCTGGGGTGAGCGGGTAGAAAGCCCCGTCTCCGCGCAGCTGCGGCAGCCCCGCGTTGGGCATGCAGCCGACCGACACCTGCGCGTAGCGGGACAGGTAGCGCAGGTGCTCGCTCATCTCGGTCGGGCCGGTGGCGCAGTTGAGGCCGATCACGTCGATGCCCAACGGCTCGAGCGCGGTCAGGGCGGCTCCGATCTCACTGCCGAGCAGCATGGTGCCGGTGGTCTCGACCGTGACGTTGACGATGATCGTCACGTCGGCGCCGGCCGCGGCGATCGCCCGCTTGGCGCCGAGCACGGCGGCCTTGCACTGCAGCAGATCCTGGGCGGTTTCGACGAGGACGGCGTCGATGCCGCCGTCGATCATGCCGCGCGTCTGCTCCTCGTACGCGTCGCGCAGGGTGGCGAAGCGGGCATGGCCCAAGGTGGGCAGCTTGGTGCCGGGGCCAATCGAGCCGAGCACCCATCGCGGGCGCTCCGGCGTGCTCCACCGGTCGGCTGCCTCGCGTCCCAGCCGCGCCCCCGCCTGCGCCAGCTCGTAGATCCGGTCGGTGATGTCGTACTCGCCGAGGTTGCCGAAGTTGGCACCGAACGTGTTGGTGAGGATTGCGTCCGCGCCGACCTCGAGGTAGGCGTCGTGGATCGCGGCCACCACGTCGGGGCGGCTGACGCTGAGAATCTCGTTGCAGCCCTCGTGGCCCTCGAAGTCCTCCAGGGACAGGTCGTGCAGTTGCAGCATCGTGCCCATGGCGCCGTCGGCGACCACCACGCGCTCACGCAGGACGTCGCGCAACGGACGGGCGTGACTCATGACGGGCGCTCCAACAGGTCGGGCTGAGACGACAGTTCAGGGTACGCCGGGGCCGACGGGCGCCGGGCCGGTGGCACGCCCGTCGTAGGGTGTGACGGTGCAGGACTCGACTGGGCTCCCCGACGTCGTCGACCCCGTGGTGGTGGTCGCCTTCGAGGGCTGGAACGACGCCGGTGACGCCGCGACCGGCGTCATCGACCACCTCCTGCACGCGTGGTCCGGTGAGCTGATCGAAGAGATGGACCCCGAAGACTACTACGACTTCCAGGTCAACCGGCCCACGATCAGCTACGGCGACGAAGGCGACCGCGCTATCAGCTGGCCGACGACGCGGTTGTACGTCGCCCGCCCGGTGGGCGCCGACCATGACGTCCTGCTGATCCGTGGTCTCGAGCCCAACATGCGCTGGCAGGGCTACTGCGACGAGTTGCTGACCTGGATCGACCGCTTCGGTGCGACGATGGTCCTGACGTTGGGAGCGCTGCTGTCCGACGCCCCGCACACCCGTCCCGTTCCCGTGACCGGACACACCTCGGACACCGCCGTCTCCACCGCGCTCGACCTCGACCCCTCACGGTACGAGGGCCCCACCGGGATCAACGGCGTCTTCGCCGACGCCGTCTCGCGCAGCGGGGTCCCCTGCGTGTCGCTGTGGGCGGCGGTTCCGCACTACGTCGCCCAGCCCCCCTGTCCCAAGGCGACCCTGGCCCTGCTCGGTCGGCTCGAGGAAGTGCTGCAGACGCCCTTGCCGCTCGGCGAGCTGGTCGAGGAGGCCCGCGCCTGGGAACGCGGCGTCGACGAGCTGTCCCGTGAGGATGCCGAGATCGCGGAGTACGTCGAGGCGCTGGAAGAGGCCCGCGACACCAGCGAACTCCCCGAAGCCAGTGGTGAGGCCATCGCCCGGGAGTTCGAGCGCTACCTCAAGCGCCGTAACCACGACGACTGAGCGACCGGATGCCTTACGGTCGAGCCATGAACGAGGATCTGAGAACCGTGCATGCTTCCGGTGGGCTCCTGGTGGGGCATGACGGCTCGACTTTCGCCGACGAGGCACTCAGATGGGCACTGGCATTGGCCCGTCGGCTCGGTACATCGGTGACCAATGGTCCGGGCGTGGGTCATGACCACGGCTCCGCGACCTCCGTCGTGGTCGCGAGGTTATGTCCCGCCGATGGCCGACTATGCCGAAGCAGTCGCTGCGCAGCTGCGTGTCGACACCGAAGCGGTGCGCGAGCGGTACGCCGACATGGAGGTCACCTGTCAGGCCGTCCATGGAGCAGCAGCACACGCCCTTGTCTCGGCTTCGGAGAACGTCGAGCTCCTGGTGGTCGGGCCACGTGGTGTCGGGGGCTTTCGAGGTCTCGTGCTGGGATCGGTGAGTGAGCAGTGCGTACGCCACTCGGCCTGCCCGGTCGTGGTCGTGCCGGCGTCAGACGTCAGCAGCGACGGTTCGAGGTCGGTCGTCCTGGACGCCGGGCTCAGCGACGACGCCTGACCTCGTCTGACAGCCGCACGCCGAGCAGGGCGTCCACCAGGGTGCGCACGGTGCCCGGCGCGGCTTGGTCGTGGTGGTCCACCGGGTGCTCCTCACCGGTGCTGCCACCGAGCACCGCGTCCACCCACACGTCGATCGCGGCCAGTGCCCGGGGAGAGTCGAGGTCGTCGTGCAGGGCCGCTCGGACGCTGGCCACCAGGTCGGCCGCCGGTGGACCGCTCGCGTGCGCGACGGCGTCACGCCAGCGGACCAGCCGGGCCTCACCCGCCGCCAGCGCCGCGTCGGTCCAAGCCCAGTCGCTGCGGTAGCGGTGTGCCAGCAGCGCCAACCTGACAGCACGGGAATCCACTCCTGCCTCGCGCAACGCTGACACCAGCACCAGGTTGCCTCCCGACTTGCTCATCTTGGCGCCGTCGTACCCCACCATGCCGACATGCGCGTAGGCGCGCGCGAACGCCTGCCCGCAAGCCACCTGCGCCTGGCTTGCGGACATCTCGTGGTGCGGGAACACCAGGTCGCTGCCGCCGCCTTGCACGTCGAACCCCGGTCCAAGATGCTCCAGGGCGATCGCTGCGCACTCGACGTGCCACCCGGGTCGACCGGCACCGAACGGCGACTCCCAGGACGGTTCACCGGGGCGGGCCGCCAGCCAGAGCAGGCAGTCCAGGGGGTCGCGCTTGCCGACCCGGTCCGGGTCGCCCCCGCGTTCAGCGGACAGCGTGCGCATCAGGTCGGCGTCCAGGCCGCTGACCGAGCCGAAGCCAGGGTCGCTGTGCACGTCGAAGTACAGGTCGTCGTCGACCCGGTACGCTGCGCCCGCCTCGACGAGCTGCTGGATCAGGTCGATGACCAGAGCCATCGACTCGACTGCGCCCCGGAAGTGCTCCGGCGCCACGACGCGCAGCGCCTCCATGTCCGCCCGGAACAGCTCGGTCTCCCGCTCGGCCAGCTCACGCCAGTCCTCGCCGGTCGCGCTGGCGCGCTCGAGCAGCGGGTCGTCGACGTCGGTGACGTTCTGGGTGTAGGTGACATGACATCCGGCGTCGCGCCACACCCGTACGAGGGTGTCGAACGCGACGTACGTGGCGGCGTGGCCGAGGTGCGTGGCGTCGTAGGGGGTGATGCCGCAGACGTACAGCCGTGCGGCTTCGCCGGCGCCGCCGACCTCCCGCAGGGTTCCGTTGGCGGTGTCGTGGATCCGGGGAAGTGCGCCGCCGCCGTGGCCCAGGTCGCCGAGCGAGGGAACCGTCGGTGAGGTCCAGGCACGCATGCCCGCGACCTTATCCGGACGGCTCGGACGTGGACGGCGGTGCCTGCTCTGCGGGGACCCTGGTAAACCCGGGGTAGCAGGGCAGCTTGGGAAGCGGGTGCAGCCGCTCAGAACGCCGGCCACGGGATGACCGCGGAGCCACGGGTGGGCAGCGGGTGCAACCGCGTGCGCAGCAGCCGGGCTGCTCGTCGACGCATCTGGAGCACCTCCGATCGGGTGATGTGCTCGGCCAGCACGTCGGTCGAGTCCTCGAGTGCCGCCATCAGCCGCTCGAGGGCGGCGGCGTCGTGGTCGGTCAGGGGGCGCCCGGCCCAACCCCACAGGACCGTGCGCAGCTTGTCCTCGACGTGCAGGGTGACGCCGTGGTCACAGCCGCTCACAGTCCCGGCGGCATCCACGAGCACGTGGCCACCCTTGCGGTCGGCGTTGTTGACCACGACGTCGAACACGGCCAGCGAACGCAGCGCCGGGTGATCGGCATGAACCAGCGCAACCGGGTCGCCGTGCTGGTCCACCGCGTCCAGCACGTGCATCCAGCCTGCAGGCACCGCGTCGACCGGCACGATGTCGACCAGCACGGTCTCCAACGGCTCATCGACCCACTGCTGCACCATGCCCGGCCCGAACGGCCCGTCGGCCATGACGGTGGGAGGCACCAGATGCCAGCCCGCGAGCTCGGACACGACGTAGGACGCCACCTCGCGCCCCGCCAGCGTCCCGTCGGGGAAGTCCCACAGCGGACGCTCACCACGCACCGGTTTGTAGACGCAGTCGCTCTCGGCACCGTCGAGGGCCAGCCGGGCGAAGAAGGTGGCGTTGGACGCGCTCACCAGGCGCCCCTGCACAGTCATCTCGCCGCGACGCAGCAGGTCCTCGGTCGCGGTATCAGCCACGGTTGAGGCGCTTGAAGCCGTTGGCGCGCGGGCACAGGTGTCCCTCGACTCCCATCGGCTGGCCGCAGAACTGGCACGGAACCCGTCCGGCGGCGATCACCAGGCGCGCCCGCGAGGCGAAGGACCGGGCCATCGGAGCGCTGATGTGCACGACCAGGGCCTCGGTGGCCTCCTCGTCCTCGCTCTCGGTGGCGGCGAACGCCTCCACGACGAGCTGGTCGTCCCCCTCGTCCCACGCCAACGTCATCGTGCCGACCCGGAACTCCTGCTCGATCGGCTGGTCGAGCGGCGAGGTGTCGTCGAGCTCCTTGGCTTCGTCACCGTCTTCACCGACCCGCTCGAGCAGGTCGCCGATCTTGTCCGCGAGGACGGAGACCTGTTCCTTCTCCAGCGCAACTGAGGTGAGCCGACCGCCGTCGCGCGCCTGCAGGAAGAACGTGCGATCACCCGGCTGACCGACGGTGCCGGCGACGAAGCGCTGCGGTGACTGGTAACGGTGGATGAGCATGCGACCAGCCTAGGCGCCGCCGCCCACCACGGCATCGACCACGGGGTCCGCGGGGTGCTTGCGGCGGCGCCCGCGCGCGGGCGGCTTCAGCCAGGACAGGTCGCTTCCGGTGTCGTTCACGTGGGCGACGTACGGGCGGGCAGCCGTGTGCCGGATGACGCTCAGCGAGCCGGGGCCGACGACGATCCGCTGGAACGAGTCGAGGTGCATGCCGTAGGCGTCGGCGACGATCGCCTTGATGACGTCTCCGTGGCTGACGGCGACCCACAGCGCGTCGGGTCCGTGCTCCCGAGCGATGCTGGCATCCCAGGTACGCACTGCGGCGACCGCGCGGGCGTACATCTGGGGCAGCGACTCCCCCTCGGGGAACTGCACGGCACTCGGCTGGCCCTGCACGGCCTTCCACAGTGGTTCCTTGGCGAGTTCCTTGAGCGGTCGTCCGGTCCAGGTGCCGTAGCCGCACTCGACGAAACCGTCGTCGCAGGTCAGTCGCGGCGGATCGGTCAGCTCCTGTGCCAGCAGTCCGGCCGTCTCGACTGTGCGCTCGAGCGGACTGGTGACCAGGGCTGCGAGTGGAAGGGCGGCGAGGCGGCGGCCGACCAGGCTGGCCTGTTCGCGTCCCACGTCGTCGAGATGGACGCCCGGTGTGTGTCCGGCCAGGATGCCCTCGGCGTTGGCGGGGGTACGGCCGTGGCGGACCAGCAGGAGGGTGGGCACGACGGCCAGCCTAGACAGCGCCTGGGCGGTCAGGCTGGTTGTAGCAGTCAGGTCGCGTTGATGACGCCGGTGCCGACCAGTGCGAGCGTGAGGCTGCCGAACAGTACCCGGTAGATCACGAACGGCGTGTACGAGTGGGTGCTGACGTAGCGCAGCAGCCACGCGATGGTGGCGTACCCGATGACGAAGGACACCACGGTCGCGGCGGCGGTCGGCGCGACGCCGTAGAGGTTCTTGCCGCCGGGGACCTCCGGCAGTTGGAACAGCCCGGCACCGACGACTGCGGGGATCGCCAGCAGAAAGGCGTAGCGGGTCGCTGCCGCGCGCTCGTACCCGAGGAACAAACCTATGCTGATCGTGGCGCCCGACCGGGAGACGCCTGGCACTACCGCGGCAGCCTGCGCTGCGCCCAGGAGCACGGCGTCGCGCAGGGTGAGAGCGGCGATCTCCCGGGTACCGCGTCCGACTCGTTCGGCGAGACCGAGCACGAGGCCGAGCACGATCAGCACCGTGCCGGTGATCCACAGGTTGCGGAGGTCGCCCTCGATCAGGTCCTGCAGCGCGATGCCGACCACGACGATCGGCACCGAGCCCACGATGATGAACCACCCGAGCCGCGCCTCCAGCGTGCTGCGCAGCGCGGGCCTGAACAAGGCCAGCACCCAGGTCGAACCGATGTTCCAGATGTCCTTGCGGAAGTACAGCAGGACCGCGAGCTCGGTGCCGATCTGCACGACGGCGGTGAACGCCGCACCGGGATCCCCCCAGCCGAACCACTCAGGATAGACGCGCAGATGCGCACTGGAGGAGATCGGCAGGAACTCGGTGAGGCCCTGCAGCGCGCCGAGGACCACCGCCTGCAAGAAGTCCACCGTGCTCAGTCCGCCAGGCCGGCAGCGTCCAGCGCCTCGGCCACTGTCCGCATCGTGGCCGTCCGGCCTTCCTCGTCCTCGGCGAAGGGCGTGACGTTCAGCGTGCTGACCCCGGCCTCCGCGTACGCGTGCAACCTGTCCACCAACCGCTCGCGGGGCCCGATCAGGGCGGTCTGGTCGATCAGCTCGAGCGGCACCGCTGCCATCGCATCGCGCTGACGCCGGTCGAGGTAGAGATCCTGGATCTCGCGGGCGGCGTCCCCGAAGCCCATCCGCACGGCGAGCGCGTGGTAGAAGTTCTGCTCGCGACTGCCCATGCCGCCCACGTACAGCGCCGTGTGACCGCGCAGCGGCTCGGCGCAGACCTCGAGGTCGTCGCCGATCACCACGGGCACGGTGACCGCCACGTCGACGTCGGCGACCTCGCGCCCGGCCCGTGCGATGCCCGCGCGCAGCGGGTCCATGGACACCGCCGCGTGCTCGGGGGCGAAGAAGATGCCGAGCCAGCCGTCGGCGATCTGCCCGGCGAGCTCGATGTTCTTCGGTCCCACGGCCGCGAGGTAGACGGGGATGTCAGCCCGACGGGGGTGCAGCATCAGCTTCAGAGCCTTGCCCGGTCCGTCCGGCAGTGGCAGCGTGAAGTGCTTGCCGTCGTATCGCACGGTCGATCGGGCCAGTGCGGTCCGGACGATGTCGACGTACTCCCGGGTACGGCCCAGCGGCTTGTCGAAGCGGACGCCGTGCCAGCCCTCCGACACCTGCGGTCCCGACACCCCCAGTCCGAGGCGGAAGCGGCCATGGGACAGGGTGTCGAGCGTCGCGGCCGTCATGGCGGTCATCGTCGGCGTACGGCCGGGGATCTGCATGATCGCGCTGCCGACGTCGATGGTCTGGGTGCGCGCCGCGATCCAGGTGAGCACGGTGACGACGTCGGATCCGTACGCCTCGGCGGCCCACACGCACGAGTAGCCGAGCTCCTCGGCGCAATGGGCCAGTCGGACCTGCTCGTCGTCACCGGTCGTCGCGACGTACCCGATGTTCAACCCAAGACGCATGCGCCGGAGTCTAGGTCCCGGCCGCCGCTGGACCCGCGGCGCAACGGCCAGGCCGCTCCACTAGCCTGCCGCCCATGCAGCAGCGGCGGCTCGGCAGCAGCGGACTGGTCGTCTCCCGGATCGGGCTGGGCACCTGGCTGTGGGGGGACGACACCGACGAGCACGAGGCGCGCGACCAGCTCGCGGCGTTCGTGGATGCCGGCGGCACCCTGATCGACACCGCCGCCGGCTACGGTGACGGCACCTCCGAACGGCTCGTGGGACGCCTGCTGCGGGAGGTCGTACCGGCTGACGAGATGGTCCTTGCCACCAAGGCCGGACTGGGGTCGCGCCGCGGCCGACGCGGTCCCGACACCTCGCGCGGCGGCCTGCTGCGTCAGCTCGACGGGTCGCTGCACCGTCTCGGCGTCGACCACGTCGACCTCTGGCAGCTGCATGTGTGGTCCGACGACGTGTCCTGGGAGGAGACCCTCACCGCGCTCGACCACGCACTGGCGACCGGACGCACCCGGTACGTCGGCGTCTGCAACTACAGCGGCTGGCAGACCGGGCTCGTGCATGCCTGGCAGCGGGCCGTACCCGGCCGGGCCGCGGTCGTCTCGACGCAGGTGGAGTACTCGCTGCTGAACCGCTCGGTCGAGCACGAGGTTCTGCCCGCGGCCCGCGCCCTGGGCGTCGGCGTCCTGGCCTGGTCCCCGCTGGGCCGTGGCGTCCTGACCGGGAAGTACCGCACCGGGATCCCGGCAGACTCGCGGGCGGCGTCCCCGCACCTGGAGTCCAACGTCGCCACCTACCTCGACGACGAGTGCCGTGGCATCGTCGAGGCGGTCGCCCGCGCCGCCGATGGGCTCTCGCTCACGCCCGCGGAGGTCGCACTGGCCTGGGTGCGGGACCGCCCGGGGGTGACTGCGGCGGTAGTCGGCGCCCGTACCGCCGCCCAGCTGCGTGGCACGCTCGCCGCCGAGGACGTCGAGCTGCCACCAGAGATCGTGACGGCGCTGGACGACGTCTCCGACGAAGGCGCCGACGCCCCGTGAACCAGGAGCCGGATCACTGGCGCGCGCTGGACGACCCGCAGGCACAGCCCAGCGTGGTCGACGCGGCCGCCCGCGATGCCGGGGCGCATCCTGATGACGTACGCCGCGCCGCCGGGCTCACCAGCTGGCTGGTCCGTCGGGCGACCCTCGACGGGTCGACCGCTCTACCCGCCGAGCCACTGGCCGCTGCCCTCGCCGGGTACGGGTTCGTCGACCCGGTGCCGGGCGTACGCATGGCCGACGACCAGGTGCGGATCGTGGCCCTGCCGGAGGAACGGCTGGCCGCTCCGGTCGACGTCGCCGCGCACGAGGAGACCGTGGCCGACGAGCTGGCCCGGCTGCTCGAGGGTGGGATGCCCGACCAGGTACGCGTCGTCCTCGAGCTCGACGAGACGTCAGCCCGTCGGTGGACGCACGACCTCGAGCGCCACGTCGAGGCAGCGGGAGGCACCGTGTCCCGGGCGGTTGCCGAACGGGCCGCTGCTAGCGCCGGCGTGCTCGCGTCGTCGGACGTGGCGGTCATCGAAGGGGTGCAGCGGCTGTCCCTGGCCGACGCGGCCGCGGTGCTGACCCGCCTGGGCGACCAGCAGCGTCTCGTGCTCGTCGGCGACCCGGATGCCGTCGTGGCCTCCGCACCGGGGCAGCTGCTCGCCGACGTCGTGGCCAGCGACGTGGTCCCGGTGGTCACCCCGGAGCGGGTCGAACAGCAACAGGGTCCGTTGGTGGAGCTGCGCTCGTCGTTGCGCCAGGGCGAGCTCCCTGCGATCGAGCCGGAGCAGCGCGAGGTCGTGGTCGTACCGGCGCAGGACCCGCCCCAGGTCTTCAGGCGCACGCGTCAGCTGGTCGAGACGTCTATCCCGCGTGCCTTCGACCTCGACCCGGGCGCCATCGCGGTCCTGACCGTCAGGGCCGACGGTGACCTCGGCAGCGAGGCGTTCGCCCGGGAGCTGGCGGGCAGTGGAGTGCAGGTGGGCACCGTCTCGGACCTCGCCGGCCGGCGCCACGACGCGGTCGTCCTCGTCGTGCCGCAGGAGGCTGCGGCGACGCTCAGCCGCGCGGTCCTCATCTCGGCCGCCGCCGCGGCGCGCCGGCACCTCTCGATCGTGCATCAGGCCGGTCCGGCACTCGCCGAGGCGGTACGGAACCGTCCGCATGCTGCCCGGCTCACCCGGCTGCGGGGTCTGCTGCGCGAGGCCGTGCTCGGTCCCGAGGGTACGGATCCGCTCTGAGGCCCGGTCGGGCACGAGATGCGGGAGCGTCGGCAGCTGAGCCGTGGCAGGCTGGCACCTGATGGAGTACGAGTTCCAACGCATGTGGTTGCCGCGCACGCAGACCCGTTCGGCGGTGTGCCGCCTGCTGACCGATGCCGCCGAGTACGGCGGCTGGGAGCTGGACCGGCTGCGGCTGTTCCCCGACGGCACTCGATGGGTGACCCTGCGGCGCAGGATCATCCGCGTCCGGCGTACCGCCTGACGTCACCACTCGGCGCGGCGCAGCGGTCATCCCTTCGCCGGCTGTGGATGGTCGTCGACATCCACGACGACCGCTGTGCCGTAGTGGAGGAAGCCAGACCCATGGGCAAGACAATGGATGCCGCGTTCGACACCCGCGCTCGGTACTGGATCAGATCCGACCGCTGCAGTGCGTGTCGCGCGGCCAGGCGGACGACTGCGCTGCCCAGCCCTCGGCCCCGCCAGTCCGGATGGGTGAGCACACCGAGCGTGGGCACACCGCGCCACTCCCCGAGGTTGGCCGCCGCCAGGAGCTGCTGATCCTGGAAGTGGCCGAAGTCCGCACCGGTGGACATGCCGGCCTCGTTCCACTCATCCGGGCCGACCTTGTTGCACAGTGCTGCCACCGCCTCGTCGTCTGCCGCCGTCAGCCCTCGGACGAGTCCGTCGTCGCGGTCAAGGAGCGACAGGCGGGACACGTATCCGTACCAGGCTGGACCGAGCACCTGCGTGACGTGAGACGTCAGACCTTCTCGTACGGCACACAGAGCGTCGTGGAGCAGGGCGAACGGCTCGTCCTCATCCAGCAGCCCGGCGGAGTCGAGCCAGGCGCGAGGGCCGTAGACGACAGCGCCGTCACCGTGGCAGAGCTGGAGGACGCCGACATGGTCGAGGCGGTCGGTGACCACGACTCCGCCGCTGCGCAGCTGCTCGGCCGAAGTCGACAACGCATCCGCCCACCAGGTGTCGAGCCAGTCGCGCTGCGATCCTGCGGGCCAGGTGGCCTCATGCACGGTCGAGGAACCGGTCCAGCACGCGGGCGCCGAACTCCAGCGCATCCACGGGCACCCGCTCGTCGATACCGTGGAACAGGGCTGTGAAGTCCAGGTCCGGCGGCAGCCGTAGCGGGGTGAACCCGAAGCACCGGATTCCCAGCCGGCTCCACGCCTTGGCGTCGGTGCCACCGGACATCAAGAACGGCGCGACGTGGGCACCCGGGTCCTCCTGCAGCAGCGACGTGGTCATCGCGTCGACCAGGTCCCCACTGAAGGTCGTCTCCAGCGCGACGTCGCCGTGCTCCACCTCGACGTCCACCGACGTCCCGACCAGGGCGCGCATCTGCTCGACGAAGGTGTCCTGCTGGCCGGGCAAGAAACGTCCATCGACATGGGCCGTCGCCTCGCCGGGAACCACATTGATCTTGTAACCCGCCGACAGCATCGTCGGGTTCGTGGTGTTGCGGATGCCGGCGCCGATCATGCGGGCCGCCGGTCCGAAGGCGGCGATCAGCTCGTCCGGATCCGCCGTGGTGGCGTCGGTCAGCTCGCGAATGTTGTCCAGCAGCAGCGTCATCGACGGGCCTGGCTGCACCGGCCACTGGTGGTCCCCGACGGCGGCGATCGCGTGGGCCAAGGCGCTGACTGCGTTGTCGGGGTGACGCATCGAGCCGTGCCCGGCGGTGCCGTGGGCGGTCAGCCGCATCCAGGCCATGCCCTTCTCGCCGGACTCGACGAGGTAGAGCCGCTGGCCGTTGACCTCGGTGGTGAACCCCCCCACCTCGCCGATCGCCTCCGTGCACCCCTCGAACCACTCGGCCTGATCCTCGACGAGGCGGTGTGCGCCGTGCCGGCTGCCCGCCTCCTCGTCGGCGGTGAAGGCCAGCACGACCGGCCGCCTGGGTCTTGCGCCCGCAGCCTGACGAGCCGTCACCACTGACAGGATCATCGCGTCGAAGTCCTTCATGTCGACCGCGCCGCGCCCGGTCACATAGCCGTCGACGACCTCGCCGCCGTACGGGTCGAAGGACCAGTCCTCGGCCCGCGCCGGCACGACGTCGAGGTGCCCGTGCAGCAGCAGCGGCGCCGCACCGGGGTCTGCGCCCTCCCACCGGGCGAGCACGTTGGCCCGGCCGGCCCCGTGCTCGACGATGGTGGGGTTCAAGCCGGCTCGGGCGAGCACGTCTGCGACGTACTCGGCGGTCTTGCGCTCCCCCGGTCCGGAGTCGTCGCCGTTGTTGCTGGAGTCGATGGCTATCAGGGAACTGCAGTGCTCGACGACGTCGGCCGTGGCGTCGTACCCGGGGTTTGCTGACTCCTCGGCTGATGCATCCATGACCCCATCTTGCACCGTCCCGGACGTACCGGTGCGGTCGGGAGACCTGGGTCTCTTTGGTACAGTTACCGCCGCGTTGGGCCCAGCCCGGCGGCCACGTCCGGGTGGCGGAATAGGTAGACGCGCTAGCTTGAGGTGCTAGTGCCCGTAACAGGGCGTAGGGGTTCAAGTCCCCTCTCGGACACACAGAAGCGGGGAACTCGCGGTGGCCGGTGAAGGCAGCACCAAGGCGGTCGTCACCGCGATGTTCGCCAACTTCGGCATCGCGGTCACCAAGTTCATCGCGTTCCTGCTGACGGCGTCGTCCTCGATGCTCGCCGAGGCGGTCCACTCCGTCGCCGACACCAGCAACCAGGCGCTGCTGCTGCTCGGCGGCAAGCGGGCCAAGCGGGCGGCCACACCGGAGCACCCGTTCGGGTACGGTCGGGCGCGGTACGTGTACGCATTCGTCGTCTCGATCGTGCTGTTCAGCATCGGCGGGCTGTTCGCGCTGTACGAGGCGTGGCACAAGTGGAGCGACCCGCACCCGATCGACTCGTGGCAGTGGGTGCCCATCGTGGTGCTGCTGGTCGCGATGGCGATGGAGTCCTACGCCCTGTGCACGGCGGTCGTCGAGTCGAACAAGATCCGTGGCGACCG
>Ga0136627_1000001_pt1 | contig 88616 bp, 88 predicted proteins | sample AntDrymUQ4892206_2_FD_104652 | JGI IMG/M metagenome (GOLD analysis project Ga0136627, IMG submission 104652) | Polar desert sand microbial communities from Dry Valleys, Antarctica - metaG UQ489 (22.06) | ecosystem: Environmental > Terrestrial > Soil > Desert | place: Antarctica: Dry Valley... | reverse complement strand
TCCACGTGCTGCGCGATCCCACCCGCGGAGGCGTCGCAGCGTCGCTGAACGAGATCGCCAAGTCCGCCAAGGTGGGCGTCACGCTCGTCGAGCGGGACCTGCCGATCCCGCAGACCGTCCGCGACGCGTGTGGGCTGCTCGGCCTCGACCCGCTCTACGTCGCCAACGAGGGCAAGCTGCTGGCGATCGTGTCGCCCGAGGACGCCGAGCAGGTGCTGGCGGCGATGCGGCAGCACGAGCTCGGACGTGAAGCCCGGGTGATCGGAGCCTGCGGCACGGAGCATCCCGGCATGCTGGTCACCAGGACCACGCTGGGCGGCACCCGTGTCGTCGACCTGCCGATCGGTGAGCAGCTGCCGAGGATCTGCTGAGTGGCCGACTCGGGCGCGACGCTGTTCGCGCGCTACGCCTACCCTCCCAACGAGCTCGGCTACTGCGGTCCGGGTGACGCGTCCGTGCTGCTCGGACGGGACTCGGTGGGCGCCGAGCAACAGATCGCTCGGCATGCCCGGCAGTTCGAGGGTGCCTGGCCGTACCTCGAGATCATCGCCTCGGCGGCGCAGATCGCCGACCCGCTGGACGCCCGCGTCGTGGAGGCGTACTGGATCGGCAACGAGCTGCTGGACACCGTGGACCCGGCGTCTCTGGTGGCGCAGCTGCAGGAGCGCTTCGTCGGGCAGGTCGGTGCCAGCTGGGAACCGGGGCTGCCGCACCACAGCTTCCACGTCTTCGCCGTCTACCCGTGGGTGGGACTGCTGCGCCGAGGTGGTGCCAACGACGTGGCCCTGTCGGTGCTCGAGCAGTGCCGAATCCGGTGGGGCGAGGTCATCACAGTCGAGGGCGAGCGGATACGGGTCCGGTCCCGACCGCTGGTGCTGCGCGACGGCCTGCTCGGGCTGGGGTCGCTGCGCGAGGAGACCGCTGCCTGGTCGGTCGACGGGAGCTCGCTGCTCGCAGTCGAAGCCGGTTCTCCACAAGTGTCGGTCGGTGACCACGTGGCGATGCACTGGGACTGGGTGTGCGATGTGCTGACGCCCGGGCAGGCCGGGCAGCTGGAGTTGCGCAGCGCCGACCAGCTGGCCCGCACCAATGCCGGCCTGCGGGCAGCCGGCTGATCCCCACCTCCCACCTTCCCCACCCGTCTCCGGTTTCCCAGGGTCCCCTGGTAAACCTCACTGCCCATGGGTTGCCTCCCATGGGCAGTGAGCACTTGCCGTGGGGAGTGTCGACGCTGGGGCGCACGAGCGGGCCTCAGGCCGCCGAATCGCCCCACCAGTGGACTCCGGTCGCGTCCACGCGGATGCTGGTCCCCACGCTGCCGAGTGGCTCGCCGATGTCGCCGTACACGATTTCCTTCCCGAGCCCCTCCGGGGTGTCGAACTGGTAGTCCGGATCGGTCACGTCACGACGGAGCCCGAGCACGCCGTCGAAGAAGGGCGACCGGTACACGATGCACAGCGTCGGGCACGGTGGCCAGGCAGGCGGCCAACACCCAGTGGCCGTACGACCGGGCCATGGTCAGCATTCTGCCCCCTTCCAGCCCGCCGAAGGTCGGACTCGCGGTTGTCAGACAGATCAATGACATGTAAGAATAAACTGACATGTAACAGGTGGTGCAAGTGGGTGATGGCAATGGCACGCAGGACGAGCGACGGCGACCGCTTGTTGCTCGTGCTCGGGGCGCTCGCCAATCCTCATCGGCTGCGCATCGTCGCGGCACTGGCCGAGGAAAGCACGTACGTGAGCCAACTGGCTCGTGACCTCGGACTGAGCCGTCCGCTGCTGCACATGCACCTGCAACGACTCCAGGCCGCCGGCCTCATCACCGACCGCATGGAGATCTCCGATGACGGCAAGGCCATGCGCTGGGTCGCGGTCACCGACTTTGCTCTCCAGCTGGACGCGGCATCCATCGCGGCCGCCGCGCCGACGCTCACCGATCCACCGTCCGCTGACGGTCGTACGAAGGGAAAGAACTGATGGACGAGGTCGACTGGAACGGAGTCTTCTTCGGGCTCGGCTTTCTGATTCTGAGCACGGTCGTGCTCGTGGTGATCCTGATCCAGGCGGGGGCATTCGCCCGGGCCCGGATCGCGCGCAAGACCGAGGAGCACTTCGAGCAACTGATGACGTCCTACCGCGCGCTGGCCGATCGCAGCACCGCGCACATCGAACGGACGTCGGGCGACCTGGCGGACGTCCGGGCACGCCTGGACTCGATCGAACGCCTCCTGCGCGAAGTCGAATGACGACACCTTGACCCCGCACGGATGCGGGTCGCCGAGCGGCAACTCGACGACCCGCCGGCAACTCGACACCCATCCGACTCCGCAGCCAGCTGAACGGCGCGTCACCGAAAGGGACTCTACCCATGTCCGTCTCCACTCCCGTGCGTCCGGATCCACGGCCGCCGTCACACACCCGGGGCCTGCGTGCCCTCCTCACCGCCCCCGCCGGGCGGCGCTCCAAAGTGGTCGTCCTGCTGGCCCTGATCGGCGTCCTGCTGCTGGCCAGCCCCCTGGGCGGCAAGGTCGGCGAGGTCGAGGACAACGGACCGACGTCTGCACTGCCCCGCGGGGCCGAGTCGACGTTCGTGGAGGAACAGCTGCCGGAGTTCGCCCGTGACGGGGTGGTGCCGATGGTGGCCGTGTACGCCCGCGACGGCGGACTGACCGGCGAGGACCGCGACGCCGTCGCCGATGACCGCGAGATCCTCCGTGAGTACGCCCACGACGGTGCGGTGGCGCCGGTCGAGTACTCGCAGGACGGGGGCGCGGCGGTGCTGGCCCTCGGCCTGGACCTGCAGGACGAGAGTGCCTTCGACTCGGTACCCGGCATCCGCTCAGCGGTCGCCGCCGACGTTCCGGACGGCCTGGACACCGCAGTGAGCGGTCCGGGCGCCACGTTCTACGACGAGGTGAGCGTCTTCGCCGGGCTGGACGGTCGAATCCTCGCGGCATCCGCGGCCGTGGTGACGCTGCTGTTGCTGCTCACGTACCGCAGCCCAGTGCTGTGGATGGTCCCGCTGGCCTCCGTCGCTGTCGCGATGGTGCTGTCGCAGGCACTGATCTACCTGCTGGCCGAGCATGCCGGGCTCCCGGTCGACGGGCAGAGCGGCGGCATCCTGCCGATCCTGGTCTTCGGTGTCGGTACGGACTATGCCCTGCTGCTGATCGCGCGCTACCGCGAGGAGCTGCGTCGCTACGACGACCGACACGTCGCCATGGCGGCAGCGGTCCGTCGAGCCGGTCCGGCCATCCTGGCCTCCGCCGCGACCGTCGTGCTCGGCCTGAGCTGCCTGTTGCTGGCCGATCTCAACTCCACCCGCAGCCTGGGTGCGGTGTCGGCCATCGGGGTCGCCTGCGCGGCCGCGTCAATGCTGGTGGTGCTGCCGATGTTGTTGGTGCTGACAGGACGCTGGGTGTTGTGGCCGTTCGTGCCGCGGCCTGACGCCGGGACCGGAGTCGACGCCGTCGACGGCAGTCGTCACGATCGGGCCGGTCGGCAGTGGCACCGGGTGGCAGGCCTGGTGGCGAGAGCACCGCGGCGGATCTGGATCGGCACGTCGGTGGCTCTCGCCGTCGTCGCGCTGGGCGGCTTCGCGACCACCGTCGGCACCACCGACGAGCAGCAGTTCCGCGACGTGCCGGACTCGGTACGCGGTCAGTCCCTGCTCGAGGAGAGCTTTCCGGCCGGTCGGTCGGCTCCGGTCGACGTCGTGGCGGATGCTGCGGCGGTCGACGAGGTGCGCGTGATCGCCGCGGAGGTCGGCGGGGTCAGCTCGGTCGCCGAGCCGGTCACCTCGGTGGACGGCTCGCGTGTCCTGGTGCCGGTCACGCTGGACGCCGCACCGGACAGCGACCGCGCCGAGGACACGGTGTCCGCCCTGCGCCAGCAGCTCGAGCCGGTGGGCGCCTCGGTCGGGGGTGCCACCGCTGAGGCCATGGACGTGGCCGACTCCTCCGCCCGCGACGCAGCGGTCGTGATCCCGGCCGTACTCGTGGTGGTCCTCCTGGTGCTCGTGCTGCTGCTACGTGCCGTCGTCGGTCCGCTGGTGCTGCTGGCCACGGTGCTGCTGTCGTACGCAGCCGCATTCGGTGCCGGCGCGCTGGCGATGCGGGCGATGGGGTTCAAGGCGGTGGACGTGTCGTTGCCGCTGCTCGCATTCGTGTTCCTGGTCGCGCTGGGAGTGGACTACACGATCTTCTTGATGTCGCGCGTGCGCGAGGAGGTGCTGCTCCACGGACCGCAGGAGGGTGTGCTGCGCGGCCTTGTCGCCACTGGTGGTGTCATCACCAGCGCTGGACTGGTGCTGGCGGCGACGTTCGCGGTGCTGACGGTCATGCCGATCACGTTCATGGTCGGCCTAGGCGTGGTCGTCGCCCTCGGCGTGCTCATCGACACGTTCGTGGTCCGTACCCTCGTGGTGCCGACTCTGGCCCTCGATCTGAGCCGTCGGTTCTGGGCACCGTCACGCTTGGGGAATCCCGACGGCGACCGCAGGTGACTCTGGGAAAATTGTCCGAGAGATCACCAGTTGAGGCTTTTCATGATCGGTGCGAGCCGCTAGCGTTCGCAGCGAAACCGTCCGGCCGGGTCGCGACCGGATGAGCACCGCATTCACCGGGGGCACACGTGCGACGTCATCGACATCCAGCACCCATCGCTGGGCGGCGGGCGCGCGGCGTCCTGGCCGCTCTGGCCGCGTCGGCCCTGGCAGCCGGCCTGGCGGCTCCGCTGACCGGCAGCGCGGGGGCCGCGCCGGCCGATCCTGCATCCGCCGCTGCCGCGAGCGGCGCCAAGGTGCCCGTCCCGGAGCTGGACTACACCGCCTGCCGGGGCTCCCTCGAGGGACTGCGCTGTGCCCGCGTCGAGGTTCCGCTGGACTACGACCGGCCACGTGGCGCGACCACCGCGTTGGCGCTGGCCAAGCGTCCGGCCGATCAGCCCGAGGGCAAGATCGGCACACTGTTCGTCAACCCGGGCGGGCCCGGTGGCGCTGCGCGTGACTTCGTGCGCGCCGCGGCCTTCTTGCTCGGGCCCATCGTGCGTGCCCGCTTCGACATCGTCGGCATCGACCCTCGCGGGGTCGGTGGCAGCACACCGGCACGATGCACCATCGCCAAGCTGCCGCCCGTCCCGCGGTTCGCATTCCCGTACAGCCAACAGCAGATCCGCAAGGTGCTCGTGTTCAACGCACGGCTGCGCGGTGCCTGCGACCGAAATGGCAATGCCATCCTGGATCACATGTCGACTGCCGACACGGCGCGAGACATGAACCTGGTCCGTCGGGCCGTTGGTGATGCGAGGCTCAGCTACTACGGCATCTCCTACGGCTCGTACCTCGGCGCCTCCTACGCCGCGATGTTCCCCGGCAAGGTGCGCGCGTTGATCGTCGATGCTGTCCTTGACCCCGTCGCCTGGTCGACCGGCCGAGGCGATGCCGCTCGCAGGCTGCCCTTCTCCTACCGGCTCGGAAGCGGGCTCGGCGCCAACAAGGCGATGCACAGCGCCCTGCGGGAGTGCGACCGAGTGGGCAAGCGGCGCTGCGCCTTCGCCCACGACTCCGTCGCCAGATGGGAGCAGCTGGTGGCGCGGTTGAAGCGCGGACCGGTCGACCTCGGGGGTGGAGGCGAGTTCAGCTATGCCGATCTGATCGGCTTCTCGCTCGGGCCCATGTACGACGGCTCGGGCTACCGACCGCTGATGCGCAACCTCGAGATGCTGTACAGGATCGCGTTCGGCAACCGCAGGAACGGGACAGACGCCACCGGGCTGCGGGAGGCCTTCCAGGACTCCGTGGTCGAGCGTGCGATCGTCGGCCCCTATGCAGCCGGCTCGTTCGAGCCGGGTCACCGTCTGGTCAGCTTTTCGCCAGGCTTCCAGGGGGTGGCCTGCGCCGACAGCGTCAACCCGAAGGACCCGCGCGCCTGGGTCGGTGCCGCCGTCAAGGACGAGAAGCGCGGTGCCGGCGGATTCGGCCGGCTGTGGACCTGGATCTCCTCCGCGTGTGCCGGCTGGCCGGGCAGCTCGAGCGACGCCTTTCGTGGTCCCTGGAGGGTCCGTACCGAGACACCCCTGCTGATCGTCGGCAACACGTACGACCCGGCCACCCCGATCTCGGGGGCGCGTGCCCTGCGCCGTCTGCTCCCCGGCTCCCGGCTGGTCGAGCTGCAGACCTGGGGCCACGGTGCCATCGGTCAGAGCAGGTGCGTGACCGAACGCTTCTCGGCGTACCTCGTCAAGCGGTCCCTCCCAGACCGAGGTGCCACCTGCCAGCCGGACCGGGTGTTGTACCCGGGGAGCTGAGGCGTACGTGCACGCGGTCCACAGGTCTATGGGTGGCTGCACTACGACCCCCCACGGCAAGTTGTCACCGACCATGGGTTGCAACCCGTGGTCGGTGCGGTTTGCCATGGGGCTTGTGACTGCTGAAGCCTGATGTGACGGGTGGGGCGCCGACACGGGGCATGCGGCTGCTCAGGATTCGATCAGCTGGTCCTTGCCCGCGACGACGAGGCCGGAGTCGGTCAGGGTGAGCCCGCGGGCACGGTCCTCATCGGGATCGACACCGACCCGTACGCCGGCGGGCACGACCACGTTCTTGTCGAGGATCGCCCGTCGCACGATCGCCTCGGGCCCGACTGTCACGTTGTTGAGGAGCACCGACTGGTCGACGTTGGCATCGGCATCGACGAAGCATCCTGGTGAGAGCACCGAGGCCTTGACCAAGCCACCGCTGACCACCACCCCCGGCGACACGATCGAGTCGAAGGCCCGGCCGGCGCTCTGGCCCGAACCCTGCACGATCTTCGCCGGCGGGTGCGGCCCGTAGTCGGTGTAGATGGGCCAGTCGCCGTTGTAGAGGTTGAACACCGGCAGCCGGGAGACGAGGTCCATGTGCGCCTCGTAGTACGAGTCGAGCGTTCCCACGTCGCGCCAGTAGTCCTTGTCCCTGGAAAGCGATCCGGGCATGTCGTTGTCACGAAAGTCGTAGACGCCGGCCTCGCCGCGCGCGACGAACGCGGGGACGATGTCGCCGCCCATGTCGTGCTTGGAGCCGTCGAGAGCTGCGTCCCGGGTGACCGCGTCGACGAGGGCGTCGGAGTCGAAGACGTAGTTGCCCATCGAGGCGAGCACCTCACCCGGGGCGTCGGACAGCCCTGCGGGTGCGGTCGGTTTCTCGAGGAACTCGCGGATCGTGCCGGGGGTGGAGGGATCGACGTTGATGACTCCGAACTGGTCGGCGAGCGAGATCGGCTGCCGGATCGCGGCGACGGTGGCCGCGGCGCCGGACTCGACGTGGGCATCCACCATCTGGGCGAAGTCCATCCGGTAGACGTGGTCGGCGCCGACCACCACCACGATGTCCGGCCGCTCGTCGCGGAACAGGTTGAGGCTCTGGTAGATCGCATCCGCGCTGCCGAGGTACCAGCGCTTGCCCAGTCGCTGCTGGGCCGGCACCGGAGCGACGTAGTTGCCGAGCAGGGTGGACATGCGCCACGTCGTGGTCACGTGCTTGTCCAGGCTGTGCGACTTGTACTGGGTGAGCACGACGATCTTGAGGAAGCCGGAGTTCGCGACGTTGGACAGTGCGAAGTCGATGAGCCGGTAGTTCCCCCCGTATGGCACCGCCGGCTTGGCCCGGTCCGCGGTCAACGGCATGAGACGCTTGCCCTCCCCACCTGCGAGCACGATCGCCAGGACCCGTGGACTGCGTGTGACGCGCGACATGCCGCGACCCTAGAGCCTGGCGGCCTGTTGCGCGACGGCCGAAGGAGTGCGCGAATGAGAGTCGACGTCCTGAGCCGGGAGTACCCGCCGGAGGTGTACGGCGGAGCCGGCGTCCACGTCGCGGAGCTGGTCCGTGCGTTGCGTGCGCGTGGTGACGTGGACACCCGGGTCCGCTGCTTCGGATCACCGCGCGACGACGCCGACGCCCGTGCCTACCCGACCCCGCGTGAGCTGGCCGAGGCGAACCCGGCGCTGCAGGCGCTGGCGACGGACCTGGCGATGGCACAGGCATGCGCAGGAGCCGACCTCGTTCACTCGCACACCTGGTACGCCGCCATGGCCGGTCACTGTGCCGCGCTGCTGCACGGGGTTCCGCACGTGATGACCGCGCACTCGCTGGAACCGCTGCGACCGTGGAAGGCCACCCAGCTCGGCGGTGGCTACGCGCTGTCCTCCTGGGCCGAACGGACCGCCATCGAGGCCGCCGACGCCGTGATTGCGGTGAGCTCGTCGATGCGCACCGACATGCTGCGTGCCTACCCGGCCGTCGACCCGGCCAGGGTGAGGGTGGTCTACAACGGGATCGACACCCGTGACTGGCAACCGCGGCGGGACCCTGACCGGGTACGCCGGCTGGGGGTCGACCCGGACCGCCCGAGCGTGCTGTTCGTCGGTCGGGTCACCCTGCAGAAGGGCCTCCCCTACCTGCTCCGCGCTGCGAGCTCGCTGCCTGCCGGTGTCCAGCTCGTGGTGTGCGCCGGGGCGCCGGACACCGCGGAGATCGCCGCTGAGGTGGAGCAACTGGTAGCCGGCCTGCGCGCCAGTCGCGACGATGTGGTGCTGATTGAGAAGATGCTGCCGCGCGTCGACGTGGTGGCTCTGCTGAGTGCGGCGACCGTGTTCGCCTGCCCGTCGATCTACGAGCCGTTGGGGATCGTCAACCTCGAGGCCATGGCGTGCGAGACGGCGGTGGTCGCGACCGCGACCGGAGGGATCCCCGAGGTGGTCATCGACGGGCACACCGGACGGCTGGTCCCGATCGAACAGGTGGACGACGGGTCGGGTCGGCCCCTGGACCCCGAACGCTTCGTCGCCGACCTCGCCGCCACACTCGTCGAGGCGGTGAGCGACGTCGAGCGCACGGCCGCCATGGGCCGTGCCGGGCGGGTGCGTGCGATCGACGCGTTCAGCTGGGCCACCATCGCGCAGGCCACCCGCGACCTGTACGCCACCCTCGCCCGTCCGTGAGTTCGGGGCCGCCCGTCCGTGAGTTTGCGTCCTTGGCCGTGAGCCGGATGCAAGAGTTCTGCATCTTGTCGCCGGCACGATAGTTCCATGGTCGACCCATCCGGGGAAGCCGCGGACCCGAATGACCCACATGAGCAGAACGAAGGCAACGACGCGGCTGCAGGCCGCCGGCGCGGGTGTTCTCGCCGCCGGTGCGGGCCTCGCGGGGGCCAGTGGCTTCTCGGCCCTGCTCAACGGCGTTCCCAGCCCGGTGATCTCGGTGAGCAACCGTGTCGTGGACTGGGCGCCGGTCTGGCTGATCGAGTTCGGCAAGAACAACTTTGGCCTGGCCGACAAGCCGATCCTCATCGGCACCGTCGCCATCGTGGTCGTCGTCCTGGCGGCGACTGCTGGTCTGGTGGGCCTCAAGCGCCCGACGCTGGCCCTGGGGATCACCGCCATCCTCGGTCTGGCCGCCCTCGCCGCCGCGGCCACCGACCGTACGGCCACCGCTAGCCCCTTCCTCGTCATCCTGCCCTCGATGCTGGCCCTTGCGGTCAGCTTGAGCACGCTGGCCTGGCTGCTCGCGGCGCTGGCCCGCCGCAGGGAAGACCAGGGGGATCGCTGGTTGCGCCCGCATCCCGGCGACGACCTGCACTCCAACTTCGACCGTCGGCGTTTCCTGGTGGCCGCGATGGCCACCGGTGCCGTCGCTGCCGCCGGTGGTGTCGTGACTCGTGTCTTCGGCGACGCCGCCGCCGCGGGCAGCCGCACCGAGTTCGCCTCGAACCTGACAACGCTGATCCCCGCAGAAAAGGCTCCACCGATCCCCAACGGCACGGACCTGGGCGTCCGCGGAGTCACGCCCTACATCACCCGCAACGGGGACTTCTACCGGATCGACACCGCGCTGACGGTGCCGGACGTGCCGGCCGACACCTGGACGCTACGCATCCACGGCGATGTCGAGGAGGAGCTCGAGCTGAGTTTCGAGGACCTGCTGGGCATGCGACTGGTCGAGCGCCGGATCACGATGACCTGCGTCTCCAACGAAGTGGGCGGCGAACTGATCGGGACCGCCACCTGGATCGGCGTCCCCATGGCCGACATCCTTGACCTGGTCGGCATCCGCGGCGGCGCCGACGGCGTGCTCGCGACATCGGACGACGGTTGGACCTGCGCCACCCGCGTGAACGACTTCTACGACCGGCAAGCGCTGCTCGCGGTGGCCATGAACGGAGAGCCACTCCCCCTGGAGCACGGCTTCCCGGTCCGCGTGGTCGTACCCGGGCTCTACGGCATGGTCGGGTCGACCAAGTGGGTCCGCGGGATGGAGATCGGACGTTTCGCCGACTTCGAGGCCTACTGGACCCAGCGTGGCTGGGACGCCGAGGCGCCCATCAAGACCCAGTCGCGGATCGACACCCCCACCGGCTTCCAGGAGCTCACACCGGCCGACGACGGCTCGGTGACCCTGGGCGGCGTCGCCTGGGCGCAGACGACCGGCATCGCGAAGGTCGAGGTCCAGATCGACCGTGGCGACTGGCTCGAGGCCGACCTGGGCACCGAGGACTTCGTCGACACCTGGCGGATGTGGAAGCACACATGGGCCGACCCGACGCCGGGAAGCCACACCATCACCGTCCGCGCGACCGACAAGGGCGGCGACACACAGACATCCGATTCGGCGAGGCCACTCCCGAACGGCGCCACCGGGTGGCACACCATCACCTTCTCGGTGGCATGACACCGGACACCAGTCCTCATATGAAAGGGAACACCATGCGCACGATGACCATTCGCAAGAGCATCGCCGTCGGTGCCGTTGCCTCGCTGGCGATGTTCACCGCGGCCTGCGGCACCGACGACGACGTCGAGGCCGCCACCAACGGCACCGACGACACTTCTGCGGAGGATGCCACCGAGCAGGAGCCCGCCGAGGAAGAAAACGAGGGCGACGCCGGCGGCGACATGGATGACGTCACCGCCACCCTGGCCGGACCGGGCTGCGAGGGTTACGCCGAGGCGAACGCCGAGGGCCCCGCCTCCGTGCAGGGCATGGCGCAGGAGTCGGTCTCCGGCGCTGCGAGCGGCAACCCGCTGCTGACCACCCTGGTCTCCACCGTGACCGGCGAGTTCAATCCCGAGGTCAACCTCGCGGGCACGCTCGACGACCAGGAGGCGATCACCGTCTTCGCACCCGTGGACGAGGCCTTCGGCAAGCTGCCGGAGGACGCGGTCGCCGACCTGCAGAAGCCGGCCAACGAGGAGACGCTGACCACGGTGCTCACGTACCACGTGCTGCCCGAGCGGATCGAGCCGCAGGACCTCTCTGGGTCGTACCCGACGCTCGCCGGTCCGGAGCTGATGGTCAAGGGTCAGCCGGACAACCTGACGATCAACGGTGAGTCCGCTGTGATCTGCGGTGGCGTGCAGACCCAGAACGCCACCGTCTACCTGATCGACACGGTGCTCATGCCGCCGGCGGCTGGTTGATCGTCAGCTCAGCCACGGCTGAGGTGACACCGGCCCTGCGGGGTTGACCCGAAGCCGGCCACGCGGCCGGCCACGATCCGGGCGCCGGGATACCGCCCCCGGCGCCCGCCAGCGGAGAGCGTGGCGTGCAAGGCTCAGGTCTGCACGCCACGCTCTTCGCATGTGCGGACCCCAGTCCCGGGCGCGTGAGGCACGCACGAACAGGAGCGAGCATGACCATCCGGATCAACGACCGCGCCCTGGGCACCGGTGCCGCATCGGGCTTCGACCTCGCCCTGGCACGAGGCCTGTCGATGCGGGCTATGGCCGCGAGGATCCGGGCGCGGCGGGAGAGGTCTGGTGACCGGTGACCCGGCAGCACGACCGGCGTGCCGCCGAGACGGTGTTCGGCGTCGCGGGTCCTGATCACGTGGCCGCGCTCACGACCCTGGAGGAGCGGGCCAATCGGGTGGCACTCGCGCACGTCTTCGGATCCGAGCTGCCCTACCCGTACGACGACGTGCTCGCACGCTGGCGGCTGGTGCTGGAGGACCCGGCCGCCACGACGCTCGCGGCTTGGTCGGGCCATGACCTGGTGGGCTTCGCAGCGTACGACCCGGTCAGCCTGCGTCACCTGGCGGTGGCGGTCGAACGCTTCGGCACCGGCCTCGCCGACGACCTGCACGCCCGCGTGGTCGACGACTGGCGCCGCGCCGGGACGACCAGCGCACGGCTGTGGGTGCTCGAGGACAACCAGCGGGCTCGCCGCTTCTACGCACGGCACGGTTGGGTGCTCGACGGACGACGCCAGGACAGTCCGTGGCCTCCGTACCCGGTGGAGATCGGGCACGCACTGCGCGGCGGGCCCAGCGTCGAGCAGGCAGTCACGCTCTAGACCGAGGGATTCACCCGCGCGAGGGAGTCCCCGGGCCGGATCGCCCTGCCACACTCGGCACGTGCCGGACGACCTGTCCGCCTGGCGCCGCCGGCTGGAGCCGCTCACCGATCCGCTGATCGCGGTCGCGGTTCTTCGTGCTGAGCCTCCTGCCGCTGATCCGCACCGAGCAGTGCGGGTGCGCGGACGTCCCCGGGTGGGCGTACGTGCTGGTGGTCGGACAATGCCTCCCGCTCGCGGTGCGCCGGAGTTCCCGTTCGGGGCAGGACTGGTGGCCGGGCTCATGGTCTTCGGGTACGCCCTCACGAGCCAGCCGGCCCCCCCTGTCGAGTATGCGGGGCTCGTGGCGCTCTAGACGGCGGCGGCGTACCTCGAACGTCGTCTCGCGTACGCGGCGGCGGTGATCGCCACCGTGGCCATCGCCGTCATCCATGCGCTGGAGTGGCCCGTCGTGGACCTCGAGGACATCGCCGTGGCGACGTTGCTGTTCTCGACTGCCTGGTTGCTCGGCGACAGCGCCCGCAGCCGGGCCTGACCAGAATCCCCGACTTGGTGGCTGGCGTGCAGGCCGCGGGTCTCGACGTACGCCTGTACCTGGGACCCGTCGACACGGAGCTCGCGCCGGCGGTCGACCTGTCGGCGTACCGGCTGGTGCAGGAGGCGCTGACCAACTGTCTGCGTCACGCCGGCCCCTCGAGCGTCCAGGTGAGTGTCACGCACGAGGACGGTGCCTTGCGGATCCGCGTGCTCGACGACGGTGTGGGTGCCGCGCTGCCCCGTCGTCCCGGCGGCCACGGTCTGGTCGCAATGAGCGAGCGGGTCGCCCTGCTCGGGGGCACCCTGCGGGTCGGGCCGCGCTCCGAGGGCGGCTGGGCGGTCGAGGCCGCGCTGCCGCTCGCACCGGTGCCGGTGCCGTGAGCACCGGCGTGCTGCTCGCCGTCGACCAGGCGCTGGTGCGCGCAGGGTTCGCGATGATCCTGGACGCGCAGCCGGACCTCACGGTGGTCGGTGAGGCATGCGACGGGCAGGAGGCGATCGACCTCGCCGTCGCGCTGGATCCTGACGTTGTGCTCATGGACGTCCGGATGCCCGAGCTGGACGGCATCGCCGCCACCGCTGCGATCACCGCAGCCCAGCCGGGGGTACGTGTCCTCGTGCTCACCACGTTCGATCTCGACGAGTACGTCTACGACGCGCTGCACGCCGGCGCCAGCGGGTTCCTGCTCAAGGACGTCGGACGCGACGACCTCGTGGCCGCGGTCCGCGTAGTGGCAGCCGGCGACGCTCTGCTCGCCCCCTCGGTCACGCGTCGGCTGCTCGTCGACTTCGTCCGGAACCGCGCCGAGGCACCTGCGCGGCCCGACGTCCCCGCACTCACCGGCCGCGAGCAGGAGACGCTGGCCCTGCTCGCGCTGGGACTGTCCAACGCGGCGATCGCCGAACGCCTGGTCGTCAGCGAGCACACGGTCAAGACCCACGTCGGCAACGTCTTGCACAAGGGCGAGCTCGTCGAGGTCGGTCTTGTCGAGCGTGACCACGGCGGTCACGTTGACCACGGAGTCCTTCGGCAGGCCGGTGGCCAGGGCCGGCAGGAACACGATGCCCGGCGGTGAGGAGACCGCGTCCGCCGCTGCTCAACGAAGGGGAGCTCCTCGGCCATCCAGCCGCTAACGCCAGACGCGGTCGTCTCCCCGGAGCGAACACGCGCGGCGTTGCGTCGTTCGATATCGCTGCGGTTGGCCCGGATGTACACGGTGGCATCCACGAGGTCCCGCAGTCCGGGCCGGCTCGCTCCGACGCCTTCGATGATCACCAGAACCGCAGTATGGGGGACAGCTATCGAGCCCACACGGCCGTGCACGTCCCAAGCCGGCGGCCGGTAGGTAACTGGCTCGCTCTGGTGCAGCGGCTCCAAGACGCCGCCGATCAGGAGATCGGTCCAGCCGAAGCGGGAATGGGCCCACGCGATGTCATCGGTGTGGACCACGCAAACTGTCGGGGACTGCTCGGTTGATCCGGTTGGCCAGTGTCGTCTTCCCGCTGGAACTGCGTCCGTCCAACGCCACGATCTGAGGACGTTGACGTGGTGAGCCGGCGGCACCGCGCAGTTGCGCGACGAAGTCTGGCAGCGGCACGGCCTGCCACGGGCCGCACTCAGGTTCGCCCCGTCCCAAGGATGTGCTCACCGCAACCGCCTCGCAGGCCGGCGAACGTCCCTCCCGCACTGCTACATGGCACTCGCCAGAAACCACTGGCGCCGGGGGCCTCCGATTCGCTTGGCTTGATGGGTGAGCGACCGGGGCGAAGGATCCAGGCGACCGATTGCGCTAGTGACAGGCGCGAGTCGGCGGGTCGGCATCGGCTCGGGAGTGTGCGTCGGCCTCGCAGCTGACGGGTGGGACGTGGCGTTCACGTACTGGCGGCGCTACGACCAGCGCATGGCATGGGGCAGTAACGATGAGGACCTCGAACAGACCGCCGAAGCCATCCGCGCCGCCGGAGGTCGGACGGCGTCCATCGAGGCTGACCTGAGCCAGATCGACAGCATCCCTCGGATCTTCGACGAGGCCGAGGGCGCCCTTGGGCCGGTTACGGCCTTGGTCATCGGACACTGCGAGTCGGTGAACTCAGACCTACGCAGCACCACCGTTGAGAGTTTCGACCTACATATGGCGGTCAATGCCCGTGCACCCTGGTTGCTCGTGCGCGAGTTCGCCACGCGCTACCGCGGCCAGTTCGGGCAGGGTCGCATCGTTGCTCTCACCAGCGACGCCGCCACCGGCAACCTTCCCTACGGTGCCAGCAAGGGCGCTCTCGATCGCATCGTCATCGCCGCGGCACGCGAGTTCGCCGACCTGGGTGTGACCGCCAACGTCATCAACCCCGGCCCGACAGCCACGGGCTGGATCACGTCGGAGCAGGCCGAGATCATCGCCGCCGAAACACCGCTCGGACGCGTGGGCACCGCACACGATGCGGCCGCTCTCGTCACCTTTCTCTGCTCAGATCGCGGTGGTTGGATCAACGGCCAGCTCCTGCACAGCGACGGAGGCATCCACGCATAACTCGAGGACGTGATCCGAGCATCGTGCTGAGAGGATGCCGACCATGACCGACCCCGCCCTGGTACGCCTCGACGTCGCCGATGCCGTCGCCACCGTCACGTTGGACAGCCCAGCCAACCGCAACGCACTCAGCACGTCGTTGGTCACCAGCATGATGCAGCACTTGAACACGCTGACCGGGCGTACGGACGTACGTGCCGTGGTCATCGCGGCGGCGGGGCCGGTGTTCTGTGCCGGGGCGGACATGCGCGAGGCCGCGACCGAGGGCATGGAAGCCGGTGCGCGGGCACTGGTGGCGCTGCAACGCTTGATCCTCAGCCTGGACCAGCCGGTGGCCGCGCGCGTGCACGGACCTGTACGGGCCGGCGGCCTCGGCATCCTCGGCGCGTGTGACGTCGTGATCAGCGCGGACGCGGTGACGTTCGCGTTCACCGAGGTGCTGCTCGGGCTCGCCCCGGCGGTGATCTCGCTGACGACGCTGCCGCGATTGACGTCGCGCGGCGCATCGGAGACGTACCTGTCCGGCGCCGGATTCGACGCCCACGAGGCCGTGCGCATCGGCCTGGTCACCCGTGCGGTACCCGCCGAACAGCTCGACGAGGCAGTTGCCGAGGTGACCTCACAGTGGGCCGGGACGAGCGCCCAGGGCTTGCGCGAGACCAAGGCCCTGCTGAACGACTCCGTGCTGCGTCGTATCGACGACCTCGGGGAGCAGGTGGCCCGTCAGTCGGCGCAGCTGTTCGCATCCGAGGAGGCACGCGCTGCCATGCAGGCGTTCCTGTCCCGGACGCGGTGAGCTCGCTCAGCTCGCGGCTAGGACGTTGACCTCGTACAGGGGGAATCGAGGGTCTGAGGACACCAGCGTCAGGCCCTCGGCCCGGGCCTGGACGATCAACATCTGATCGAAGGGGTCGCGGTGATGCAGGGGCAGCGCTCGCAGGGCTTCGGCGTCCGTGTGGGTGAACGGAAGGTCGCGGAAGCCGGCTGGCCCCACATGGTCGAGGAAGTCGACCGGGATCGTGAGCTTGCCGACAGCGGACTTGATCGCGATCTCGGCAACGCTGATCGAGGAGACCCAGGTCCGGGAGCGAGGATCGATGATCGACTCCCTGGCTCGGGCAGACAGCCGCGTGTCGTCTCCCAGCCACCAGAGCAGTGCATGGGTGTCCAGCAGCAGCCGCACGCGCCGTACCAGTCGCGGTCGTCCTCGTCGGTGTACTCGTCGAAGTCATCGTGGATGACGACCCGGCCCTTCAAGGTGCCCGGAACGGGTAGCGGCCGAGCAAGTGGCAACGGCGTGATGCGGGCGACGGGCTTCCCGTGCCGGGAGAGCACGATCTCCTCACCGGCCTCTGCGCGTGCAACCAGCCGAGAAAGCTGAGTCTTTGCGTCGTAGATGCTCACTGGCTCACTCATGCGGTCTATCGTCTCGCCGCAGTCTGTTTCTGATCAAGGCTGGTCAGAACTGCTCGAGCCGCCGCGCCCGACGCGCAACCGGCGTAGAGTTGGACGTTCGCCCGAACTGCACTACCCGAGGAGACGCGTGTCGGAACACCCCCGACCCGACGATGTCGCCGCAGCCGAGATCGCCCACGAGCAGGAGTTCGTGGACACCGTGTACGTCAGGCTCGAGGAGGTGACGCGCAACGCTCGGGCGCTCGCCGTGGAGGGGCACGCCCGCGGCAGCCTCGGCCACGAGGGTGGCCTGGTGGAGCGGGACGCGATGGTCTTCCAGTCCGCCAAGCGGATCGCCACCCTCGACGCAGCCCATGAGGGGCTGGTGTTCGGGCGGCTCGACCTGGTGGACGGCGTGGTCCATCACGTCGGACGGCTCGGTCTGCGCGACGCCGATCGTGAGGTCTTGCTGATCGACTGGCGCGCCCCCGCCGCGGGGCTGTTCTACCAGGCCACCGCACAGGAACCGCAGCGCGTGGTCCGTCGACGGGTACTGCGCAGCCGCGGCCGGAAGGTCGTCGGTGTCGAGGACGAGCTGCTCGACGGCGACGCTGCGCCGGACGACATGGCGGTCATCGGTGAGGGGGCGCTGCTCGCTCAGATCAGCCGCGCACGTGACGACCGCATGCACTCGGTCGTGGCGACCATCCAGAAGGAGCAGGACGCAGCGATCCGGGCACCCAGTCGTGGCGTCACCACGATCGGCGGTGGGCCGGGCACCGGCAAGACCGTCGTGGCGTTGCACCGCGCGGCGTACCTGTTGTACGTCGACCGTCGGCGCTTCGAGACCGGCGGCGTGCTCGTCGTCGGTCCGTCGGCTGTCTTCATGAGCTACATCGAGCAGGTCCTGCCGAGCCTGGGGGAGACGGCGGTGACACTGCGCAGCCTCGGTGAGGTCGTCGAAGGAGTACGGGCGCACCACCACGATCAGCCGGCGGCCGCGGCGGTGAAGGGCTCGGACCGGATGCGCCGGCTGCTGGGCCGGGTGGTACGCGACGAGACGCCGGGCGCACCGGCGGAGTTCCGCTGGTTCTACCGTGACGATCGGCTGGTGCTCTCGCACCGTGAGCTGCGCCAGGTGCGCCGTCAGCTGCTCGGCGGCGGTCAGCAACGCAACCGGGCCCGGACCCGGGTCGAACGGACTCTCGTCGACCTGCTCTGGCGCCAGGTCCGAGGCGAGCGTGGCCAGGAGCGCGGCCGGGACGACTTCGTCTCCGACCTCACCGGCGACGACGGCTTCGCAGCGTTCATCAGCGCCTGGTGGCCGGCGCTGGACGCGGTCGACGTGTGGGGCTGGCTGCACGACTCGGAGCGGCTGCGGACGTACGCCCGCGGCCTGCTGGACGCCGACGAGGTCGACGCCCTGCTCAGCTCGTGGTTGGGTGCCGTGGGACCGAGCATCGAGGACGTGCCGCTGATCGACGAGCTTCGCTACCTGCTCGGCGACGTCCCGGAGGACGACCAGCGCGGCCAGGACGGACCGGGGGTCGAGGGGGTGAGCGACCGCTTGAACGCTCTGTTGCGCGCGGACGCACCGAAGCAACCGATGAGCTTCGAGGTCGACGACCAGCAACGCTCGACCCGCCGCATCGAGGACGACTCGTACGCCCACGTGCTTGTCGACGAGGCGCAGGACCTGTCACCGATGCAGTGGCGGATGCTCGGCCGACGCGGTCGTCAGGCCAGCTGGACTGTCGTCGGCGACGCCGCCCAGTCCTCCTGGCCGACTCCGCAGGAAGCCCTCGAGGCGCGGACGCGGGCGCTGGTGGGCAGGGACCTGCACGAGTTCCGGCTGTCGACCAACTACCGCAACTCCGCGGAGATCTTTGACTTCGCCGCCGGCGTGGCCCGCCTCGCGGTGCGTCACCCCGATCTGCCGCACGCGGTCCGCAGCACCGGCGTCGACCCGGACCACCGGCTGGTCGACGACCTAGGCAAGGGTGTCAAGGACGCAGCCATGGCGATGGTCGAGACGGTCGTCGGCACGGTGGCCGTCGTCGTGCCGGCCCGGCGCCGGTCCGAGGTGTCCACGTGGCTGGCGGATGCCGAGCCCCGGGTCCGCGTGCTCGACAGCCTGGAGACCAAGGGCCTGGAGTTCGACGCCGTGGTCGTCGTCGAGCCGGGAGAGATCACCCAGGAATCCGAGGCGGGGTGGCGCACGTTGTACGTCGTCCTCACCCGCGCCACCCAGCGCATGGTCACGGTGGGGACCGACGACACCTGGCTGCGCCGTGTCCATGACCACGTGGCGCCCGAGCACTGACCGGCCGGCGGGCTGTTCCCTGCCTACCGGATCCGCCCCGGCTTCCGCCGATCCGTGAGTTCTTTACCGCCGATCCGTGAGTTTCGTACGTGCAGGCGAGACCGAACTCACGGACGGGCGGCACCGAACTCACGGACGGGCGGGACCGAACTCACGGACGGGCGGGGTAGCATCGCCGACGTTCCATCAGGCAACCGGCGGAGCGCAGCCTGCATGTCCTTCATCGACGACGCCGTCGCCCACCCCGCATGGGCGATGGTCCGGCTGCGCGACGCCGACACACTGACCGTCCTCGGGGGCAGCCGCAAGGATCTCGGGGAGCTCGGTGAGATCCCGCTGCGTGCCGGGCCGCCTGAGCCCGGACGCCGCTTCGACCACCTGGTGCTGGTGCCGTACGCCCAGGTGCGCGAACGTGGCTTCGCCGCGCACCAGGACGGCACCCCGTTGTCCTGCCTGCGGGTCGCCCTCGAGTGCGAGGTGCCGCTGACCGAAGCGGTCGCAGCGCTGCCCGACGCCGAGCTGGAGTTCGCCGATCGGGGCGGGTTCGAGACCGACGACGCCACGTACGCACGCGTCGTGGAGGCAATCATCCGCGACGAGATCGGCAACGGTGAGGGAGCCAACCTCGTCATCGCCCGCCGCTGGACCGCGCAGGCACAGGACTGGGATCACAGCAAGGCACTGCACGTGTTCCGGCGCCTGCTCGAGCGTGAGCGCGGTGCGTACTGGACGTTCTGCGTCTTCACCGGCGACCGCTACCTGATCGGCGCCAGCCCCGAGCGGCATGTGAGCCTCGATGCGGGCAACGTGCGGATGAACCCCATCAGCGGCACCTTTCGGCTGCCCAGGGACAACGGGCCTGGTACGGCGGGGCTCAAGGCGGCACTGCTGAACTTCCTCGGCGACGAGAAGGAGATCTACGAGCTTTTCATGGTCGTGGACGAGGAGCTGAAGATGATGTGCGACATCTGCCACGAGGGAGGCCTGGTGCTCGGGCCGTTCCTGGCGCCGATGACGCACCTGATCCACACCGAGTACCTGCTCGCCGGGCGTACGGACCGCGACGTGCGCGAGGTGCTGCGTGACTCGATGTTCGCCGCGACGGTCACCGGCAGCCCGGTGCAGAACGCGTGCCGGTTGGTCGAGCGCTACGAGCAGGACGGGCGCGGCTACTACGCGGCCACGATGGCGTTGATCGGTCGCGACGAGCTCGGTCGTCAGGTCGCCGACGCCCCGATCCTCATCCGCACCGCCGACGTCTCTGTCGGCGGCCGGGTCAGCGTGACCGCGGGGGCGACGCTCGTCCGGGACTCCGATCCGGCGTACGAGACGGCCGAGACGCACGCCAAGGCGGCCGGGGTCCTGTCCGCCTTCGGGCTGGTGGACGAGGCACCTGCGGGCCAGGACCTCGGGGCACTGTCCCGTGACGACGATGTGGTGGTGGCGCTGGGGTCACGCAACCAGCGGTTGAGTCAGTTCTGGCTCACCGACCAGTCCACGACTCCCCGCGACCCGTCGCTCGCAGGCCGCAGCGCGGTGATCCTCGACGCCGAAGACGACTTCGTCAACATGCTCCGGCACCTGCTCGGGGTGCTGGGCATGACCTCGTCCGTCGTCCGCCACGGTGCCTACCGGCCCGGCTGCCTGGACGGCCACGACCTGGTCATACTCGGGCCCGGGCCTGGCGATCCGCGCGACCTGGCTGACCCCAAGATCGCCACGGTTCGCCGCGCCGTCGACGAGGTCCTGGCCGCGGGCCACCCCACGCTGGCCGTCTGCCTGGGTCATCAGGTGCTCTGCGGGGCGCTCGGGCTGGACCTCACGTACAAGGACATCGTCTTTCAGGGGACGCAGAGCCGGTTGCCGGTGCTGGGTCGCGACCAGGTCGTCGGCTTCTACAACACCTTCGTTGCGCGTGCGCCGTCGGTGGGTCTCCCGCAGGGGGTGCAGGTGGAGACCGATCCTGCCACCGGGGACGTGCATCTGGTGGCCGGCCCGCACTGTCGAGGCGTGCAGTTTCATGCGGAGTCGGTGCTCACCCAGCACGGGTACGACATCATCGCCGCCCTGGTGCGTGAGCTGGTGGGATCTGCTCCATGCTGATGTCTGCGGGCGTCGCGGCCGGGCGCGGCGTGGGGGCTGGAGTCATCGAGGCGCCTCGTAGATCAGCAGCTCGGTGCCGGCACCCTCCTCACCGTCGTCGGGAGCGGCGAGCAGGCGCACGGTGTCGCCGTCGATCTCGAGCGCGACCGGGTTGCGCGTCGCGACGTGGTCGGCCGTGGAGAAGTACGGGAACGGGACCTCGTGCAAAATCCCGTTGTTGCGCAGCCTCAGCAGGGCGAGCCCGCCGAGCTCGTAGCTGCCGCCGTCGGCAGTCGGCAGCCCCGTGATGCCGCTGCAGATCTGCTTGCCGCGGTCGACGTAGGAACAGTCCTGGTAGTCCAGCAGGTGGCTGCGGTTGGCGCTCACGTCCTTCAACCGACCCCCGCCGCCCCACTGGAACATCCGGCGCGACCCCCAGCTCACACCGTGCACGTCGCCGGTCACGGCGTCACGCACGACACCACCGACGTGGTCGTCGTACGTGAAACGTTCGCGCACCTGGTACGTGCGCGGGTCGATGGTGTAGACGACGGCCCGGCTGTCGGGCCGGTACTGCGCGACCGGGACCCAGACGTCGTGGCCATCGAAGTCGATGCCGCCGGGGTGGTACATGTGATCGCGGCCGAGCTCGATGTCACGCAGCAGGTCGCCCGCACGCGTCAGCACCAGCGCGTGGCCGACCCCCTTGCCGGGCGTGCGGTCGTAGCCGCCCTGCGGTTCGGGGTACGCCAGCGTCGGCTGGATGATCTCCACCGTCGACATGAAGATCCGGTTGCCGACGAGTGCGAAGCCTTGCGGGTGGTAGGTCGGGAAGTCGAGCGCGATCCGGTCGGTCAGCTCCCAGGCCGTCGTGCGGTCGAGATCCTTGAACGTACGGACCAGCGGCTCGTCACCGTAGTGTCGTGTGGTGGGCGCGGACGCGCCGGACGAGCCGGCGACACTGTCGACGAGGCCGGCCGCGAGCAGGGGGAGAGCCGCGGCGGCGACGCCGAACCGGCGCAGGGCGGTGTGGCGCAGAGTGGGGGATCGCATCATGATGCTCCCTAGGCAGGGGAAGAACACGGACGCCCAGGCTATCCCGTGCAGGTGGGCGTCACCCCACCACCGGGTGAACGGCATGTGTCCATGCGTGCGGCCCCGAGGTCGCGCTCGCGCACGTCAGGGTCGCCTGGCCAAGCCCACCAGGACGCCGTCGCCGGTCGGGGTGCGCACCTCGTCGACCGACAGGCCGATCTCCGGGTTCGAGTCCAGGTACGAACCCATGTCCGCCACCTGCTCGGCGTCACCGAGCTGCAGGATGGCGGCACCGCCTCGGGTCAGGTGGCGTCCGATCAGGTCGACACAGAGCCGCGCCAGGTCGAGGCCGTCGCTGCCTCCGTCGATCGCGGCGAGAGGATCGGCGGGGAACCGCGCCACGTCGTCGGAACGGACCCACGGCGGGTCGGCCAGGATGAACGCGAACCGCTCATCGGGAGCCAGCACCTCGTGCATCGGGCCGTTTCTCACGTCGACCCGTGCCGAGAGGCCGGCCGCCGCGGCGTTGCCTCGGGCGTGGTGGCACGCATTCGGGTCCGCGTCGACCAGCACGAGGTCTCGCGGCACGAGCGACGCGAGCACCAGCCCGATCTGCCCGACTCCGGCGCACAGCTCGAGGAGGTCGCCCTCCGGAGCGTTGGCGACCAGCTCCGCAGCCCAGGTCGACTGGGCGACCGTCCACGGGCGGGGACGAAGCACCCGGGCATCGAAACTCACCACGAGCGGCCCGAACCTCATCGACTCTGCCACGCGGGCATTCATAACACGCGCACCTGCGGCAGCCCGAGGATCGTGCTTCGATTGAGGCCAGGAAGGTCCGGGTGCTGGCGCCGCCGACGGGCTCGTCCGAGAAGGGGACCACATGAAGCTGCCACGAGCACGCGGACCGGTCAGTACCGCCGTCTTCGAGCGGATCCTGCAGGCGCGGGACGTGCTCGCCGGGCCGCTGCGCGTCGAGCTGGCGTCGGGCGACCCGATCGAGGACGACGATCTCCAGGTGACGCTGTGGGCTCTGTACGAGTTGCACTACCGCTCCTTTGAGGACGTGGACGAGGGCTGGGAGTGGGCCCCGGAGCTGCTCGCCGTGCGCGAGCAGCTCGAGGCGCCGTTCGAGCGTGCCCTGCGCGAGGAGGTCAGGCCCCAGGTCGCCGCGGTCGTGGGCGCCCCAGGCGACCTCGCGGACCGACTGTTCGCCTTGACCGACTCCTTCGAGGGCCCATCCCTGGCCGAGCACATCCAGCGCCACGCCACCCGCGAGCAGGTTCAGGAGTTTCTGCTGCACCGCAGCGTCTACCAGCTGAAGGAAGCAGATCCACACACCTGGGTGATTCCCCGCCTGGAGCCGGACATCAAGGCGCGTCTGGTGGAGCTGCAGTTCGACGAGTACGGCGGCGGGCGGCCAGCCCGCGTGCATCAGGCGCTCTACGCGCGTGCCCTCATCGAGGCAGGGCTCGACGCGAGCTACGGAGCGTACGTCGACGACGTCCCGGCGATCACTCTGGCGCTGAGCAACGCCACCTCGCTGTTCGGCCTGCACCGGCGCCTGCGTGCCGCCGCGCTCGGCCACCTGGGGGCTGTCGAGGCCACGAGCTCGATCCCCTGCCGTCGCTTCGCTGCCGGCATCCGCCGTACCGGGTTCAGCGACCCGGTCGCGTTCTTCTTCGACGAGCACGTGGAGGCCGACGCGGTGCACGAGCAGCTCGCGCTGCGCGGCATCTGCGCGGAACTGGTCAAGGCGACGCCCGGGCTGGAGGCGGACGTCGTCTTCGGGGCGACGGCCTGCCTGACGCTGGAGGCTCGTTTCGCCGCGCGGCTGCTCGAGGCGTGGGACAACGAGGAGCACGTGGTGCCACCTCCCCGGCAGGAAGCACAGGTCCCGGCATGACAGCCGCCGCAGGTGGTCGACGCGGCGACAGCGACGTCGAGGTCACGCTCTGCCCGGGCGGGCCGATGCTCCTGCGCGGTGCGTCCCACGTGGTGGGCGAGGACGGTGCCCGACACGAGGTGCAGCGTTCGGTGGTGGCCGTGTGCCGTTGCGGGAGCTCGGCACGGGCACCGTGGTGCGACGGGACACACAAGCTGCTGGCCTAGCGCGGGCTCAACCGTCGCGGGTCAGGCCTGACTGAATGGCGAACACCACCAGCTGGGCACGGTCTCGGGCTCCCAGCTTCGTCATCGCGCGGCCCACATGAGTGCGGACCGTGGCGGGGCTGAGCACGAGCGAGTCTGCGATCTCGTCGTTGGACGCACCGGTCGCGACCCAGCCGAGAATGTCCCGTTCCCGGTCAGTGAGCCGAGACAGCTCGGGGTGCGGCAGGTCACCCGCCCGGCCGCGTACGGCGAACCGTTCGATCACCCGTCGGGTCACCGACGGCGAGAGCAGGGACTCGCCGTCGGCGACGACCCGCACGGCCTGCAGCAGCTCGGCGGGAGCCGCGTCCTTGAGCACGAACCCGCTGGCGCCGTGCCGCAGCGCGTCGAACACGTACTCGTCGAGCTCGAACGTCGTGAGCATCACCACCCGGACCGCGGCAAGCGCAGGCTGCGCGGTGATCTCGCGCAGCGCGGAGAGGCCGTCCAGCACCGGCATCCTGATATCCATGAGGACTACGTCAGGGACACAGCGTCGGACCATGTCGACGCCTTGCTGGCCGTCGGACGCCTCCCCGCGCAGCTCGATGTCGGGCTCGGATTCCAGCAGCGTACGCAACCCCATGCGCACCAGCGCCTGGTCGTCGACGACCACCACCGAGATCACGACGACCCCATCGTCGGCGGACGGCAGGGCAGCCGGGCGAGCACCGTGAAGCCACCACCGTCTCGAGGACCTGCCACCAGACTGCCTCCTAGCGAGCGCGCCCGGGCTCGCATCCCCGGTAGCCCGGTTCCGTCCGCGCTGGTGGGGGCTGCGCCGGTCCCGTCGTCGAGGACCTCCAGCACCAGCGACTCCTCCTCACCGCGCACACTGACGCTCACGACGCTCGCGCCCGAGTGCCGCAGCACGTTCGTGAGCGACTCCTGCACGATCCGGTACGCAGCGGCGTGCGTCTGCTCGGCCACCCGGTCGAGCTCGCTGGCGGGCAGCCGGATCCGCAGGTCGACGTCGACGCCTCCGCTGCCGATGCGCTGGACGAGGACGTCGAGGTCGCCGATCCCTGGTCGGCTGCGTCGGACGTCGGCACCGTCGCCGGGCGACCGCAGCTGCGCGAGCTCGTCGCGCAGCGACGCCAGTGCCTCGCGGCTGGTGTCACGGATCGCCTGCATCGACGTCCGGGCCTTCTGCGGGTCGCTGTCCAGCAGGTGCATCGCGACCCCGGCCTGCATGGCGACGACGGCGAGTCCGTGCCCGACACTGTCGTGCAGCTCTTGGGCCATCCGAAGCCGTTCCTCCGAGACCGCGCGGCGCGCCTGTTCGGCTCGTACGCCGGCTGCCGACTCCCGCCGCACCCGGACCGCGACACCGCTCGCTGCGGCACCGGCGACGATCCCCAGCATGGCCAAACCCCATGCGACGCCCCCCGACCATTGCGGCGGATCGACCGGTTGCAGCAGCCGGCCCAGCGGCGACGCCAGCACGAACGCCATCGCCGAGGCGATCAGGGCGGCGGCTGCACGCAGCGGCACGTGCAGCCCGACGGCGTATGCGGCGACCGGGAGGGTGAACAGGACCGGGCCGAACGGATAGCCCAGGAACAGGTAACCGACGACGCAGGCACAGCACACCAGCCACGTGGTGCCTGGCCGGTGCCGCCGAGCGATCAGCGACGAGGCGGCCAGCGCCACCAGGACGAAGGCCAAGGTGTCGGGTGTGCGGCTGACATCGGCCTGGTCGGCACCGGCGGGCCGGGTCCCGGCCATCCCCAGCGCGAGGAGCAGCGCGGCGGGAGCCACGTCCCACCACACCTCACGTAGCGAGCGTCCGCCTGCATCGGTTGCCACGACCAACGACCCTAAGCCCGGGCCGGAAGCTTCGTCGTCAGCGGACGGGCGCAGCTGGGTACGCGATCCGACGTACTCGCAATGTCGACCAGGAGCTGACGACGCTGGGCACGCTTCCCGGAAGGCTGGATGCATGACTTCCACCATCGTCTCCACCGACCGTCTCACCAAGCGCTACGGGCACCGGCTCGCTGTCGCCGAGGTGGACATCACCGTCCGCTCCGGGGAGATCTACGGCTTCCTCGGCCCCAACGGCGCGGGCAAGACCACGACACTGCGCATGCTCCTCGGCCTGATCGCTCCGACCAGTGGATCGGCCACCGTGCTCGGCTATCCGCCGGGCGCGGTGGCCACGACGGGATCGATCGGCGCGCTGATCGAGGGGCCCGGTTTTTACCCGTACCTGTCTGGCCGCGACAACCTGCGCGTCATGGCGCGCTACCGGAGCCTGGGAGCCGACGCCGTCGACTCCGCACTGGAACGCGTGGACCTCAGCACCCGAGGCGCAGACCCCTTCGGCTCGTACTCGCTCGGCATGAAGCAACGCCTCGGTGTCGCGTGCGCGCTGCTCGGCGACCCGAGGCTGCTCGTCCTGGACGAGCCGAGCAACGGGCTCGACCCGGCCGGAATGGCCGACATGCGCACCCTGCTGGAAGATCTCGCCGCCCAGGGTCAGACCGTCCTGCTCTCCAGCCACCTGCTCGGGGAGGTGCAGGAAACCTGCGACCGGGTCGGTGTGATCTCCGGAGGCAGGCTGCTCGCCGAGGCAACGGTGGCCGAGCTGCGCGGGGCGACGTCCCTGCTGGTGCGCGCTGAGCCCGCCGAGCTCGCCAGGCAGGTTGCCGTGCGGACCGTCGGCCACGACGCAGTGCATGCGACCGCCGACGGGTTGCGGCTGCTCGGTGGCTCCGATGCTGCTCCTGCGCTGACCGAGGCGCTCGTCTCGGCTGGTGCGCGGGTGCACGAGATCCGCCAGGTCGAACGATCGCTGGAAGAGGTCTTCTTCGAGATGACCAACGCCGCCAGGCCCATCACCGAGAGGACGCCCTCATGACCGCCCTGTTCGCCAGCACCCGCGCAGAGCTGCTGCGCCTGACCAAGTGGCGCGTGACCTGGCTGCTCATCGCCGTGTGGCTCACCCTGAACGTCACGTTCGTGTACGTCATCCCGTACCTGTCGTACCGCACCGGCGGCGGTGGTGAGATCACCGACGGCCAGTCTCCTGAGTCGCTGCTGGCGGAAATGATGCCGACCACGCTGGCTCAGTCGCTGACCCAGGGGATGCCGCTGTTCGGCGGCGCGATCATGCTGATCCTCGGCGCCATCACCGTGGGCAGTGGGTTCGGCTGGGGCACCTGGAAGACGGTGTTCGTGCAGAGCGCCTCGCGCAGCACGGCCTTCCTCGGCACCCTGGTCGCCCTCGCGGTCGTCGTCGTCGGCACGGTCGTGACAACGCTCGCGGTGGACGCGGGTCTGTCCGTGCTGGTGGCCGTGACCGAGGCGCAGCCGATCGACTGGCCACCAGCCACCGACCTCGCGGCCGGGGTCGGATCCGGGATCCTGATCTTCGGCATGTGGACCGCCGCGGGAGTGCTGCTGGGCACCGTCGCCCGGAGTCCTGCCCTCGCGGTCGGGTTGGGCCTGGTGTGGGCCATGGCGTTGGAGAACTTGCTGGCCGCGGCGGCGAACCTGCTCGGCGGCCTCGAGCCGATCACCGACGTGCTCCCGGGGCGGACGGCGGGTTCGCTCGCCGGCTCCTTCGGTGGCGGTGGCACACCGGGGGTCCTCACGATCCTGGGCGGGGGAACGGCCGGGCTCGTACTGGCTGCGTACCTGTTGGCCTTCGTCGTGATCAGCCTCACGCTGATTCGCCGTCGCGACGTGGTCTGAGTCGCCGCGACTCCGAAGCTGGTCGTGTGCGCGTCAGGGAGGCGCTCTCCGATGAGGAGATGCTGCGGAGGTTGCCCAGGATGGTCGCGGTGGCCGACCAGGTCCGCTGATCGGCCGCCGCTGCGCACTACGATGCGCTGGCCATGCCATCACCGCAGGTCGTCCTCGTCGACCACCACGACTCCTACACACACAACCTCGCACATCTCGTCGCGACGGTGACCGGCGTGCTGCCGCACCTGGTGCAGCACGACGAGGTCGAGGCCGGCACGTTGCTTCGTCGCTGCACGCACCTCGTCCTCTCCCCGGGACCGGGTACGCCGGGCGACCGGGCCGACTTCGCCGTGGGCCGCGACCTGCTGCTCCAGGGCGAGGTCCCCGTCCTCGGGGTCTGTCTCGGCATGCAGGGACTCGCGCTGGCGTACGGAGGAGCGGTCGGGCCGGTGGAACCGGCGCACGGTCGGGTGAGCCGTGTCCGGCACAGCGGTCGTGGCTTGTTCACCGGGCTGCCCCAGGACTTTGCGGTTGTCCGCTACCACTCGCTCGCGGTGACGTCGGTGCCGGACGCACTGGAGGTGACCGCGCGCAGCGAGGACGGGGTGGTCATGGGCCTGGCGCACCGGGAGCTGCCGCTGAGCGGCGTGCAGTTCCATCCCGAGTCGGTGCTGTCCGAGCACGGGCACACCCTGATCTGCAACTGGTTGGAACCTGGCGGATGAGGTGGGTGGATCCCGAGTGGGTGGCAGCGGCGCTGCTGGTACACCCGCGGATGTTCTGGCTGGACGGCGCCGCTGCTCCGGTCGGCTCGCGGCGCAGCATCGTCGGCTGGCTGGAGCCCGGCGACCGCAGCCTGGCACTGCCTGCCGGTGCGGACCCGTTCGGACCGACCCAGGACCTGCTCGCCGGGCTCGCTGCGCACGAGCGACTGGTCGGCTGGTTCGGCTACGCCGCACGTCCCGACCTCCCGGCTCAACGGGCCGACGGGCCGGTCCCGGACAGCCTGTGGATGCGGGCGAGCCGGTACGTGGTGTTCGACCATGACACCCGCAGCGCGATCCCGTTCGGCTGCGAGATGCCGGGCGTGCCGCAGCTGGACGGCCCGCCGGCCGGAACCGGGCTGGACGTCGTCGCCACCGAGCCGCTGGCGGCGTACGAGCGGGCCTTCGCACACGTCCAGGATCAGCTGCGCCGAGGCAACACCTACGAGGTCAACCTGACCTACCGGCACGTCGTCAGCTGCGACGAGGAGCCCTTCACGGTGTACCGGCGGCTTCGGCGGCTGAACCCGGCGCCCTACGCCGCGTACGTCCAGCACGACGGGGTGGCCGTCCTGTCCAGCTCGCCGGAGCAGTTCGCGCGCATCGAGGACGGCTGGATCCAGACCCGTCCGATCAAGGGCACCACCCCGCGCGACCCGGACCCGGCGCAGGACGCCGCGCAGCGCGCCCGCCTGGGCCGCGACCCCAAGTTGCGCGCGGAGAACCTGATCGTGACCGACCTGCTGCGCAACGACCTGTCGATGGTGTGTCGGCCCGGGACGGTGAGAGTGCCGGACCTGATGCGGGTCGAGTCGTACGCCAGCGTGCACCAGCTGGTGACGACGGTGCGCGGACGGCTGAGTGTAGATGTGGCGCAGGCGGTGCGGGCGTTGATGCCGGCCGGGTCAATGACGGGGGCACCGAAGCTGCGGACGATGCAGGTGATCGCCGATCTGGAGAGCTCGCCGCGCGGTGTCTACGCCGGCGCGCTGGGCTGGATGCGCTCCGACGCCGCCGACCTGGCCGTGGTCATCCGCACCCTGGTGCACGACGGCTCCAGCTGGGCCGCGGGCACCGGCGGTGGGATCACGGTGGGCTCCGACGTCGACGCCGAGCGGGCCGAGGCCGAGCTCAAGCTGGAACGGCTGCTGGCGGCGCTGAGCGGCTGCTGAGGACGAGCGGGTGAATCTGGGCTTGCCGTTGCGTCAACCGGGCCAGCGACTCGGCGCAGGTATCGTCCGGACCGTGGCTTACGTACCTGCCGGACGCTTTCGACGGACCGACCTGGAGCGCCGAGATGAGCACCTGTCGTGGGAGCGACCAGATCAGGCGTTCTTCGCCGCTGGGGCCTGCCACATTCTCGCGTGGACCTTCATCGAGACCTACCCTGACGCCGGATACGGCATCGTCGCAGCACGACTGGAGTGTGATGAGCACTGCTTCCATGCCTACGTGAGCAACGGGACGTGGGCCTTCGATCACGCCGGCTGGAACCTCGAGGCCGACCTGCTGAGCGCGACGGAGGAGTTCGAGAAGAAGGCGGTGGCTGATCGGTGGACCGTCCTAACCGACCTGAAGACCTACTGTCGCGACTACGACCACCGCCCCCCAGAGGCGTACTACGCCGACCCGCGGCCTCGGGCTCAGACCTACCTGGCGAGCTTTCCCGCGCCGCACGCGCGCTGAGTCGGGGCACGGTTCTCGTCAAGCTAGTGGCGGGAACGTTGTCAATCCCTCGTGCATCTCGACAATGCTGTCACTCCCCTGAGTTGTAGCGGCTCTCGCAGATTCGGGGACCTCGTGCAGGAGCACGACAACCTTGGCTTGCATTGCCACACTACGCTGACCCACCCGCCCCATGCGTCACCGCAGCACCGTCGGGTGGGAGAATGCACCTCCACTGAGCCTCACGCAGGTCTATTCTCCAGAGCGACATGACGCTCGGGACCGATGTGACAGGTGCGACCCCTGCCCTGGGTCCGCCGCCGGGATCGCCGCCGAAATCGCCGTCGGGATCGCCGCCCAGACGTGGTCTGGGCCGCCTGACACTCCCCATGGGCCCGGTAGTCACTTCCCATGGGTTGCATCCCATGGCCGGTGCGGTTGACCGGGGGACCCTGGTAAACCTGTGGCGCGCCGGGGCGAACCACGCTCAGGGAGCCAGTTGCCCGCCGTCGCTGTCGAGCGTCACACCGATCTGGCCAGGCGTCTTGCCGCGCACGTAGGTCAGCGTCACCTCCTCGCCGGGCCGGTACGCCCGGATGAGTGCCACCAGCGCGTCGGAGCTGTCGACCTGCTGGCCGTCGATTGCGGTGACCACGTCGCCCACGTCCAGTCCGGCGGACTCACCCGCGCTGCCGGGGATGACCTCCTCGACCAGGGCGCCGACGGTGGTGATGCGGTCGGAGCTGACCGCATCGGTGACCGAGACGCCGATCTTCGCGTGCGTCGGCGTCTCGCCCTCGATGATCTGGCCGGCGATGGACCGTGCGAGGTCCACCGGGATCGCGAACCCGAGCCCGATCGAACCGCCAGTCGCGTCACTGGTGCCGGTCTGGATCGCGGAGTTGATCCCGATGACGTTGCCAGACATGTCCACCAGCGGGCCACCGGAGTTGCCGGGGTTGGTCGCGGCGTCGGTCTGGAGCGCAGGGAAGACCGACGTGTCGCCTCCTTGACCGTCGCCGGAGGTGACCGGTCGGTTGACTGCGGAGACGACGCCGGTGGTCACCGTGCTCTGCAGGCCGAACGGCGAGCCGATGGCCACCACCTGCTCCCCGATATCCAGCTCCGCCGACGAGCCGAACCTGGCCGGGGTGAGGCCGTCGACGTCGGTAGCCTCGATGACCGCGAGGTCGGTGACCGGGTCGCGACCCACGATCTGCGCGTCCGTAATGCTGCCGTCGCTGAACAGCACGGTGATCGTCCCGCCCTCGGCAGCGGACTCGACAACATGGTTGTTGGTGAGTACCTGTCCGTCAGCGCTCATGATGATGCCGGTGCCGTTGCCTACGCCGGCCTGGCCGGCGACGTTGATCTTGACGACCGAGGGCAGGAGTCGGGAGGCGACCGCTTCGACCGAACCGTCCATGGCGGGCTCCACCGAGGACGGGCTCGCCGTCTGTAGCGTGTCGCTGCGGTCACCGCCGGCCGGAGCCTCGGACCTGACCGTGTCGAACCCGGCCGCGCCACCCACGCCGGCCAGCCCGCCGGCCAGTACTGCTGCCACGAGTATTCCGGGGCCTCGACGTCGACGCGGTTGGGGTGGCGGTGACAAGGGCGCGGACGGATCGGCCGGAGCGGCGTACGGAACGGGCGGTGGACCAAATGGGTCGTGGGACTGCCCGTACGTCGGGAAGCGGTGCGTGTGGCCTTGGTCGCCGGACTGGTTGCTCATGGCTCGAGCCTGCGGCACCGGCCTGAGACACCCCTGAGATCCCTCTTGGATCCGCCCGAGACTGTGCTGAGCGGGCTGCTGGTCAACGGACCGGCTGGCGGTCGGCGGCCGGTGCGCCCGGCAGCCGCAGCGTGAAGAGCGCCCCGCCGGTGGCCGCGCGGCCGGCCCGGACCTGCCCGCCATGGCGCTGCGCGGTCTGCTCGACGATGGCCAGGCCGAGACCGGAACCCGGCAGGGTGCGCGCCTCGTGGGAGCGGTAGAACCGTTCGAAGACGTGTGGCAGGTCCTCGTTGCTGATGCCGGGCCCCTCGTCGGCGACGCTGAGCACCCCGTCGGCCAGGCGTACGTGGACCGTGCCCAGGGGCGGGCTCCACTTGACCGCGTTGTCGAGCAGGTTGAGCACGGCCCGTTCCAGCAGTTGGGCATCCCCGACCACCAGCCATGGCGTGCTCTGCACGTCGATCGTGACACCCTGACCGCGCCGTCGTACCCGCTGCACGGCGTCGTCTACCACCTGGGCGAGGTCCACCGGTTCCGGGGAGCGGTCCAGCGGCTCGTCGCGTGCCAGCTCAACCAGGTCGCCCACCAGGGTCGACAGCTCACCGATCTGCGCCCGGATGTCGGCCAGCAGCTCACCCCGGGTCCGCTCGGACAGGCCACCCTGGAAATCGGCCTGGGACAGCAGCTCGATGTTCGTGCGCAGGCTGGTGAGCGGTGTCCGCAGCTCGTGGCCGGCGTCGGCGACGAGCTGGCGCTGTCGTTGCAGGGACGCCGACAGCGCCTCGAGCATCGAGTTGAATGCCACCGTCAGCCGGGCGAGCTCGTCGTCGCCGGACACCTCGATCGGGGTGAGCTGCTCGGTCGCGGCGATCCGCTCCGCTGCATCGGTCAGCCGCCGGACCGGCCGCAGGCTGGTGGTGGCCACCGCCCATCCCGCCACACCGGCGAGGAGTACGCCGGCGAAGCCGATGATCCAGAAGACGACGCCGAGCCGTTTGAGTGTCGCCTGCGTCGGCTCGAGGGACTGCGCCAGCACCAGGGCGCGGTCCTCGCCGCCGGGAACGGCGACCATCCGGTAGTCCACACCTCCGATGTCCACGGTCCGCAGCGACTGCTCCGCCTCGCCGGTGGAGACGGCTAGCTCGCGGCGTCCGAGCTGCTCGACCAGACTGTCGTCCATCGACACCTCGCGGGCTCGTCCGTCCCAGATCACTGCGATGCGGATGTCCGCGGCGACCAGAGCCTCCGGGGAGATGCCCTGCAGCACTGCCTCAGCGGCCAACCCGTTGTCGGCCGCGGCCTCGGCGCGCTGACCCAGGGCGTCGTCCACCTCGGCGAGCAGCTGGCTGCGCACGGTGAGGAAGACCGCGAGGCACAGCGCGGCGATGGTCGCCGCGACGGCCAGCGTGGTGAGGATCGTGATGCGCAGAGCCAGGGACACGCGATCCGACATCTGCTCGCGCAGCGTCACGGGGATCCTTCGCGCAGCACGTAGCCGACCCCGCGCACCGTGTGCAGCAGCCGCGGCTCTCCGTCGGCCTCGAGCTTGCGGCGTACGTAGCCGACGTACACCTCGAGGGAGTTGGCCGTGGTCGGGAAGTCGAAGCCCCACACCTCCTCCAGGATGAAGGAGCGTTCGAGCACCCGGCGCGGGCGGCGCAGGAATAGCTCGAGCAGCGCGAACTCGGTGCGGGTCAGGGACACCGGCCGGGTCCCGCGCAGCACCTCGCGGGTGCCGATGTCCAGCGTGAGGTCGGCGAAGGACAGTGTCTCGGGCCCGTCGTCGTCGCTGCGTACGGTGCGGCGCAGCAGCGCGCGCAGTCGGGCCAGCAGCTCCTCGAGGGCGAACGGCTTGGTCAGGTAGTCGTCACCGCCGGCGTCCAGGCCGTCCACGCGGTCGGTGACGGAGTCCCGTGCGGTCAGCACGAGGATGGGTACGTCGTTGCCGGCGCTGCGCAGCGCCTTGGTCGTCTCCAGGCCATCCAGCCGCGGCATCATCACGTCCATCACGATGCAGTCGGGATTGATCAGCGGGACCCGTGCCAGGGCCTCGGCGCCGTCGGCGGCGACGTCAACGGAGTACCCGTTGAACTCCAGGGAGCGGCGCAGCGAGTCGCGGACGGCTCGGTCGTCGTCGACCACCAGGATGCGCATGGTCACAGCCTGCCACCGTCGCCTGAGATGGTGCTGAAACTCAGCAGCTCAGGGGCGGGCTGCGCTACGGACTCCCCTCGGCATGTTGTCACTGCCCATGGGAGGCAACCCGTGGGCAGTGCGGTTTCCCAGGGGACCCTGGTAAACCGCACGCGGAGTCAGGCGGCCAGGGCGGCGCGCGCGGCGGAGCCGGCGGCCACGCCGTACGACGGGCCGTGGGTGACTGCGTGCACGAGCAGCGGGTGCAGTTGGTGCAGTGGCACCCGCCGCCGCCAGCCGTCGGCGAGCGAGGCTGCCTCGTCGTACACCGCGAGCACCGTGTCGAGGTGCGGCAGCCCGAACAGCGCCAGCATCGCGAGGTCGGTCTCGCGGTGGCCGCCGTGCGCCGCCGGATCGATCAGCGCGCACCGCTGCCCGGCCAGCCACAGCACGTTGCCCGACCAGAGGTCGCCGTGCAGGCGGGCCGGTGCCTCGACCGGGCCGGCGAGGTCGCTGAGTCGCGCCAGGAGCTCCTGCACCGCGCGTACGTCAGCCGGCTCGATGTTCCCGCGGTCATGGGCGGCCCGGAGGTAGGGCTCGATGCGCCGCTGAGCGTAGAAGTCGACCCACGTGCTCAGCGGATCGTTGGGCAGCGACTGACGACCGATGTACCCGTCCTGCTCGGCACCGAAGCAGTCTGCGCCGGCGGCGTGCGTGGCCGCCAGGTCGCGGCCGAATCGCTCCGCGGCCGGTCGGCTGGGACGACCCGGCTCGAGCCACTGCAGCACCAGGCAGACGTCGTCGACATTGAGCACGTCCGGTGTAGGGGCGCCGTCGGCAGCACCCAGCCAGACCAACCCGCGTGCCTCGGCGGTGAAGAAGTCGGCGGGCGAGCCGGCTCGGGTCTTCACGAACACGCTGCGCCCGTCGGCTAGCTCCACCCGCGCAGCGTCCCCGACGTCCCCGCCGCCCAGCGCGGCCGAGCTGGTCGGTTCCTCCCCGAACAGTCCGGCGAGACGCGCGCGGAGGCCTGGCTGCACGGTTCAGCGCCGCTCGAGCTGCTCGACAAGGGCGTCCACGGTGCGCTCGATCATGATCCGTACCTGGATGAACGCCTCCGGACCGCCACCCCACGGATCCGGCACCTCGTCGTCTGCGGGATGCGCCTGCGGGTCGAAAGAGCGGAACATCGCGACCCGGGAGCGATCTTCGTCACCGCGGGCCAGCGCCAGCACGTCGTGGTGGTTGCTCGCGTCCATGGTGAGGATCAGGTCGCAGGCGTCGAACATCCGCGCGTCGAACTGTCGGGCCCGGTGACGGGAGGAGTCGTAACCGTGTGCCTCCAGCTCGGTCCGGGCGGCGGCGTCCATGCCGTCGCCGACGTGCCACGAGCCGGTGCCCGAGGACACCACGGCGTACTGGTCGTTCAGGCCGTGTTCGGCCAGCCGGTGCTCGAGGACGACGTCGGCGATGGGCGAGCGGCAGATGTTGCCCAGACAGACCATGGCGATCGTGTACGGCCGGTCCGGGTCGTGCGTAGTGGGCAGCTGCACGGTCAGTCCGCGCCGAGGACGAGGTTGAGGGCCGCAGTCACCAGGGAGACGATGATGGCACCGCCGGCAGCGGTCCAGAAGCCGTCCACCACGAACCCGAGGTCTACCTGCTCGGCGATCCACGTGGCGAGCAGTAGCATGCAGGCGTTGATGACGATGAGGGCCAAGCCCAGCGTCAGGATGATGAACGGCAGCGAGAGCAGCTTGACCACCGGGGCGATGAAGGCGTTGATCGCCCCGAAGATCGCCGCCACGACCAGCAGGGTCACCACGCGCTCGGTGTCGTCCTCGCCGGTGATGCGGATCCCGTCGAAGATCCACGCAGCTACGGCCAGGGCCCCAGCGCTGACGATGACGGTGGTGAGGGCTTTGACCATGCCCACATCGTGCCAGGCGGTGTCGGGTGAGCGAATCAGGCCTGCTGGTCCAGCGCCTGCAGCAGCGAGGACTCCCCCGCGCTCAGGTGGGCACGCAGCTCGGTGATGGTCGCGTCGCCGTCACCGGACTCCAGCAGCCCGAGCAGCCTGCGGTGCGACCCGAGCTGCTCGAGCACGTCGCCGCGGACGCGGTCGACGTGAGCGAGGGCGAGGCGGATCTCGGCAGCCAGCGACTGGGCCACGGCCACCAGCCGGCTGCTCGCGGTGAGCGCGACCAGGCTGATGTGGAAGTGCAGATGCGCCTCGGAGACGGCCCTCACCGGCGCGCCGTCGTCGATCAGCTGGGCATAGGTGTCGAACGCCGCGCGTACCCCCTGACGGTCCACGGTCGACGCCTCCGACCACGCCCGGACGCCGGCTGCCTCGAGCACCAGCCGGGCATGCATGACGTCCTTCACCTGGTCGCTGTCGTGTGCGGTGACCACGACACCGCGGTTGGGGATACGAGTCACCAGGCCTTCGGCGGTCAGCAGTGCCATCGCCTCACGGACCGTGCTGCGCCCGACGCCGAGCGAGTCGGCGAGCGCCACTTCACGAAGGGGGGTCCCGGGGGTGAGCTCGCCGGCGAAGAGCGCCTGACGCAGAGCCTCCGCCGCCCGCTCCACGGTCGAGGCATGGGCGAGGTCCAAGGGATCCAACGAGTACTGGCCGTCAGCGTTCACAGGCTCGCCACCTCCCGGGAGTTGCGTTCTTTCGGCTCGACTCATTGTCCAGCATGCTGACCTGTATGATTGTCAGACAATCCAATCTTTGGGTCACTTCTTCCGAGATGGGAGGCACGCCATGACGATCTCGCTCGACCGTCCCGCACAGCCTGGGGCCACGAACGATCACCCGCCCTTTCCGGCGGCGGGTGCCACGCTGACGTGGGGCCGTGCCTACGCCATGGTGAGCCCCGAACACTTTCGGGTGGCGTACGCGATCAACCCGTTCATGGACGTCGCCGACCAGCCCAACCCGCTGCTCGCCCGACGGCAGTGGGACACGCTGATCGCGACGCTTGACTCGCTCGGCGCACGGGTCGACGTCGTTCCGCAGCGCCTGGACTCCCCCGACATGGTCTACGCGATGAACCTCGGGCTCGCTCTGCGCGACGGCGAAGACCAGCGCCTGGTCATCTCACACATGCGCTTCGCGGAGCGCCGGCACGAGGCACTCTCCGCGGCCCCCTGGTTCGAGCGGCACGGCTACCGCGCGTCGTGGGTGGGCCGTGACGGGATCGGCGCGTTCTTCGAGGCCGGCGACGCGTTCCCCTTCGGCGACGCCCTGGTGGTCGGCTACGGCAAGCGCACCGACGATCTCGGGCTCAAGGCGGTCGCGGGAGTGCTCGACGTACGGGTGCGCGGCCTGCGCATCGTGCACCCGGCGATGTATCACCTCGACCTCGCGTTCTGCCCGTTGTCGGCGACGCAGGCAATGGTGTGCCCTGCGGCGCTGGACGAGACGAGCGCCGGGTCGGTGCTGGACCTGGTACCCGACCCGCTGGTGCTGAGCGAGCAGGAGGCGCTGACCTTCTGTGCCAATTCGGTGGTCGTGGGCCGCACCGTGGTGATGCCGGCCTGTCCGGCGCGGGTGCGTAGGCAGCTCGAGGCATGGGGCTTCGACATCGTGATCGTGGACGTCAGTGAGTTCCACAAGGGCGGCGGCTCGATCCGCTGCCTCACCAATCCCACCGACATCGTCCTGGGGCGCGACCTGCCGTCGATCCCCGGTGGCGAGGTCGTCGTCGCGAGCTGACTGCGGCGATCATCGGTCGGGTGCCAGAATGGGTGCCATGCGCATGCTGGTCGTGGCGGATCGGGGAGAAGACGACCTCGGGTACGTGGGCGAACGCCTGGTGCGGCGAGGCATCCGGCCGGTAGCGCTGGACCGGGACGATCTGCCCACGCTCGAGGAGGTCGGACCGGTCGACCTGGTGTACCTGCTCGGGTCCGGCCGCTCGGTCGCCAACCCGGTGGAAATCGACCGGGTCGCCGGTGAGACGGCGCTGATCAACGCCGCGCTCGATGCGGCGACCCCGGTGCTCGGGATCTGCTACGGCGCTCAGATCCTGGCGCACGCCCTGGGTGGGACCGCGCAACGAGCGACCCGCCCCGAGCTCGGCTGGTTCAGCCACGAGTCGTACGACCAGGCGCTGTGCCCGTCGGGTCCCTGGCTGCAGTTTCACGGCGACTCGTTCACGCTCCCGACGGGTGCTCGGCTGCTCGGCCGCTCCGAGTCGGGACCACAAGGCTTCTCCCACGAGTCGGTCACCGCCGATGGCGCACCGGCACGCGCCCTCGGTTGGCAGTTTCACCCCGAGGTGACGCCGTCAACGCTCGCCCGCTGGCTGCGGGTCGAGAACGCGTTCGTCAACGGCTTGGGCGATCCCGAGGTGATCAACGCCGAGGCACAGCGGCTGAACCCGCAGGTGCGACAAGCGGCGTACGAGCTCGCCGACACCGCCCTGGGCTGGCTGCTGGGCCGCGAGGTGGCGAGCGCGGAAGCCTCCTGATCGGGCCACCATCGGCGGCGGCCTAGGGTCGTGGCCGTGGAGGAGCTACGGGTGCTGCACGACGTCGCCGGGCCCGACGCGGACACCGAGATGGCAGCGGCGCGGGCACTGCTCGACGAGGTGGCCGCAGGGCGGTCACCGGCGACGCTGCGGGTCTACCGCCCGCTCGGGCCGACCGTGGCCTTCGGTCGGGTCGACACGCTGCGCTCCGGGTACGCCGACGCGGTGGCCGCCGCTCGCCGCGCCGGGTTCGACACCGCCGTCCGGGTCTGCGGCGGGCGTGCCGTGGCCTACGACCCGACTTGCCTCGTGCTCGACCACGTCGCGCCGGACGACGGCTCACCGTTGGACAGCCGGACCCAGGAGCGGTTCTGGTCCTTCGCGTCCCTGTACGCCGAGGCGCTGTCCGAGCTCGGCGTGGACGCCCGGGTGGGACCGGTCCCCGACGAGTACTGCCCCGGCCCGTACAGCGTCAACGCAGGCCGCCGGGTCAAGCTGGTCGGCACCGCCCAACGGGTCGCACGCGGCGCATGGCTGTTCAGCACGGTGCTGATCGTGACCGGCCCGGCCCGGTTGCGCCGGGTGCTGGGGCCGGTCTACGCAGCGATCGACATGCCGTTCGACCCGGCCACCGTGGGCAGCGTCAGTGACGAGGTGCCGGGCACCACCACGGCCGACGTGCAGCGGGTTGTGCTCGAGGCGTACGCGAAACGGTACCGGCTGCAGGACAGCCCGGGCGGCGTCTAGGGTTGCCAGCCATGGATGGCCGCCGTGAGTGACCGCAGCCCCGAGGTGCGGGCAGCTCTGGACACGATCCCCGCGTACGTGCCAGGCAAGCCGCCGCCCCCGGTGCCGGGACGCCCGACGTACAAGCTCTCCAGCAACGAGAACCCGCACGAGCCACTGCCGGGCGTACTGGACGCGGCAGTCGCGGCGGCAGCGCGGATGAACCGCTATCCGGACATGTCCGCCTCCCGGTTGTACGAGCGGATCGCTGAGCGACTCGCGGTGCCGGTCACCGACCTCGCACTGGCGACTGGCTCGGTCGCGGTGCTCTACCACCTGCTGCAAGGCTTGTGCGAGGACGGCGACGAGGTGGTGATCGCCTGGCGCTCCTTCGAGGCGTACCCGATCGCGATCCAGCTCACCGGGGCCCGAACTGTCGCGGTGCCGCTGTCCGTCGACGCTCGCCACGACCTGCCGGCGATGGCGGCGGCGGTCACCGAGCGCACCAAGGCCGTCCTGGTGTGCACGCCCAACAACCCGACCGGCCCGGCCGTGCACCGCGTCGAGCTCGACCGATTGCTTGCCGCCGTGCCGAGCCACGTCGTCGTGGTCGTCGACGAGGCCTACGTCGAGTTCGTCGACGACCCCGACGTTGCGTCCGGACTCGACCTGTACCGCGAACGCCACAACGTCGTCGTGCTGCGCACCTTCTCCAAGGCGTACGGTCTGGCCGGTCTGCGGGTCGGGTACGCGATCGCGCCGGAGCCGCTGGCGGCCGCGATCCGCAAGGCCGCGCTGCCCTTCGGTGTCTCGCAGGTCGCGCAGGAGGCGGCGTTGGCCTCGCTGGAACACGAGGGTGAGCTGCTGGAACGGGTGGCTGCCGTGGTGGCCGAGCGCGGCAGGGTCGTGGCCGCGCTGCGTGCACAGGGCTGGGACGTGCCCGACGCCCAGGGCAACTTCGTGTGGCTCGGGCTCGGCGCGGACACCCTCGACTTCGCGGCTGCCGCGGCCGCAGTCGGCGTGATGGTGCGCCCCTTCGCCGGCGACGGCGCGCGGGTCACCATCGGCGAGCCGGACGGCGACGACGTGCTGATCGAGACTGCCGCGCAGTTTCGCAAGGCGATCCAGGCGTGACCCGACACGGACTTGGCATCCAGGAGTTCTTGGAGCTACGCACCTGGACCGTCTTCGACGTGGACGACAGCGGACGGGTACAGCACGACGACGGCGGCAACGAACGCGCACAGCTGTCGCTGTTGTCCCTGGACCCGCTGCCGGCAGGCCCGGTCGGCCTCGACGAGCTGACCCCCTTGGTCCACGACCCGGAGCACATCCACACCCTGGTGGATGTCGGGCCGGGGACGGTCGCGTACTCCACCAACCGGCTCAACGTTATCCAATGATCCCCGCGTGCCGCTGAGTGAGTCCGAGCAGATCAAGGCGGCGCTGGACGCCAAGGGCGTGCCGTGCACCCTGCTCGTGTACGCCGACGAGGGTCACGGGCTGGCCAAGCGGGCCAACCGACTCGATGCGTACCCGCAGGTGGTCGACTTCCTCGCCACCCACCTGCGCGGCTGAGTTCTGGTTTGCGCGACCGTCAGGGTCACGTCGTAGGCTGATCCTTACCGTCCGCTCGAGGGGATCCCGCTCCACGCATGCCACCTGCTTCTGTCACCAGACCCGTGCGCCCTGGCGCCACCCGCCGCAGCCTCACCTCGCTGTGGCGACTGCGCGGCTACCTACGTCCGTACACCGGCTCCCTGGTGGTGATGGGCACCACGGCGCTGACCGGTGTGCTGGTGTCGATCTCGATCCCCCTGGTGAGCGGTGCGCTGATCGACGGGCCGATCGCCGTCGGCGACCGTGGCGGCATCCTGCCGCTCGGGCTGCTCGCCCTGGCCCTCGGCGTGCTCGAGGCGCTGCTCATCCTGATCCGCCGCTGGGTCCAGGCGCGTGCCGTGCTCGGCCTGGAACGGTCGCTGCGCGACGACATCTACGCCAAGCTCGACTCGCTTCCGATGGCGTTCCACTCGCACTGGCAGTCCGGGCAGCTGCTGAGCCGGATCACCACCGACCTGTCCACGATCCGCCGGTTCACCGGCTTCGGCCTGCTGTTCCTGATCATCAACATCTTGCAGCTGATCGTGGTCACCGTCCTGCTGCTGCACCTCTACCAGCCGCTGGGCATCGTCGTCGCCCTCGTCGCGGTGCCGATCATCTGGTTGTGCATGTCCTTCGAGCGTCGCTACGTCACGGTGTCGCGCCGGGTGCAGGACGAGCAGGGCGACGTCGCCACCGAGGTCGAGGAGTCGACGCTCGGAGTGCGGATCATCAAGTCGTTCGGGCGCGGCGGCCACGCCTACGAGAAGTTCGACCGGCGGGCCAGCAGGCTGCACGACTCGCAGATGGCCAAGGTGCACCTGGCGTCGCGGTTCTGGACGTTTCTGGAGGTGCTGCCCAACCTGGCGCTGGTCGCAGTGCTGCTGCTGGGCGCCCGGGCCGTCGGCGAGGGAGACCTGACCCTCGGCGCGCTCGTCGCGTTCATCACGCTGATGCTCCAGCTGGTCTGGCCGGTGGCGGCGCTCGGCGTGATCCTGTCCATGGCTCAGGAGGCGATGACCGCCGCCGACCGGGTGGTCGAGATCTTCGACACCGAGTCCGAGATCGTCGGCGGTGACCGCGAGCTCGAGCACCCACGCGGCCACCTGCGCCTGGAGGGCGTCGGCTTCACCTTCCCCGACGCGACCGACCCGGTGCTGCACGACCTCGACCTCGAGGTGCTGCCCGGTGAGACGATCGCGGTCGTCGGCGCGACCGGCTCGGGCAAGACGGTTCTCACCACGTTGATCCCACGCCTGTACGACCCGACCGCGGGGCGCATCACCATCGACGGCGTGGACATCCGCGAGCTCACGCTGCCGAACCTCCGGCAGGTGGTGACCACGGCGTTCGAGGAGCCGACCCTGTTCAGCATGAGTGCCCGCGAGAACGTCACGCTGGGTCGCCCCGATGCCAGCGAGGCCGACGTACGCGAGGCCCTGGAGGTGGCCCAGGCGACCTTCGTCGACGGGCTGCCCTGGGGGCTGGGCACCCGCATCGGCGAGCAGGGCATGGCCTTGTCCGGCGGCCAGCGTCAGCGGCTCGCACTGGCGCGGGCGATCCTCGCCCGGCCGAACATCCTGGTCCTCGACGACACGCTGTCGGCGCTGGACGTGCACACCGAGGCGCTGGTCGAGCAGGGTCTGCGGCGGGTGCTGGCCGACACCACCGGCATCCTCGTCGCACACCGGGCCTCCACCCTGCTGCTCGCCGACAGGGTGGCCCTGCTCGAAGGTGGCACGATCACCGCGGTCGGCCGCCACTTCGACCTGCTCGCGACGGTGCCCGCGTACCGCGAGCTGCTCAGCGCGGATGCCGACCTGGTCGACGCGGTCGGCAGGGAAGGTGCCAAGTGAGCGCCCCGACCGCATCCCCCGACTGGCGCGGCGTCGCGGCCGAGGACATCGACGACGTCCGGGGTGACGTCGGCATCGTCCTGCGGGACCGCTCCCGTCGACTGCTGGGCTCGCTGCTGCGTCCGCACCGCAAGGCGCTGCTCGCCGTACTCGCGATCGTCCTGGTGGAGAACGCCGCCCGACTGGCCATTCCGTACCTCGTCAAGGAGGGCATCGACAAGGGCATCCCGCCGATGGTCGACGGGCAGGGCAGCCGGATCCTCGTGGGCATCGTCGTGGTCGTGGGGATCGTCGTGGTCGTGCAGGCCATCACCCGCCTGCTGTTCCTCATCCTCGCGGGGCGCATCGGTCAGCGGCTGCTGCTGGAGCTGCGTCGACGGTTGTTCCGGCACTTCCAGAGCCTGTCCCCGGCGTTCCACGACCGCTACACCTCCGGTCGGGTCATCTCCCGCTCCACCTCCGACGTGGATGCGATCGAGGAGATGATGGACACCGGGTTCGACGGTCTGATCACCGCCGTGCTGACGCTTGTCGGCACCGCGGTCATGCTGCTCGTGCTCGACCTGCGCCTCGGCCTGGTGGCGCTGCTGGCCTTCCCGTTCCTGATCTGGCTGACCGCATGGTTCCGCACGGCTTCCGCGGTGGCGTACCGGCGCACCCGCGTCACCGTGGCCGCGGTCATCGTGCACTTCGTGGAGTCGATGACCGGCATCAAGGCCGTACAAGGCTTCCGCCGCGAGCCGCGCAACGAGGAGATCTTCGCCGAGGTCAGTGACGACTACCGCGAAGCGAACGAGCGTGCGTTCCGACTCGTGGGCCTGTTCATGCCCGGCATCAAGCTGATCGGCAATGTCACGATCGCGCTGGTGCTGTTCTACGGCGCCTACCGGGTCTTCGACGGTCACATCACCATCGGTGTGTTGGCTGCCTTCCTCATCTACCTGCGGCAGTTCTTCGAGCCCATGCAGGAGATCAGCCAGTTCTACAACACGTTCCAGTCCGCATCTGCCGCGCTGGAGAAGCTGTCCGGCGTGCTCGAGGAGCGACCCGACGTACCCGAACCGCCGCACCCGGTCGCGATGGCAACGGCGCGCGGAGCGGTGGACCTGGACGACGTGCGCTTCTCCTACGTCCCGGACCGGCCGGTGCTGCCGGGCCTCGACCTGTCGATCCCGGCCGGGCAGACGGTCGCCCTCGTCGGCACCACCGGCGCAGGCAAGACCACCATCGCCAAGCTGGTGTCACGGTTCTACGACCCGGAACACGGGCGGGTCACACTGGACGGGGTCGACCTGCGCGACCTGGCCGACGACACATTGCGCCGCCACGTCGTGATGGTGACCCAGGAGAACTTCCTGTTCGCCGGCACGGTCGCGGACAACATCCGGTTCGGGCGACCCGACGCGAGCGACGAGCAGGTACGCGAAGCAGCGCAGGCGATCGGGGCCGACACGTTCATCGAGGCGCTGCCCGCAGGCTACGACACCCAGGTGGAGTCGCGGGGCGGACGGCTGTCGGCCGGGCAGCGCCAGCTCGTCGCGTTCGCCCGGGCGTTCCTGGCCGATCCGGGCGTGTTGATCCTGGACGAGGCGACCAGCTCGCTCGACGTGCCGTCCGAACGCCTCGTGCAGCGGGCGCTGCGCACGATCCTCTCCGAGCGCACGGCGATCATCATCGCCCACCGGTTGTCGACCGTGGAGATCGCCGACCGGGTGCTGGTGCTTGAGCACGGCGAGGTAGTCGAGGACGGCTCGCCGGCCGATCTGATCGCCGGGCACGGCCGCTACGCCGGTCTGCACGACGCCTGGGTCGAGTCGCTGGCCTGAGGCATCGAAATCCACAGAATCTGATCTCGCCGTACACGAGGAGTACACGTGAAGTGTAAACTACGTGTATGGCCCGCGTGCGCACGAACATCGAGATCGAAGACGCCTACGTCCAGGTGATCATGGACCGCTACAGCGTCCGGACCAAGACCGAGGCCGTCGAGCTGGCCCTGCGGCACCTGGCCGGCCAACCCATGACTCGCGAGGAGGCCGTAGGGATGCGCGGAGCACACGCCATCGGACAGCTACCTGCCGACGTCTCGCCTCGTGGAGTTGCGTGATCCTCGCTGACACATCCGCCTGGGTGGAGTACGACCGAGCCACCGGGAGCGCGGTCGATCAGCGCCTGACCGCGCTGATCGCCACCTGCGGACCTCTCGCCGTCACCCAGCCGGTCATGATGGAAGTCCTGGCCGGGGCACGCGACGACCAACGCGCAGCCGACCTGCGCCGCCTGCTGCTGCGCTTCGAACTGCTGCACTTCGACGCGGCCGCCGACTTCGATGCCGCGGCGCGCATCTACCGCCGGTGCCGCCGTGCCGGCATCACCCCTCGGGGGATGATCGACTGCATGATCGCCTCCGTCGCCTGGCGCGAAGGAGCGGCGCTGCTCGCGCGCGATGCCGATCTCGCTCGCGTCGCGCAGGTCGTCGGAATCGAGTTGGACGGGATGTGAGCGTCAGCGAGGGGGATCGGGCTGGGCGGCCTCAACACCCTGTCGGGACTGCACTACGGGACGTACGACTACAGCGCTGCGCTCGGGATCAGCCCCGCCCAACAGCGGATGGACCACCCCGCGGCCGACCACGCGAAGCTCGTCATGCAGCTCGCGGCCGCCGGCACCGGGGTCCAGCTGTCCGACGGGTCGACGAACGTGCTGCCGGTCGGCGGCCGCGCGAGCGTGCACGCCGGCTGGGCACTGCACGCGCCTGGTGACTCGCTCGCTACGGCGTGCTTTCCTGCAGGGCTGGGACCTCCACCCGGCGCAGCTGGTGACCCGTCACCTTGCCACCTGGTGCTTCTACCGGGGCGAGCTCGACCCCACGTACGCCCGGCTCGCCGCCTGGACCGAAGGTCGCGAGGGCCAGGTGCTCGACGAGCCGGCGACCGCCGCGGCGTTGGCTGGGCACCTGCAGTCACTGCGGCGGTGCAGTGAGCTCCAGGACGGCGATCGGATCATGTGGGGCGTCGTACCGCCCGATGACCGGCGGCTTCGGTGACACAATGTTGCTCGCGGTGACCACGTCTACACTCCCGGTGACCTGAGGGGCGGACTTCCCATCGCGACCGGGTCGCCGGGTGGTCCCGCATGCTGGCACGAAGGTCTCATGCCCGTTGGATTCGGGTACCGGGCAAGCGGTACCGTGACGACTCCTGTGGCTGCCGTCACAGCGTTGTCTCGCATTGCCGTCTCGCAGGATCTCGCCGCACCATCCCCGCGGAACGATTCGGGAGGCGGAACCGCCCGCCGATCGCGGTGACCCCGCCGGTCGATGAGCTCGAAGGAGTGCCCGTGAGCAGTGCCTCAGCTGACCATCCCCGTGACGGGCTCGGACCGGATCTCGGCAAGGTCTTCGGACCCTCGCACGCCGACGGTGGTCCCGAGCTCGTCCAGTTGCTGACGCCGGAGGGGGAGCTGCGTGAGCATCCCGACTTCTCCTTCGACGGGAGCATCGAGGACGTCCGCGGCTTCTACCGCGACCTGGTCCTCACCCGGCGGGTCGACACCGAGGCGACAGCCTTGCAGCGTCAGGGCGAGCTCGGCATCTGGGCCCAGATGCTCGGCCAGGAGGCGGCCCAGATCGGTTCCGGGCGGGCGCTGCTGCCGCAGGACATGGCCTTTCCGACGTACCGCGAGCACGGCGTCGCCTGGTGCCGTGGCGTCGACCCGCTCAACCTGCTCGGACTCTTCCGCGGGGTCGACCAGGGCGCCTGGGATCCCCGGGACAACAACTTCGGCCTCTACACGATCGTCATCGGCGCCCAGACGCTGCACGCGACCGGGTACGCCATGGGTATGCAGCGCGATGGAGTCGTCGGCACCGGTGACCCGGAGCGGGATGCAGCGGTCATCGCGTACTTCGGTGACGGCGCCACCAGCCAGGGCGACGTGAACGAGGCGTTCATCTTCGCCAGCGTCTTCAACTCCCCGACCGTGTTCTTCTGCCAGAACAACCAGTGGGCGATCTCCGAGCCGATCGAGCGGCAGAGCCGCATCCCGCTCTACCAGCGTGCGCTCGGGTTCGGGTTCCCCGGCATCCGCGTCGACGGCAACGACGTCCTGGCCTGCCACGCGGTGACCAAGGCCGCGCTCGAGCGCGCCCGCGAGGGCAGCGGGCCGACCTTCGTGGAGGCGTACACCTACCGCATGGGCGCGCACACGACCACCGACGACCCGACCCGTTACCGGCTGTCCGACGACCTCGAGCACTGGAAGCTCAAGGATCCGATTGCCCGCGTGGAGGCTTATCTCAAGCGCGGTGGCCACGCCGACGACGCGTTCTTCGCGGACGTGCAGGTGGAGTCCGAGGGTGTGGCCGAACGGCTGCGCGAAGGTTGCCGGTCCATGCCGGACCCCCACATCCTCGACATCTTCGAGCAGGTGTACGCCGAGCAGACTCCCGAGCTCGCCCTGCAGAAGCAGGAGTACGCCGCGTACCTCGACTCCTTCGAGGGGGCCGCACAGTCATGACGCAGATCACGTTGAGCAGGGCCATCACCGCCGGGTTGCGCAAGGCGATGGAGGACGACCCGAAGGTCCTCATCATGGGGGAGGACGTGGGCAAGCTGGGTGGCGTCTTCCGCGTCACCGACGGGCTGCAGAAGGACTTCGGCGAGGACCGGGTGATCGACACCCCGCTCGCGGAGTCCGGCATCATCGGCACTGCGGTCGGGCTGGCCATGCGCGGCTACCGGCCGGTCTGTGAGATCCAGTTCGACGGGTTCGTCTACCCGGCGTACGACCAGATCGTCAGCCAGGTCGCCAAGCTGCACTTCCGCAGCATGGGCAAGCTGCCGATGCCGATGGTCATCCGCATCCCGTTCGGTGGTGGCATCGGCGCGGTCGAGCACCACTCGGAGAGCCCGGAGGCGCAGTTCGCGCACACCGCGGGGCTCAAGGTCGTGGCGTGCTCCAACCCGGTCGACGCCTACTGGATGATCCAGCAGTCGATCAAGGCTGACGACCCGATCGTGTTCTTCGAGCCGAAGGGCCGTTACTGGGAGAAGGCCGACCTGGACGAGTCCGCCACCCCGCTCCCGCTCTTCAGCAGCCGGGTGGTCGCCGAAGGCACCGACGCCACGCTGTTGGCGTACGGGCCGAAGGTGAAGACGTGCCTCGAGGCTGCGATCGCCGCCGCCGATGAGGGCCGCAGCCTCGAGGTCATCGACCTGCGCACGCTGTCGCCGCTGGACCTGGACCCGGTGTACGAGTCGGTGCGCAAGACCGGCCGGGCCATCGTTGTGCACGAGGCGGTGGTGAACCTCGGCATGGGCTCGGAGATCGCGGCCCGGATCACCGAGGACTGCTTCCACTCGCTGGAGGCACCGGTGCTGCGGGTCGGTGGGTTCGACACGCCGTACCCCGCCAGCCGTGTCGAGGAGGAGTACCTCCCCGACCTCGACCGGGTGCTCGATGCCGTCGACCGATCATTTGCGTACTGAGAGGCGCCCAGAGATGAGTGACGTCAAGGAGTTCAGGCTGCCCGACGTGGGCGAAGGTCTCACCGAAGCCGAGATCGTCGGCTGGAAGGTCAAGGTCGGTGACACGGTCAGGGTCAACGACATCATCGTGGAGATCGAGACCGCCAAGTCGCTGGTGGAGCTGCCGGCCCCGTTCGCTGGTACGGTCAGCGCCCTGCTGGTCGAGGAAGGCGTGACCGTCAACGTCGGCACACCGATCATCGCCGTGCAGACCGGCAGCGCAGCTGCGCCACCGGCCGCCGATTCGCCGCCGGCGGAGTCCGTGCAGGTCGCCGACCCGATCGCCGACGGTCTCATCGGGGGCGAGGCGCCCGGTGGACGTACGGCGGTGCTGGTCGGCTACGGCCCGCGCACGACCGAGGCCAAACGGCGCCCCCGCAAGGGTGCCGCGGTCCCCTCAGCGGGCGGCCCGGCGGCCGTACAGGCCAATGTGCAGTCGTCGTTCGCGACCGGCCGGGTTCCCACGCCAGAGGTCGAGGCGGAGGACGCCGAGCCCGCGCTGCCGACACCCGACACGACGGTGGAGCGACCGACACGGTCCCGCGTGTTGGCCAAGCCGCCCGTGCGCAAGCTCGCGAAGGACCTCGGGGTCGACCTTCTCGCGGTGACACCGAGCGGTCCCGGCGGCGTGGTCACCCGGGCTGACGTCGAGTCGCACCATGACGACCGGCCCGGCGACCAGGCGAGCCCCGGCATCGCTCCGGCCGGGGACTCCCAGGCGCGAGACGACGTGCGCATCCCGGTCAAGGGTGTCCGCAAGATGACGGCGCAGGCGATGGTCACCTCGGCGTTCACGGCTCCGCACGTCACCGAGTGGGTCACCCTCGACGTCACCCGCACGATCAAGCTGGTCGAGCGGATCACGTCCCACCGCGACTTCCGTGACGTCAAGGTGTCGCCGCTACTGGTGGTCGCCAAGGCGGTGTGCCTGGCCCTGGGCAAGCACCGGACGCTCAACGCGACGTACGACGACGCAGCCCAGGAGATCGTGCTCAAGGGTGCGGTCAACCTGGGCATCGCTGCGGCCACTCCGCGCGGATTGATGGTGCCGAACATCGTCGACGCCGACCGGCTGTCGCTGCGTGAGCTGGCCGACGCCTTCGCGCAGCTGATCTCGACCGCCCGCGAGGGGCGGACCCAACCGGCGCAGATGAGCGGTGGGACGTTCACCATCACCAACGTGGGCGTCTTCGGCGTGGACGCTGGGACTCCGATCCTCAACCCGGGGGAGAGCGGCATCCTCGCGGTCGGGGCGATCAACCGACGCCCCTGGGTCGTCGGCAACCGGATCCGCCCTCGTTGGGTCACCACGCTGGCGCTGTCGTTCGACCACCGGGTCGTCGACGGTGAGCAGGGGTCGAGGTTCCTGGCCGAGGTCGCCGCGATCCTGGAGGACCCGGCCAGCGCGCTGCTGCTCTGAGCGTCACTCTGGAAATGCTGCCTGTTGCATCTATGGTGTTCAGATCATGCATGCATCAGCCGCCGAGCGGGCGTACGAGCACGTCAAGAACTCGATTCTGGACGGGTCCTACGCAGGCGGCGAACTACTGACCGAGGGACAGGTCGCAGACGCAGTCGGGGTTTCCCGCACGCCGGTGCGCGAAGCCATGCTGCGCCTGCAGGCGGAGGGGTTGCTGCGGCTGTACCCCAAGAAGGGTGCACTCGTCGTACCGATCACCGCCGCCGAGGCCGAGGACGTCCTCGAGGCGCGGGCGCTGGTGGAGTCCTGGGCCGCGGAGCGTGCGGTCGGTCACGGTGAACGGCTGGCGGTCGAGCTCGAGGAGCCGTTGCGAGTGATGCGTGAGCATCGGGCGAGCGGGGACGTGGGCGCGTTCTCGGCGGCGGACCGGGCGTTCCACGCGCTCATCGTGGCCGCTTCGGGCAACGCCATCCTGACCCGGCTCTACCGGTCGCTGCGGGAGCGCCAGATCTGCATCAACGCCACGGCGATGCGGGTGTCCGGGCAGCGGATGGACATCGCCGTGGCCGATCACACGCGGTTCGTGGAACTGATCCGCGCGGGCGACCACGACGGGTTCGCAACGCTGACCCGGGCCCACCTGGAGACAGCAGCACAGCACGTGCGCGGTGTGCGGTGAGGCGTACCCCGTGGCTGGTGTGGGGCGCGGCACTCGCGGTGTACGTGCTCGCAGTCTTCCACCGCACCTCGCTCTCGGTTGCAGGCCTGGTCGCGATCGAGCGCTTCGACATCTCCGCTGCTCAGTTGGCGATGTTCAGCATGCTCCAGCTGTTGGTGTACGCCGCGATGCAGATCCCGGTCGGGGTGCTGCTCGACCGGATCGGGTCACGACGGATGCTGTTCATCGGGCTGTCCCTGATGACCACCGGTCAGTTCTCGTTCGCGGTGGTGGACTCGTACGCGCCGGCCCTCGGTGCCCGCGTGCTGATCGGCATGGGGGACGCCATGGTGTTCGTCAGCGTCCTGCGGCTGATCGTCTTCTGGTTCCCGCCGGTGCGGATCCCGTTGGTCACCCAGCTCACCGGCATCAGCGGACAGGTTGGTGCGATCGCTGCGGCGGTGCCGATGGCAGCGGCGCTGTCGGGCTTCGGCTGGGAGCGCGCGTTCGGTGCCGCCGGTGGCATCGGACTGCTGCTGGGAGTCGTCCTGTTCGTCGTCGTGCGCGACGCACCCGGTGATGTCGCAGCCCAGACCGCAGGGTCGTCGCTGGCCGACGTCCGCTCGGATCTGCGCTCCTCCTGGGCCGAACCCGGGACGAAGCTGGGCTTGTGGACCCACTTCACCACCCAGTTCAGCGTCACCGTCTTCACCCTGCTGTGGGGGTTTCCGTACCTGACCGAGGCCGAGGATGTCAGCGTCACCACCGCCGGTGTGCTGATCACGATCAGTACCGTCTCCGCGGTCGCGGCCGGCCCATTCCTCGGTACCTTCGTGGGCCGCCGTCCCTACCACCGTTCCACACTGGTCCTCTCGATCATCGCGGGCATCGTCACCTCGTGGACGGCCGTGCTGGTCTGGCCCGGTCCCGCGCCGTTGTGGCTGCTGGTGGTGCTGATGGTCAGCATGGGCATCGGCGGACCGGCCTCCATGGTCGGCTTCGATTTCGTACGCTCGTTCAACCCCAGCAGCCGGCTGGGTGGTGCGACGGGCATCGTCAACCAGGGCGGGTTCGTCGCCAGCTTGCTGATCATCGTCGCGATCGGGCTCGTGCTCGACGTGCTCACACCGGCCGGTGCAGCGGGCTATTCCTCGGGCGCGTTCACGGCGGCCATGTGCACGCAGTACGTTGCCTGGACCGTGGGAATTGTGCAGATCGTGCGCTACCGCGGTCAGGCCCGGCGCCACATGGCGGAGACCGATCCGGAAGGGTTCGCGGTGATCCGGTCCGGCCCACGGGGTGGTCCACCGACTTTCGACTAGACGTCGACCATCCCGACTCTGGTTGACATCCAGTCGTAAGTCGAGGGTCCAGTGGGAGTGCGAGGGGCTCCGCAAACCCTTCCCCCCTGCGGGTCGCTTCCCTACGGTCGACTCAGAGGAACAGAAGGGAACCCCGATGACCACCACACCCCACACCACCGAGGCACTAGTCGAGCGGCTGTTCGGGTCCATCCTCGCGACGTTGGACGTACAGGCCGCGTACCTGGGCGACCGCCTCGGCTACTACCGTGCACTGGCCGGTACCGGTGGCCTCACCTCCAGCGAGCTGGCTGCGCGTACGGATACCGCCGAGCGCTACGCCCGCGAATGGCTCGAGCAACAGGCCGTCACCGGCATCCTGACGGTGAGCCGAGAGACCGACGTCACGATGCGCCGGTTCACGATGCCCGACGGACACGTCGAGCCGCTGACCGACGTGCTCAGCCCGAACCATGTCCTGCCGCTGGCGCGGCTGCTGGTCGGTGTGGGCAAGCAGGTGGACGCCCTCGTCGAGGCCTACCGCAGCGGAGGCGGTGTCACCTGGGCCCAGCACGGTGCCGACGTCCGGGAGGCGCAGGCCGCGGCGAACCGACCACTGTTTCTCGGCGCGCTGGGCGAGGACTACCTGCCGTCCGTGCCCGAGATCGACGCAGCGCTGCGCGGCGGCGGACGGGTGGCCGACATCGGCTGCGGGCTGGGCTGGTCGTCCATCGGGATCGCGCTCGCCTACCCCGACGCCACTGTCGACGGCTTCGACGTCGATGTCCCCTCGATCGAGGCGGCCCGGCGCAACGCCGCCGAGACGGGTGTCGGAGACCGGGTGCGGTTCCATGCGGCCGACGCCGCGACCGTCGTAACCGCGGCTGCCGAGCACGACGGCTACGCGCTGGTCGCCGCCTTTGAATGCATTCACGACCTGTCCGATCCGGTGAGCGTGCTGGCCACGATGCGGGCGCTCACCGGGCAGAACGGCACCGTCCTCGTCATGGACGAGCGGGTAGCTGAGACCTTCACCGCTCCGGGCGACGACGTCGAGCGACTGATGTACGGCTACAGCCTGGTGTGCTGCCTGGCCGACGCGATGGCGCACCAGCCGTCCGCCGGGACCGGAACGGTGATGCGACCTGAGACGCTGCGCCGCTATGCCGTTGCGGCCGGTTTCGTCGGCATCGAGGTGCTCGGGATCGAGGACGACTTCTTCCGCTTCTACCGGCTCGTGTAGGCGCGAGCCATATGACGGAGACCGATCCGGAAAGGGTAGGTCGAGCATCGAGTGGGAGTGTGAGGGGGTCCGCAAGCCCTGGACGTGGCGTCAGGATGCTGGCGCGTAGCGCAGGTGCAGCACACCGGTGTCGAGGGTCGAGCTGGAGAGCAGCTCGAGCGGGTACGTCGCCGCGTCCTCGAACAGCCGCTGGCCCGACCCGACCGCGATCGGATGCACCAGCAGGCACAGCTCGTCGAGCAGGCTGTTGGCGAGCAGCCAGCGGGCCGTGACGGCGCTGCCGGACATCGCGACGTCGCCATCAGTACTGTCCTTCAGCGCCCGCACCCTGGCGACCACGTCGTCGGAGAAGACCGTGGTGTTCTGCCACGTCGGGTCGCTGAGCGTGGTCGACAGGACGTACTTCGGGATGGTGTTGATGAACTCCGAGAACGGCACGTCCGGACCCTGCTCGGGCCAGTACGAAGACCACTCGTGGTAGAGCTTGCGCCCCATCAGGAACGCGGTGCTGGTCTCCATCCCTTCGCTGATGATCGAGCCCATCGCGTCGTCGAAGTACGGAAAGTGCCACTTGTCGGGCGACTCCACGACGCCATCGAGGGAGATGAAAAAGTTCGAGACGATCTTGCCCATGGCGCTGCTCCTCAGGATGTGGTGAACGAGTCAGTAACTGGACCGTGCGAGTCATCGAAAGTCATCGCAGCCCAGCTCCTTGGCGAACATCGCCGCTACCTTGCCGTTGCCCTGCGCGAGCCGGCCGACCTCGACGTAGCCTCGTGCCGCGTGGAAGGCCAGCGACCCCACGTTGGGCGGCTCGGCGTACACCTCCAGCGTCACTCGGCCGCGCCGCCGGGCCTGTTCCTCCACGGCGTCGTAGATCAGCGAGCCGATGCCGCGCCGCTGGTGCGCCTCGGAGACCACGACCCGGTCCAGGTAGGCGAAGTCGGCGTAGGCGGCCTCGAACCAGCGGTAGTTCGGGCTGTCGTACGCGGTGCCCGGTGCGACCGTGACGACGAAGCCGGCCACCTCACCTCCGGCATCGGCCACCAGGCAGGTGTCGGCCAGCGACATCAACCACGCTTGCCGGACAGCGTCCAGAGGTCCGACCGCATCCAGGTGGTCCTGGTTGAGCGCGAGCACGGCGCCGGCGTCAGTGGCGACGTACGGGCGCAGGGTGAGCCGTGTCATGGCCCACTCGTCGGAGTCATGCGCGAGGTCAGCCACGCGTCGACGAACGGTCCGAGCTCCGTGCCGGTCCCCTCGCTCCAGAACTCGACGAAGTCGTCGCGATCGACGCTGGCGTTCACGTTCTGCTGCGGCCAGGCCCGTAGCGTCTCGAAGAACGCGTCGTCACCGACGACCTCACGGATGTGGTGCAGCATGACGGCGCCGGAGTGGTACACGTTGATCGATGCGAACTCGTCGGGCCGGAATCCGCCAGGCGGCCCGTACGCGACGCGGTCGGCCTGGTCGCGGGCGCTCCACTCGCCGATCGTCACGTCGAAGTCGCTCAGGCCGACGGAGTCCTCCCACATCAACTGCACGTACATCGTGAGCCCCTCGTTGAGCCACAGGTCGTGCCAGTTGTCCGGCGTGACCGTGTTGCCGAGCCACTGGTGCGCGTACTCGTGCAGCAGGACCCCCCGCACGCGCACGTCGTCGGCGAGGAACAGCGAATCCCCGATCGTGGTGGTCTCCTGCGTCTCCATCGCGGAGGCGGCTGGGACGACGACGAGGCCGGCGGTCTGGAACGGGTACGGGCCGAGCAAGTCCTCGAGGTAGACGAGCATGTCGGGCGCCTCCTCGAGGTACTTCAGCGGCGCTGCTGACTCGGGTTCCAGCCAGTACGTCATGGACAGTCCGTCCGGACCCTCGTCCGCGACCGCCTCGTAGTCGCCGATAGCGATCGTGACCAGGTACGAGGCGGCCGGCTCCTCGAGGTGCCAGCTGGTCGTGGTGGTGTCGCCGTCGGTCTCGGTCTCGACCACCGCACCGTTGAACACGTTGGTGAAGCCGCCGTTGCTGGTGATCGTCGCGTCGTAGTACGCCTTGTCACCGGGTTGGTCGTTGACCGGGTACCAGGTGAAGGCGCCGAACGGCTCCTGCATGGTCCAGACCGAGCCGTCGGCCATCGTGGTCCAGCCCAGCCCTGGGATGTCGGTACGGCTGCCCGGGAAGTCGGTCGGCTCGGGCACGCCTTCGTAGGACACCGCAAGGGAGTGCTCGGCGAGTGGGGACAGCTCCTGCCCGGTCGTCACCGTGAGCGTGTCGCCCGCCCGTCTGGTCTCGACCTCGGTCCCGTCCAGGACGGCAATCGTCACCTCGAGGGACTCATCGAGGTCGAACGTGATCCGCTCGCGCGTCTCGGTGACTCCGAAGGTGATGGTGGCCGTCCCGTTCAGCGTTGTCGTCGTGACGTCCCAGTCGAGGTCGAGGTGGTAGTGCAGGGTGTCGAGGTAGGGCTCGCCGCGACCGGGATAGACCGGGTCGGCCACCGGCTGTGACCGAGCCGCGTCGAGGCTCTCGGGCGCCTGCAGCTCATCGGACTGCGTGGGCGACGCAGCCGGCGCCGGTTCGGGGCCGTCGCCCCCGGTCAGCCCGGAGGATTCGGTGCAAGCGGCCAGCGGTAAGCAGAGGAGCCCCGTCAGCAGGGCACAGACCGCGCGCCGACGGGGGACAGTCACCCCGTGACCGTAGCCGGTGACCTCACTCAGGGACGTCACGGTCACCGGGCTGGGGCTCGACCGCCGAGCCACCGGCGAGCTCCTGGTGACGAAGGACGAGCGTGCGCGCCAGAGCCCGGGTTGCAGCAGCGGCGATCTCCTCCTCCGTCACCGGTGGGTCGGCCGCGGACTGCATCGTCGGCAGCAGGTCGTGCAGGTCGCCGACCACGTCGTACCGCCGTGTCTGCAGGTCCTGCACCGTCGTCCGTGACCGGTCCTCGCACCACGTCTGCAACCGCCGCGGGAGCTGGTTGGGCTGCCCGGCCTGGACGCCGAGGACATCGCGGGGCAGCAGCTCTCGAGGCACCCGGCCGTACCGCCCGCGGACGTGCGGCAGCTCATCGCCGATGGCCTCGTTGACTCGCCGTAGCACCTCCGCCTGGACCCGCCCGAGTGAGGGGTTGCTGGTGGCGGCGGAGGTGTCGATCGTCACGGGGTCGAGCCCCAGCACCGAGCACCAGCGGTCGAGGAGCAGGCCGGGCGGTGACCCCGGCGGTGGCACCGTCACGATGTGGACCTGACCGGGCGGCAGCGCTCTGCCCCAACGGTCGGCGATGTCGAGCAGGTCATGGTAGGCCCAGAACGCTCGACCGATGCCCTCAGTCGCGACCACGGCGTCGACGTATGCCTCAAAGCGAATGGTCTCCCGCGCCTTCACCCGTTGCTGCCAACCGGACGGGACCTGACGGGCGAGGTCGCGCGCGGTGATGACCAGGTGGACCTCGAGGTCGTCGAGCAACCCCAGCAGTCGCAGTGCCTGGTCGCGGGTGGCAGCAGCGAGCGACTCGTGGGAGAGCAGGATCCGCTCGGCGTCGCTGCGGGTCACGAACCTCTCGAGGCGGTCGAGGGCCGTGAACGCCTCAGGCGGGTCGGCACCGGCGACGCCCTGGTCGGTCACGTCAAGCATGACGTGGAAGTGGTCTAACCGCCGACGCATCGCCAGGGCGAGTCCCTGCTGGCGCAGCACCGGACGGGACCGCCACATGGCGGACTGCAGGTACGACGTGCCGGTCTTGGGTGGTCCGACATGCAGGTAGAACCGTTGCACTCAGCGACCGTCGTCGATGTGGCGCTCCTCCACCCGGGTCTGGTGGGAGGTGTTGGCACGCTGGTGGTTGACTGCGAAGGCAAGCGCGATCGCGATGATGCCGACCACGATGAGGATGAAGCCGAGCGCGTCGTCGCTGACGTAGGGGACGTCGACATCGACGGCGAAGGCGAGGATGGCTCCGACAAGTACGAGGACGATTCCGAGGCCGATACCCATGGTGTCTCCTAGTGGTGAGGCCGGGTCGTTCCGCAGGACGTAACCCTTCGACGGTAGCAGCGCCGGGCTGTCCCGGCTCAGAGGCACGCCTCGTCGAGGTCCATCACGTCGAGGTCGGTGGCCTCGGCGATCACTCGCTCGGAGGCCAGCTTGGGCAGCACCTGACGGGCGAACCACTGGGCGCCGGTGACCTTGCCCTCGTAGAACGCACGGTCCTTGGCGCTGACCCCCTCGCCCAAGCGGGTCAGGGCGACCTCGGCCTGGCGCAGCAGCAGCCAGGAGCAGACCACGTCACCCAGAGCCGTGAGCAGTCGGGTGGTGTTGAGGCCGACCTTGTAGATGTTGCGCGGGTCGCCGTTCTCGCTGGTCGGGTCAGCCGACATCAGCTGGCCCACCATGGCGCCGACGATCGCCTGTGCGTCGTCGAGACCGGCCTGGAGGAGCTCACGTTCCAGCTTCAGCCGGCCGTTGCCGGACTCGGCGTCGACGAACGCCTGGATCTCCCCGGCGAGATGGCTCAGCGCCTGGCCCCGGTCCTTGACGATCTTGCGGAAGAACAGGTCCTGCCCCTGGATCGCGGTGGTGCCCTCGTACAGCGTGTCGATCTTGGCGTCGCGGACGTACTGCTCGATCGGGTAGTCCTGCAGGAACCCCGAGCCGCCGAACGTCTGCAGCGACTCGGTGCCCAGCAGCACCCACGACCGCTCCGAGCCGTAACCCTTGACGATCGGCAGCAGCAAGTCGTTGACCCGCTCGGCGGTCTCGTCGCGTGCACCGCGTGCCTGCGCCACCCGCACACGGTCCTGGAACGTCGCGGTGTAGATCACCAGCGCCCGCAGCGCTTCGGAGAACGTCTTCTGCGTCAGCAGTGACCGGCGCACGTCGGGGTGGTGCGTGATCGTGACGCGCGGCGCAGACTTGTCCGCGGCCATGGTGAGGTCCGCCCCCTGAACCCGCTGCTTGGCGTACTCCAGCGCATTGAGGTAGCCCGTCGACAAGGTCGCGATGGCCTTCGTCCCGACCATCATCCGGGCGTTCTCGATGACCTGGAACATCTGGGCGATGCCGTCGTGCACCTCGCCGAGCAGCCAGCCAACGGCCGGTTCTCCCCCACCAACGGAAGAGTCACCGAAGGTCATTTCGCAGGTGGTGGACACCTTGAGACCCATCTTCTTCTCGACATGGGTCACATGGACGCCGTTGCGTCGACCGGTGAGCTCGCCGCTCAGCACATCGAAGTGGTGCTGGGGCAGGAGGAACATGCTGAGCCCCTTGGTGCCGGGCCCGCCATGACCCTCGACGCCGACCGGACGCGCCAGGACGAGGTGCATGATGTTCTCGCTCAGGTCGTGCCCGCCGGAGGTGATGAACCGCTTGACGCCCTCGATCCGCCAGGTGCCGTCGTCGTTCGGGTACGCCTTGGCCCGACCGGCACCCACGTCGGAGCCGGCGTCGGGCTCGGTGAGCACCATGGTGGCGCCCCAGTGCCGCTCGACCATGTGGCTGGCGATCCTCTGGTCCCGTTCAGTGCCGTTCTGCCAGACGATCCTGGCGAAGCTCGGCCCGCAGGCGTACATCCAGATGGCCGGGTTGGCGCCGAGGACCAGCTCCGCGGTCGACCAGACGAGGGCCGCGGGTGCGGGCTGTCCGCCGAGACCCTCCGGCAGCTGCAGTCGGAACCACTCCGAATTCATCCACGCCTGATAGGAGCGGGCAAACGACTCCGGGACGGTCACCGCACCGGTCGCCGGGTCGAACACGGGCGGGTTGCGGTCGGCGTCCTCGAACGAGGCGGCGAGATCCTCACGGGCCAGCCGGTCGACCTCGTGCAGGATCGACCGCGCCGTGTCGGCGTCCATCTCCTCGTACGGAGCACTGCCCATCACTGCGGCCAGATCGAAGACCTCGAACAGGTTGAACTCGAGGTCACGCAGGTTGCTCCGGTAGTGGCTCATGCGACCCGACCTCCCGGCTTCGGAGTGCCACACTCGACTGCGTACTCATCAGTAACTTGAGTATGCTACTCGTCAGTAGCCCTTTGCAAGTGATTGGTCGGATCGACCTCGCGAGCGCGCTGTCTGACAGATCTGTGGGCATCGCCGCCCGGTGAGTTGTCAGCGGGACCTGACCACGCGCCGCCGCAACGCACGCCCGACGTTGCGCGGCGACCAGCGGTCCTGACGCCGCTGGAGGTCGCCGGCGGTCCGACGTAGCTCGGCGACCTCCAGCAAGAGTTCGGCGGTGGCCGCGGCGGCGGTCTCGATGAGCTGGGCGTCGGTCCAGTCGTCGGGTCCGGGACCGTCTGCGTGCCGTGGGCGCAAGTCGTCCAGATCACCCACCACGTCGTACCCAGCGGCGTTGATGTCCTCGATCCACCGATCGGCGAGTCGGTCGGCGCGGAAGCGGTGGGTCTCGGGCAGCACGGGCGGAGGAGTGGACGACACGCGGAGCAGGATCGACTGGGCGTACAGCTCCTTGGTGACCGCACCGAACTCCTGGCTGATGATCCGACGGTCCAGCGCCTGGCTCACCCGCCGCAGCAGCTCCACGTCGGCGACACCGAGGCGTTCGTTGCGGCGCACACCGGTGCCGGGTCGGAACCGGTCGGGCTCCTCGATGCCCAGCACCGAGGCGAAGCGCCTCCACAGCTCGCCGGGATCACCCCCGCTCGGGGGGACTGTCACCACGTGCACGCGCTCCGGCGGGAGCCCTGTGCCCCAGACGCGCAGGACCTTGGCGAGTCGTTGCGCCTCGAACACGGTCGAGTTCTTGGCCACTTTCGACGTATGTGACGTCGTGATCCCGGCCCGTCGCAGGTAGGTCTCGAAGCTCTGCTGGCGCCCGTGCTTCACCGACTCCGCCCAGTCCGCCACGATCTGGCGGGCCGGGTCGCGGGCGGTCACCACGACGTGCACCTCGTGCGGCCGCAGGGACTCCAGGGCGGCTGCCGCGTGCTCGGCGTCGGCGGTGGCGAAGATCTCGTGGGAGAGGATCACCCGGCCGGCCACCTCGGTGGCCGCGGCCACGAGCCGGCCCCAGGCTCCCGCGGCCCCGGGCCGCTCGCCTCCGCCGAAGCTGTGGTTCCCACGGGCATCCAGGGCCGCGTGGAAGTGCGCGTGCCCGTGCCCGAGCGGGTAGTGCAAGCCCTCGGCGGCGAGGGTTGGGGCGTGCTCCAGCAGCAGGCCCTGCAAGAAGGTCGTACCGGTCTTCGGGAGGCCCACGTGCAGGAAGATGGTGGAGCGGTCGCTGGGCACCGGGGCATCCTATCGGCGCGACGGTCGCAGCTGCGGACGGCTGTTGACCCGTAGTCGAGGGCTATGCTCCGGACCGGAGGTGGCCGTGGCCGCGAAGCCCGTGTACGTGCACCTGGGACTGCCCAAGACCGGCACGACGTACATCCAGTCGGCACTGTGGGGCAGCCGGGAGAAACTGGCGTCAACTGGGTGCCTGGTCCCCGGCGAGAGGAGTGCGGCCAGCTGGCTCGCCGCCTCGGACCTGCTCGGTCGTCGACCGCAGGGAACCGACGTACCGGCCGTGGTGGGTCGTTGGAGCGACTTCGTCGAGGCCATCCGCGGGTGGGACGGTGACCGGGTGATCCTGTCCCAGGAGCTGCTCGGCAGCGCCACGAAGCGGCAGGCCCAGCGCATGGTCAAGTCGCTGAGCCCGTGCGACGTGCATGTCGTCGTGACGGTCAGAGACCTCGCGAGGACGCTGCCGTCGGTGTGGCAGCAGGAGATCCGCAAGGGTCGGACCTGGACGTGGGGGGAGTTCGTCTCAGCCGTGCAGGACCCCGACCGCGGCCCGGCAACCGCCGGAGTGGCGTTCTGGCTGCGCTTCGACGTCCAGCGGCTCCTGAAGCTGTGGGATGGCGTCGTGCAGGCGGCCAACATCCACGTGGTCATCGTGCCACCAGGTGGGGCGCCGGCCGATGCCCTGCTCGCGCGGTTCGCCGAGGCAACTGGAGTGGATCGCGCTGTTCTGACGGGTACGCAGCCAGTTGCCAACACCGCGGTGGGAATGGCCGAGGCAGAGGTGCTGAGACGGCTCAATGTCGGTCTCGCGGGTGGGCTCAACGAGCGCCAGTACGCCCGTGCGGTGGTGCAGGCAGTGGTTCCCGCGCTCCAGGAGCGGACCTCGTCGACCCGCGGTCAGCTGCCGGTCGGCCATCGCAGCTGGGTCGCAGACAGGTCCGAGGATCTGGTGGCCTTCCTGGACCGACACCCGTACCACGTCGTCGGGGACCTGACGGACCTCACACCCCCGGTCGGCGCGTCGGCGCCGGACCCGGACGCACTCGGCGAGGCCGAGCTGGTGCAACCGTTGACCGACGCGCTGGTTGCGGTGTGCACGACGTACGGAAAGTACTGGTCGCAGGCGCGCCGGCGCGAGGAAGCCGGCGCCACTGGCGTGCGGACCCGATTCGCCAGCCGGGCACGGGCCGTGGCTTATCGCTCCAGGAGAACTGTCCTGGAGCGAGCGGACAACAACCGGGTGTTCGGCCGGATGGCCCGCGCCTACCTCAGGCGGTCGGCGTCCGGCGCGTCTGCAGGCTTCCGCAACGAGGGGACGAACGCAGCTGCCTCCGGCAGGACGAGCCGAGAAGATTGACCTTCGGGACCGATGAGTTCCCCCGAGCGCGGCGGTCCAAGCCGACACGATCCCAAGTCAGCAAGGAGCTTGACCATGAGTACCCATCTCAACCCCTACCTCGGCTTCCGCGACTGCGCCGAGGAGGCGATGGACTTCTACCAGTCGGTTTTCGGAGGCGAGGTGACCCGCAGCACGTTCGCCGACCTCCACGGCAGTGCGGACCCGGCCGAGCAGGACAAGGTCATGCACTCGATGCTGACCACCGCCACCGGCTTGGTGCTGATGGCCGCCGACACCCCCAACAGCATGGAGCTTGCGCCGGACAGCAACCACTCGGTCTCGCTGAGTGGCGAAGACGACACCGAGCTGCGCGGCTACTGGGAGAAGTTGTCCGAAGGCGGCACCGTCACCGCGCCGCTCGAGAGGGCGCCATGGGGGGACAGCTTCGGCATGTGTGTCGACAAGTTCGGCGTCAGATGGATGGTGAACATCGCCGGCGCCGAGTCCGCCGGATCCAGTTGAGCGGCCGATTTGGGTATCGACGCGCGCAGCCGCCCGCCGTAACGTCGACACGGGCACGGGTGGAGTAAGCCGACGAGGAGGTTCGTGATGTTTGTCCAAGTAATCCAAGGCCAGGCGGGCGATGCAGGTGCTGTACGTGCTGCACTCGACCAGTGGAAGCAAGAGCTGGCGCCCGGCGCAACTGGGTGGCTCGGCTCGACCGGTGGGGTTACCGACGACGGCCAGTTCATCGCCGTCGTCCGGTTCGACTCCGAGGATTCGGCGCGGCGCAACAGCGACCGTCCGGAGCAGGACCAGTGGTGGGCGCAGGCCTCTACGCTGTTCACCGGCGAGGTGACCTTCCGCGACAGCGTAGAGGTCGACGTCGACCTCTACGCAGACCCGGACAAGGCGGGTTTCGTGCAGGTCATCCAGGGCAGCACGAGCGACCCTTCCCGAGCGCGGGAACTGATGGCGCAGAACCCGGAAGAATGGGCCGCGTTCCGACCGGACATCATCGGCAGTGTCGGTGCGTGGGACGACGGCGGCAGGTACACCGCGGTCCTGTACTTCACCTCCGAAGAGGACGCTCGCGAGGGAGAAAGCAAGGCGCCACCGCCGGAGCTGAAGGAGACCATGGACGCGATGGGGTCGCTGGAGGTCGGTGAGCCGACGTTCCTCGACCTCAGGGAGCCCTGGCTGCACTCCCCGCGCTGAGGACGGTCGAGCCGTCAGGAGCACACCGGAGCGGGTGACGGGAATCGAACCCGCACTATCAGCTTGGGAAGCTGATGTTCTGCCATTGAACTACACCCGCGTGTCGCTCGACGCCGTCCGGCGCCGAGGACGCGGCGACGATACCACCGGGTCCGGACTAGATTGAGCCGATGCGCCCGGCCACCCCGGCAAGCCTGTTCAGCGGGCACCCCTGGACGTACCCAGGAGAGCCGCTGGCGCAACCCGCACGTCTGGAGCCATGGGAACACGCAGGTCGGCGCCCTGTCGTGGCGTTCGGCAGCAACACCGATCCGGCTGTCGTGCGCGACAAACTCAGCCGGGGCGGGATCCATAGCGAGATCCCGATGACACCCGCTGTGCTCCCCGACGTGGCGCTGGCGGCCTCGGCGCACGTCAGCGTGGGCGGCTACATCCCGGCGGCCGTGCAGCACCGCGCCGGCTCCCGTCTCCGGGTGGTCGTGAGCTGGCCGGACCCCGAGCAACTGGCCTGCCTGGATGCGAGCGAACCCAACTACCGGCCGGTCGTCGTCCGCGACCTGGAGCTGCTGGACGGTCGGCGGGTCGGTGCGGCGCTGCTGTACGCCACCCGACGAGGTGTGGTGGAGCTGCCCGGTCCGCTGTCGCAGACGGGCGTGTGGCGCCATGTCCTCGCCGTCGTACCTGGTCTGGTGCAGATCTGCGGCGTGCAGGCCGACGCGGGAGAATCGGCGCTGCGGGAGCTGATGCTGCTCGCCGCCTGCACCTCGAGACTGCGCGAGCGCATCACCGGCCGGTTGCAGGCCGTGGCGGTGCCGGCCGGGCTGGCGCAACGATAGGTTGACCGTGTGCTGCTCTCCGACCGTGACATCCGGGCCGAGGTCGAGGTCGGGCGGGTGCGGCTCGAGCCCTTCGACCCCACCATGGTCCAGCCCTCCAGCGTGGATGTCCGCCTCGACCGGTTCTTCCGTGTGTTCGAGAACCATCGCTACCCGCACATCGATCCCGCCGTGGAGCAGGCCGAGCTCACCCGTGAGGTGGACGCGGCCGACGACGAGCCGTTCATTCTGCACCCGGGGGAGTTCGTGCTCGGCTCGACCTACGAGACCGTCACGTTGCCCGACGACGTCGCCGCGCGGGTCGAGGGCAAGTCCTCGCTGGGCCGGTTGGGACTGCTCACCCACGCGACTGCAGGCTTCATCGACCCCGGTTTCTCCGGGCATGTGACCCTCGAGCTGAGCAACGTGGCGACGCTGCCGATCAAGCTCTACCCGGGGATGAAGATCGGCCAGCTGTGCTTCTTCCGCTTGTCGAGCCCCTCGGAGCACCCGTACGGCTCGTCGGTCTCCGGATCGCACTACCAGGGTCAGCGTGGGCCCACGCCGAGCCGCTCGTACGCGAACTTTCACCGCACTCGCATCTGAAGTCCCACCTGCCCCAGCTGCCCCACAGTGCCAACATGCCATGGGGAGTCCCGCTCCCGGCGCTGTCAGCCGTCGAGCTGCTCGGCGATCCGGCGCAGGCCGGTCGCGGCGTGGTGGCGCAACGGGCGTGACCGAGGCGGCAGCCGAGGCGGCAACCGGGGCGTGTTGACCGCGTCGTGGGCGATCCGGTCCGCCCGCTGCCGGGCGAGCTGTTCGAACTCGGTGGAGATGATGCCGTTCATGAGGACTCCTCGGGGTTGGGTCAGGCGCGGACGACGGTGATGTCGCCGTTGACGGTGTTGGCGCGAACCTCGACGGTCTCCTCGCCTTCGGACGGGGGACCGGTTTCGCCCAGCTGGGAGGACACGGTTCCGGTGAGCGAGTGCACGTCCAGCCAGGCAGCGGTGCCCTCGGCGATCCCGACGTGCACGTCACCGGAGGCGGTCTGGCAGTCCACCCGACCGCGGACGGCGCGTCCGACCTGCTGGTCACCAGACCCGGACTTGATGCTGACGCCCGCGTACGCGTCGTCGACCTGCACGTCGCCGGAGCCGGTCTTGATGTCGACAGACCCGGCAGCGGCACGCACCCGGACGTCGCCGGAGCCGGTCGACAGGGCGGCGCGGCCACCGGCGCTCTGCAGCCCGATGTCACCGGATCCGGTCGAGAGCCGGGTGCTGCCTCGGCTGTCGTGGACGGAGACGTCACCCGAGCCCGTCGCCACGTCGGTCGACTCGGTCACCGTGTCGAGCCGGATGTCACCGGACCCGGTCTTGACCCGGACCGCCGCCAGGCTGCCGGAGGACACCAGATCGCCCGCGTTCAGCTCGGCGTCGATCGAGGAGTCGATAGGGACGCGGACGGAGATGTCGAGCGAGGGCATCCGCCGGAAGAACGATCCGGACCGTCGCGGCACGAGCACGACGATGTCGTCACCGCGCTGCTCCACGGTGGTCTGCTCGGCGAGCTCCCGGGCGGCGTCGCCGGCGCCGGGCTGGACATCGACGCTGGTGGTGGAGGCGTCGACGGCCATGACGTCGATGTCTCCGGACTGCGCCTTGATCCGTAGGCGGACCGGGCCGGGGGTGTCGAACTCATGCATCACGTACCTGCTTTCGGGTGTGCGGATCCACCGCGTCGGCCGGCATGACCGCGCGTGGGGTTCGGGATGGATGAACCGGGCTAGCGCACCCAGCCCTGGATGCGTCGGGGTTGGCGTCCCGAGCCGGGACCGAAACCGGCCGGGCCGGGGCGCTGCGGCGGGCTCGGCGGCATGCCGAACCCGCCGAGATCCAGATCGATGTTGATTCCGCCCCTGGTAGCACGTCGGATGGCGGCCACGATCCAGGTGTTGAGCGACTGCTCGAGGGCGGCAGCAGCCTCCTCGGCACGGGACTTGAGCGACTCGGGGATGCGCACGGTCACCCGGGCGACGGACCCGTCGTCCTCGTCCGGCTCGGCCGGTCCGTCGGCCGCGGCGTCGTCGGGTAGTGGTTCGGTGGCGGAGACCACGAACTGTGGCTCGCGGCCCTTCAGTCGCACCTCGACCGCGGCATGCGGCAGATCTGCGGTGATCTCTGCGGCAGAGTCCGACAGCGCCTCCAGGAGGGCCATCCGCATCGCCGGCTCCAGCGCCACGGCCAACCGCTCGGCCACGGCCTGACCCTCCGGCCCGGCTGCTTCGGCTGCGCGCACCAGATCGCTGCGCAGACTGTCCACGTACGGTGCAAGCTCCATGACATCACTGTGACGTCACTCCGATGTCATGTCAAGCCCCAGTAGTGTCCAGGTGACGTCGCATCGGTGTCACAGGCCGGTATCGTACGCTGCGCCGATGAGGACACACCTCGCCGAGCCGGTCGCCGCGGCCCTGGCGGCGGGCAGACCAGTGGTCGCCCTGGAGTCCACGATCATCGCCCACGGCTTGCCTCGACCTCGTAACCTGCAGGCAGCGCGCGCCTTCGAGGCACAGCTCACCGAGCTCGGTGTCACCCCGGCAACCATCGCGCTGCTCGATGGCGAGATCCGCATCGGCCTGTGCGACGAGCAGCTGATCCGAGTAGCCGGGGACGACGACGTGGTCAAGGTCAGCGTGCGCGACCTGCCCGTGGCGCTCGCCACCCACAGCAGCGGCGCCACGACGGTCGCTGCAACCGCGTACCTCACAGCCCGTGCCGGGATCAGGGTCTTCGCCACCGGCGGCCTGGGCGGCGTGCATCGCCTGGCGTCGCAGACCTTCGACGAGTCCGCGGACCTGCCGACGCTGGCGCTCACGCCGATCACTGTGGTCTCGGCCGGGGTCAAGTCGATCCTCGACATCGCGGCCACGCTGGAGCGGATGGAGACCTTGGGCATCACCGTCCTCGGCTACGGCACCCGGTCCTTCCCCGGCTTCTGGGTGACCGACTCCGGGTACGAGCTCGACTGGTCGGTGCCCGACGCAGCGACGGTCGCGCAGGTCATGGCGGCCCGCGACGAGCTCGGACTCACCGGCGCCGTCGTCGTCGCCAACCCGCTCGCAGCGGAGCAGCAGCTCGACCCCGCCCTGCACGACGCGGCGCTCTCCCGAGCCCTCACTGCCGCCGAGGAGCAGGGACTGCGCGGCAAGGAGGTCAGCCCTTACCTGCTGGCGTCCATGGTCGAGCAGACCGGTGGGCGCAGCCTCGAGGTCAACCTGGACATCGCCACCAACAACGTGCGGGTGGCCGGGGAGATCGCCCGCGCATGGGCGGCGCTGGCGCCGTGAGTCGCATCCTGGTCGTCGGAGACGTCGTCGACGACATCCTGGTGCGGCCCCGGAGGGCCACCGCGTACGCCAGCGACACCGAGGCCGAGATTGACCAGCAGCCAGGCGGGTCGGCAGCCAACGTGGCCGCCTGGCTCGGCGCGGCCGGTGCCGACGTCGCATTCGTCGGTCGGGCCGGTCGGGACGGGGCCACCCGGCACTCCGACGCACTCCGGGCACTCGGGGTCGACGCGCACATAGTCTCCGACCCAACGCTTCGGACCGCCGCGATCGTGCTGCTCGTGGACGAAGCCGGCGAGCGCACCATGTACGTCGACCGGGGCGCCAACGCCGCGCTGCGCTCGGAGGACGTGCCCACGGGTGCGTGGCACGAGCTGGGATGGCTGCACCTGACCGGCTACTCGTTCTTCGACCCGGCAGTACGCCCGGTCGTCACCACGCTGATGCACCGGGCCCAGGCTTCTGGCGTGCACGTCAGCGTCGACCCGAGCTCGGCGGGGTTCCTCGAGAGGGTCAGCCCGCAGGCGTTCCTGGAGTGGACGCACGGTACGTCCCTACTGATTCCCAACCTGGCCGAGGCGCGGCTGCTGAGCGGTGAGCGCGATGTCGACACCGCGGCCCGGGCGTTGCTGGCCCATGCGGCGGAGGTCGTCGTGACCTGCAGCGCCGATGGGGCCGTCCGGTACGCAGCGGGTGAAACGCCGGTTCGGCAGCCGGCGCGGATGGTCGAGGTCGTGGACACCACCGGTGCCGGCGATGCGTTCTGCGCCGGGATGCTCGCCTCGCGCGTCACCGGGCGAACCGTGCGGCAACAGCTGTCCGCCGCCGCGGAGCTCGCTGCTCGGTGTGTCGTGCGCCTCGGTGCCCGGCCGGCCTGAGCAGGGCAGCTCGAGCGCAACGACCAGACGCGATCTCCGCCCACGGGTTGAGGCGCGTCAGCCCGTCGGACACCTACAGTCGGCGCATGTTGCGTCCTGGAAGCTGGTTGGTGCAGGACGAGGTGTGGCTGCCCCGTGCCATCGTCCTGGCGACAGCCGTCGTGGGCGCGCTGTGCGCGGTGACCGAGCCCACGGGGGCGGGACGCACCGAGGTGGCCGCGGCCACGGTGGTCATCGTGCTGGGGATGCTCGCCACCGGCTGGCGGCGGGCCACCTGGACCCCGGTTCTCATGCTGTGGCTGTTCACCCCGGCGGTCGTGGTGATCGCCCGCGACCGCAACGAGGGCTTCACCTTCGTGCTGATGCTCGCGCTGATGTTCGTCATCGGACAGGCCCCGTCGCCGGCATGGCGCTCGGCCGCCGGTGTGGTCGCCTCGCTCGTCCCGGTGTCAGTCCACCTGCTTCCCGACATGCAATTCGACGGCTGGCCGTACTGGACCGGCGGCGCCCTGCTCACCTGGTTCTCGGTGGAGCAGAACCTGCGCTTCCAGCGGCTGGTCACCGAGCTGGCGGCGACCCGGGACCGGCTGGCCCGGCAGGCGGTACTGCTTGAGCGGCGCCGGATCGCTGCCGAGATGCACGATCTGGTCGGGCACTCGCTCGGTGTCATCCTGCTGCACGTGACCGGAGCGCGCCGCCGGGTGGACGACGACCCGGCCGCCGCCCGCGAGGCGCTGGCCCGGGCGGAGCAGATCGGACGCGCGAGCCTGGCCGAGATGCGCCGCACCGCAGCCGCACTGCGCAACGAGACCGACAACCCGACTGCGCCCACCCCGGGGATGGCCGACGTGCCGACCCTGGTGGCGCGCACGCGCGAGGCAGGCGCGCAGGTCGTCTTGGAACACGACGGTGACCTGGCCGGCATCGAGCCGATCGTCGGGCTCGCGGCGTACCGGGTGGTGCAGGAGTCCCTGGTCAATGCCACCCGGCACGCGCCGGGTACGCCGGTGCGCGTATGCGTCCGGGTGCTGCCCGACGCCGTCGAGGTGGAGGTGGTCGACACCGGCGGCGGTCACCCACCGGTGGCAGGGTCAGGAGTCGGGATCGTCGGGATGCGTGAGCGCGTCGAGGCGCTCGCCGGCAGCCTCACTGCGGGACCGACCGGGAACGGCTGGCGCGTGCTGGCCAGGGTGCCTCGTACCGATTCTGCCGGACTCCGCTCGTGATCCGGGTGGTGCTGGTCGACGACCAACCGCTGGTGCGCGCCGGGCTGCGGGTCGTCCTGGCCGAGGTCGAGGGCTTTGATGTGCTCGCGGAGTGCGACGACGGCGCTGCGGGTGCGCGAGCCGCGTTGCAGCACCAGCCGGACGTCGTGGTGATGGACGTACGCATGCGCGGCACCGATGGCATCGAGGGGACCCAGCGGATCAGAGCCGGGGACGGGCCGCCGGTGCTGATCCTCACCACCTTCGACGACGACGACGTCTTGTGGGGAGCCATCGAGGCCGGAGCCGCGGGTTTCGTGCTCAAGGAGGCCAGCGCCGAGGACCTGATCGCGGCGACCCGGCGCGTGGCGGCGGGCGGGTCCTGGCTCGACCCGGCCGTCACCGGGCGGGTGCTGTCGCTCACCCGGGCAGCCGGCCTGCCCCACCGACGAGCGGCGGCACGCGTCGAGGAGCTGACCGAGCGCGAGCTCGAGGTGCTGCGCCGGATGGCGGCGGGGGCGAACAACACCGAGATCGCCGCCGACCTGGTGGTCAGCGTGGCAACGGTCAAGACCCACGTCGGCAGCCTGTTCCTCAAGCTCGGCACCCGGGACCGGGCGGCGGCCATCGTGTACGCCTACCAGCACGGGATCGTTGCCCGCTGAGCCTTTCCACCCTCAGGGGGATCCCGCGTACCGGCCCACGGACCGATGCGCCGAGGCGGTCCCCGCTCCTAGCGTCGAGGTCGAGGCAGGACAGACCTGCCGACGGCTGGAGGACACGATGATTGGGACACCGCTCGTGCGGGTACGCGGGCTCACCAAGACCTACGGCGACCGGGTGGCCGTGGACGCGCTCGACCTGGACGTGCGCGCCGGCGAGATAGTCGGGCTGCTCGGCGCCAACGGCGCGGGCAAGACCACCACCGTGGAGTGCATCCTGGGGCTGCGCCGGCCCGACAGCGGATCCGTCGACGTGCTGGGGCTCGATCCTGCGGTGGACGGCGACCGGGTGCGCCGACTGGTGGGCAGCCAGCAGCAGGAGTCGGCGCTGCCGGACCGGATGCGCGTCGGGGAGGCGATCGCACTCTTCCGCGGGCCGAGAGCAGCCACCGTCGACGGGCTGCTGGAGGCGTTCGGCCTCGCGGACCAGCGGCGCACACCGTTCTCCGCCCTGTCCGGTGGGCAGCGGCAGCGGCTCTTTCTCGTGCTGGCGGTGCTGAACCGTCCGCGGATGGTGGTCCTGGACGAGCTGACGCAGGGTCTCGACCCCGCGGCCCGGCGCGATGTGTGGGACGCAATCATGGTGCTGCGAGACGCCGGGACGACAGTCCTGCTCGTCACCCACTACATGGACGAGGCCGAGGCGCTCTGCGACCGCGTGGTCGTCATGCGCGACGGTCGTGTCGTCGACACCGGCACCCCCGAGCAGCTGGTCCTCCGACACGCCGGCTGGGCTACCGTCCGCTTCGGCACCCCCGTCCACGAGAGCGGCGCAGCCGGCCCGCACGTCGACCGGCTGCGCCGGCTTCCGGGGGTGCGATCGGTCGTCGACCTCGACGGCACGGTCGAGGTACGAGGCGACCGGGGCAGCGTCGCGTACGTCTGTGCCGACCTGGTGCACGGCACCGTGCCCCACGACCTCACCGTCGTCATGCCCGACCTGGAGGCTGCTGTCCTCGCCCTGCTGACCAGCAAGACCCCGCCACAGCGTCCCGCACCAGTCCTGATCACGAACGGAGCCCTGCGATGAGCACGTCCACGTTGCCCATGACCGACCCGACGGCCGCCGAGGTGGCCCCCCGACCCTTGCTCGGCTCCGTGCTGGCGCTCGTCGGCTCCGAGCTGCGCCTGGTGCTGCGTGAGCCGCTCGTCCTGGCGTTCGTCTTCGCCTTCCCGATCGTCACCGTGCTGGTCATCGCCGGCTCGTTCAGCTCCGACGACGACGGCTTCGGGGGAGTGGACCCGTCACACTGGTACGTCGCGTCGTACCTGGCCGTAGTCGTCGCCGCGATCGGTTTGGTCATGGTGCCGGTACACCTGGCGGCCTACCGTGAGCGCGGGGTGCTGCGGCGGTTCGCGGCGGCCGGCTTCCCGCGGTGGTCGTTCCTGCTCGCCCAGCTGGCCGTGGGGCTGGTGCTGACACTCGTCGCCTCCGCTGTGCTGCTCGCGGTCGCCGCGCCCGTGTACGGCCTGCCGGCGGTGCATGATCCGGTGCGCGTGGCCGCGGCGCTGCTGCTCGGAGCGCTGGCCTTCACCACGATCGGTCTGCTGATCGGCTCGCTGGTGCCCAACGCCCGTGCCGCCCAGGGGCTCGGCCTGCTGGCGTTCTTCCCGTCGTTCCTGCTGGGCGGGGGCGGACCACCACCGGCGGTCATGAGCGACGGCATGCGTAGGGTGTCCGACCTGCTGCCCCTGACGCACGTGACCGATGCGATCCGCGAGCCGTGGCTCGGCACTGCGTCCGGTCTGGGTCACCTGCTGGTCGTCGCTGTCCTCCTCGGTGTCGCCCTCCTGGTGTGCGCCAGGTCGGTGCGGCTGTGACTGCGCCGCTCGACGCCGGTCACAGGGCGATGCCCAGGCGATGCTCAGCGTTCGCCCGTCTTCAACCGACCATGGGGCTCCTCGATCCCGGCCGCCAACGCCGTACGGACCTGCTCGTCGCTGGTCTGGCTGAAGTCTCGGTAGGCCTGGCCGACCGCGATGAAGGGCTCGGGGGTCCACGGGCACACCAGCTCGTCGACGCCCTCCCGCAGGACCGTGCATGCCTGGTGCGCGCCCACCGGGACTGCAGCGACGAGCCTGGCCGGTCGTTGCCGGCGCACTGCGGCGACGGCTGCCCGCATCGTCGACCCGGTGGCCAGCCCGTCGTCGACCACGATCACCGCACGGCCCTGCAGGGGTGCTCGGGAACGTCTGGTGCGGTAGGCGGACTCGCGCTGGTGCAGCTCGGCGACCTCCCGCCGGTAGACGTCGTCGAAGGCGTCGGCCGAGACCTCCGTCGCGGCCAGGACCGGCGCATTGCGCACCACCTCGACATCGGGACCCACCCCCGCGACCGCGCCCATCGCGAGCTCCGGCTGGCCGGGCAGCCCGAGCTTGCGCACGACCAGCACGTCCAGTGGCACCTGCAGGACTGCCGCGACCCGGGCAGCGACCGGCACTCCGCCGCGAGGCAGCCCCAGCACCACGACGTCGTCGCGACCGGCGTAGCCGTTCAGCTGATCGGCCAACACCTCACCGGCCTCGTCGCGGTCGGCGTACCGCTTGCGTCCCATCACCCGCTCCCGCCCGCCTTCCACGAACCTCCGCCCTGCCCGGTGCGGTTTACCAGGGGACCCTGGCAAGCCGCACCGCCCACGGGTTGCAACCCATGGGACGTGAGCACTTGCCATGGGCGGTGCTGCTGGATGCCATGGGGAGTGGGCCAACCAGAGGGTCCGGAGAATACACGGACGTGCCCCGGCCAGCACGAACCGCAGTGCCCGGCGTTGAAGGCCCGCATCGGATCCGCCCGAGCAGCGGGATCAGGCCTTCGTCGGCGGCCTGTCTCCGCGATCGTCGCGCTCCGGCGGCGCTGCGCCTCCCTGGGTGGCCTGCTCGGCCGCGTACCGGTCCTGGTCGTCGGGTTGGGTCCTCGGCTGCTCGGGGGCGCCGTCGTCCGCACCCCCGGTGGCCAGCGCGCCGACCTGCTCGATGCCGGTGACCGAGTCGGGGTTCGCTGCATCGGCGGCATCGGGCTCGGCCTGGGTGGCCGCAGCACCCGCCGGCGCGGGCTCCGGTTCACGCGTGACCGCAGCGAGCAGCAGCTGGGCGACGTCGAGGACCTCGACCTCCTCGCGGGCCTCGCCCGTGGACTGCTTCAGGGTCAGGCCGTCGGAGAGCATCACGCGACAGAACGGGCAGCCGACCGCGATCTGGTCGGCGCCGGTGTCGATCGCCTCGGTCGTGCGGTTCACGTTGATCCGCTCACCCAGGTTCTCCTCCATCCACATGCGCGCCCCGCCCGCGCCGCAGCAGAAGGACTTCTCGGAGTTGCGGGGCATCTCGGTGAACTCAGCGTTCGGGATGACCTCGAGCAGCTCGCGCGGTGGTGTGTACACCTGGTTGTGCCGGCCGAGAAAGCACGGGTCGTGGTAGGTGATGGTGCGACCCTTGACTCCGTTCGTGGATGCCACCGGGGTGAGTCGGCCTTCGCGGACCAGCCGGTTGAGCAGCTGGGTGTGGTGGACCACCTCGATCTCGAGCCCGAACTGCCCGTACTCGTTCTTCAGCGTGTTGAAGCAGTGCGCGCAGGTGGAGACGACCTTCGTCGCCTCGGCCTCGGTCAGCGCCTCGGTGTTTGCCATGGCCAGCATCGAGAACACGAACTCGTTCCCGGCACGGCGGGCCGGGTCGCCGGTGCAGGTCTCACCGTTGCCGAGCACCGCGAAGTCGACACCGGCCATGTGCAGCAGCTCGGCGACGGCCCTGGTCGTCTTCTTGGCCCGGTCCTCGTACGCCCCGGCACAACCGACCCAGAACAGCCACTCGACGTCGCGGAGGTCCTGCACGTCCTCCCCGACGACCTTGACGTCGAAGTCCAAGCCCTTGGTCCAGTCCAGTCGCGCGCTGGGCGACATGTTCCACGGGTTGCCCTTGTTCTCCAGTCCCTTGAACAGCTGGTTGAGCTCGGCCGGGAAGTTGGACTCGACCAGCACCTGGTAGCGGCGCATGTCCACGATGTGGTCGACGTGCTCGATGTCCACCGGGCACTGCTGGACGCAGGCACCGCACGACGTGCACGACCACAGCACGTCTGGATCGATCACGCCGTACGCCGACTCGTCACCGATCAGGGGTCGCGCCGCCTCTGCCTGCAGCGCCTCGGGCAGGTGCTCGCGCTCGTCCTCGGGAGTCTGGAGGTACGGCGCCTTGGCGTACGCGTGCTCGCGCAGGCCCATCACCAGCAGCTTGGGCGACAGCGGCTTGTCGGTGTTCCACGCCGGGCACTGGCTCTGGCAGCGACCGCACTCGGTGCAGGTGGTGAAGTCGAGCAGACCCTTCCAGGTGAAGTCCTCGACCTTGCCGACACCGAGCGCGGCATCCTCGTCGAGCTCCTCGATGTTCTCGAAATCCAGCGGCCGGCCGTCCACGATGATCGGCTGGAGCGCCCCCAGCGCCTGGCCACCGTCGGACTCGCGCTTGTACCAGATGTTGGGCCAGGCGGTGAAGCGGTGCCAGGCCACGCCCATCGTGATGTTGGCTGCGATGGTGATGGCCCAGGTCATCGAGACGACGATCTTGAGCATCGCCACCAGGTAGATCAGGTTCTCCAGCGTCGAGGACGGCAATCCGGTGAACAGCTCACCGAGGAAGAACGTCAACGGGAAGTGCAGGGCGTCACCGTCGATCAGCGCGTACTCCACCGAGCGCAGGGTCAGGCCGCACAGCACGACCGCGGCGATGATGAGCTCGACGAAGTACGCCTGCCAGAACGTGGAGCCGTAGAAGCGCGACCTGCGGCCCTGTGCGCGGGGGTGGTCACGCTGGCGCACGACGATCAGGTAGCCGATGCCGATCAGCGTCAGCCAGGACAGCACCTCGGCGACCCAGTTGTAGAGGAACCAGTGCCCGATCAGCGGCAACGCGAACCGGGCGTCGAAGATCTGACCGTAGGCGGTGGCCACCAGGGAGCTCAGCAGCACGAAGCCGACGAACACGAACCAGTGCATGACACCGATCCAGTGCCACTGCAGCATCCGGGTGTGGCCGAGTGTCTCCTTCGCAAGCGTCGCCCAACGGCTCCTTGGGTTGTCGGTGCGACCCACGGCCGGCTGGCCGAGCCGGATGACCGACACCATCTGGCGCACGGTCTTGACCGTCAGGGCGACGGCGACTGCGGTGATCGCCAGTGCCACGACGATCGCGAAGACCTGCATCCGGGGTGGCTCCTCAACTGCCGGCGGGCGTACCGAAGACCTGGATCTCGGACACGTCCATGAACCGACACCCGGCGTACGGACCCTCGGGGCACTGTTCGGCGAGGTCGGGAACCTGCGGCGAGCGCATCCAGAACCGTACGAAGCGTACGTCGGTCACCGACTCCTGCGACTCGATTGACACGAGCCGGTCACGGGTGGTGCCGAATGAACCGGCGGCGACAGTGGTCCACTGTGCACCGTCGGTCGACACGTCGATCTGGTACCCGTCGGTCGACGTGCTGCCCGGGTTGCCGCAGGTGTGCGACGGGTCGACGCGGAACGCGGTGCCCGCGTCGGCGCCGGCGGCGATGTCGACGGGCTCGCGCAGCTGGATGGCGACGTGCTTGGGGACCGGCTCTGCGGTCGCCTCCTCGGTGACGTCGTCACCGGCCGAGGTGCTCCAGCCGGTCACCACCGAGGAGTCGAAGGCCGCGCCGGGTCCGCACCCCACGTCGCTGAGATCCCGACCGGTGGCGTCGACCACGGTCGCGTCGGCGGCCCAGTTGCGGCGCAGCTCGGAGTCCAGGGTGGTCCCGCGGCCGGACACGGTGAGGCCAAGGCTCGCCCCGTCGTACCCCGGCGCGCTGACCCGGACGTCCTCGTAGGCACCGGCGACCACCCCGCGCAACTGGTACGTGCCGGACGGGTCGGTCGTGGCCGAGTACGCATCACCGTGCCCGCTGATCAGCACCCGCACGTCCTCGATGCCCAGGCCGGTCGCGCTGTCTGTCACCGTGCCGCTGACCGGCCGGCGGTGCTCGTGGACCGGGCGGACGCGGAAGCTCTCCACCGGGTGGAGGTCGTGGCCGCTCGTCGTGCCGGCGTACCACCCCATGCCCCGGTCGGCGAAGAGCTCCCACAGTGTCCTCCGCTGGGCCCCGTCGGCGAGCACCTGGTCGGCCTGCAGGATCGCGTCGCGCAGGTCGAGCATGGAAGGGTCGGGCGCCGCCAGTCGCAACCCCGTGCTGACCAGGCGGCGCGTCTGCGCCGGTCCGATCTGGTCACGGATGTCCCACAGGGTCTGGCTGAGCACCTCACCGGCACCGTGCACGGTGGGCATGCCGCCGACGTCGGCGAGGTCGCCGTAGGTGTAGCCGCCGGCGTGACCGCTGGGCCCCGAGCGGCACCCGTCGATCGCCTGTGAGCCGACGCCGCAGTCGATCGCCATCGTGCGCAGCGGTGCCCGGTCGGCCATCGCGTAGCGACCCACCTGCACCTGCCCGTCCCGACCCGGCGAGTCCGGCTGCAGACCGCGTGCGACGAGGTTGTCCATCGCGTAGTAGTCGCTGAGTGCCTCACCGATCGCCGAGGCCTGGAAGCTGGTGAGCGTGGAGTTGCCGCCGGGGTCGACGGCGAAGCGGTTCGTGAGGCCGTGCGCGTACTCGTGGAAGAGGATCGAGGCGTCGAAGCTGCCGCTGACCGGGAGGTACGGGTCGGTCGAGTTCGGTTGGCCGGGCTGGTGCCACAGGTGCGTGCGCATGGTGGGAGGGATGCCGTCGGGCGGCGTGGTCATCGACGCCGTGTCGACGTGCTCGTCGTCGGGCAAGCCGCGCTCGAGGTCGGCGCCCACCAGCGTGTGCAGCAGCAGCGGGTCACCGCCGCGCCGGTCGAAGGCGCCGGAGTCCGGTGCGAACCCGATCCCGGGGCGCTCGAGCCACTCACGAAACGTCTGGGCTAGGTAGAACGCGTTGGCGACGTCGGCCTGCTGGTTGTACTCCCACGAGTGCGGCTGGTCGGGGTCCCAGGTGCAGACGAAGGACGCGGAACACAGGTCGTTGTCGTCGAATGACCGCAGCATGGCCACGGCGTCGGAGGCCCGCCGGGGCAGCCGTGCCGTCTCGCCGGCCCCAGGGGAGCTGTCGGCGTCGAGATCGGCCCACGCGCTGATGTGACGTCCGCGCAGCGAGTCCGCGCCGGAGGGCAACCAGCCCCGCTCGGTGAAGCTCACGACCTGCGGCGCGCCACCTCGATCCGCGCCGGGGTAGTAGTCGTACACCCGGGCCTCGCCCTCGGCGAAATCGACGAGGTCCTGGCGGTAGAGCACGCCGCCGTCGGAGGCATCGATGACATGGGTGTACGTCAACGTGCCGCCTGCCTGCGTGTACGTCGACCACGCCAGCTGGGCGCCGTCCGGCGAGAAGAACCACACCAGCTCGGCCCGGTCACCGTTGGACCAGGTGGCCGATGCCGGCGCCTGGCCCGAGCGCAACGTGGCGTCCTCGTCGACGGTGCCACCGACGTCCGCTGCGGCGTCGGAGCGCACCGAGGTGGCAGGCAGCACCGGAGCGGTGGGCTGCGATGCGGTGCTGGCGGCCAGATCGGGCACGGGTGCGCCCTGCAGGCTGATCAGGCGGCCGTCCGCGTCGACGTGAGCACGGACGCCGTTGCCGAACACCGTGATGCCGCGGACCTGCTGCTCATAGGAGAGGTGGCGGATCCCCGCTGAGTCGGTGTCGCTCGATCGCAGCCGCAGCGTGTCCAGGTCCGGGCGACTCAGGCCGAGCGCCCGGGCGTTGGTCTCGAGGTAGCCGCGGACGATCCGGCCGGCGGGCAGGCTGCTTGCCCCTGTGAGGTAACCGTCGAGCTTCGCGAGGTGGCTCGGGGTGCCGGTCACCGGATCCACGCCCAGGCGCAGACCGGGGCCAACCAGCTCACGCAGCGCGTCGACCCGTTGCTGCCTGCGGCCGGTACCGCCGACGTCGGCGGCACCGCCCGGGTTGGCGGAGGTCTCGCTGCTGCGCAGGTCCAGGTTGCCCTTGCGCTCCCGTGCGTCACCGAGCTCGGCGGCCACGAACGGTGACATGTGGGCGGCGACCATCGGTCCGGACGTCCGAGTGTCGACCTCCGGCTGGGCCGCGACCGGGACGCCTAGCATGGCAACAACCGTCGTGGCAGCCGCTGCCGTGGCGGCGGCTGCGAGGCGGTGGCGGGACATGTGGCTCCGGGATCGAGGGCGGTGAACCCCCCCAGCCTAGTCAACCGGCCTCGGCGAAGGCAGGAATCGTGCACAGACCTGACCCTTCGGACACGCATTCGAGCGATCCGACACGATGGGAGGATGAGTGCTCACCCATCGGTCACCGTGGACGTCGGTCCGCTCACGCCGGCAGACGTCGTCGCGGTCGCCCGCGGTGGTGCTCCCGTCCTGCTGTCCGACAGTGCCCTCACTGCGATCGCCGCCTCCCGCAGGTTCATCGAGGCGCTGACGGACTCGCCTGCGCCGGCCTACGGCGTCTCCACCGGCTTCGGAGCCCTGGCCACGCGGCACATCCCGACGACAATGCGGGCCCAGCTCCAGCGCAGCCTGATCCGTTCCCATGCCGCAGGTTCCGGGCCCGAGGTGGAGCGCGAGGTCGTGCGCGCACTGATGCTGCTTCGCTTGTCGACGCTGGCGACCGGGCGTACCGGCGTACGGGTCGAGACGGCGCAGGCGCTGGCCGGCCTGCTGAGCGCCGGGGTCACCCCGATCGTGCCCGAGTACGGCAGTCTCGGCTGCTCCGGCGACCTCGCCCCGCTCGCCCACAGCGCGCTTGCACTGCTCGGCGAGGGCGAGGTGCGCGACGCTGACGGGGTGCGCCGTGCGGCCGGGGACGTGCTGGCCGAGATCGGGCAGGCCCCGGTGGCGCTGGCGGAGAAGGAGGGCCTCGCACTCATCAACGGCACCGACGGCATGCTCGGCATGCTGGTGCTCGCCTTGCACGACCTCGCGGTGCTGGTCGACACCGCGGACGTGGCCGCGGCGATGAGCCTGGAGGGGCTGCTGGGCACCGATCGGGTCTTCGCGGTGGACCTGCAGGCGCTGCGCCCTCATCCGGGGCAGGCGCGCTCGGCTGCCACCATCCGACGGCTGCTGGCCGACTCCCCGATCGTGGCCAGCCACCGGGGGCCGGACTGCACCCGGGTCCAGGACGCATACTCGCTGCGCTGTGCCCCGCAGGTGAACGGTGCCGCTCGCGACACGTTCGACTTCGCGGCCGGCGTCGCCGAGCGGGAGCTGGACAGCGCGGTGGACAACCCGGTCGTGCTGCCCGACGGGCGGGTGGAGTCCAACGGCAACTTCCACGGTGCACCGGTGGCGTACGCGCTGGACTTCTGTGCGATCCCGGTCGCGGACCTCGCCGGCATGAGCGAGCGGCGTACGGACCGGTTCCTCGACGTCTCGCGCAACAACGGCCTGCCGGCGTTCCTGGCCGACGACCCGGGCGTGGACTCCGGGCACATGATCGCGCAGTACACGGCCGCCGGGATCGTGTCGGAGCTCAAGCGGCTCGCAGTCCCGGCGAGCGTCGACTCGATCCCGAGCAGCGCGATGCAGGAGGACCACGTGTCGATGGGCTGGCACGCGGGGCGAAAGCTGCGACGGGCGGTCGACGGGCTCACCCGGGTGCTGGCGATCGAGGTGCTGACGGCAGCCCGGGGCATCGACCTGCGGGCGCCGCTGCGCCCCGGGCCGGGCACGGGGGCCGTGGTGGCGCTGCTGCGTGCCGCCGGGGTGGCCGGCCCGGGGACCGACCGCTTCCTCGCCCCGGAGATCGAGACGGTCGTCGCGCTCGTACGCAGCGGTGCCGTCCGTGACGCGGCAGGCTGAGCTGGCATCGGTTTACCTGGGTCCCCTGGTAAACCGCACCAACCATGGGTTGCGTCCCATGGGCAGTGACAACATGCCATGGGGAGTCCCGCGCCTCTGCCCTACCAGTGGCCGCGGTGCACGACGTCGCCCAGCGGGCGTCGGGCGCGCCTGCTGGGTGATCCTGCCGCCAGCGGGGGCCCACGGTGACCGACCGAGACCACTCCTACCGGTTCGTGGTCAGCCGGTACGCCGAACGATGCCCTGACGGCAGCGGTCGACTCGCCCGGCACACCGAAGAAGCACGCCCCCAGGCCGGCGTCCTCGGCGACGAGCAGCATCAGCATTACTGCCATCGCGGTGTCCATGTGCCAGTAGGGGACCGGCCAGCGCGACTCCGCCCGGTCCCGCCAGCCCGGATTCTGTCTGGCCTTGTCGTCCTCCGCATAGCGTGACAGGTACGCCTCCTTGCAGCAGAGGGACACGATCAGCACCGGCGCGCGGCGCATGCCGGTCAGCCAGGCATCCGGTGCGCTGTCCGACCCCGTGGTCGCTGCCCAGTAGCGGCCGACGTCGCGCTGGGTGTCGAGCACCAAGAACGCCCATCCCTGGCTGAAACCCGCGCTCGGTGCCCGTACTGCGGCGGCCAGCATGTCCTCGATCACCTGCCGGTCCACCGGCTCGTCGGTGTAGCTGCGGGTCATGCGGCGGCGGTGAACGACCTCGAGGAGCTCCATCGATCCAGCCTGCCGCACCCGGGCAGACGGATCATCCACACCGGCCCGACGCTTTGAGACAATGCCTCGTGACCGAGATTGCCGCCCGTACGTTCACCACCCTGTGGGGCGAGCTGGGGACGGTCGGGCGCGACCCGCACACGGGCGGCTACCACCGCAGCGTGTGGAGCGACGCCGACCTCGAGCTGCGCGAGTGGTTCGACCACCAGGCCCAGCAGCGCGGCCTGGACCTGCACGTCGATGGCAACGGCAACCAGTACGCCTGGTGGGGTGACCCGGCTGACGGGCCGGCGGTGCTGACCGGCTCGCACCTGGACTCGGTCCCCGACGGCGGTGCCTACGACGGGCCGCTCGGCGTGGTCGCGGCGTTCGCGGCGATCGACGCGATGCGCGAACAGGGTGTACGTCCGGCCAGGCCGGTCGTCGTGGCGGCCTTCGCCGACGAGGAAGGGGCCCGCTTCGGTGTCCCCTGCACCGGCTCGCGGCTGCTGACCGGCTCGCTGTCCCCCAGCGACGCACTGGCCCTGCGGGACCGCGACGGGCGACAGCTGGCCGAGGTACTCACCCGGCGCGGCCGCGACCCGCAGGCGCTCGGTGCCCGACCGGACCTGCTGAGGAGGATCGGCTGCTTCGTCGAGCTGCACGTGGAGCAGGGCCGAGGCCTGGTGGATCTGGACGCCGCCGTCGGCGTCGCGTCGATGATCTGGCCGCACGGTCGCTGGCGCTTCGACTTCCGCGGCCGGGCCGACCACGCCGGCACCACGCGGATGAGCGACCGCGCGGACCCGATGCTGACCTACGCGATGACTGTGCTCGCCGCCAACAAGCAGGCTCGGGCCACCGACGCACGTGCCACCTTCGGCCGGGTGAGCGCCACGCCCGGCGCGACCAATGCCGTGCCCTCGGCGGTGACCGGCTGGCTGGACGCGCGTGCCGGGCAGGATGCGGAGCTCACCGCGCTGGTCGAGACGATCACCCGCCAGGCGGCCGAGCGGGCCGAGCGGGACGGGACGTCGCTGGAGGTCACCGCGGAGTCGCTCATGCCCTCGGTCCACCTCGATGCGGCGCTCAGCGGCCGCCTCGTAGAGATGCTCGGCGACTCCGGTGGCGTGGTGCCGGTGCTCCCGACGGCGGCTGGACACGACGCCGGTGTGCTGAGCGCGGCCGGCGTGCCGACCGGGATGCTCTTCGTCCGCAACCCCACCGGCGTGTCGCACTCACCGGCCGAGCATGCCGAGCTGGACGACTGCCTGGCGGGGGTCGAGGCGCTCGTCCGGGTGCTGACTCACCTCGCCCATCCGTGAGTTTCCACCCGCCCATCCGTGAGTTCCGTACGCTGAGCCGGTGCCCGAGGATGCCCAGCAGCCCGATCAGGACGCCGTGGACCTGGCCCACGCGATGTTCGACCTGGCCCGCGACGGAGCCGCCGAGCGCCTCGCGTCCTACGTCGATGCAGGCGTACCCGTGGACCTGACCGACGCGCACGGCAACACCCTGCTGATGCTGGCCGCCTACCACGGTCGGGCCACGGTCGTGCGAGCGCTCACCGGGCGCGGCGCCGATCCCGACCGGCTCAACGACCAGGGGCAGAGCCCGCTGGCCGGGGCCGTGTTCAAGGGCGAGGAGGACGTCGTACGGGTGCTGCTTACCGCCGGAGCCGACCCCGACGCCGGCACACCGACCGCCCGGGCCACCGCCAGGATGTTCGGCCGGGAGGACCTCGTCCCACCCGCGGGGTAACCTGACCACGTACGACAGGGGAGCGCCTGCAACGGCGCTGAGAGTGCGGGAAGCCGCAGACCCTCGAACCTGATCCGGCTAGCACCGGCGAAGGGAGTCGGGAACCTCTTGCCTGCCGACGGTTGCCGCTGTGCGCTGTCTGCAGGCCCCCTCCTGATCACCGAGGAGGGAAGCCACTATGCATCGCCACATCGACAACCGCCGCACCAGGGTGACCGCCATCGCCGGCGTCACGGCCCTGGCCATGAGCGCCTGCTCCACCCTGGGCGACGACTCACAGAGCAGCCCTGAGGAGGTGAGCAGCACGGTGGTGCTGCTCACCCACGACTCCTTCGCCGTCAGCGACGACGTGCTCGCCGACTTCGAGGAGAGGACCGGGCTGACCGTCAAGCGACGGGCGCCCGGTGACTCTGGCGCGCTGGTCAACCAGATGGTGCTGACCAAGGACGCACCGCTGGGGGACGCGGTGTACGGCATCGACAACACCTTCGCGTCCCGGGCGCTGGACGCCGACATCCTCGCGCCGTACGAATCGCCGGAGATCGGCCAGGACGCGGACAGGTTCGCGGTCGACGACACCGACCGGCTCAGTGCCATCGACTACAGCGACGTCTGCATCAACGCCGACACCGAGTGGTTCGCCGAGCAGGATCTCGCAGTGCCGCGGACACTCACCGACCTGGCCGACCCGGCGTACGAGGACCTGCTGGTGGTCACCAACCCCGCCACCTCCTCGCCCGGGCTGGCGTTTCTGGTGGCCACCGTGGACGCCTTCGGCGACGGCGGTTGGAGCGACTACTGGGGGCAGCTGCGCGACAACGGCGTCAAGGTCGTCGACGGCTGGTCCGACGCCTACTTCGTCGACTTCTCCGGCTCCGAGGGCGAAGGCCCCCGCCCCCTCGTGCTGTCCTACGCCAGCTCGCCCCCCTCGGAGGTCCGGCAAGGCGAGGCGAGCACGCAGGCGCTGCTGGACACCTGCTTCCGCCAGGTCGAGTACGCCGGCGTGGTCGCCGGTGGACAGAATCCCGAGGGGGCCGAACAGCTGATCGACTTCCTGCTGAGCCAGGAGTTCCAGGAAGACGTACCCGGTCAGATGTACGTCTACCCGGTGAGCCCGCAGGCGCAGCTGCCGCCTCAGTGGGAGCGGTTCGCGCCGCTGGCCGAGGACCCCTACGAGATGAGCACGCAGGAGATCGACGCCAACCGGGAGGCCTGGATCCAGGAGTGGACCGAAGTCGTGGTCGGATGACCGTCGCTCTGCGCACCCGTGCAGCCTCCCGGGTCGGTCCGACGGCTGCGGTCGTCCTGGTGGGCCTGGTGCCACTGGCCTTCCTCGCGGTGTTCTTCGGCTGGCCGGTCGCCGCCATCGTCGCCCGCGGCGTCGTCGCCGACGGGACCCTCGACCTTTCCGGGTTCACCGAGGTCCTCGCGCGAGAACGCACCTGGGAGGTCGTGGGGCGCACCCTCGCCCAGGCGAGCGCCGGAACCGCGCTGGCCGTGCTGTTAGGCATGCCCGGGGCGTACGTCCTCTACCGCTGTCGTTTCCCGGGACGCGGGGCCGTGCGCGCGTTCGTCACCGTGCCGTTCGTGCTGCCCACTGTGGTCGTCGGTGTCGCCTTCCGGGGTCTGCTCGTCGAGGGCGGCTGGTGGGGATTCCTCGGCCTGGACGGCACCTTTACCGCGGTGGTGGCTGCACTGGTCTTCTTCAACTACTGCGTCGTCGTCCGTACGGTCGGAGCGCTCTGGTCGCGCCTGGACCCACGGGCGGAGCAGGCGGCGCGAGCACTGGGCGCCTCACCGTTGCGCGCGTTCTGGTCGGTCACGCTGCCCTCGCTCGCCCCGGCGATCGCCTCGGCGGCCTCGATCGTCTTCCTGTTCTGCGCCACCGCCTTCGGCACCGTGCTGGTGCTCGGCGGACCGGGGTACGGCACGGTCGAGACCGAGATCTACCAGCAGACCGTCACCTTCTTGGACCTGCGGACCGCTGCCGTGCTGTCGGTGCTGCAGCTGCTGGTCGTCACCGGCTGCCTGCTGGCCGCTGCGGTGTCGCGCCGCCGACGCGAGAGCGCCCTACGCCTGCAGAGCGAATCGACCGTCGACCACCGGCTGCGCCGCGGTGACCTGCCGGCGATGGCGGTGACAGTCGCGGTGGTGCTCGGCCTGCTGGTGGCGCCGCTGGTATCCCTGGTGGCCGGTTCGCTGCGTACCGCCGACGGCTGGGGGTGGGGCAACTACACCGCCCTGTCCACCACCGGGTCGCACGACGCCCTCGAGGCGACGGTCTGGGAGGCCGCGCTGAACTCGGTACGGATCGCCGTCGACGCCACCCTCATCGCCGTGACGATCGGCGTGCTGATCTGCATCGTCTGCTCGCGCCGCCCCCGCCGCCCCGCCGCTCGGCGAACCCTGTCGGCATTCGACGCGTTGTTCATGCTCCCCTTGGGGGTGTCGGCGGTGACGGTCGGCTTCGGCTTCCTCCTCACGCTCAACCGTCCACCGCTGGACCTGCGCTCCTCGGTGGTCCTGATCCCGATCGCCCAGGCGGTGGTGGCCATCCCGCTGGTGATCCGGACGCTGCTGCCGGTCCTGCGAGCGATCGACGAACGGCAGCGGGAGGTGGCAGGCGTGCTCGGTGCCGGACCGGCGCGCGTGTTCGCCGCCGTGGACCTGCCGGTGCTGGGGCGTTCGCTGGGGCTGGCGGTCGGCTTCGCCTTCGCGGTGAGTCTGGGGGAGTTCGGTGCCACCAGCTTCCTGTCCCAACCGGACCGGCCCACGCTTCCGGTGGTGATCGTCCGGCTGATCGGGCGACCGGGCGTCGACAACCTCGGCATGGCGCTGGCCGCCTCGGTCGTGCTGGCCGCGACGACCGTGGTGGTGATCGGCCTGGCCGAACGGTTCCGGATCCAGACGGCGGGTGCCGACCTGTGACGGGACCACAAGGGCTGGGGGTACGCGACCTGAGCGTCACCTTCGGGCAGACGCAGGCGGTCGACCATGTGAGCCTGGACGTGGCCCCCGGTGAGGTCGTCGCGCTGCTCGGGCCGTCCGGCTGCGGCAAGTCGTCGCTGCTACGCGCCGTCGCCGGCCTCGAGCCGACCCGTGCGGGCGCAGTCAGCTGGGACGGCGACGACCTCGCCGACGTCCCCGTGCACCGTCGCGGTTTCGGACTGATGTTCCAGGACGGGCAGCTGTTCGCCCACCGCGACGCCGCAGGCAACGTCGAGTTCGGGTTGCGGATGGCGGGTCTGGCCAAGCCGGAACGGCGCCGCCGGGTCGGCGAGCTGCTCGAGCTTGTCGGCCTCGACGGCCAGGGGCGGCGGTCGGTGGCGACCATGTCCGGCGGCGAGCAGCAACGGGTGGCGCTGGCACGCGCCCTTGCCCCGCGGCCTCGGCTGCTGCTGCTCGACGAGCCGTTGTCGTCCCTCGACCGGGCCCTGCGGGAGCGGCTGACCGGTGATCTGCACAGGATCCTGCGTCGCACCGGGACCACCGCGCTGTACGTCACGCACGACCACGACGAGGCGTTCGCGATGGCCCACCGGGTTGCGGTGATGGCGGCCGGACGGCTGCTCCAGGTTGCAGAGCCACGCCAGATCTGGCAGCGACCGGCCGACGAGTCGGTGGCCCGCTTCCTCGGCTACCGGTGGTTCGTCGGTGTCCGCGCCCTGCGAGCCGCCGGCGCCGACGTGGACGCCGCCGACGACGCGACGGTCGCGCTGCGGGCCGACTCCTTGCGCCTGAGCGCCGGCGGGCCGCTGAAGGCAGTCGTGCTCGACGCCTCGTTCAGCCGCGGAGGCACTACGCTGCGGGTCGATGTCGAAGGGCTCGGCGAACTCGAGGCCCGCGCCTTCGGAGCGACGGAGCTCGCGCCGGATGCAGTCGTGGCGCTGAGCCTGGAGCCGGAGGTTGCGCTCCTACCGGGTGCGGTCTGAGGCTCAACGAGGGCATCGACGTCCTCACCCGCATGCTGGCCGCTGACGTCGCGTCCTCGCAGAGCGTGTCGAGTCGGCACCCAAGACGCACCTCGAAGCCGTCAGGCGGTGCCGGTCTCACCCGTGCTACGAGGTGATCTGCTTGAGGAAATCGTGGCAGCGTGCCGCACGTGAGGAGTCCTGCTCCATCACGTCGCGGAAGAAGGCCGCGACGTCGTCCATGCCGGCGTTCTCGGCATCGCGGACGTACTGGCCGTAGTCGTGGCCTGCCTTCAGGGAGTGATACTGCACGGAAACGAGGTCGAAGCTGACATCGTCGAAGCCGGTCTCGCCGGTGGCCATGGTGCCTCCTATGTCGTGGTGTGAACTATCCGTACCCCGGCGCGGCTCGATCACACATCCCGGGCGCGATGGCACCCAGTACGCCGACCGCTCGTCCACAGACGTCCCGTTGCCTGATTGGGCCGTTATCGGTCTGTGACGTACAGTCGCTCCGGTACGTCTTACGTTCCCCGGAGGTCTCTCGAGTGTTGTCGCGCCCTGTGCACGAGGCGGAGCCATGTGGCGACGCCGTCACCGGGCGCATCCGTCGGCCTCCCGTTGCGGGAGGTCGCCGCAAGGCTCAACGCAAGTTCTCGCTGATCCCGGCTCCGGCGGTCCTTGGCGCCGCCGCCCTGGTCATCGCTGGCAGTGGAGCGGTCGTGATGTCGGCGGAGGACACGGCAGCGCAGGTGATACGAGCCGACGTCGCACCCTGGCTGGGAGAGGGTCTCGACGGAGTGGCTGTCAACGCCACGACGCGTACCGACACGATTCCGGTCAGTCGCAGCGTCACGGTCTCCCGAGAGACGCTCGACAGACAGACCCAGGAGCAGGCCGCACAGCGCAGGATCGCCCTCGCCCAGCTCGCCGAGCAGTCCGGCGTCCGCGCCGACGAGCTGTTGGAGCTGAAGCAGGAACGGGCCGAGCAGCGCAGGCAGGAGGCCCGCCAGGAGGCACTGGCGCAGGAGCAGGTCGAAGAGGAAGCGTTGGAGCAGGAGCAGGCCGCCGATCAGTGGGTGCTCCCACTGGCGGGCTACGTCCTGACCGCACGCTGGGGCGAGACCAGCTCGTACTGGTCGACGTACCACACCGGCGTTGACTTCGCCGCCGCCTCGGGCACGCCCATCGCCTCGATCGCGCGCGGTACGGTCACCTTCGTCGGCTACGACGACGCCTACGGCAACAAGACTGAGATCACGCTGGAGGACGGCACGGAGGTCTGGTACGCCCACCAGACCTCGCAGACGGTCGCTGTCGGGCAGGTGGTCGACCCCGGCGAGCTGATCGGTTACGTCGGTGCGACCGGCAACGTGACCGGACCGCACCTGCACCTCGAGGTGCGGACCGGCGGTCAGGACGTGGACCCGCTCGGCGCCTTCGCTGAGCACGGCGTCACCCCCTGACCGCAGCTCGTGGTGCAGCCGACCCCGGCTCTTCCGTCAGCGAACGCTCCGCTTGACCTGCTGGACTGCCCACGTGTTGCCGTCGGGTCACTGAAGAAGATGAACGACCCGTAGTCGCGACCCTCGGGCTCCGGCCCTGGAGCCACCTGTCCGTCCACGAAGTGCTGGACGCCGCTGTTCTCCACGCCTCCTGCCCGCAGGTGCGCTGGGGCCGCCTCGATGTCGTCAACGATCAGGTGCAGGCCCTTGGTGGTGCCCGGCTCACCGGCGCCGACGTTGACACCGATCGTGATCGAGCATGCCGATCCCGTGGGGTCAGCTGCACCACGCGGAACGCGTCGCCGGCGTTGTGGTCGACATCGAGTCGGAATCCGAGCGTCTCGGCGTAGAAAGCTTTGGCGCGGTCCACGTCGGACACCGGTACGACGATGAGCTCGAGCAGGGTCGGCGCGGCGCCGGACGCAGTTGTGCTGCGCATCTTCGACACGCTGACCCCGGCAGTGATCACCATGGGTACGGCTCGAGATCCGGGGACGCGAGGCGCGGTCTGCGAGCCGTACGGCGACACCGACGCCGCATTCGCCGCCCAGTTGGTGGACCTCTTGACCGGCAAGGACGACGAGCTTCTTGCCGCCTGGGTCGAAGATCAGGAGGCCGTCGACTAGGCCGTCTGCGCGCAGCGCTCGCTGCTCAGACTCAGAACCAGGCATCGCCGAACTCCTGCCGGCAGCGGAGGCGGCCGCCGATGGTCTCCGGCACAGTTTTCAAGGTGGAGCGTGGACTGGCGGGAGAGAAGATCGCGTACGTCCGCATGTTCTCGGGGACGGTCCAGGAATCCGGCCCACCCTGTCTCCTGATCGGTCTGAAGCTGCTCAACCGCGCCAGCGGTCGCGGATGTCTCGCGCCGCGGCCGCGACGTCGGCCAGACTCGTGTCTTCGCGGAACCGCTCGTCCCAGTCGGCGAGTTGTCGCGCGGCGGCGTACGCGAGGAACGGACTCAG